>Ga0302046_10003064_pt1 | contig 15280 bp, 11 predicted proteins | sample RVTome_11_FD_200261 | JGI IMG/M metagenome (GOLD analysis project Ga0302046, IMG submission 200261) | Soil microbial communities from uranium-contaminated site in the Upper Colorado River Basin, Wyoming, United States - RVT147D111 (version 2) ...
CCGCCGCCTTCTCGGCCGTGTTGAGCCCGCGGCGAGGCGGAGGGATGGAGGAGTACACGCGTTTCGGCACGGGGGTGAATCACGCCGATGTCCTGACGCGCCGTCTCGAGGCGTATCACGAGGTCGCCATCCCGTCGCACGAGCCCGTCGAGGCTCCGCCGGGGGCGTCGAGCAGGCACGACGTCGAGCGAGGCCTCACGCTCGTGGAGCTGCCGCCGCTCGACGCCGAGCCGCGGGCGCTGTTTCACGAGCGGCTCCTGAGCGCCCACACCGAGCACGCCGCGTTCGCGGCCGGTCGCGCGGCGGGGTTCGCGTCCTGGGCCCAGACGCCGCTCACCTGCGACGTGGTCGCGGACCGGGAGGGCGTGCGCGTGACGATGGCCGCCGCGACGGACCCGGACGCGTTCCGGAAGACCTACGTGTTCTCCCCCGAAGGCCTGATCGCCGTGGAATTCCTCTGGCGCCCACCGGACGCGCCCGACGCATGGTTCGCGACCGAGATCTCGCACCAGGGGCCGCTCGGGCTCCACGCGACGCCGGCGGCCGACATCTGGGAGTACCCGATCGAAACGGTGGCCAAGTCCGAACGCGGGCTCGAGCGCACGGTCCAGGGAATGGCCACCGTGCTGCGCTGGCCGGCCGCGCTGGGAACGGCGGCCGTCACCCTCGATCCTGTCCGGCGTCCCTGAGGCGCGCTGCCGTCAGGCGTCCTCCAGGCTCAGCGCCACCTCGAGCGCGCGCGGGAACCAGGCCGTGAACCGGGCCGGCAGGCGGTCCAGTTCGCTACGCAGGTCGGCCAACGGCACGCGTCGCCAGCCCGCGACTTCGGCGGGGGCGGGGCTGGGCTCCCGGTCGGAACGCCCGACGAACACGTGGTCGAGCTCGTGCTCCACGAGCCCGCCGCCGACCTCGGCACGGTAGACGAACCAGCCGGCGTCCCGCACGGCGCAGGCGATCCCCATCTCCTCCCGCAGCCGGCGGGCGGCCGCCGCGGCGGTCGCCTCCCCCGGCCGGGGATGCCCGCAGCACGTGTTGGTCCAGAGGCCGCCGGAGTGGTACTTGCCGCGCGCGCGCTGCTGGAGCAGCAGCGACCCCTGCGAATCGAAGACGAAGACCGAGAAGGCCCGGTGCAGGACGCCGGAGCGGTGGGCATCGAGTTTGGCGGCGGCGCCGACCACGCGGTCCGCGGCGTCCACGAGGACGACCGCGTCCCCGGTGACCTGCCCTTCAGGATCCGCCACCACCCACGCCCGCGGCCCGCGTCCGGCCGCCGTCTAGGCGGCGTGGGCGTGCGCGAGAAAGGCGAGCCGCGTGGACAGCTCGGGCTGGCTGACCCGCTCCAACCCCTGCTCGAGCGCGGCCAGCAGGGCCAGCAGCCCCGGACTCGCGTAGGAGAAGCCGCGACGGTGTTCCGCCCCCGGCGCGCGCCGCCCGATGCGCGAGCGGATCCGCATGCCGACCAGACGTTTGTCCACATGGTCGGCGCCGAACCGGTCTTCGCAGCTCCCGACGAGCGCTTCCATGTTGGCCGCCGCCCGCGGCTGCACCCGGCCAAGGCCGGAGAAGTTGACCGCGTTCTGCTGCACGGTGTACCGGCGGACACCCCCGTTCACCGGCAAATACAGGTCGAGGAACGGAACGGTGTCCTCTTCGGCGCCATGCTCGGTGAGCGTGCTGCTGCCGGGCTCCATCAGTCGGTCCTTGATGGAGAAGAAGGAACTGGAGCGCCGCGCTCCCGGCAGGCTCGTCCGATCTCCCGATTCGCGCGGCCGGCAGAACACCGCGTGGACCGGCTGGTCGTACAGGACTTCCGCCTCTTCCGTCTCGAGATGGGCCACGAGCCCGCGGTCGGTGAACGAGAACGAGCGGACCCGCGCGCGGGGCGGCACTTTCACCAGCTCGCCGCTGTCCAGGACCGACACGCGGCAGCTTGCCGCCCGCAGCGCCTGCGCGACTTCGTTCGCGCGCCCCTGGTCCGGGTGCGCGAACCAGATCTCCGGGACCGCGTACTCCGCCTTGGCCAGGAACTGTTCGGGCGTCAGGCCGAGCAGCGGGGCCGCGCGGTCCGCGTCAATGCCGTCCTGTGGGGGATTCGAAACGACGATGGTGTAGTAACCCATGCACAGCAAAGTAGGAAAACCCCGCGGGCGACGCCAGAGCGAAGTCCCTACTCTGTGATCTTCCGCACATCATGGAACCACGACGTGCGGGGGTCCACCTCCACGATCCGGGTGCGCGTGTGGCTGTTCAGGACCTCGGCGGGCACCACGAACAGTCGCACGTCCCAGAACACTCCCTCCAGCTCGAACGCCGAGAGCGTGTCCTCACCCAGGTCCACCTCGACCTCGACCAGGGCGTCTCCCGGGGGACCTTCCGACTCGCTGAGCGGCCGGTCCGTGAGCCAGACGCCCGTGAGCTTCACCTCGAGCCCCTCGCCGTCCCGGACGGCGAACGACCACCGGTCGTCCTGGAAGCCCCGGCGCCCGATCTCGACCGCTTCGGCAATCCTCGTGCGATGATAGAGTCGCATCCCGTCCCCCTCCGCCAACGATACCCGCCTTGGGACGGCCTTCGCAAACCGGCGGCGCCGGGGCCTTGACGTCCGGGGCCGCGCCCCCGGAAGGTTACCCATGCTCATTGCCCTGCTCGTCCTGCTGCTGGTCGGTGACAGCGCCCCGCCCCTCCCCGTGACGGTCGTTCCGCGGCCGGCGTTCGTGGCCCAGGGCGCCGGCTGGTTTGCGGCGCGCGCCGCGACACCCGTGGTCGTCGCCACGCCGTCGAATCCCGCCCTGGAGCCGATGGCGTCGCTCGCCCGGGAGATCCTCGAAAGCCACGCGCCGACCGGAGCCGCGGAGGGCGGCGCCCTTCGCCTCGAGTTCGCGCCCGAGGGAACGGTGCCCGCCGAGGGCTACGAGCTGACGGCGGCCCCCGGCGGGGTCACCATCCGGGGCGCGGGGCCCGCCGGGGTGTTCTACGGCCTCCAGACGCTCCGGCAGCTGCTGCCCGTGGACGGTTCCGGACGGATCCCGACCGTGACGATCCGGGATGCGCCGCGGTTTCCGTACCGCGGCATGCACCTCGACGTCGGCCGCCATCTCTTCCCCGTCGCGTTCATCAAGCGCTACATAGACCTGCTCGCGCGCTACAAGCTCAACACCTTCCACTGGCACCTCACGGAGGACCAGGGCTGGCGGCTCGAGATCCGGAAGTACCCGCGGCTGACCAGCGTGGGCGCCTGGCGACGGGAGACGGTGGTGGGCAATCAGCTGCGCCCGTACGTGGGCGACGGCCGGCCGTACGGGGGCTTCTACACCCAGGACGACGCGCGCGAGATCGTGGCGTATGCGGCAGCCCGCCACGTGACGGTCATTCCGGAAATCGAGCTGCCGGGCCATTCGCTGGCCGCGCTGGCCGCCTATCCCGAACTCGCGTGCACTCCGGGGCCGTTCGAGGTCGGGACCACGTGGGGCGTCTACCATGACGTGTTCTGTCCCAGCGAGCAAACGTTCGCGTTCCTGGAAGGCGTGCTCGAGGAAGTGCTGGAGCTGTTTCCGTCGCCGTACATCCACATCGGCGGTGACGAGGTCCCGAAGCGACGTTGGCAGGAGAGCCCGGTGGCGCAGGAAGTGATGCGCCGGGAGGGTCTGGCCGACGAGGGCGAGCTGCAGGGCTGGTTCATCCGCCGGATCGAGACGTTCCTCAGGAGCCGCGGCCGCCGCATCATCGGCTGGGACGAGATTCTCGAGGGCGGCCTCGCGCCCGACGCCACCGTGATGTCGTGGCGTGGGGTGGCCGGCGGCATCGAGGCGGCCCGCCAGCGCCACGACGTGATCATGGCCCCCGGCAGTCACCTGTACTTCGACCACTACCAGGGGGACCGCGGGCTGGAGCCGCTGGCGATCGGCGGCTACACCACGCTGGAGCGCGTCTACGCGTTCGAGCCCGTGCCCGCCGGCCTCACGCCCGAGGAGGCGCGGCACGTGCTGGGCGCGCAGGCCAACGTCTGGACGGAGTACATCCCCACCACCGACCAGGTGGAGTACATGGCGTTCCCGCGGATGCTGGCCCTGGCGGAGGTGGTGTGGACGCCGGCCGGCGAGCGGTCCTGGGACGACTTCTCACGCCGCCTGCCCGACCAGCTCGCGCGGCTCGACGCGCTGCGCGTGAACTACCGGATCCCGGAGCCGCTGGGGCTGGACGGCGACCGGCTCGTGCTCACGGACTCCGTGACCCTGACGCTCGCGTCTCCGCTGCCCGCCGCACAGGTGCTGTGGACCGCGGAGGGGGAATGGGAGAGGGCCGATGGCCCGGTCACGCTGCCGGTGGACACCGGCGGCGTGCGCATCACCGCGCGCCTGGTGCTGCCGGGCGGGCGGCTGGGGCCGCTGCGCACCGGACGCGTGCGACGCGCCACGCTCCGGCCGGCCGCCGCCGTGGATCCGGCGCGGCTGGCGCCCGGCCTCGCGTACGCCTACTACGAGCGACGGGTCCGCCGGGCCGCAACGCTGGGCGACTGGGTCCCGTCCGCGCGCGACGTCGTCCAGGCCGTGGGATTCAAGGGCGCCGAGCGCGCCGTGGACTTCGGCATCCGGTTGACCGGGTTTCTGCGCGTCCCGGAGGACGGGGTGTACGAGTTCGCGTTGCTGTCCGACGACGGCAGCGTGCTGCGCATCGGCCGGGAGGTGGTGATTGACCACGACGGCCCGCACGGGGCACGGGTGGCCACCGGCGCCATGGCGCTCGCCGCGGGCCACCATCCGTTCGAGGTCCTGTACTTCCAGGGCGAAGGGGACCGGACGCTCGACGTGCGCATCCGGGTCGGCGGCACCGACGCATGGGGCCCGATCCCCGCCGATTGGCTCTACCGGGAGCGGTGAGGGCGGCGGTGGCGGGGGCTCCGCCCACGGGGCAGATTCCCCCGCCACCCACCGCGAGCCGCGCCCTGACCCTCCCCACCCTTCGCCGCTACGCCATCGCCTCCCTGATCGCGGCCACCGCCACGATCGGGCTCAAGGCCGTGGCCTACGTCCTCACGGGATCGGTGGCCCTGCTGTCGGATGCGCTCGAGAGCGTGGTGAATCTGCTGGCGGCGGGGTTTGCCCTGCTGGCCCTCACCATCGCCGCCCGTCCCGCGGACGACGACCACGAGTACGGGCACAACAAGGTCGAGTACTTCTCGAGCGGGTTCGAGGGCGGCTTGATTCTCGTCGCGGCGGGCGGGATCGCGTTCGCGGCCATCCGCCGGCTGCTCGCCCCCCAGCAGGTCGAGCAGGCGGGCCTCGGCCTCGCGATCGCCGCCGTCGCGGCCCTGATCAACCTGGCCACCGCGCAGGTGCTGGTTCGCGCGGGCCGGCGACATCGGTCCATCGTTCTGGAAGCGGACGCGCAGCATCTCATGACGGACGTCTGGACGTCGGCGGCGGTGATCGTGGGGGTCGGCCTCACCAGCCTCACGGGGTGGAGGATCCTCGATCCACTCATGGCGCTGGGTGTGGCCGCGCACGTCCTCCGGACCGGCGCGCGCCTGGTGCGGGGCTCGGCCCTGGGCCTGCTTGACACGGCGCTGCCCGAGGTGACGCGCGCCGCCATCGTGGCGGCCGTGGACGGCTACGCCGCACAAGGCGTGCGGTATCACGCGCTCCGCACGCGCCAGGCCGGACGTTGGCGGTTCATTGCGTTCCACGTACTGGTGCCGGGGCACTGGACCGTGCAGCGCGGGCACGACCTCCTGGAGCGGATCGAGGAGGACGTGCGCCGCGCCGTCCCCGACAGCACCGTCTTCACGCACCTCGAGCCCATCGAGGACCCGGTGTCATTCGAGGACGAGCGGCTCGAGCGCACGGACGGCGGGGCCGCGCCACCGGCGGAGCCTGATCAGGGCCGAAATCGGTAGATGGCCGCCACGGGGTGGTGGTCCGACGAGTAGTCGGACTCCAGACGGCGATACGACCCGGGTTCGATCGAGCCACCCGCCACCGCTCCCCTGCGGAAGAACAGATGATCGGCCGGGAATGGCCCTCGGGTGCCCCGGGCGATGGGGGGCGGAGAGTCCGGGAACGCCACACGCAGGCGTCGCAGCGCGGCGTCCCCTTGCGACCAGGTGTTCGCATCCCCGGCGGCGAGGGTGGCCATCGCGCCCGGCGCCCCGCGCGCGCGCCCGATCCGCTCGAGGGCGTCCAGCATCCCCAGTGCGTGCCGGATCCGCGCGGCGTTCCCCGTGGTCAGATTCCGCCAGAGCTTCGGCAGCAGCGTGAAGTGGAGGGACACGAGCCGCACGCTGTCGCCCGAGGGATGCCGCACCGTGGCGCCGATCGCGTGGCGGCGGGCGTCCTCCGCCGGAAGCTCGATCGCCACCGGATCGTGCAACGCGACGTTCGCCAGCAGCGCGTTGCCGCGATCCTCACGGCCGTCCCGATACTCCTCGGTTCCGTTCCGCACGCTCGGCACGTAGAACAGGGCCAGCCCGCACCGTCGCGCGATGGCCACGACGTCGTCACGCGGCCCGTCGCGATCCCGCTCCGCCGCTGGCGCCGAGATCGTTGCGCCGCTCGCCGTGCGCGGGACCTCCTCCGAGCGCCGGTAAACCTCCTGCGCGAGCAACACGAAGGGCGGAGACGCCTCGGCGGCCGGCCCGCACCGGACCCCGGCCTCCTGCCGCAAGAAGTCCTCGAGCCGTCCACCGCCCGCGCTGACGTTCCAGACGAGGATCCGCAAGCGGTCACCACCCACCATCCAGCCGTTCGACTCGGGGACCGTATCGAGGACCGTCGGACCCACCGCCGCACACCACGGGTCGAGGGCGTTCCGGTCGCCGGCGGCGGCCGGAACGTACCAGTCCACTGCTGCTTCGGCGCCCCCTCGCCGGGCGGGACATGTCGCCGCCCCCGAGTCCAGGAGGATGCGGGACGTCCCGATGCATGCCACGAGTGCCAGCGTGACGCCTGCGGCGGCGAACGCCCGCCTCCTAGAACCGGACACGGAACCCGAGGGTCAACGGCGCGTCCGATTCGGCCGCCGCCGCGCGCATGACCCATTCCGCCAGCACGCCGACGGCGAGACCGCCCAGGGCGAACGCCGCCGCGTTGGGGGAGCCGAATCCAGGAACGGTTTGCCACAGGGCCAGTCCGGCCACGGCCCCAACCCCGAAGCCGATGGCGGCCCCGGTGGGGGCAGTGCCGACCGCACCGCCGATCAAGCCGAGCGCGAAGGCGTCGCCAGGCCCCCAGCGGTGGATGAACGGTGTCAGCGCCACGCCGAGCACCGAGCCGACTCCGAACCCAATCGCGGCGCCGCGCGCCGCGGTCTCGAGGCGCAGCGGCTGGGTGCCACCGACCAGCGCTCCCGCAATCCCTCCGGCGACCACCGATCCCGTCACTGCCGCGCGCACGCAAGCGGGGCCGGCCATGGTGTTGTTGCATGGCATGAGCGATCCCAGGGACCCAACGATGCCCCCAGCCACAGCTCCGAGCGCGGCCCCACCCACCGCCTCCCAGGCACGCGATGCCGGCTGCGCCCAAACCGGCAACACGGCGCCGGCGACCAGGATGAAGGCGATCGGGGTGGTGCGACGGTGCGCCATGGCGGCATTCTAACGGCGGGCGCAAATGGGGAGTAGCACGCGTTTGCCGCCGCAGCTCGTCACCGGAAGGGAGGTGACCGTCAGTCATATATCGGAGTTTGCTTGATCGCGGACATGACCATCAGTCACTTCCCGTCCGCCTCGGAGGGATGGACGAGACCCGTACCACTGCCGACTGTTCTGAACGCCGGCCGTCACCCCTCTCAGCGATTCGGTGCCCCATGCTTTCTCGCACCTGTCTTCGAGCGTCGATCATGCTGGCCGCGTTGGCAGTTCCGGCGGCCGCTCAGCGAGGCCCCGCATCCCCGCGCGCGGTGGTGACGTTCCCCACCGCCCGCAGCCGCGCGCCCCTGGACGGTCGCCTGCTCCTGCTCGTCTCCGCCGACTCCTCCGGTGAGCCACGGTTCCAGATTGGAGACGGCCCGGGGACCCAGCTGGTCTTCGGAGTGGACGTTGACGCCTGGGCGCCGGGGGCAGAGGCCGTCGTGGACGGGTCGGCCTTCGGCTACCCGCGCCGCAGCCTCGCGTCCCTACCGCGCGGCCGGTACTGGGTGCAGGCGCTGCTCAACCGCTACGAGACCTTCCGGCGCGGCGACGGCCACGTCGTGAAGCTCCCGCCCGACCGCGGCGAGGGGCAGCAGTGGAACCGGAAGCCCGGAAACCTGTACAGCGTGCCCCGCTGGGTTACCCTGGACGGCGCGGCGGAGCCGGTGCGTTTGGTCCTGGACCAGGAGATCCCGCCGATCCCGGACCCGCCCGAGACCAAGTACGTCAAGCACGTGCGTATCCAGAGCGAACGCCTCACGCGGTTCTGGGGCCGTCCCATGTTCCTCGGCGCCCACGTGCTGCTGCCCGAGGGATTCGAGTCGCACCCGGACGCCCGCTATCCGCTCGTGGTGAACCACGGCCACTTCCCGTACGACTTCTCCGGGTTCCGGCCGGAGCCGCCCGACCCCGACCTCCCCTGCACGTACAGCACGCGCTTTCGGCTGGACTGCTACAACCGCAGCCAGGACTCGCTCGCGCACGCGTTCTACGAGGACTGGACCGGGCCGGGCTTCCCGCGCGTGCTGCTGATCGAGATTCAGCACCCGACGCCCTACTACGACGACTCCTATGCCGTGAACTCCGAGAACAACGGCCCCTACGGCGACGCCATCCAGTACGAGCTGATCCCGGAGATCGAGCAGCGGTTCCGGGGCATCGGCCAGGGCTGGGCGCGCTTCACGTACGGCGGCTCCACCGGTGGCTGGGAGGCCATGGCGGTGCAGGTGTTCTATCCTGAGGAGTACAACGGCGCCTGGGTGGCCTGTCCCGACCCCATTGATTTCCGGGCCTATACGGTGGTCAACCTCTACGAGGACCGGAACGCGTACTACCTCGACGGCCCCTGGAAGCGCACGCCGCGCCCGGGGCAGCGCGACTGGCTGGGCCGCGTGAGCACGACGCTCGAGCAGACGAACCATCGCGAGCTGGCCCTCGGCACGAAGAGCCGCTCGGGGGACCAGTGGGACATCTGGGAGGCCGTGTACTCACCGGTCGGACCGGACGGCTACCCCCGGCGCATCTGGGACAAGCTCACGGGCGAGATCAATCGCGAGGTCGCGGGCTACTGGCGGGAGCACTACGACCTGGTCCACATCCTGCGCCGCGACTGGAAGACGCTGGGCCCCAAGGTGCGGGGCAAGCTGTTCCTCTATGTCGGCGACATGGACAACTACTACCTCAACAACGCGGTCTACCTCGCCGAGGAGTTCCTGGAGAGCACGACGGACCCGCATTACGGTGGGGAAGTGGACTACGGCGATCGCGCCGAGCATTGCTGGAACGGCGACCACACGCGGTCGAACGGCTACTCACGGCTCCGCTATCACCAGATGTTCATCCCCCGGATCATGGAGCGGATCCGGAAGAACCATCCAGCCGGGGCGGATACGCTCACCTGGCGGTACTAGCGGGACCAGCAGTACGGGCGGGTCAGACGCGCCGGCGCCTATGCGCCTCGCGCCGCCGATTCGGCGGCCAGCTCGGCGACCACGGCTTCGTGCGCGCGCCGCACCTCGGGCACGATGTTCCTCGCCCGTTCGACGTCGCCCTCTCGCCCCACCGCCTCCAGGCGCGCCAGCAGGTCCGCCAGGCCCCCGGCCCGGATGGCGCCCGCCGCCGACTTGTAGGCGTGCGCGGCGCGCTCGATGCCCGCCGCATCGCCCTCGGCGGCCGCTTGGTCAATGGCCGTGATCCGGCCGGGGCAATCACCGAGGAACGTCTGGATGAGGTCGCCCACGACATCCTCCACCCCGGCCTCCCGCAGGGTCTGACGCAGGCCGTTGAGATCCACGACGTGCTCCATGTCGGGCAGGGACGGCGGCTGCTGGGACATCCCCCAGCCTTCGACGGCGGCGAACAGATCGTGGGGCCGGAAGGGCTTCGTCACGCAGTCGTTCATGCCGGCGGCCAAACACCGCTCCCGGTCCTCGGGGAGCGCATGCGCCGTCAACGCCACGACCGGCACGGCCTCGCAGCCGGGCGTCTCCCGGATCCGCCGCGTCGCCGTGAGGCCGTCCAGGACCGGCATCTGGAGGTCCATCAGCACGACGTCGTAGCGACCCCCGCGCACGGCCTCGAGCGCGAGCTGTCCGTTCTCGACGATCTCCACGTGATGGCCGCGCCGCTCGAGCAGCGAGCGCGCGACCGTCTGATTGACCGGGTTGTCTTCCGCCACGAGCACGCGCAGGCGCGGCCGGTTCTCCGCGATCGAGTGCCGCGTCACCAGCGGATCCGGGAGCCGCGCCTCGTCACCCTTCAGCACCGCGGCCACGGCTTCGAGAAACTCGATCCGCACGACCGGCTTGGTGAGGTAGGCGTCAATCCCGAGCGCCCGGCACCGCTGCCCGTCACCCCGATTGGCCGCGGACGTGAGCATGATCAGCCGCGCATCCGCCAGCGCCGCGTCGCCCTGGATGTCCGCGGCCAGCGCGAACCCGTCCCGCCCCGGCATGTGTCCGTCGAGCACGACGACGTCGTACCTCCGGTCCGTGACCGCGGTGCGCAGCCGCGCGAGACCGGTGGCCGCGTCCTCCGCCTCATCCACGTGCATCCCCGCCAGGCGGAGGATTTCGCGGACGATTCGCCGGTTGGACGCGTTGTCGTCAATGACGAGTGCGCGGGCGCCGGCGGGCATGCGGGGCGGCAGCCGGCTCGGGGCGCCCAACGCCTCGGCGCCGAGCGGGAGCAGGGGCACCGTGAACCAGAACTCGCTGCCCTCGCCGACCACGCTCCGCACGCCAATCTGCCCGTGCATGATCCCCACGAGGCGGCGGCACAGGGCGAGCCCCAGTCCCGTGCCGCCGAATTCGCGGCTCGTGGAGGCGTCGGCCTGGGTGAACTCCTCGAAGATCATGTCCAGCCGGTCGGCCGGGATGCCGATCCCGGTATCGCGCACCGTGAAGCGGAGCACGGGTGGGTCGCCGGCCCCCGGCTCGACCCGCACCGACACGACGATCTCCCCGGCCTTGGTGAACTTGATGGCGTTCCCGATCAGGTTGGTGAGGACCTGTCGCAGGCGGCCCGGGTCTCCGAGGACGGCCCGCGGCACGTCGGGCGCCAGGTCCACGATCACTTCGAGTCCGCGGCTCGCCGCGCGGACCGCGAGCAGGCGCGCGGTGGACTCGACCAGCCCGCTCAGATCGAACCCGACCTCTTCCAGGTCCATCCGGCCGGCCTCGATCTTCGAGAAGTCGAGCACGTCATTGACCACGGCGAGCAGGGCGTCGCCGGACGTGCGGATCAGTTCCAGAGACCGGCGCTGCTCCGCCGTCATCTCGCTGTCCAGCAGCAGATCGGTGAGGCCCAGGATGCCGTTGAGCGGCGTGCGGATCTCGTGGCTCATGTTGGCGACGAACGCGCTCCGCATGGCCGCGGTCCGTTCGGCCGCCTCCCGGGCCTCCACCAGCGCCGCCAGCGCCTCCGCCCGCGCGGTCACGTCGCGCGCCGTCCCGTGGGCGCCGACGATCCGGCCGTCGAGGTCGCGGACCGGACGGGCGGAGAAGCTGAGATGGCGCCCGCTCCCGGTGGCGTGGCGGTGGACGGTCTCGTAGTCGGACAGTTCGTGGCCCTGGAGCACCTGGCCGATCCGCGCCAGGTCCCGCTCCCGGTGCTCCGGGCTCACGCAATCGGCAAACGGCCGCCCGATCAGGCCCTCCGGGTCCGTGCCGTAGATCTCCCGAGCCGCCGCATTGAGGAACTCCCAGCGCCCCTCGGGACCCACCTTCCAGACCAGGTCCGACGCCGATTCGACCAGTTCCCGGTACGCCCGCTCCGCGTACTGCAGCGCTTCCTGCGCGCGCCGGGTCGCGCTGATGTCGTCGTACAGCACGAAAATGGTCGGCTGGTCCACGCCCCGCACCAGGCCGGCGGAGGCCCGGACCGGGATGCGGCGACCGTCCTTGCGGCGCCGTTCCACTTCCGCCACGAGCGTCCCGGCCCCACCCAGCACCCGAGCCACGAGCTCCCTGGCTTCCTCCCGGGCGTCGTCCGGCACCACGAGGTCGTCCAGCGGGCGACCGAGCGCTTCCTCGACCGAATACCCGAAGAGGCGCTCGAACGCCGGGTTCACGTCCCGGATCACCCCCGCGGCGTCCACGGCGACGACCGCGGTGGGCGCGGACGCGAGGAGGGCGCCCAGGTACTCCCGCTCGCGGGCGGAGGTCCGTTCCTGGTCATGCAGCCGCATGCCGCTGGTGACCAGGTTGCGCAGGGTGCCATGGCCACGCTCGAACGCCGTCCCGATCACCGCGGCGAACAGCATCACGAGCAGGATCGTGACAGCCTGCACCCGGGAGGGCTCCCGGACCAGGAGCCCCACCACCAGCCCGACCAACAGAACGCCCATCAGCGTGTAAAACGAGATCCGGTCGGACTGGAGGGCGCCGGAGGCGCCCGCCGCGACTCCCGCAAAGGCCACGATCACCACCGCAAACAGGTCGAAGGGCACGTCCGCGACCGCGACGGCGGGGCCCACGGCCCAGGAAGCCGCCACGAGCAGTACCGCCAGCCGGAACACCCGCAGCGCTTCGGGGATCGGTCGGCGGCGGATGCGGCGGCGGACCAGGGCCCGGACGCCGACGGCCAACAGGACGAGACCGAGCCAGGGGAGCGCCAGGGGCGCCGTCGGGACATCCAGGAAGAGCACGCCGAGCACGCCGGCGAGCACTCCGTGCGCCACGTCGCTGGTCCCCGCCAGGGCAATCGTGCGGCGGGCCAGCTCATCGGCCACCGGGTCGGCGGCGGCCGGGGCCGCAAACTCCCCGGTGGCCCGAGCGCGCATGAGCGACCGGCGCGGTGAGTCCGCTGGATTCCGCGTCGGCACCCTGTGTCTCCCCTTCGCTCGCTTATGCGACCCCCCCTAGGATAGGGGACGGGCGGCGACGGGTCCAGCCTCGGCGAGCGTGGTGCCGGGGGCCCGGCGGCGCGCGCGCTCCGGCCGCGCCGCCGGGCAGGGGAGTCTATCGGAGAGGAACCGCCACCGAGATCTGGTGCGTCCACACCTCCGCCTCCTGGAGCGTGAGCGGGCCGCCCGGGGGCACCACGATGTCGTTGGCCGCGGCCAGGCTCTCCGCCCGCGCCGTCGTAACCCCATTCCACGCGATGCCGGGCAACCCCGTGCCGGTGGTCACGCGCCCGAGATACCGGAGCTCGACCCCCTTCAGGCGCACGCGCAGACCCCAGCTGGGCGTCCACTCCATCCACTGCTCGTTCTGCCGGCGGGCCGCGCGCTCCACGTTGTTCCACTGATCCAGGTGATAGTCGTAGGCGCTCACTCGGACGCCCAGCTGGAACGTGGCGACGCCCACGTCGTAACCCGCCCCCACGTTGATGTGGGCGTTGGAGAACTGGAACTCGTTCTCGACCGTGCGGCCTCCCACGGGAATCGTGTCGCCGTTCACCGTGGGCGTGGCGCTGGCGGCCTCGGCCCACGTGCTGCTCCACGCGGGCTCGTACACGAGGTCCATGCCAATCGTCACAGGACCCGCTTGCTTGGCCATGCCGACGCCGATGTCGAGCGCCGTCGAGTGTCCCGGATCGCGCGGGATGTTCACCAGCTCGTAGTTGGGGATGGAGGGATGGTTCTTGTAATTGCCCGTGAGGATGCCGCCCACTTGCCAGCCCTGCGTGCCCACGGGCCGCCGGAAGCCCAGGTGCAGCCCCCAGGTGTCGGTCCGGTCGCGGTTCGTCTCGAGGCGCTCCTGCATCTCCCAGGTCCAGGTGGTCGAATCCACCAGCACCCAATCCACGTACAGCACGTCGTGCGTCGCCGAGAAGCGATCGTACACGCCCACGGCCTCGAGCAGGCCGCCCTGGCTCAGCTCCTTGGTCACTCCCAGGCGGACGTCGGCCAGGCTCCCGGACTGGTCAATGTTGGTGCTCATGGCATAGAGGTGCTCCACGCCGTCAATGGCGTTGAGGTCCGCGAACAGGCCGCTGACGCCGACGGCCGCACCGCCAGGCAGTCGGGTGCCGAAGGACAGGTAGCCGTACTTGTTCGTGGCCGAACGCTGCGACAGCGCGTCCGGCGGCAGGGCGACCAGGTCCAGGCCCCCCCAAGGACCGAAAAAGTCCTGCCCCGCCTTGATCTGCTGGAGTGCCAGCAGCGCCCCGCCGAACACGCGGCCGCCGAACAGGGTGCCGGCGGACAGCGTCGCCGCGCTCCCGCCGTTCTGGCCGATGGAGTAGAAGGTGGGGGCGGTGAAGACCTGGGGTTCCGTGACGTTCGACCCCTTGGCCGGGTTTACGAAGGGATCGAGCCACGGGTCGGCGAGCGCGATGCGGACGCCGCCCAGCGCCAGGTGGTCCGACGGGAAGATGAGGAACTGATCACCCGCGGCCACCGGCACGGTGCGCAGGTTGATGAGCTGAGCGGCCGCGGGCGTCGCGGTGGCGAGCACGAGCAGAGGCAGCAGCAAACGATCGAGAACGCGCATCGCATCCGGCTCCTTCGGCGGCGGGGCCCGGACCGTACGTCGGTAGACGCTGTCCCGAAGCCCCGATAGACTTGGCCGACCACCCACGGCACGGGCGCGGTCCGGCACCGTCGGATACCCCACCGGCCCGGCACTCGTCACGTGGGGCCCGCAGCCCGGGAGTGCTGTGACCTTGGGACACCTGAACGGGTATGGTTGATACGAGTGGGGCCGGCGATGCCGAGTACGTACGGCAGGTACTGGCCGGCGATTCCGCGGCGTTCGCCGGGCTCGTTGCCCGGTATCGCGATCGCCTGGGCCGGTACGCGGTCCGGATGCTTGGCAACCACGCCGACGCCGAGGACGCGCTGCAGGAGACGTTCGTGCGCGCGTACCGGTCACTGGGCCGGTGCACGGACCCCGACCGGTTCGGGGCCTGGGTGTTCGGCATCCTGGTGAACCGGTGCCGTACGATCGGTGCGCGGCGGGCCCGGCGGGAGCGGTGGCAGGTGGCGGACGAGTCGGTGGTGCTCCGCGCCGCCGTGAACGAGGACCCCGCCGGCCGCCAGGCGCTCCGCGAGGCGATCACGGCGGCGCTGGCCAGGGTGGCGCCGATGCTGCGGGAGGCGTTTCTGCTCAAGTTCGTGGAGGAGCTGAGCTACGAGGAGATGGCCGACGTGACGGGCGCGAGCGTTCCAGCGCTCAAGATGCGCGTGCTGCGCGCCCGATCCGAACTTCAACG
>Ga0302046_10003065_pt1 | contig 15278 bp, 15 predicted proteins | sample RVTome_11_FD_200261 | JGI IMG/M metagenome (GOLD analysis project Ga0302046, IMG submission 200261) | Soil microbial communities from uranium-contaminated site in the Upper Colorado River Basin, Wyoming, United States - RVT147D111 (version 2) ...
GTAGTAGGCGCGCTCCAGCCTCAGCTCCCCCAGCACGCTCTCAAAGTTTTTGCTTCGTCGGCCGGCGTAGCGCGCCTGCTGGCCACACGCACAGGGCAACATCGGACTGGTGTGGTCCGAGGTATCGGCGTTCAGTCGTTGCTCCACCGCCCGGGCCGCCACAGCCATCGCCTTGCGGCGCACCGCCATCTCGATGGCCTCGAAGTCCCATTCGTCGACCGCCCTCGTGCCTACGAGCGTTTCAATCTCGCTGACAATCTCCGCTTCGAACGCCCTTTGGAAGCCCCCTTTTTGGCCGCCTCTTGCGAGGCGGCCTCGGAGTCTTCCAGTTGAGCGTCGGCCCACTGCTCGCAGGCCCGCCAGTACGCTTCGACAAGCTCGCGGAACTCCTGGCCTACCTCAACCTGCTCGCGGACTTGCCTGGCTTGCTCTGCATCCAGCCACCGAGACCGCGTCTGACCTTTCACTACACGGGACACGCTGTAGTAAGGCCCGTGACGGGCATCCCTGTGGTCTGCGCAGGCGCAGCCGGCCTTATTGCACTTCACGTACCGCTTCGTGACCGAGCCGCGCCGCATGGGCCTGGGCTCGGCCAACTGGCTAGCCAGAGCACGAACATCTTGGGGCACTACCGGGTTGGGCAAGAGGTATCCTCCTTGCGGCCATTATATCCGCAAGGTACTCGCGCTGCAACCACCGTAAACGCGCATCGCCACTACCGTGACGTGCGCCCGCACAGGCGCACAGGCTCGGAAGCTTGACACTCGTTCGTCTTTCGTGATAACACTTAGCGGCTTTTGCGGTCATAGTATCTCTCGGACCTTGGCAATAGGAGAGTTCTTATCATGAAGATTGAGGAAAGATCGGTCGGCGATGTCACCGTCCTGGACCTAAAGGGGAAGATGCTCATCGGTGAAGGTGACGAGCTCCTGCGGGAGAAGATCAACAGCTTGGTGGAGGGCGGGAAGTCCAAGATCGTCCTCAACCTTGCCGAAGTGCCCTACGTAGACAGTGCGGGGCTGGGCGAGATCGTTCGCTGCTATACGACGGCGAGCCGCAAGAACGGGAAACTGAAGCTGCTGAATTTGACCAAGCGCATCCAAGACCTTCTCTCCATCACGAAACTACTAACGGTGTTCGAGACCTTTGACGATGAGGAGAAGGCTGTCAAGAGTTTCTGAACGAGCTGACGTCTCGGGGAACGCGGAAGTCTACGCAGATACAAGAAGAGCGACCGAGCACGACCCAGGCCAGATCGGGAGGGCTGATAGCCTCTTACGGCCTCGAGCCCTACTACCTATTAATATCGCTCCGTCCGCATCAGTGGGCGAAGAATCTGGTCGTTCTCGCCCCGCTCATCTTTGCTCGCCTGTTGTTCGATATCCCGTCGGCCGTCGCGGCCGTCGAGGCATTTGCGCTCTTTTGCTTGCTCTCCGGTGCCGTGTACTTGGTCAACGATCTGGTCGATCTGGAAAAGGATCGACTTCACCCCGTCAAGTGTCAGCGTCCGCTGCCCGCCGGGCGGCTCTCACTGGGGTTAGCGCGCGGAACCGCCGCTCTGCTGACGGTGGTGGGCCTAGTAGGAAGCTTCGCTTTGGGAGCTCCCTTCGGCTTGACCGCGTTCATCTACTTCGCTCTGATGATCGCCTACTCGTTTCTTCTGAAGAACGTGGTCATTTTGGATGTGCTGACCCTTTCCTTCGGTTTCGTGTTGAGGGCAATCGCTGGCGCGGTGGCGATCAGCGTAGCCTTCAGTAACTGGCTACTCGTTTGTACGATGCTCTTAGCGCTGTTCCTGTCCCTGACCAAGCGCCGCCATGAGCTCACGCTATTGGCAGGGGGAGCAGTCGAGCACAGGAGGATCCTCGGAGAGTATAGCCCGTATCTACTGGACCAGATGATCGCGGTGGTCACCGCTTCGACTGTTTTGTCCTATGCTCTATACACGCAGTCGGCGGAAACGGTCTTCAAGTTTGGTACGGACCGTTTGGTATGGACACTACCCTTTGTGCTGTACGGGATCTTTCGATACCTGTACTTGGTGCATCAGAGGGACGAAGGGGGCAACCCTTCACTAGTGCTATACAGTGATCGCCCGCTTCTCGCCGCCGTGGGCCTTTGGACGATCTCTGTCATCGCTATCATCTACCACTTCGGAGAATCGGGTTAGACCCTCCCTCAAACTACTCTAGCAACCAAGCGACCGGGCCGGCTGATTGTCAAAGTCTGGTTTCCAAGGAGGAACATGTCTACCTTTAGCATCAAGGGAAGCGATATCGACGTCGAGTCCGTCATGGCTACGATCCGCTCTCGCATCGAGGAGAAACGGAAGGGTTTGTACACCGAAGAGGAGGTTCGTGAGATCGCGGAGATGAAACTCGACTCGGTACTCGACGCCAGCCAGTTCAATAGCGATTTCGTGGCGGCCTTCCGGGCCCGAGACGAGCAATGGAACTTTACCTTCGGACCCGAGACCATCTACCAATCGTCGCGCGGGCTCGCGGGTCGATTGATACGTTTGGCCAGGAGCGTACTGAACCCGGTGTTGAAGTTGTTCTTCAATCCCAACCCGATCATCAGCTCGCTATCGCGCCAGGCCGATCTCAATCGCTACTACGTCTCGCTCCTACACAACATGGCCGTGGAGCTAACCAAGATGAATCTGGAGCTTACCAATTTGAAGGCACGCCTTCGTGCCACGGGGGCCAAGGTGGAGTTCCAGACACGTCGCGAGAAGGTTCTCGAGGATTTGACGACTTCTCGCGAGGAGGCCGGCTCGGGAGCGGAGCCCTCCGGTCGGCGCCGCTCGCGATCCGGAAGGCGTCCCTGGCGACGGCGGCGGGGCGGTCGGGGCGACAACGACGAGAAGCGTCAAGGCGGGTCCGAGCGTTCAGGCAGTGGCGGGACCGGCGGGAACGATGGCGGTGAGAAGTCCGGTTGATCGCTATCCATGAATGGCTCGGGGCCGGACCATGGCCAGACAATCAACGTAGTGCGCGGCGCGAAGGGGGGAAGAGAGACCTTGCCCTCCCTCCGCCTCGCTCTCGTCGTACAACGATACGGCGAGGAGGTGAACGGAGGCGCTGAGTATCACTGCCGATTGGTGGCCGAGCATCTCGCCAAGCACCACCGGGTCGAGGTGCTGACTTCCTGCGCCAAGGATTACATCACCTGGCGCAATGAGCTCCCTGCGGAGTCGTCGATGGTCAACGGCATCCGCGTGCGTCGTTTCAAAGTGAAGCGGCCTCGCGACGCCGATCGATTCGGGCGCATCTCGCAGAAGGTCTTCCGGGCGCCTCACCGGGAGCAAGACGAGCTCCAGTGGCTCGAGGAGCAAGGGCCTTACTCACCGCAGCTCATTCGGTTTCTCCGGAAGAATCGCGCAGAGTACGACTACTTCGTCTTCTTCAGCTATCGTTACTACCACAGCTATCACGGAGTGAGCGCGCTCGCGGATCGGTCCCTCCTCGTACCCACTGCCGAGAAGGACGAGGTCGTCGAGCTGAAGATATTCCGGCCGTTCTTTCACCTACCCCGGGCGATCGTTTTCAACTCCATCGAAGAGCGGCAGATGATCTGGTCGGCGGCAGAGAGCCAGGACTTGAAAGGGGACGTGGTGGGCGTGGGCGCGGAAGTGCCGAATCATCCTTCCCCAGACATTTTTAGAAGTCGACATCGCATTCGCGATCGCTATGCGATTTTTATCGGCCGGGTCGATGAGAACAAGGGCTGCCGGCAACTGTTTCACTACTTCCGACGCTATAAGGACGAGACGGGCTCTTCCCTCGGGCTGGTTCTGGTCGGGGGCAGGACGATGGAAGTACTCGATCACCCTTCCGTTTACTACGCCGGGTTCCTGTCCGAGGAAGAGAAGTGGTCCGCCCTGGCCGGATCGGAGTTCCTCATCATGCCGTCCGAGCTGGAGAGCCTTTCCATGGTGACTCTCGAATCGTGGGCGCTCGCCAAGCCCGTTCTCGCAAACGGGCTCTGCGACGTGCTACGGGGGCAATGCCAGCGGTCGAATGCGGGGCTCTACTACACCAACTATTACGAATTCAGAGAGACGGTGGAGCTACTGAAAGAGGACCGACGCCTCCGGGAAGGTCTCGGGGAAAATGGCCGCCGCTTCTTTCAGGAGCACTACCGTTGGGACGTCATCGAGGCGAAGTACAACCGGCTGTTAGCCATGCTCCATCGCGAGGATCAAGCCAGAGGCCGCGTCCCCCGAGACGCCCCGCGCGGCCTCTTTCAGCGCTGGCGCGAGCGGGCGAGCTGATGGGGGCATCGGTGAGGGTTCATCAAATGCTGTCAGCGCTCAGCTACGGAGACGCGATTGGTAACGAGGCGCTGCGCATCCAGTCGATTCTCCGAGGCCAGGGATACGAGTCGGAGATTTTCGCCGAGGCCGTGCACCCGGAAATGTCGGGGTTAGCGCACAAGCTCTGGGAGTACCGGAACGTCTCGGACCCGGAGAACCTCCTCATTCTCCATTTCTCCATCGGGGCCGGTGTCTCCACGTATGCCTATCACCTCCCGGATCCCCTTCTTCTCATTTACCACAACATCACTCCGGCCCACTGGTTCACGCAGTTCCACCCCCATCTGGTGGGGCTTTGCCATCATGGAAGACGGGAGCTCGCCGCATTCAGTCGACGAGCCCGGATCGCTCTCGGGGACTCCGAGTTCAACCGTTCCGAGCTCGAGTCCATGGGGTTCCACCCGACCGGCGTGCTTCCCTTACTGATGGACCGCCGGCAGTTGGAAGTGCCTCCCAATCCGGTGGTGTTACGGATGCTCGATGACGAGAAGACCAACTTCCTTTTCGTGGGACGCACGCTTCCCAACAAACGCATCGAGGACGTCATCAAAGTGTTCTGCTACTACCAGAGATCCGTCGATTCCAATAGTCGGCTCCTCCTGGTCGGAGAATCCCATGGGTTCGAGCGCTACTTCGACTCGCTGGTGCGGCTGGTGGATGACCTTGCCCTCGAGGACGTCGTTTTCACCGGCCACGTAGACACCGACGACCTCGCTGCCTACTACAGTGTGGCCGACCTCTTTCTGAGCATGAGCGAGCATGAGGGTTTTTGCGCGCCGCTTCTGGAAGCGTTCTGGTTCGGTCTACCGGTGATGGCGTTCGATGCCGGGGCGGTCGGCGAGACTCTGGCGGGTGGGGGCATCCTCATTCGGGAAAAAGCCTTTGATAGTATCGCCGAGATGGCCTATCTGTTGGTGCATGATGGGGGTTTGAGAGAGCGCGTCGTTGCCGGGCAGAATCACGTCTTGCAGCGCCGGATGGAATCCTGCGACGAAGAGACCCTGCTCATGAGTTTTGTCGAACGAACCCGAAAAGGCTAGGCTGAGCGATGCGAGTACACCAGATGGTCGCCTCTCTGAGCCATGGAGACGCGATTAGCAACGAGGCAATTCGCATACGCCGGATCTTGCGGGGTCGCGGGTACGAGTCCGAGATTTTCGCGGAGTCGGTCCATTCCGCGATGAGAGGGAGAGCCTACCCGCTTTGGGAGTACGAGCGCGTCTCGAGCTCCGACAACGTTCTCATCTTGCACTTTTCGATCGGTGCGGGTGTGTCTTCATTCGCCTACCGTCTGCCAGACCGCATCATGCTCATCTACCACAACATCACTCCGGCTCGCTGGTTCGCGCCGTACCAACCGCGCCTAGCCAAGCTGTGCTACCAGGGGCGACGCGAGCTGGCCGCCTTCGTCGACCATACCGATCTCGCGCTCGGCGTATCGGAGTTCAATCGGGCGGAGCTCGATGCGATTGGTTTTCACCCGACCGGTGTCTTGCCTCTCCTGCTGGATCCGGAACAGCTGGACGTGTCCCCGAGCCCGAGTATCCTGAAGATGTTCGACGATGACAGAACCAACCTTCTCTTCGTGGGCAGAGTCATTCCGAACAAACGGTTCGAGGATCTCATCAAGGTCTTCTACGTCTATCGAACGTTCATCGATCCCAAGAGCCGGCTGATCCTGGTTGGCGAATATAGGGGATTCGAGAAATACTTCGACGCTTTGATGCGGTTGGTGGATCGGCTCGAGCTCCCGGACGTCGTCTTCGCCGGTCACGTGGAGACCGAGGATCTGGGGGCCTATTATCGCGTGGCCGACGTTCTCCTTAGTCTCAGCGAGCACGAGGGTTTTTGTGCGCCGCTTGTCGAAGCCTTTCGCTTCGGCGTTCCGGTCATGGCCTTCGACGCCGGGGCCGTCCCCGAGACTCTGGGAGGCGCGGGAGTTCTGATTCGGGAAAAGCAACTCGAGGAGATCGCCGAGATGGCTCACCTCTTGGCGCACGACACCGAGTTGCGCGAACGCGTCGTCGAGCATCAGTTTCGTATGCTCGACCTCCTGGACTCGCAGGATGTGGAGGAACGGTTGATCGGGTTTGTCGAGCAAGTATCGAACGGCAGTGCGAACCGGGGGCGGGTCTGAACATGCGCGTCGACCAGTGGCTCCCGCGGGGTCACTTCGGAGATGCCATCGGAGACGAAGCGCTTCGAATCCGAGCCGCGCTCCGCGCCGCCGGTTTCACGTCCGATCTCTTCGCCCTCGAGATCGACGACGAGGTGAGGGGTGAGTTCTTGCCGTTCGAGAAGCGGCCGGGTGCGAGCGGTGCAGACATCGCGATCCTGCATTTCGCGTTGCCGTCTCCGCTCACGGACGCGCTCCGGGCATTTCCGGGAAGGAAAGTGATTATCTACCACAATATCACGCCAGCGTCTTACTTCGTCGGGTTGGACGACGAGCTCGTGCGGATCGCGGTGAAGGGAAGAGAGGAGCTCCGTTCCCTTGCAGACGCTACCGACTTGGCTTTGGGAGATTCGGAGTACAACCGCCGCGAGCTCGAGCACGCTGGCTTTCGGCGCACGGGCGTGCTACCCATCCTGCTGGACTTCGGGCGCTACGACTCGCCGCCCAATCGGGTGCTGATGGAGATGTTCTCCCGCCGGCGGGCAAACTTCCTGTTCGTGGGCCGAGTGTTTCCGAACAAACGTTTCGAGGACCTGGTACGCATGGCGTTTTTCTACAAGAAGTACATTTCAGAGGATTTTCGTTTCGTCGTCGTGGGTCGCGCCGGTCGCATGGCGCGCTATCAGCGCTCGGTTCAGGCCCTCGCCCACGATTGGGGGTTGTTGCCGAGCGAGTTTACGTTTGCGGGACATTTGGCCTGGGACGATCTGCTGGCCTGCTACCGCATGGCCGACGTTTTTGTCAGTATGAGCGAGCATGAAGGCTTCGCGGTTCCACTCGTCGAGTCCATGTTGCTGGACGTTCCGATCATGGCCTATCAGGCGGCCGCGGTCCCAGACACGTTAGGAGACTCCGGAGTGCAGTTCAGTCGGAAGAAATACGAGGATCTGGTCGAGATGGGCCATCTTCTGGCAACCGACGAGAGGCTGCGGGAGGGAGTGTTGAGCGGCCAGCGACGGCGTTTGGAACGTTTTCGTCCCCAACGCGTGGAATCCGAGCTGATGGCGCACATCCAGGAGGTGTCCCGATGAAGCTCGCGTTCATCGTGCAGCGTTATGGGAGGGAGATACCCGGCGGGGCAGAGACGTTGGCTCGTCAGATAGCCGAGCGCTTGTCCCGGCGTCATCAGATTGACGTGTTGACGACGACCGCTCGCGACTATGTGTCTTGGAAGAACGAATACCCCGAGAGCGAAGAGAAGCTCCGGGGGGTTCGCGTGGTGAGGTTCCCGGTGGAGCGGGAGAGGGACATCGAAGAGTTCAACCGCTTCTCGGACTGGATCTACGCCAATCCCCATAGCCGGGAAGACGAGCTGCGTTGGCTCGAGATGCAAGGGCCCGTCTGCCCGAAGCTCATCGAATATCTGAAGAACGAGCACCACCGTTACGACCTGTTAGTCTTCTTCACCTATCTCTACTATCCCACTTTCTATGGAATTCAAGTGGCGCCGGAGAAGAGTGTTTTGCTGCCCACCGCGCACGACGAGCCGCCCTTGAGACTCGGTATCTACAAGGAGGTCTTCGACAACGCGAACTCCTTCATCTTCAACACCGAGGCCGAGGAGGTCCTGGTTTTGCAGCGGTTCGACGTGCATCGCAAGATGCGCGAGACGATTGGTATCGGGATGGAGCTTCTCGACCCCCCCGACACCACCGTCTTTCGACGGCGCTACCACGCGTCGAACCGGTTTCTTCTATACGCCGGTCGCATCGACGAGGGGAAAGGGTGTGGCGAGCTATTCAATTTCTTTCGGCTCTTTCGAGAGGAACACCCAGAGTTCGGCAACCTGCAGCTGTTGCTCATTGGCAAGAAGAGCATGTTGATCCCGAGCTCCCGTGACATCCGCTATCTGGGGTTTCTCGACGAGGACGAGAAGCTCGCGGCCATGGCTGCCGCCAACGCCGTCGTGATCCCGTCTCGGCTGGAGAGCCTGTCCATCGTGGCGCTCGAAGCTTTCTCTGTCGGGACGCCGATCATCGTTCACGGCGGCTCGCGGGTTCTGGTCGAGCATTGCCGCAAAGCCAACGCGGGTCTCTACTACACGACCTACGAAGAATTCGAGGGCATTGTCGAAGCCGTGCTGGGAGACAAGAACCTCGGCCGCGCCCTGGGTCGGCAGGGCCAGCAGTACATCAAAGATCGCTTCGGTTGGGACAGATTGCTGGCTCATTATGAACTGGCGTTCCGGAGCTCGGCGCGGGAGAGAAGGCCACGGGTCACTTCGGGATACCGACCCGGTGGCTTCCGAGAGCGCGAGAGGAGTGAGTTCGCGCCGGCAGGCGAACCGCGCCGAGAGGTAGCGGAAGAGGTTCAAGCTGCCGCCGAAGAGTCAACGGGACTTGCTGGACTTTCTGAACAGGCTGAACAGGCCGAACAGGCTGAGGTCGAGCAAGCCGAACAAAGTGAACAGGCCGAGCGTGAAGAGGCGGGTCAGGCGGAAACCGCGGAGGAAGCCGAACGAGTCGGGCCGACTGCCGGGCTCCCGGACCCGGAAGAGCCGGAAGGGCGTGAAGAGAGTCCGACCCTACGGGGCGATGAAGAAGCCATCGAATCGGATGAGCCGGATGAGCGTGACTTGTTCGATGATCAACGCGACAACTTCCAGGAAAGACACGCCTCTTCCGAATTATCGGACGCATCGAAGGAAACCGAGGATCCCGAGGATCCCGAAGGAGGCACCGGTTCGCGAGACGATCACGTCTGAGCGTGCCGCGGAAGCCTATTTACCCTCTGGAATCGGCCGTGGTCGATTGTTCGCGAGACAGCGCGCCGCTCCACGCAAGCTCCGAATGGAAACGGCCAGTTTCTTCTTGGTGATCTCGAAGTTCGAACGATGGTTCCTTTCCTGCCACAAGCGCCAGAGCGTGCGGCCGAGGGAGGTTTGCTCGGACGCGAGAGTCGCAAGCCGCTGGGATAGGCGACCGCGTTGGATAGAGCTGAGCGACGCGGGCCGCCGTCGCCACTCCAAGTAGTCGAGGCCCGCGAGGGCCTTCCGCACCGCCAGCAGTGAAGCGTCGGCAGCGTAGAGGAGCTCCCGGTGGGTCTCTTTCTCTCTCGAGAAGCGGTCCTCCAGATTCACGAGCACCGCTCGCACGCGCTCCAAACGAGTCTCGGTCTTCCTCAGTGCGCCGGCCTTGGCGCGGCTCGTGAACTTGGCAGGCCCCAAGTCATCGAAGTAGAGCGATTGAAGCGGCGAGGCGTTCGCGACCTTGAACCCCGTTCCGTGCAAAGCGCCCAGCATGCGATAGGCGCGTGCGATCTTGCCGCTTGCGTCCCCGAAGAAAAGACGGGAGAAAGCCCGATCGAAGCCTTCACCGGGCGTGTCCCCCGACCAAGCTTGCTGTGCCCCCCACGCGAAACCAAACCAAGAGTTGCCCAATAGGTTGTAGTGCCCACCGTCGCCCCAATCCGTGTTGACGAGTCCCCAGGCGCCGTAGCGTTTCCCGGCCGCCGCGTATCGGGCGATGTTGGCGATGCTGTTCTCGAGTCGCGGAAAAAGCGCATTCCAGCTCGACGTCCCCGGGCAAACGAGAAACGCGATGCCGTGGTTGGAGAACACGCGAACGCGCTCGAAGTCGTGATCGGCTTCGTACCACCAGTCGAGCAATACCAGGTCTCGATCCAGCTTCCCAATGGATTCCGGGTGAGCGTGTACGACGTCGGCCCAGATCATGGTGCGTTTCCCGTGAGACAAAGCGAGCTCCCGCACCCTCTCCACGTGCTCGAAATACTTCGCGCCATCTGCAAGGTCGACGGGTTCGTCGCAATTGGCATTGAAGAGGCGCGATCGAAAATTGGGCAAGTACTCGTCGTAGAGGTCCCGGAGAAGCTCATAGGTTTGCGGCTCGCTGGGAGACAGCGACCACAGGCGATCGGATTCCGCGAGGTGCCGATAGTGCGGCAGCTTCAGGATCTGGTGCATGTGCCCGAGCGATTGAAGAGTAGGGATGAGGTCGACGTGGTTGGCCGCCGCGTACGCGTCCAGTTGCCGAATGGTTTCGGCTGCCATCGGGTCGGCATCGGCACCGATCTCGGGATGACGACGAAAACGGAAGGTATGCTCGGTGTAGAGCATCAGGGTGTTGAGTTTGAGCCGCACACAAAAGTCGATCAAGGCCCGCAAGGTATCGAGCTTGGGTACCTTGCCGCGAGAGATGTCGACGAGAACTCCCCGCAGCGCGAGGTCCGGCGCATCGTCGATCCGACACGCGGGGATCTCACGTTTCCCTCCGGCGAGCTGGATCAGGGTCTCGACCGCATAGCGGAGACCGGCGGGTCCCTCTGCCTGGAGCTCGATGCGGTTGGGGCGTATCTCCAGAACGTACGCTTGTCCCCGCGCGCCCCGGCGGTGGAGCTCGATGCGCGGGCCGAGATCTTCGACGCGCGCGTGGGTTTCGACGCTCAACTCGACGCCGCACTCCCGAAGCAACCCCTTTTGCAGGGCGACGGCTGCGGCGAAGTCGGAGTCGCTCGACCGTGGCGTGAGCACGATGGGGGGGGCACCACGGAGATCGAAGCTCCCGCGCGAGCGGTGTAACTTCTTCGGGGTTGGGAGGAGCGGGAGTCGCAAACGCGGCTTCATGGCGTGAATTGTAACCTGCCAGCTTGACCTCGTGCTCGGCCCCTCGATAGAGTGACTCATGACGCTGCAAAGATACGGTCCGCTGGTCCTGCTGGCCCTGTCGGCGATGATGGCGGCTTGCCGGGAAGTCACGGAACCGGACCCGCGGCCGGTCGTCGCGGTTTCGGTGCTTCCGCAGGCCTTCTTTGTGGAGCGGATCGCCGGCGAACGAGTTCGTATCCAGGTGATGATTCCTCCGGGGGCCAATCCCTCGACCTTCGAGCCCAGCATCGACGCTCTGAAGAGTCTTTCGGGGGCGGTACTGTACGTTGCGCTCGGGCATCCCCATTTTGCCTTCGAGGCCGCCTGGATCGAGAAACTGCTCGCCGAGCAACCGCGCCTCGATGTAATCCGTGTGATGTCAGAGTCGGGCGATCGGAACGACGATCCACATATTTGGCTCTCCCCGAGACTGGTTCGCGTGCAAGCGGAGCGTATCGGCGCCGCCTTGCAAAAGGTGCTGCCGGAAGACGAAGATGCCTTGCAGGCGAACCTGGTAGATTTTCTGTCTGAGATCGAGACCCTGGACGCGGAGTTGCGCACCAGACTCGAACCCTACCAGGGTCGTAAGATCTTCGTTTTCCACTCCGCCTGGGGTTATTTCACGAGGGACTATGGGCTGGTTCAGGTCAGCCTGGAGGAGGGCTCGAAAACCCCGGGAGCGGGCGCCCTCGCTTCTTTTATCGAAGAAGCTAAGCGCGAGAAGGCAAGAGTCATTTTCGTTCAGCCCCAATTTTCACAAGAAAGCGCTCGTGTCGTCGCGCAGGAGATCGGGGCAGGCGTGGAATTGCTGGATCCATTGGCACGTGACTGGCCGTCGAACCTCAGGCGGGTGGCGGCGGCCTTCGAAGGAGCGTTGCGTCCATGAACGAACCGATCGTCGAGCTGAAGGACGTGTCGCTTTCGCTCAAGGGAAGGCTAGTGCTCGAGGCCGTGAATCTGAGACTGGAAGAAGGCGACTATCTGGGGCTCATCGGACCCAACGGCGGAGGCAAGACGACGCTCCTCCGCGTGATGTTGGGCCTGCTGTCGCCGGACCGCGGCACGGTGAGGATCTTTGGTGAGGAGCCTTCCCGCGCACGCGGCCGCATCGGCTACGTGCCTCAGTACACGCGGTTCGATGCGGATTTTCCGGTGAGCGTGCTCGACGTGGTTCTGATGGGACGTCTTGCGGCGCGCGGGCTCTTGCACCGCCGGAGCAAACGAGATCGCGAAGTAGCCTTGAACTCTCTCGAGAAAGTGGAGATGGCCGACCATGCCGGTCGGCAGATCGGAAAACTTTCGGGTGGCCAGTTGCAGCGTGTCATGATTGCCCGGGCTCTTGCGGTCGAACCCCGCTTGTTGCTTCTCGACGAGCCGGCGGCAAGCCTGGATACTCGGATCGGGGTTAGTGTCTACGCGCTCCTGAAGGAACTATCCCGCGAAATGACGCTCGTACTCGTAACCCACGACGTGGGGGTCATCTCGCGATACGTAAAGACGGTGGCCTGTTTGAATCGGCAGCTCTACTACCATCAGTCGAAGGAGATCACCCGCGAAATGTTCGAGGCGGCGTACGGATGTCCGGTCGATCTCGTCGCGCACGGGCACGCCCACCGTGTCCTGGCCGACCACACCGAGGACGACTAACAGCGGCCCCATGGACGCGCTCGATTTTCCGTTCTTTCAGCGCGCCTTGGTGGCGGGCCTCTTGGCCAGCGTCGCCGGCGGTGTCGTCGGCACGTTCGTCATGGTGCGGCGCATGGTTTCGGTCGCGGGTGGCCTTACCCACGCGGCCTTCGGGGGCGTGGGATTGGGGTACCTCCTCGGGTTTTCTCCGATGGCGGGCGCGCTCGGTTTCGGATTGGCGTCCGGCATGGGCCTGGGGCTCGCGTATCGACGGCTGAGCTCCGGATTGGACACACTCATTGCCATGGTGTGGGCGGTCGGCATGGCCTTGGGGATGCTCTTCATCGCCCTGACGCCGGGCTATGCTCCCGACCTGACGAGCTATCTCTTCGGCAGCCTGGTTTTGGTCTCGCGAGATTACATCGTGTTGATCGCGGCCGTGGATTTCGTGGTCCTGGTGACGGTCGCCGTCTTGTTCGATCACTTGCGCGCGATCGCCTTCGACGAGGAGTTCGCGGAGGTCGTTGCCGAGCCGGTGGAGGGTCTGTTTTTGCTCTTCATGGGCCTGACCTCGTTGACCGTGGTGAGTTTGATCCGCGTGGTGGGCGTCATTCTGGTGATCGCGCTCTTGAGTCTTCCGGCGGCCATCGCTCAGCATTGGTCGCAAAATTTGAAGCGGATGATGTTTTTGGCCGTTCTCATCAGCGCGATTTGCACGACCAGCGGACTGTTCCTCTCTTTCTGGATCTCCGACCACTATGGGCTCGATGCTCCCGCCGGTCCACTCATCGTCCTATTGGCGGCTTCGCTCTACGGAGTCTCCAACGCTTTCAAGCGGTGGAAGACCGAGGTCAGGAATTGACCAAAGCGGCGGTGGAGTTCCGTTCGGTTTCGAAGACGTTCGATTCTGATCGAGCCGCGCTTTGGGACGTTTCCTTCCGCGTGGAGCAAGGGGAGACTCTCGTGCTGCTCGGATCGAGCGGCTCGGGGAAGACGACCTGCCTCAAGATGATGAATCGTCTGGTGGAGCCCGACACCGGGAGCGTGCTCATCGAGGGGCGAGAGACCGGGAGCTGGGATCCCATTCGCCTCCGGCGGCGAGCCGGCTATGTCATTCAAGAGATCGGTTTGCTTCCCCATTTGACCGTGGAGGAGAACGTGGCGCTGGTTCCGCGCCTCGAAGGTTGGGATGTGGAAAAAAGGCGTGCGCGAGCCCATGAGCTGCTGGAGTTGGTGGGGCTCGAGCCGCGCGAGTTTGCCAACCAGCGTCCCTCCCGACTCTCTGGAGGGCAGAAGCAACGGGTCGGAGTGGCCAGAGCCCTAGCGGTGGACCCCCCACTACTTCTGATGGATGAGCCCTTTGGGGCATTGGACCCCATTACTCGGCGCCGGCTTCAAGAAGAGTTTCGCACCCTGGAGCAGCGGCTCGGGAAGGCCGTCGTTTTCGTGACGCATGACGTGCCGGAGGCGCTTCGCTTGGCGGATCGCATCGCGATCATGGATGCGGGTCGAATCCGGCAAGTCGGTGACCCGCACGAGATCATGGAGCAGCCCGCGGACGATTTCGTTCGAGAGCTCGTTCGGGTCGACGACCGGCCAGGTGGCGAAGCTCGATAGTGGATTTCCTCAACTTCTTGGTCGAGCGGCGCGCCGAGCTCGGGACGATGTGTCTGCAACATCTCTTCCTGGTCGTCGTATCGACGAGTATCGCCATGGCGCTCGCTGTGCCGCTCGGGCTGTTGCTGACTCGGCGTCCTCATATCGCTCGCCCCGTGATGGGGTTCGCGAACGTGATGCAAACCGTTCCCAGTCTGGCGCTCTTCGGTTTCCTCATCCCGATTCCGCTACTGGGGGGCATCGGGGCCCGCACCGCGATCGTCGCCTTGGTGCTCTATGCGTTGCTGCCGATTCTGCGCAATACCTACACCGGGATTCTTTCCGTGGATCCGGCGGTGGTGGAGGCGGGTCGTGGGATGGGGATGACGAGTTGGCAGAGGCTCCATATCGTCGAGATCCCCCTGGCATTGCCTACGATCTTGGCGGGTGTCCGCATCGCGACGGTCATCTCGGTTGGGGTCGCCACCATCGCCGCCGCGGTGGGGGCCGGTGGGCTCGGAGACTACATCTTCCGTGGCTTGTCGACCATGGATAACCGTCTCATCCTGGCAGGTGCCGTCCCGGCGGCGCTTCTCGCCATCCTCGCGGACGCGTTGCTCGGGAGTTTGCAGGGGGCACTGGTGCGGGCGCGATGAGGTGCGACGGATCCTTGGTCAGAGCGGTGTTCTTGCTCGGTACGCTCGGCTGCAGCAGCCCTGCCGTCGTCGTGGGGTCGAAGAACTTCAGTGAGCAGGTGATTCTCGGGGAGATGGTCGCGCAACTTCTCGAGGAGCGAGGCCTGAACGTGGATCGCAGACTGAATCTCGGAGGCACCTTCATCTGCCACACCGCGTTGGAATCTGGACAGATGGACGTCTACGTCGAGTACACGGGAACGGCCTTGACGGCGATTCTCAAACAACCCGTGCTGCACGATCCGGAGGAGGTCTACCGAACGG
>Ga0302046_10003066_pt1 | contig 15269 bp, 15 predicted proteins | sample RVTome_11_FD_200261 | JGI IMG/M metagenome (GOLD analysis project Ga0302046, IMG submission 200261) | Soil microbial communities from uranium-contaminated site in the Upper Colorado River Basin, Wyoming, United States - RVT147D111 (version 2) ...
GTACTGGATGCGCGCATCGCGCAGTTCCTTGCGGAAGTCGCGTTCCATCCGCTGCAGCAGCTGGGCGACGGCGCCGTCGATATCCACCTCGTAGACCAGCAGCATGCCACCGCGCAGGTCCAGGCCGAGGTTCATCGGTTCGAGCCCCAGTCTGTTGAGCCAGTCCGGCGCGCGCGAAGCCGAGGTCAGCGCGATCGCGTACTCACCCTCGAAACGACTCTGGATCAGGTCGCGGCCGACCAGCTGGGCCTGCTCGTCGCTGAAGCGGATCCACAGGCGTCCATCGTCATCGACGAATACCTCTTGGTACGGGACCTTTGCTTCCGCCAGCAGCTTGCCGAACTCCCCGACTGCCGCCGTATCGAATGCGGCGCGGTCGCGGCTCGAGAGCTGCAGCGCCGGCGATTCGCCGTAGTAGTTGGGCAGCGCCAGCAGGATCGCGGTCAGCAACATGGCCGACAGCAGGGCGCCCTTCCAGAAGGGATAACGTTGCACTGCGATGACCGTCGCAGGCGCTCAGGCGCCCTTGAAAGTGCCTTTCGGCATCAGCTGCGCAATCTGTATTTTCTGCACGCGTATCGCGACCTGAGGTGCGACCTCGAGCGTGGCGAAATGCTCGCCCACTTCGGTGATACGCCCCAGGATTCCGCCGTTGGTCACGACTTCGTCGCCGGCCGCGAGCTTGCTGACCAATTCGCGATGCTCCTTCGCGCGCTTGGTCTGCGGACGGATCAGCAGGAAATAGAAGACCACGAAAATGAGGACGAGCGGCAGAATCGTTCCGAGCGTGCCGGCCGTCGATCCGGTGGCGGACTGGGCCAGGGCGGGCGTGATGAAAAAGTCCATGTCCTTCCTCTGCGGGGGCCGGCGGCGCCGGCCCGGTTAGGGCGCGCGATTATATGTCATGGGGCCGAGAAGCGGAATTTCCCGAGCCTGCGCGCTTCCCTCGTCAATGCCGCGATCGAAAACATGGCGACGATCACCTCGCTCCTGATCCAGGAGGCGGGCTGCGCCGCCGCCGCTCCCGCGCGGCTCATTCTTCGCTCTTCGCAGCCTCCCGCAGCGCGGCATGAAAGCCGGCGCGAAATGCGCCGAAATGACCCGCCGCGATCGCCGCGCGCATGCGCGCCATGAGATCCAGGTAGTAGTGCAGATTGTGCAGCGTCGCGAGCCGCGGGCCGAGCATCTCGCCGCAGCGGTCGAGGTGGCGCAGGTAAGCCCGGCTGTAGCCTCGGCAGGTATAGCAGGCGCAATCCGGATCGATCGGACCGGTGTCCGCCGCGTAGCGCGCATTGCGGATGTTCATGACGCCCCAGGAAACGAACAGGTGTCCGTTGCGCGCATGCCGCGTCGGAATCACGCAATCGAAAAGATCGATGCCATCCGCCACCGCTTCGACGAGGTCCTGGGGCCGGCCGACGCCCATCAGGTAGCGCGGCTTGTCGGCCGGCATCGCGGGCAGCAGCGCCTTCAGCACGCGCTCGCGTTCCGCGCGCGGCTCGCCGACCGAAAGGCCGCCGATCGCCAGCCCTTCAAAGCCGATTTTCTCCAGTCCCTCGAGCGAGGCCTCGCGAAGCCTTTCGTGCATGCCACCCTGGATGATGCCGAAGAGCGCGCCCTCGCCCGGTTCGGCATCCCAGGCGCGACGGCTGCGCCCCGACCAGCGAAGCGAGAGTTCCATCGACGCGCGCGCTTCGCTCTCCGTTGCCGGGAACGGCGTGCACTCGTCGAATACCATCGCGATGTCGGAACCGAGGGCGCGCTGGATCTGCATCGAGCGTTCGGGGTCCAGGAACACCTCCGCGCCGTCCACCGGCGAACAGAAGCGCACGCCCTCTTCCGTCAACTTTCGCATCGCGGCCAGACTGAAGACCTGGTAGCCACCCGAGTCGGTCAGTATCGGGCGCGACCAGTTCATCATCGCGTGGAGCCCGCCGTGCGCGCGCACGATTTCCGGGCCGGGGCGCAGCATCAGGTGAAACGTATTGGCGAGGATGATCTCGGCGCCGCACGTCAGAAGCTCTTCAGGCGTCACGCCCTTGACCGTTCCGTAGGTGCCGACCGGCATGAAGGCCGGCGTCTCGACGTCGCCGCGCGCGAAGCCGAGGCGACCGCGCCGGGCCGCGCCGTCCGTTGCGAGCAGCCCGACCTTCATGCGCGCGCACCGCGCAGGCCGAGCACCGCGGGATCCGGTGTCACGAACATCGCGTCCCCATAGCTGAAGAACCGGTAACGTCCGGCGATCGCATGATGATAAGCGGCGAGCACCCGCTCCCGCCCGGCGAACGCCGCGACCAGCACCAGCAGGGTCGACTCGGGCAAGTGAAAATTCGTCAGGAGCGCGTCGACGACCTGAAACCGATGGCCGGGCGCGATGAAGATGTTCGTCTCGCCTTCACGGGCCTCGAGCCGGCTGCCCGCGGACACCGTCTCGAGCGCGCGCACGACGGTCGTGCCGACCGCAATCACGCGCCCGCCGCGCTGCCTTGTCTCATCGATCGCCGTAATGGTCGCCGCCGGCACGCGGTAACGCTCCCCGTGCATGCGGTGCGACGCGAGATCCTCCGTGCGCAGTGGCTGGAACGTGCCCGCTCCTACGTGCAGGGTCAGGCGCTCGATGCCAATGCCGCGGCGCGCGATGACTTCCAATGTGGCGCGATCGAAATGCAGGCCTGCCGTCGGCGCCGCGACGGCGCCAGGTTCGTTCGCGTAGACGGTCTGGTAGCGCTCGCGATCCGCGGCGTCCGCGGCACGCGCGACATAGGGCGGGAGCGGGACACTGCCGTGTGTCTCGAAATACGACAGCGCGTCCCGATCGAGCTCGAGCTCAAATAGATCCTCGTGACGCGCAATGACCTGCGCGACGGCTCCGGCTGGCAGGTTGATCGCCGTCCCCGGGCGCAGTTCCTTGCTTGCGCGTGCCTGCGCGAGGATTCGGCGGCCGTCGAGGATCCGCTCGAGGAGCAGCTCGCAGGCTCCCCCGCTCGCCTTGCGTCCGAGAAGCCGCGCCGGCAGCACGCGCGTGTCGTTCAGCACCAGCAAGTCGCCCGGGCGCAGCAATGACGGGAAGTCGCGGAATTGCAGGTCGCGCACGGCACCGGTCGCGCCGTCGAGCGAGAGCAGACGACTCGCCGAGCGTTCCGGCAGCGGCCGCAAGGCGATCAGTTCCTGCGGCAGCGGATACGAAAAATCTGCGCGGCGCATCGGCCGCGCAGACTAGCACAGCGATTGCGGCGCTCAGGTGGAGGCGGGTTCCTCAGCTGCCGAGGGCGGCGCCGGCGGCCGTGGCGGAGCGACGCGGCGACCCGGGAAAGCGCGTGCCTCGCGGTCCGGGACCTTGGCGTCGAGTGTCTGCGCGCGGCGATCCCGGAGGATCCTGAGCTCGACCGCCTCACCCGGCTGGTATGAGCGCAGGATGCGCATCGCGTGCCGGCCGTTCTGCGGCTCGCGCCCTCCGATCGCGACGATCACGTCGCCGTCCCTGAGTCCGAGCGTCGAGTCTTCCGGAGCGCGCGCCACCAGAACTCCCTTGTCGGCGCCGAAGTAGCGGCCGAGTCCGGGCGTCAGCGTGACGAATTCGGCGTCGCCCCACGCCTCGAGCAACCAGTGCATGTCGCCATCGAACGGGTGCTCGCCGAGCGGAGGCAGCGCAGGCACGCCGGGCACCGCGCGGACGTAAGGCACAATCGGTGAACCCGCGAGAAAAATCTTGTCGAACGGACGCGCTTCGACCGCGAGTTGCACGGGCTTGCCGTCGCGGCGCAGGCCGAGCTCGACCTTTTCGCCCGGCTCGATCGCTTCCATCGCCCGCACCAGTTCGCGGCCGGTGGTCACGGGTTTCGCTTCGATCGCGACGATGACGTCGCCCGACTTGACGCCGGCTTCGGCTGCGGGGCCGCCCGGACTCACGCCCTCGACCCGCACACCGCCGCCATTCGGCTCGGCGCCACCGAGATTCACGCCGAGCATGGCGCGCCGAGACCCGGGCAGGAAGTACTCGAATTGCCGGAAAGCGCCGGGCCCGGCGGCCTCGCCGCTGAGTTCCGCGATCTCGCGCGCGGCGTCTTCGAGCCGGCGCTGCGCATCCGCCAGGCGCTTCTCGACGTCGTCTTCATCGGCGGTCTTCGCCAGGACCGGACTCGCGGCTCCCGCGAGCGCCGCCGTTGCCAGCATTGCGACCAAGCATCGTTTCATCGTTGTCTCCGTCAAATCAGAATGTGCCGGCCGCGTTCGCGTAACGAACCTGGACCAGCGAATGCATCACTTCGACGCGCTCCCGCCACAACTGCTCGGCGCGCTCCGGCGCGTTCGGCTCGAGGGAAACGCGGCTCAAGCGATCATCCAGCAGCGCGAGCCGGTCCTCGAGCTCGGCCACGGTGAACGCCGTGCTGCCGCGCATCGCATGGCGCTCAGGCAGCGTTGCGAGCATCCGTTCGAGCCGGTCGTTTTCGGCGCGCATCTCGGCCGCGACCGGCGCCATCTCGAGTTCCGCGGGATCCGTGGCCGGGGCCAGCGCGCGCTGTGCAGACTGCAGCCACCAGCCGAGACCCGCCGCGACAGCGAGCACGGCGGCCGCGACGATCGAAGGCCAGCGGCGCGAGACGCGCGCGTCGCGCTGATCGCGCGCCGCCACCACTGCCTTCCAACCCGCTTGCGGCGGATCGAATTCCGCGAGCGCGACAAGGCGCGTGCTCCATTCGCTCACATCGGGGTGCATGGCGCTTCCTCCGCGAGGCCTTTGTCCTCGCCCAGCAACCCGCGCAACCGCTGGTGCGCGCGCGCAAGCTGCGACTTCGAGAAGCTCGGGGTTCGCCCCAGGGCGAAACCGATGTCCGCGTGCGTGAACCCCTCGACGTCGTGCAGCCACACGATCGCCCGGGTCAGCGCCGGGAGCGTCATCAGGGCCCGCTCGAGGCCCGTGTCGAAGGGCGCCGTCGCGGCGGCGTGGGTTGCAGGCAAGCGGTCCGCCCCGCCCGGGTCCTTGTCCAGCCATTCGAGTCCACGATGCCACGGCGAGCGCAAGTACATGAGCGCGCGATTGACCGCGATCGCGCGGATCCATCCCGGCAGCGGGCAGCGGCCCTCGAACGCGCCGATGTGCTCGAGCACGTCCACGAAGGTCTCCTGCAGCAATTCTTCCGCGATGGCCGGCCGCCGGACGAGCCGCCGGAGAAGCGTGTAGAGGGGACCCGCCGTCGCGACGTAGACAGCCTCCATGGCCGCCTCGTCGCCGCATCGCGCGGCAGCGACCAGGGCGTCGGGTATCTGGATATCGGCAATTCGGGACATCGATCGCTTAGATGCCCGGGGCCGGCAAAAGGTCGCAATGGGACTGAAACAATCTGGTGCCGGGAGCGGGAGTCGAACCCGCAAGAATCTTCCGATCCGGTGGATTTTGAGTCCACTGCGTCTGCCAATTCCGCCATCCCGGCCAGGCAGGCCGCGAGTATACAATCGAATCGATGAACTTCTGCCCGAGCTGCGGTGCGCCGGTCCTGCGCCGCGTTCCCGAAGGCGATCACCTCCCGCGTTTCGTCTGCACGGCCTGCGGCGCGATTCATTACAGAAACCCCAAGTTGATCGCAGGCTGCGTCCCCGAGATCGACGGGCGCATTCTGCTCTGCCGTCGCGCCATCGAGCCGCGCCGCGGCTACTGGACCGTGCCCGCGGGCTTCATGGAGACCGGCGAAACGCTGCAGCAGGCCGCGGCGCGCGAATGCCGCGAGGAAGCCCTCGCGCGCGTCGAGATCGGCAGTCTCTGCGCGATCGTGCATGTGCTGCACGCGGAGCAGGTGCACGTGATGTTCCGTGCCACGCTCGCCGATCCTTCGTTCGGCGTGGGCGTCGAGAGCCTGGAAGTGAAACTGTGCGAGGAGCGCGAGCTGCCCTGGGCGGACCTGGCGTTCAGGAGCGTCGAATTCGCGCTGCGCCGCTATTTCGAGGACCGCGCCGGCCGGCGCAACGAGCTGCATTTCCACACGATCGAATGACCGTCGTATGCCGGCGCTATGGCACAATATACGGTTGAAAATTCGGAGCCCAGCTGTCCGCCATGACGTTCGTCGTCACCGAAACCTGCATCAAGTGCAAGTACATGGATTGCGTCGAAGTCTGTCCGGTGGACTGCTTCCACGAGGGCCCGAATTTCCTCGTGATCGATCCGGAAGAGTGCATCGACTGCACGCTTTGCGAGCCCGAATGCCCGGTGGAGGCGATCTATTCCGAGGAGGAGGTTCCGGCGGGCCAGGAGCAGTTCCTCGGTATCAATGCCGAGCTCGCGAAGCAGTGGCCGGTCATCACGCAGCGTGGCGATCCGCCGGCCGACGCCGATGCGTGGAAGGACGTTCCCGACAAGCTGCCGCTACTCGAGCGCTGAAGTTCTACTTCGCCACGGCGACCGCCTGCGCCGACAGGTATTCGGCCATGCTCGCGGCGGGCATGTAGCCGGCAAGATACTCGCCCTTGTCCGTGATGATGCCCGGCGTTCCGCGGATGCCCAGCTTGCGGCCGAGCTCGAATTGCGCGGCAATCGGCGTCTCGCAGCGGCCGGCCTTGAGCGCTTCGCCGCGCTTCGCGCGCGTCAGGGCTTCCTGCCGGTCGGCGCTGCACCACACTGCCTCGGCCTTGCGCCAGGACTCGGTGTCCGGGCCGCTCCGCGGAAACATCAGGTAGCGCACGCGAAAACCGAGGCGGTTGAATTCCGCGATTTCCTGGTGCATGCGGCGGCAATAGGTGCAGTCGACGTCCGTGAAAACCGTGAGCGTGTGGCGAACCGCGCCTTTCGGCCCGAACACGATCGTATCGGCATCCGCGATTCCCGCGAGCAGCTCGAGCCGACCCCGCTGGCGGCGCACCTCAGTCAAGTTGTTCTTCGACGTCATGTCGAAGACGTCCCCATCGACATAGAAGCGGCCGTCCTTCGAAACGTAGCCGACTTCCGCGCCGGAACGGACTTCGTAAAGGCCGTCGATCGGCGACTGCTGGATATCCTCTAGCCTGACGTCCAGACGGCGCGCGATCTCCGCACGGATATCGGGCTTCGCCGTCGGTTCGGCCGACGCCGCGCTCGCGAGAGCGAACATCGCGGCAGCCGTCAGGAGCTTGGGTCCAATCGGATTCACGCGGGCCTCGTGCCTCTTGGCAACGGGACTTCGACCGCGGCGCCAGGCCGCGGTTCGATCCCAGTCTATCAGCCGCGCGGGTGGTGCTGCGCGTGCAGCTCTTTCATGCGCTCGCGGGCCACGTGGGTGTAGATCTGCGTCGTCGAAAGATCGCTGTGGCCGAGGAGCATCTGCACGACGCGGAGGTCCGCGCCGTGGTTCAGGAGATGGGTCGCAAAGGCATGGCGAAGCGTGTGCGGCGAGAGTTCCTTCTCGACGCCGCTCTTCTTCGCATAGCGCTTGATGATGTGCCAGAAGGCCTGGCGCGTCATGCGGTCGCCGCGCCGAGTCGGAAAGAGGTGATCGGTCTGGCGGTCGAGCAGGATCTCGCCGCGCGCGCCGCGCACAAAGTCGTTGAGCCAGCGCACCGCCTCCTCGCCGAGCGGGATGAGGCGCTCGCGATTGCCCTTGCCGACGATGCGCAGCACGCCCTGGTTCAGGTTGACCTGGCTGTGCCGCAGGCTGACCAGTTCCGAGACACGAAGCCCGGTCGCATACAGCACTTCGAGCATCGTGCGGTCACGATGACCGAGCGGGTCGGAAGTCTGCGGCGCCGCGAGCAGCGCATCGACCTGGGCCTCGGTCAGCGAGCGCGGCAGCGAACGGCCGATCTTGGGCATCGCGATCTGGGCGGTCGGATCCTCCTTGACCACGCTTTCGCGCACCAGGTAGCGAAAGAAGCGGCGGAAACTCGACAACTGGCGCGCGGTCGAGCGCGGGCGCGCCCCCGTCTCGACGCGCCACGCGATGAATCCCAGCAAGTCATTGCGCGTCGTGCGATCGAGCGCCGTGCCGCGCTGGCGCAGCCAGCGCGAAAGCGCCGTCAGGTCGGCGCGATAGGCGGCGAGCGTGTTCGGCGACAGCCCGCGTTCCATCCATACCGCGTCGAGAAAACGCACGATCAACGGCTCGACAGCCTCGTCCGCCGCGCCTGCGGTCGCGAGTGTCGCCGCGCGCACCGATGTCGAAGATTTCATTGCTGCGCTCATGGACCTGCCCTGCTTCCCGTCGCGGACGGCCGCGCCGCCGCGAAATCGCGCACGGCGGGCTGGTGCGACAGAATGCGGACGCAGTATGGTTTGCCTCCGACGGGGTCGAACGTGACCCGTCTCACAGACCCCCATGACCATTAACATAACCGGAACCAGTTCACAGTACCCGCGGCTGCCGGGCCGCCGCTGTCAATGACCTGGAATCCGCTCCGCCTGCTCTGGGGCCTCTGGGTCTGGCTGCTGACGATTCCGCTCTTGCTGATCGCGGCCCTGCCGATCCTGGCCTTGCCGAAGCTCTCCGCGCGCCGCGCCGTCGCACGCGCGGCCTGCCGCGCCTACTTTGCGCTCTGCGGACTGCCAGTCCGCAGCCTCGGGATGGAACGGCTGCCGGCTGGCGCCTGCATCATCGTCGCGAATCACGCGAGCTACATCGACGGGCCGCTCCTTTTCGCCTGCCTGCCCCCACGCTTCGGCTTCGTGATCAAGAAAGAGGCCTCGCGCCTGCCGCTGGTCGGGCGGTTGCTGCGCCGGCTCGGCCATCACTTCGTCGAGCGCCGCAAGCGGCACGAGGGCGGAAGCGATGCGCGGCGCATCCTGCGATCGATCGAGCAAGGACAGGCGATCGCTTTCTTTCCCGAGGGCACATTCAGTGCCGAGCGCGGGCTCGCGCGGTTCCATGGCGGAGCTTTCGCGGCCGCGGCGCTCGCCGGGGTACCGGTGGCGCCCGTCGTGATCCGCGGCACGCGTCACGTGCTCGGCGCGGGAACCGCGATCCCGCGCTGGGGACCCATCGAGGTCGAGGCCCTCGTTCCGCTCGCCGCGCAATCCGGAGGCGGCGACACGGCGGTGCAATTGCGCAACGCCGCACGCGAACGGATCGGCGCCGCGCTCGACGAACCGCTCCTCTAATCTTCAAAAAGGGGACGCAACCCTTTTTCGATGTTCTGTTCCCGCGGCCTCCTCGGTCGCCCCTGCGGTCGAAGTTGCAACTGGCGACCGGTAGCGCGTTCCAGTCGCTCAACAAATGCCGGCGATCCACACGGTAGGCCTTTGAACGTGTGACGCCGCAACTCTTGAAAATTTCGCGTGGGTTCGCCTGCAGCGAGCCAGGCGGACCAGTCTCCAACGCCCTGCAGAAGATCATTCCAAAACGGGTTGGTCGTCAAGACGGGGTCCGGTCTCAATGAGCAATGTGCAGCTGCGCTTGACCAAGGATAGTCCTCCGCCCGAGCAGTCAACCCCGCCCTGACGGGGTTGAGTTCCACGTACCGGATCGCGGTCCACAAGTAGGCGTCATCCAACGCTGACGAGAAATACCGCCCCTGCCAAACGTGGCCATGCCATGACCTGGTCCGGTTGATCCGTTGTGCGTGGCGCATGTGGAGTGGCCTCAGCGCACGCTGCAGTCCATGTTGCGTCGACGGCACTATGATCAAGTGAACGTGATTGCCCATCAGGCTATAGGCAATCACGTCGATGGCAAATTGGCCGGTGTATTGCTTCAGATAGTCAAGGTAAGTTTGCCGGTCGTAATCGCTGAAGAACACCTTTTCGCGTCGGTTGCCGCGTTGGGTAACGTGATACGGCACACCAGGACACATCACGCGCGCGATTCGAGGCATTTCAAAACGCTAGCAACGAGCCAACGTGATGCCTCGGCCTGAATTGCTCTGCTTCGCCTATAAAATCAAGAGAAGCGCAGAAAAGGGTTGCGTCCCCTTTTTGCTTCCGCGGTCTCTACATGTTGCGGCGGTACTGGCCGCCGACGGCATAGAGCGCGCGCGAGATCCGGCCGAGCGATGCGGACTTCACGGTTTCCATGAGCTCGGCGAATACGTTGCCTCCGCCGGCGGACGTCGCCTGGAGCTTCAGCAACGCCGGCTCCTGAGCCGCCGCGTGCACGTCGTTGTACGCGCGAACCGCGGCAACCTGCGCGCGCTTCTCCACTTCCGTCGAGCGGATCAGCTCGGCATTGCGGATGTCGTCCGCGCTCCCCTGCTCCGGCAGAAAGGTGTTGACGCCGACGATCGGCAGGCTGCCGTCGTGCTTCTTACGCTCGTAATACAGCGACTCTTCCTGGATTTTCCCGCGCTGGTACATCGTCTCCATCGCGCCAAGAACGCCGCCGCGCTCCGAGAGGCTCTCGAATTCGGCGTACACGGCCTCCTCGACCAGGTCCGTGAGCCGCTCGATTGCGAACGATCCCTGCCAGGGATTCTGGTTCTGGTTCAGCCCGAGCTCGCGCGCGATGATGAGCTGGATCGCGACCGCGCGCCGCACGCTCTCCTCCGTTGGCGTGGTGATCGCTTCATCGTACGCATTCGTATGCAGGCTGTTGCAGCTGTCGAAGAGCGCGTACATGGCCTGCAGTGTCGTGCGGATGTCGTTGAACTGGATCTCGCGCGCGTGCAGGGATCGGCCCGAAGTCTGCACGTGGTACTTCAGCATCTGGCTCCGCGGCGATGCGCCGTAGCGCTCGCGCATTGCACGGGCCCAGATCCGCCGCGCCACGCGGCCGATCACCGCATACTCCGGATCCATGCCGTTGCTGAAGAAGAAGGAGAGGTTCGCCGCGAAGTCGTCGACCTTCATGCCGCGCGAAAGGTAGTACTCGACGATCGTGAAGCCGTTGGCGAGCGTGAAGGCGAGCTGCGAGACGGGATTCGCGCCCGCCTCCGCGATGTGGTAGCCGGAAATCGAGACCGAGTAGAAGTTCCGCACGCGGTTGTCCGTGAAGAACTGTTGCACGTCGCCCATCATCCGGAGCGCGAATTCAGTCGAGAAGATGCAGGTGTTCTGGGCCTGGTCCTCCTTGAGGATGTCGGCCTGCACCGTGCCGCGCACGCGTGCCAGCGCGTCCGCCCTGATCTTCGCGTAGGTCTCCGCGTCCACGACCTGGTCGCCGCTGACACCGAGGAGCCCAAGACCGCTGCCGTCATGGCCGGCTGGAAGCTCGCCGCGGTAGTGCGGCCGGTCCCGCCCCGTAAACAGCTTTGCGATTTTCGCCTCCGCCTCGTCCCAGCGGCCGCCCGCGCGCAGCTGCCGCTCCACCTGCTGGTCCACGGCCGTGTTCATGAACATCGCGAGGATCATCGGCGCGGGCCCGTTGATCGTCATCGACACTGAAGTCGACGGCGCGCAGAGATCGAAGCCGGAATAGAGGCGCTTCATGTCGTCGAGCGACGCGATGGAAACGCCCGAATTGCCGATGCGGCCGTAAATGTCGGGCCGCTCGTCCGGATCCTCGCCATAAAGTGTCGTCGAGTCGAACGCGGTGGAGAGCCGCGTCGCCTGGTGGCCACGCGCGAGGTAGTGGAAGCGGCGGTTGGTGCGTTCGGGCATGCCTTCGCCCGCAAACATGCGCGTCGGATCCTCGTCCTCGCGACGGTACGGGTAAATGCCGCCGGTGTACGGGTAGGCACCCGGCAGATTCTCGGTCAGCAGAAAAGCGAGTTGCGCGCCCCAGTCGCTGAATCGCGGAGTGGCGATCTTCGGGAGCTTCAGATGCGACAGCGACTCGCTGTAATTCGGGCCGCGCACCTCCCGCTCGCGCACGCGGTAGCTGAATTCGTCCGCCGTCGCGGCCGCCTGCCGCGCCGGCCATTCCTTCAGGAGTGCGATGCCCTCGGGGCCGATCGCGTCCAGCGCCGCGTGGTACTCGCGACGCAGACTCGCGAGCGCAGAATCGGGGTTCGCGAACTCGGAATCGGCGTACCGGTCGAGCGGCGGGGCAAGCGCGGGATCGCCAAGCGCAGCGAGCGCGCGATGCAGGCCGTACGCCCGGCTCGCCGCGTCGGCCGCCGCGAACGCGGCGCGGTGCGCGTCGCGGCCGGCGGCAGCGATTTCCGCCAGATAGCGCACGCGCGCGCCCGGAATGATGGCCTGGCGCTTCGGCGGGCCGACGGGCGTCAGTCCGTCGGGCCGCCAGTCACGCAGCCGCCCCCATTGCCCGTGCAACCGGGCGCAGAGCGCGCCGAAGAGCGCATTGACGCCCGCATCGTTGAACTGGCTCGCAATCGTCGGATAGACCGGCAGTTCCTCCGGCGGCGTCTTGAACAACTTGCGGTTGCGCGAAACCTGCTTGCGCACGTCCCTGAGTGCATCCTCCGCACCGCGCTTCTCGAACTTGTTCAGCACGATGAAATCGGCGAAATCCAGCATGTCGATCTTCTCGAGCTGGCTCGCGGCGCCATAGTCGCTCGTCATGACGTACATCGAGAGGTCGACGAGATCGACGATCTCCGTGTCGCTCTGGCCGATGCCCGCCGTCTCGACGACGATCAGGTCGAATCCCGCCGCCTTCAGGAGCCGCACCGTGTCGGCGAGAACCGCGCTGGTCGCGAGATGCTGGCGCCGGGTGGCGAGCGATCGCATGAAGAGCTGCTCGTTCGCAAGCGAATTCATGCGAATGCGGTCGCCGAGCAGCGCGCCGCCCGATCGCCGGCGCGTCGGGTCCATCGCGACGACCGCCACGCGGCGGTCGGGGAAGAAACGCACGATGCGATTCAGGATCTCGTCGGTCAGCGAGGACTTGCCGGCGCCGCCGGTGCCCGTGATGCCGAGTACCGGCGGGCGATTGAGGGTTTTTGCCGCCAGGCTCCTCACGCGTGCAACCGCGCCCTCGTCGCCGCCCTGCTCGAGCAGCGTGATCGCGCGCGCGAGGTTCACCGGGTCGTCCGTGGAGACTGAATTGCCGTCAAACTCGGGACGCGCGGCCGCGCGCACTCGCCGGAAGACGTCGTCGATCATGCCGTCGAGGCCGAGCCGCAGGCCGTCGTCGGGGGTGTAGATCTTCTCGACGCCGTAGGATTCGAGCTCCTCGACTTCGTGCGGGGCGATGGTGCCGCCGCCGCCGACCACGACTTTCACGTGGCCGGCGCCCTGATCGCGGAGCATGTCCACCATGTAGCGGAAATACTCGTTGTGCCCGCCCTGGTAACTGCTGACCGCGACGCCGTCGGCGTCTTCCTGGATCGCCGCGCGCACGATGTCGGCGACGCTCCGGTTGTGCCCGAGGTGAACGACTTCGGCGCCATGGGACTGGAGGATGCGGCGGATGATGTTGATCGCCGCGTCGTGGCCGTCGAACAGGGACGCGGCGCTCACGAAGCGCAAGGGACCGCGCGCGGCATCCGCTTTGTCGATTCGTTCGGCCGGGCTGCTCATCGGGATTCTCCAGCGCGCCGGAGCGACAGTTTAACGTTGCAATCCCGGCCCGGCGATGCTGTCATTCGGGCTGCAGCGATTGGCAGACGGAGTGGCTTTTGATCGAGACCGGACAGGTTTGTTCGACCCGCGAGGCGGCCGACCGCCTCGGCGTATCGCTTCGCACCGTGCAGCTCTGGTCCGAAGCGGGCCTGCTGCGCGCCTGGAAGACGCCCGGCGGACACCGCCGCATCCACACAGCCTCGGTCCAGGAATTGCTGGAGCGCCGCGGCGCGGACACCGCGCGGCGCGCGCCCGGTGGACACTTCCGGGTGCTGATCGTCGAGGACGAGCCGGATTCCCGTCACCTGTTTGAGCTGCATCTGCGCTCCTGGGATTTGCCGATCCACCTGCACAGCGCGTCGAGCGGCTTCGAGGCCCTGCTGCACATCGGCGCTTCGCGACCCGACGTCCTGATCACGGACCTGCGGATGCCCGGCATCGATGGATTCGAAATGCTGCGGGCGCTCCGCGCCTCCGGCGCGATCAGCCAGCTCGAGATCATCGTGGTAACGGCGCTCAGCGAACAGACGATCAGCGAGCGTGGCGGGCTGCCGGCGGGCGTCACCGTGCTGTTCAAGCCGCTCCGGTTCACGGACCTGCGGCGGCGTCTCGCGCGGCTCGTCGAGCACCGGCAGCAGGCCGCCGTCGGTTGAGCAGGCGCCGTTTCCGGCGCGACAACCGCCCTTTTGCGGGGCAATATAGCCCTCACTTTGTAGCGCAGGACGCCTGACATGGCCACCGATCCCGTCGTTATTCTCGGTGCCCGCCGCACGCCGATCGGGGCGATGCTCGGCGTGTTTGCCGGCGTCTCCGGCCACGCGCTCGGCGCGGCCTCGATCCGCGCAGCGCTCGCGAGCGCGGGGGCCGATCCCGGAATCGTCAGCGAGGTCGTTATGGGGTGTGTGCTCCCGGCAGGCCAGGGCCAGGCGCCTGCGCGCCAGGCGGCGCTCGGCGCGGGCGTGCCGCAGTCGGTTCCCGCAACCACCGTCAACAAGATGTGCGGATCGGGCATGCGCGCAGTCATGTATGGCGCCGATCAGATTGCCGCGGGAAGCGCCGACTTCGTCGTCGCCGGCGGGCTCGAATCGATGACGAATGCGCCCTACCTGCTGCCGAAGGCTCGCGCCGGCTATCGCATGGGGCATGGCGAAATCATCGACCACATGTTCTACGACGGCCTGCAAAGCCCCTGGGACGGGAAGCTGATGGGCTGTTTCGCCGACGCCACCGCGTCGAAGTACGGTTTCAGCCGCGCCGACCAGGATGCCTTCGCGGCCGAATCGGTGCGCCGCGCCGTGGCGGCCGTCGAATCCGGCGCCTTCGAGCGCGAAATTGCGCCAGTCACCATCAAGGACCGCAAGGGCGAACGCGTGATCGAGCGCGACGAAACGCCTTTTACCGTTTCCGTCGACAAGATTCCGAGCTTGAAGCCGGCCTTCGGCAAGGACGGCACAGTGACGGCCGCGAGTTCTTCCTCGATCGCCGACGGCGCTTCCGCCCTGCTGCTCGCTCGCGCGAGCGTTGCCGCGAAGGCGAAGCTCACGCCGCTCGCGACCATCGTCGCCCACGCGAGTCATGCGCATGCGCCCGAGTGGTTCACGACCGCGCCGGGTGGCGCGATCAAGACGGTGTTGCAGCGCGCCGGCTGGAAGGCTGCGGACGTCGACCTGTACGAAATCAACGAGGCTTTTGCGGTCGTGACCATGGCGGCCATGAAAGACGTCGGCATCGCGCACGATCGCGTCAACGTCCACGGCGGCGCCTGCGCGCTCGGCCATCCCATCGGGGCGACGGGTGCCCGTATCCTGACGACGCTCATCCATGCGCTGCAGCGCCACGGCAAGAAGCGCGGGCTCGCCGCGCTCTGCATCGGCGGCGGCGAAGCGACCGCGGTCGCGATCGAGCTCAG
>Ga0302046_10003067_pt1 | contig 15257 bp, 20 predicted proteins | sample RVTome_11_FD_200261 | JGI IMG/M metagenome (GOLD analysis project Ga0302046, IMG submission 200261) | Soil microbial communities from uranium-contaminated site in the Upper Colorado River Basin, Wyoming, United States - RVT147D111 (version 2) ...
CTCCCCGATGCAAGAGATATTCCACCAGGTGGCTGCCGATGAACCCGGTCCCGCCGGTGACCAAGGCCTTCACGCTATCTCGCGGCCCTCCCGGTCGAAAATAGCACCCTCCAGGTCAGGCGACCCATAAACGAGGCTTTATTTTATGGCATCCCCCTGTCGAAAGCAAGCGGGAACACAGCAGGGTCCCGATCTAGCCACGCTCGGCCAGGCGCTTTAACCCCCGTTTCCCCGCTTGGACCATTAACGCCATATTCCCTGGCGGATGGGTGTTGTTCATCATGCGGTCGTGTGCCTCAGGAATTCTCTCCCACTCAAAGACTTCGGACATGGCGGGCTTGATGCGCCCGTCCGCGACCGCTTTGTTGGCGGCATCGGCTTGGTACAAGGTGGCGAAGTGCGACCCCTGAATGCGCTTCTGGCGCATCCAGACGTATGAGGCGTCGAACGTCAAATTGAATCCGGTGGTCCCCGCGCAGAAAACGACCATACCGCCGCGGGCTGCCACGAAGCAACTGACGGGGAAGGTCTGTTCGCCCGGGTGTTCAAAGACGATGTCGGGGTCGACCCCTTTGCCGGTGATCTCCCAGATCGCCTGGCCGAATTTACGCACCTCCTTGAGGTAGGCGCCGTAGGCGTTCTGGTCGGATGTCCGGGGCAATTGGCCCCAGCAATTGAAGTTTTTCCGGTTGAGATAGGCTTTGGCACCCAGGTCGAGACACCATTTGCCGCGCTCGTCGCTCGACACGACGGCGATGGCGTTGGCTCCAGCCGCTCGAACGATTTGGATGGCCATAGAGCCCAGTCCACCGGAGCCTCCCCAGACGAGGACGTTCATGCCAGGCTGCAGGGCATGCGGGGGATGGCCGTACAGCATCCGCCAGGCGGTGGCGTTGACGAGGGTGTAGCAGCCCGCCTCCTCCCATGTGAGGTTGGGCGGTTTGGGGAGCAACTGCTGGGCCTGGACCTTGGTGAACTGGGCGAAGCTCCCATAGGGCGATTCATAGCCCCAGATTTTTTGTTCTCGGCAGACCATAGGGTCACCCCCGTTACAATGGGGACAGTGCCCGCAGGTTTGCCCGCAGTGCACCACGACCTCGTCCCCGACCTTCCAGGGATAGACCGAGCTTTTGACGGCGCTTCCCAGCTTCCAAATCACTCCCGCGGCATCGCTCCCGTGGATGTGAAATGGATGTTTATGAAACCGGGTCGGCGACGCCGGTTGGCCCAGTGACGCCCAGACGCCGTTGTAGTTGACCCCCGCGGTCATCACCTGAACCAACGCTTCGTTGGGACCGATGTCGGGAACGTCGACGACTTCGGGTTTCATCGCTTGAAGGGGCGGGCCGTGATTCTCAGGACGGATCACGTAGGCATGCATTTTCTTGGGGACAAATCCCAGAGGGGGAATCTCGCCGATGTTGAATAACTCTTTTTCCGCCATGGCCTCTCCTCCTCATTGTGGCCGCACGATTCGCCCACGGGCCCTGGGGGGACCGCTGCCATTTCCAATCCAAAGGATGCTCCGTCGCCCCACCCATGTCTGTGATGACCACAGATACCGAAGACGTGAGCCCCAAGAAAATGGGTGGGAAAGGGCGACGCGAGGTTCTTACCAGCAGGAACGGACCTGCCAACTTACCATAAGGCTAGGCCTGATTGCAAGGTTCCTGTTTCCCGCGGGAATACGGGCGGGTCCCGGCTACGCGGAAAGCACTTGATATACGCGTTGGACCGTGATAAGCTCCCGCGAGTAATCGTCAAAGTTTCTCCTCTGCCCGTCACTATTCGACGCCAGGCACGGTGAGCATTCCCAAGATGAGTATCGCATTCATGACGCGACGAAGTGCGTGCGGCGCGGGGGTACAGGAACGAGTATTGCACCTGTCGAAGGGGTGCCACAGATCTGGGCATCGCGGCAGCGAACGTCGGACCCTCGCCCGTAGGGAGACACGATGAAGGATCCAATGGGGACAACGACTAAACCTGCATCGCAGCGGCTCTCGTGGCAGCAGGCGGTCGCAAATTACCAAAAGCCCGACCTGCTACGCAGTGTGTGGCAGCTGGTCAACACCCTCATCCCATATTGCCTGCTGTGGTATGTGATGTATCGCAGCCTGGAAGTCTCGTATTGGATGACGCTGGCCCTGGCCTTCCCCACGGCGGGCTTTCTGGTGCGCATCTTTATCATTTTTCACGATTGCGGCCACGGCGCCTTTTTCAAGTCGCAGCGCGCAAACGACATTGTGGGATTTGTCACGGGGGTGTTGACGATGACACCCTATCATGGCTGGCGTCACGAACATGCGACGCATCATGCGACGGCGGGCGACCTGGACCGTCGCGGGGTGGGGGATATCTGGACCTTGACCGTAAAGGAATATCTGGCCTTGCCCCCCTGGGAGCGGTGGAAATATCGGTTGTATCGGAATCCGTTGGTCATGTTTCTGTTTGGGCCATTGTTTGTCTTCCTCATTCGGCATCGCTTTGCGCAACGGGATGCCCGCAAGCGCGAGCGCTACAGCGTGTATTGGACCAATCTGGCGCTGGCGGGGATCGTGATCGTGATGAGTGTGACCATTGGACTGACATCCTTTGTCTTGGTGCAGCTGCCGATAATCGTCATTGCCGCGGCGGCGGGGATATGGTTGTTCTATGTACAGCATCAATATGAAGGGGTCTACTGGGAGCGGCACAACAAATGGGATTACGTGACTGTGGCCTTGGAAGGGAGTTCCTTTTACAAATTACCCAAGGTGTTGCAGTGGTTCACGGGAAACATCGGGTTCCATCATGTGCATCATCTCAGCCCACGGATTCCCAACTATTATCTGGAGCGATGCCATAATGCGGATCCGATGTTTCAACAAGTGAAGGCGATTACTTTGTGGCCGAGCTTGAAATCGATTAGCTTCCGTCTGTGGGATGAAGACCGCCACGAGCTGGTTGGCTTCGACTCCCTCAAAACCCTTCAAGAAGAGCAAGCCTCCTCCCCTCGCCGCTGAGTGCTGCCTCTTGTTCTCCTCTCCCAGCGGCCTGTCCTTTGCTCCATTATTAGCTCTGATACATTGGAGATTGTGACACGAATTAGGGCTGAGGGTGTCACTCAGGCTGAAGGTGGCAGACTTGCTTAAATTCGGGCCGCCGCAGTCGCCGCATGGACCTCAATATTCGGGTGTCAGGCCTCGAATATGACTCGGGCGCCGCGGAGGGTCGCCATTGGAAGGTTAGCACTTCAGACTGTACGGGCCACCTGGTGAATGGAGGATTATACATCTGAGAACGTGTTCGGGAAGGCCCCAAAGGTTAGGATCGATGGAGGCGACATGTAACTTGACACTCTATTAGCGATCGCAGGATATTCAAGGCAGGGCGAGATGAGATGTACGGCCTATGCCAGAAAGAGTGCCGACGAAAATCACGGGAACGAGACCGATAAGTCGGTCGCCCGACAAGTAATGGCGGGATAGTTCTTGTTGAGAGAGGGTGGTGCAAATTATGCGCCGGGTATAGGCCAACGAAGAATGCTGGGGAGCTCAGGGCGGTGCAGCGGGAGATGGAAAAGAAGCGGGCGGTAAGGGGGTAGTTGTGAGTGAGACAACGATGGCACAATGGTTAGGTAAGCATGGAAGGAGCATTTTCCTTCCTTTTTTCCTGTTCGGACTGATTGCCTGTGAGGACACGAGCACTAGATCCCCTGACGCCCCAGCCTCTGTCGTGACCATTACCCTGCAGTATACCGAACCTTCGCAGAACGCAGACGGAACGTCCTTGAGGGACCTCGATCATACAACGATCTACTACGATGTGGGCGCGGGTAAAATCAGGGTGGCCGACGTGCCAGCCTCGTCGCCGACAGGTGGCGGGGTAATCACGCACAAGATCATCGTTCCCATCGCTGGCAGCAAAAAGGAAATGACGGCGTGGATCTGGGTAACCGCAACTGACAAAAGCGGAAACGAATCCAACCCTTCGCAGATCGTCTCAACGCGACTCGGTAGGACCGCTCCAGTAGCGCCACAATAGGGGACATGGCGAAGATCCCCCGATCGATCAAGGTAGTATGGCTGGAGATGAGCCTCCCTTCTGTCACGTGATGCTCGAGCGGCATTATTGCCAGGGAGCGCCCAGAACGTTCTCATGTCTTGATGATCGCATAGGGTTTTTCCTTTCCAATGGGGCCTTGCCCGGTCACTTGCCCAAGAGGCCCTTGAGTTTTTCGCCAACACCGCCTGCGGCGCCCTCCGCCTCCTTCCGGGATTTCTCGGCGAGCCCCTTGATATCGACGCTGGCCACGGCCTTCGCCGCCTGGCGATTGATCTCCTCGAGGAGCTGCTCGGTGGCGGCGGCCAGCGAGACCCCCTGATTCCCCTTGCCAAGGTTCTTCAACTCGATGTCAGGCAAGGTCAGGGTGACGGGCTCGGCCTGCACCGGCGCTGCGCTGACAAGGAGCTTGGCGCGCTCCACCTGAAGCCGATCGATGGTGACCTTCTTCCCGCCCTGAGGCGCCGGCGGGGCTTGCTCCCCCTCCTTGGCTCCGCCACCGCTGAATGCCTCGACGTTCTTCTGCAGCACCGCCAGGTTGCTGCCGCCGGGCCCCAGTTCGTATGTGATCTCCGGCGCGCTGATGATGATCTCGCGGATCGCCACCGTGTCCGACATCACCGAGCCCACGTTGAGCGACACTTGCATGGACTCCACGGTGAACGCGCTAGGCGTCTTGAAGCCCTGGGGGTTGCCGACCACCAGGTTCGATAGTGAGGCGTTGCCCGAGAAGGGCGACACGCTGACGCCGCCGAGCCTGACTTCACTTTTGGTTGCCCGCGGCCCATAGGTCTCGATCGCCGACCGGATCACCCGGTTGAGCGAGAAATACAGGATCCCGACCCCGATCAACACCAGGACTCCGATCCCGATCACTACAAGCTTCTTCCCCATCTCTGATCTCCCTAAGAAAAGCGGTGGAAGTTTGTCCATCGACGGCCCCTCAACCCAGCTCGCGTTTCTTCTCCCATCCGTGAAGGTCAAGGCGCCGCTACTGGATGAGCGAGTCTCGCTCTATCTGTTCCTTGCGGATTTCATATTCTCTTTGGTCGATCCGTCCCGCCTTAAAGTCCTCCTCCACTCTACCCTTGTGTTGCTTGAGGTGCAGCTCATAGCCACCTCCCGCGGCCCCAACGCCCACGGCACCGCCTTGCTTTCGTTATCGTTTTATCGCTATAGATAGATTCCTCATTCCTACCGTCCTCTCCATTCGATGAATCAGTTAGTTGAATTTCTCGATGCCTCGAAGGGACTCGACAGGTGGGTCCTGTGTACCGCGAAGGACTTACTCCTTGTCTAAACCAAACCTTGCCCAAGGGTGGACGCGAGCTTGCTGTTGCGGAAGGGGGTCTCGACGACATACGAAAGGAACATACTGCGCGCTCCTGGATTGTCCCCCTCAGGTCCTTCAGGAGTTCCTCCATCATCCGAGGACGATTGGTCAGGGGAATCCGGTTGTTCTTCGCGGGGATGGAAGATAGCTCATGGAGTAAGGCGCGGCAATAGATCCTAGTTCCAGAATCGGTTCTCTTTGGACAAAAAAATGGATCTACGGGTCATGGACTCCAATAGAAAATCCCTTCACAGCGCTACGGGAAAAAGTGGGTAATGGGGACCACGGAGTTCAAAGACGGCCCGAATTTCGCGCTTTTCAACAAAGACGAGAAGATCTGGGGCGCACGGTAGGAGAGTCCGGAATGGAGAAAAGGGAAGGACGCCCGGGACTTGGGCCAGCACGGAGGGACGAAGTAACCCCTTGAAAGGGATGGTGACCCCAGCGGGATTCGAACCCGCGCTGCCGCCTTGAAAGAGCGGTGTCCTAGGCCAGGCTAGACGATGGGGTCACGAGCGGAAGCTGTATTCACTGATAGCACATCTGCTACGGAATCGCAAGACGCTGGAAAAAGGGCATTGACAGCACCGGCGAGATCACGAGAAGATGGCTCAAGCCTTACCGCTATGGACTCGGGGAAGGAGGCGCCGGTGCGGGGACATGTGGTCGTTTTCGCGGTGATCGGTGGGCTCGTCCTCGGGATGCCGCCTCATGCCTTTCCTGATGAGAAGCCCCAAGTGCAATCGCAGGAATCAGCGGAGGAGGCAGAAAGGGACGGCAAGTCCTTGGGGACCAAAGCCGAGGATGTCGCCTTGGTCGTCACAAGCGGGATCGTGAGTGCCGGCCAGGCCCCGCTTCGCGCGGGCACCTGTGGGGCCGCCGTCGTGGTGGCCGGGTTCGCCTACCTCCTCACCGTATTTGATAAAGAGGCCCGTCAAGGCCCGGCCGAGGCCATCAGACAGGTCTGTAAAGGCCCATATATCACGACCCCTCGAGACTTGAGGGGAGACCGAGATCCTTCCCCATGACGCACAGATGGATTTCCCCGTAAATTGCGCTGTGTGTGGATGGACCGGGCAGATCGATGAGACAAAGCCCGGACCTTCGGTCGCGCTTTGCCCGGCCTGTGGCAAACCTCTCTTTCCCGAAGAATAAGACCCGAGATCAGGGCGATCCCGCTTCGGTGGCGCGGTGCGGCACGCAGGCAGCGATTACGGGTGGGAGAGCCGGAAGAATGAACGGCGTTACGCGGTCTGTCGTCGCCAAGGGGGACGGAGCCTGAGGGTGTTGAGGGAGGCAGAGCAAATCGTGTTGGCGCATCGGTATACCCGGAAAAAGAGCCGGTGGTCGGCGCAATGCTCTTCGATGTACCGGCGGATGTCGTGAAGATTAGACATGACCTCGCCGCTCGGGCTGAGAAAGAGGTAGTCGGTGATCATGGAACCTCCTTGGGTGACGGTCCCACGCGGTGCAGGGTGTCGCGGCAAGAAGTCGCCTTGGGCTAATCCTGGAGTTCCCGACGGGCCATCCGGGCGGCTAGCCAAATGACCAAGAAGATCACCCCAAACCATAGCACCTCAAAGAGAATCAGTTGCATCCTGCTCCTCCAACGGTCTGGAGTGTTCTCGCGACATCGGAACATCAGTATACGTGTCCTCGAATGTGTGTCAAGGGTGTATCCACCGAGAATTCGTCCAGATCGCGGCGGGCTGCTCGCACGGCGGGAAAGGTGACCAGTGAAATGATGGAACGGGGGTTGGCTGGCCTGCCGGTCCCTGCTATGATGCATGGGTGATCCGTGCTGCCACAGGAGTCCTCTTGGCGGTTCTTCTTGTCACGGCGGCGGCCTGTGCCGTGACGCGGGCCGACGTCGAAGAGTGGCAAGGACGAATCGTTGCGATCGATGAAGAGCGGGCATATCTCGTGGTGCGTTCCCGCGAGCGATTGATCGACCACGTGTTTCGAATCACCCCCCGTACGACCATCACCTCGCAGGCCGTGGCGTCACCCCCCCTCGAAGCTGGCCAGAGGGTCACCGTGCAGTATCGCCGGGATGAAACCCATGCCGGGCCTCCGGTGGCCCTTCGGATCATTGTGATCCAGTAGCAGGGCATGCGGTGATCGAGCCGAGTTTCTCTTCGAAGAGGATCCGAATGCAGGACCTCAAGAAGGGTGAATCTTTTGGAGCCACTCCTTGGAGGGGATGACGCAGAGAAAGCCTAATGGTTCATCGCTGATGCTTTCGAACTGGTGCTGTTCGTTCTGCGGGATATAGATGACATCACCAGGACCGACCTCGTGTATCTCCCAGCCCAGCAGAACCCGTGCCCGGCCCTTCAGGATCATCACCCCCTGATCGTGGAGGTGATGTTCGAACGAGGACTGACCGCGGGATGGGATCTCGAAGTACCGCATGGCGAAGTTCTGCGCCCCATCCTTCGGGCCGATGATGACGTGGCGACAACTCCCTTCGCTGACCCCGCCACCGTGATAGGGTTCATGCTCTATTCCTTCCCATTCGAAATCGCCGTCCTTGCCGATTTGCCTGTGGACTGTCCCCATCCCGGTTCCCTCGTTACATAAAATTGGGGACGGCCCCGCCGTGGAGGTTGGAAATGCGCTCGGCCATGCCCCGTTGAAAGCCCACCTGGATGAGCCGCTTTACCCGAGTGGTATGCATCTCCTGATACAACTCCCGCACCCGCTCACGTCCTGTGGCCACCTGCTCGGGAGCCGAGCCGCCGCCGGCGAGGACGGCCAACGCGTGCTGGACGAAAGGGCTCGCCCCCGCGGCCTGCCGGAGGAAGGCGGCCCTCGACTCAGCCGCCTGGTAGAGCTGCAGGACCAGAGACGGGTCGTGTTTGACATGATACGAAATGTGGGAGACGCCGTAGCCGACATGCCGCCCCTCATCTTGCCGGGCCAGCTTGAAGATCTGAGCGGTAACCGGATCCGGGGCTACCTCCTCGAGGAACTTTAGTAGCTCCATAAACGTTCCTTCGCCAAGGATGTGAAGAAGGAAGGAGGCGCCGGTGAAGTCCTCTTGGGTGAGCAGGCTCTTGAGGGACCACTCGGTCGCGGCCGAAACGTACTGGAGACCCCCGCCATTCGCCAACGCCCGCTTGGTGAAGACCTCGACGTGACGCGCCTCGTCGTCCACCTGGCTTGCCAGGAAGAGCACAACCTCGGTGAACCGAGGGTCCACGCGGGTCAGGAGCTTGGCGGGGAGGTACAGCGCCAGGTACTCGTTCTGGATCATGAAGGTGCAGATCTGACACGTCGCCCGCTCGAGATCCTCAGGGAGGGGTTTGAGCTCCTGCCAGGGAATGTCCGTGGACGCATTCCACTGTCCCAGCTTGGCCTGCTCCACGAGGTCGGCGATGTTTTCGGCCCAGACCACCGCCTTCTTGTTTACCGGGAAGTCAAAATTCGGGGTCTGGGGGTCCACGACCGAGCCTCGTTGGGCCAGCCCCAAATGAGGAGGCGCCTCTTCTGGAACCTGTCCCGCCCGACCCACGAAGCAGTCCCGCAGGTCGATCCCTCCGTTGCCTCGGGGCGGAACACGAATGCCCCAATCAGGCTCACCCCAGGTCGTTGTGTCCGGTAGCTTGATATCCGTCACCGATCGTCCCCCTTCCTCGATCGAAGGTTTCGCGCTGCGTGATGACCCGGCCTGTAGTGTAACAAGACCCTGGCTTGGTGGAAAGTCCTAAAGATAATCTTCCTCACGTTGGGGCGGGAATGGGACTTTTCCCGGTGGGGAAGGAGCGTGCAATTCTCCCAAAGTCGTCCGGGTCTCACGAATGAGATGCCGAACGTGCTCGGCAACAGTCTGTTTTTCCGGAGCGGCGAGGTCAAAGTAACTGCGTTGGGGAAAGAGATCCTTGGCGACGGCAAGCATGAGGTGGCCCAGGGCGGCGGCGAGAAGGGTCGCATGCGGGGGGTCCTCACCTTCCGGCTTCATCGTTGCCTCCCTTCCCTCTGACGATGCACCCTCGCGATTGTGCGTCCGCGACGGAGACGGCTGCATGGATTCACCTGAAATCGGGTCATTCTATCGGAATCGATGGAAGGCGGTAAGCCAGCCCTTCGAGGATGGCGTCGGGTATCGACGGTCAGTAAAAATGGTCGTAGGCCGGCATGCTGGAAGGCAGAAGACCTCAGCATTGAACGGCGCCCAGCAGACGCGGGGCGTGGGACTCACTGCTTTGGCTCACAGCGGATGACCGGCAGCTGTTCGGTGCGTGGTCCCTGGACTCCCTCAGGGCGAGTCTACGCAGTCCAGAGCCTTATACGGGGGTGTGCATTGCCTCTCGTGTGAGTTGCCCGTTCGCGTCCTGGGGAGAGCGAGAGCGGAGTGCTCGGTCTTCCTCGATCGCGGCTTTGATGGCGTTTTCAGCACAGCTCATACAGATCATGCCGGCGTGATCACATCCCTCGAAGGCTTCTACAGCCCACTCTTTCGACGTCATTCTTTTCCCCCTGGGCCGGCCTTTCTAGCCCGGCAATTGTATTGTCGGTTGAAGTCGGTTTAGCTGCGGGTGACAAACTGCAAAATGCGGACCACCTCCCCGTGGTAGTAAGTGCCTGAATCTACACACGCAACGAGGTTTGGCCTATGTTGGGACGATGGCAAAAAGACCTATTATCGCCGGGTGGTTTATAAGGTCCGTCTCCGGTTGGTTCCTTCCGCGTTTGATTCTAGGGGCGAAAGGTCGGGAGGCCGTTGCCGGGTTATGATGGGGCGTGACGAGGTGTTCAATAGGTCCGGGAATTGCAAAAGTACCACGGGGTCGGTGGCCCATCAGGGCAGAGCAGGGTGGCGGGCAAGAATGCCGAACATGCATCATGAAGTCGAAATCGACGCCTCACCCGAGAAGGTGTACGAAGCGATCACGACGCAGGCCGGGCTTCGCGGCTGGTGGACCGCTGATTGCGTGGCCACCCCCCGTGCCGGGAGCATCGCGGAGTTCGGCTTTTACGACCGCCGTTTTTTGTTCCGCATGCGCATTGAGGAGATCACCCCCGGAAAAAAGGTGGTCTGGACCTGTCTCGGGGGGAATGACGAGTGGAAGGGCACCCGGCTCATCTGGCAGATCTCCCAGAAGGACGGGGCGACCATCCTCCGCTTCGTCCACGGCGATTGGCCTTCAACACGCAACCATTTTGTCTTCTGCAACTCGGTCTGGGGGATGTTGATGTACCGCCTGAAGGACTATGTGGAGGGCAAGAATCCCGGCCCGTATTATTGAAGGCGTCACTGTGCATTGTCTGGACGCTGATGAACCTGCCCGCGCCATGATAACGAGCCATCCATAGAACCTTCCTGTCCCCTTGCCGCAGCTCTTCCGGCTTCTCAAAATCATCAATCGACCGTTGATACGATAAAACCGCTGGCCGGGTGCGCAGGCTGGGTGGGCCCGGTACTGGCTGCTCGCCGAAGCACGAGGCAGAATGGGTTGTGAAGAAGCAGGAAGGCCTGATAGAGTGATGCCGAATGGGGAGAGGACAAAAGGTGAAGGGGTCAAGAAGCACAGAACATGAGAAACACAGCCCTCAATACATAAGATGCATGGAAGGGAGGAGACCGCATGACAAGGGTCGCATCGACCGACTATCCTGTCCATGAGCTGATTGCCAAACGGTGGAGCCCGTACAGTTTTGACGACCGGACTGTCCCGGAGGCCGACCTCCGGTCGCTGTTTGAAGCCGCCCGCTGGGCTCCCTCGTCGTATAACGAGCAGCCATGGAACTATATCGTGGCGACGAAGGAGCGACCGGAAGAATTCGCCCAACTGCTCTCGTGCCTCGTGGAGGGTAACCAAGTCTGGGCCAGGTATGCCCCCGTGCTCGCCCTGGGCGTCGCCAAATTGAATTTCGCCCGCAATGACAAACCGAACCGCGCGGCCATCCACGATCTCGGTCTCGCGGCGGGGAATCTCGTGACTGAAGCAACTGCCCGAGGTCTTGTCGTGCACCAGATGATCGGCATACTGCCTGACCGGGTACGCGAAATCTACGCAATCCCCGAAGGGTATGAGCCGATGACCGGTTTCGCCATTGGATACGTTGGAGATCCCAACCGCCTGCCGGACCATCTCAAAGAGCGCGACCGCGCGCCCCGATCCCGCAAGCCGCTGCGGGAGTTCGTGTTCGGCGGCAGATGGAGGAGCCCCTCGGGCCTCGTCTCGTAGAAAGCGGATGTGTCCTCGGTAACGTGTGAGATCGAGACGGTACGGCGGCGTGCCTTTGTGAATGATTTGCCTACGGGTGCGGCGTCGACCTGGGGCTAGGAACGTGCAACTCGTTTCCGTGCAGATTGCAGGGCGTAATATTGCCAGATCTCGTCTCGTTGTTGCAGTCCAAGGTAGGAAAATTCGACTCCGGCCCTTCCGTGAGCCGTCCATCTGACTTTGGCGAGGGCATTCACCCGGCGCTTGCTGAGGGGGAGGTCAAAGCGGAGCTGCAGCTCGGCCCCGACCGGGACCGTCTCCTGGGTGGTGACGAGTGCTCCCAGGGTCCCGAGCTTGGTGATTCGCCCGTTGCGGGGTCCGGTGCCCGGAAGTTGGTACTCCATCGGGAGATCGCACGTAGCACGGGGCGAGCGTCGTGTGTCATGATCAGCATGCACAGCAGTCAGGTCCTCCGCCGAGGGTTGCTGTGGCTTCTTGGTCGGGTTGGGCATTGAGCGGCCACTCCAGTTGAGTCAAGCGGGGCCATGGGGACATTCGGCTTCTTGTCTTCTCTCCCTTACAAGCAAGCCTGATGCCACATGAGCCTGAACGGAAATAAGAGACAGAGATCGTTGGAAATCGGCAAGGTCCGGCACGAATGTCCTGTAAAGGCATTCGCCATTATGTACGCCTTTCTGATGCGGCTGGGACAATTTGTCGGTCGTCTGGAGAACTCACGTTGGAGCGGAGAGGAAAAAGCGGGGAAGTCATATAGCGGGCACCCGAGGACGGACCAAAAGCTGGCGCGAAAAGACGAAGGGCCGCTGCCCCATAAAGGCAGCGGCCCTTCGGTCAAAAGCCTGTGCGATGCGTCGATCCTGTTACTTCGAGTACATGGTCGTCGGCTTGCCGTTCACAGAATCCACGACCGCCTCAAAATTAAAGTCCAGCAGATAACCGCTCCGGTCGCTTTTATTCACCGACACGAACTTGTATCCCTCCCTGATGCCGAGGAGCCGGCGCAGCTTGTCTTCGTCGACTGTGATCGTAAGGAGCTCGGTGGCCCGTTTCGATTCGAGTATGCCTTGCCGTGCACTGATGATGTCTGTCATGGCTTCGATGTGAGCGCTCATGTAGTCTACCTTCCTTTCCACGCCAAACTGCGTTTGCCAAACCCCAGTGTTTGCTTTGCTCCCCCCTGGGCAAGAACGCGCAATTCGCGAGCCACGCTTTCCGTTTGTAAACCAGGCGCTGCTGGCTGTCAAGTGGTAAAATGCTACACCAGCCTACCCGTTTGCAACATGCTCAAGAAGAGCGGTGGCGGGTGCGCAAGGCCGTCTGCTCGGTGGTAAAGCGGTGGTGACCCGTGCAGGATTCGAACCTGCGGCCCCCTGCTTAAAAGGCAGGTGCTCTGCCAGCTGAGCTAACGGGTCCCGGGCGTCATTCTCCACCTTTATCTTTTTCGAGTCAACCCCCGAGGTGGTAGGACTCCCATTGGCCTTGACACCTCCTCGCCGGGTGAGGGATACTTAATCCTTCCCAGGCCCCTCGACGCCTTCCTGGCCCAGTGGGTCTCCCTGTGATGTGTCTCTACCTTATCTTCTACGATTCTACGAGCGTGAGGGGCCCAGGTGCCGTATCTGTCCGTGGCGTGCGTGGGGCGATTGGGTCTAGGGTCAGTAGACCGCTGAGCCTTGGCGGCCAAGTCGACGGTGGTGGGCGGTACGACATAGAGGTCCAAAGGAACGATGAGGCAGCGGATACTCATTGTCGATGACGAGGCAGATTCCCGGAAGGTATTGAAGGAAATCCTTGTTCACTGGGGCTACGAGGTCAAGGAGGCTGCTGACGGCCAGGAAGCACTGCAGAAGATCGTCGGTTTCTTGCCGGCAGTGGTCATTGCTGATCTCGTCATGCCCGGCCTCGACGGGCTCGGTCTGTTGAAGGTCCTTCGTGCCGAGCTCCCTCTTGCTGCGGTCATCATCCTCACGGGTCAAGCCACAGTTGAAAGCGCCGTGGCCGCCATGATGGAGGGGGCGTACGACTATGTTACGAAGCCGGTTGATCCCCCGCGGCTCAAGATCCTGATCGAGAAAGCCATCGAGAAAGGAGAGGCGCTGCGCGAGGTCTTCCTCTTGCGACGGCGGCTCAAAGACGTATGGGGCCTCGGGAGGCTGATCGGTAAGAGTAAAGCCATGCAGGAGGTGCACCAGCTTATTGAGCTTGCGGCCCCGACGCCCGCATCCGTCCTGATTACGGGGGAAAGCGGGACCGGCAAGGAGCTGGTGGCGCGGACCCTTCATGAGCTTTCGCCCCGCAGGACCAAATCCTTCATTGCCGTAAACTGTGCGGCCTTTCCCGAGACCCTCCTCGAAAGTGAGATTTTCGGTCATGAACGAGGGGCGTTCACCGGGGCGATGGAGCGGCGGGCTGGCTGCTTTGAGCTGGCCCACGAAGGGACGATTCTTCTCGATGAGATCGCCGAGATGGGCCCGGGCACACAGGCAAAGTTTCTCAGAGTTTTGGAAAACGGGACACTGAGGCGCCTTGGAGGCAAGACCGAGATCACAGTGGATGTGCGTGTCCTGGCGGCTACGAACAAGGACCCCGTGAAGGCGATCAGGGATGGGGCGTTGAGAGAGGATTTGTATTATCGCTTGAATGTGTTCAGTCTTGCGCTCCCCCCACTCAGGGAGCGCAAAGAGGACATTCCCTTGCTCATCCAGGCTTTCCTTGAAGAGTTGAATGTCAAGTACGAGAAGCGGATCACATCGGTGGACCAGGGAGCGCTGCAGATCCTGGTCGAGCATTCCTGGCCAGGCAACGTTCGGGAATTGCGGAACACGCTTGAACGGGCGGCGATTGCCTGCGATACCGGACTCATTACCCCGGCGCACCTCCCCGCAGGGCTCACAGATGAGATGCGTGACGACAGCAAGGGGGACTTCATGTTTCCTCCGGACGTCACGTTGAAGGAAACGGAAAAACAGCTTATTCTCAGGACACTCGCCTCCGTCAACAACAATAAGACCCGTGCGGCCAAAATTCTAGGGGTTACCGAGAAAACCCTCCGCAGCAAGCTCCACCGATTCGGTGTCTAGCATGCACTTCGGCCTGAAGGGGAAAGAGGTCCTCGCCATCACCCTCCTCACTTTCGTGGTGGTTGGGACGACCACCCTTGCTCACCTTTCCCAGTTATCGAGAGTTGTCGTTCAGGAGGCCTTAGCGAAGGCCGACCTGATTGTGAAGCAAATTTACGCCCAGAGCAACACCGCCCTTTCCCGGGCGCGCAGCGGAGATCCATGGGATGATCTCAAAACCGATCGGGATGTCAGGACTCTCCTTGATGCCAGCGTTGGTTATTCCGCTCACCTGGTGTACGCACTGATCGCCGACCGGAACGGGCGGGCGATCGTGCACACTGACCGGCAGAAGGAGGGAGTGGCTGCTCGCGAAAGATCGCATGTCGAACAACTGCTGTCCCTCAATCCTCTTCGGCGCTTCCACGACATCTACTGGGGGGATAGCGTCTATGAAGTCACGCTGCCCCTGAACCTCAAGAATGAGCCTTTCGGGACTATCCGTCTCGGCATCGCTACCAGCCTGTTGCAAAGAGAACTCAAGGCTTCGTTGAGGAATAGTCTTTTCCTAGGGGGCCTGGCCTTGCCTGTCGCTTGGCTGATCGCGATAGGCTTAGCAAACCTGAC
>Ga0302046_10003068_pt1 | contig 15257 bp, 13 predicted proteins | sample RVTome_11_FD_200261 | JGI IMG/M metagenome (GOLD analysis project Ga0302046, IMG submission 200261) | Soil microbial communities from uranium-contaminated site in the Upper Colorado River Basin, Wyoming, United States - RVT147D111 (version 2) ...
CGAGCTGGTTCTGCAACTGGCGCAGCGCCGGCTTCATGGCCGCTAGGCCGTCTATGGCTTGCTCGGCGTTTTCGGCGTCGAAGGTGAACAGGGTGGCGAGGGCACGCTGCAAGTCTCGAGGATGCACCGAGCCGCTGCGTGCGGTTTCGGCGACCAGGGCCGCCCCCTCGACTACGCCGGCCAGCGCGATTGCCCGATCCCGGTCGTCATGGCGGCTCACCGGGCGCCTCCGCTCGCCAGCGGATGCTCATGCTGGTGGCGCCAAGCCCGATCGATGACGGCACCGCCCAGGCACTCCTCGCCCCGGTAGAGCACCACTGACTGGCCCGGAGTAACCGCACGCTGGGGTCGCGCGAAGGCCAGCTCCAGCAGCCCAGGCGTCACCGCAAGCACGCGGCAATCCTGGTCTGGCTGGCGATAGCGGGTCTTGGCCTGCAGCCGCTCCGCGATCCGCGGGGGCTGTTGGACCCAGACCGGCGAATGCGCACGCAGCATGTCGCTCAGCAGCAGCGGATGACCATCCCCCTGGACCACCACCAGCTCGTTCCCCTCGCGACGCTTGCCGGCCACGTACCAGGCGGCACCGCAGTCACCGGCCCGGCCACCGATGCCGAGCCCATGGCGCTGCCCTAGGGTATAGAAGGGCAGCCCCTGGTGTTGGCCCACCACTTCCCCGTCTGGGGTCACCATGGGGCCCGCCTCTCTTGGCAGATAGCGCTCCAGAAATGCTCGGAAGTGCCGTTCGCCGATGAAGCAAATGCCGGTGCTGTCCGGCCGCGTGGCGGTGGCCAGGCCGGCCTCTGCGGCCAGCCGCCGGACCTCGCGCTTGACCATTCCGCCGACGGGGAGCTCGCTGCGGGCCAGTGCCGCCGAGGACACGGCGTGCAGGAAGTAGCTCTGGTCTTTGCCCGGGTCCAGCCCGCGCAGCAGGCTGCTGGCCTGGGGGCCGCGCCGCACCCGAGCATAGTGGCCGGTGGCGACCTGGGAAAAGCCTAGACGTCCGGCGTGCTCCAGGAAGACTCCGAACTTGATCTCGCTGTTGCAGAGGATGTCTGGATTGGGTGTGCGACCCGCCCGGTGCTCCTCGAGAAAGCGGGCGAAGACTCGCTCTCGGTAGTGCTGGGCGAAGCTCGCCTTGTGCAACGGAATCTCCAGCTCCTCGGCGACGTCTTTGGCACTTGCCAGGTCCGCCGCTGCGGCGCAGATGCCGTCCCGGTCGTCGTCGTCCCAGTTCTTCATGAACAAGGCCTCCACCGCGTAGCCGCGCTGCAATAACAGCAGGGCGGCCACCGAAGAGTCGACGCCGCCGGATAGAGCTACCAAAATTCGGGGCTTGCGAGTGGACATGGCAGAGATCATCGACCGGGGTGGCTGGGGAGGGTCGCCAGCCAGCGAGCCAAGCCTCCAGAGGGACTTCGTGCGGTGGCGCGCCATTATCCAGGAAGCCACCGGCGACGGCAAAACGCCGCTGCCAGGAGCCTCGCCGCGGCAGCACGCTCCCCTTCGGCAGCGCTCTCCGGGCGCCGGAATCCGGCGGCAAAGTTTGCCTGCACGGTCGCGCGACTCTTGATTGATCTCTGTTTCTCGGGCATGAATAGCGTACGCGGAGCGCGCTTCGTGGCCGAAACCGGCCCGCCCGCTCGCTGCGTAGCGCAGGAGTGATTGAATGAGCCTGGCAGACAAGCAGTGCGAGCCCTGCCGAGGTGGTGTGCCACCTATGGACAGAGCAGCGGCGGAAGCGAAGCTGGCGGAAGTGCCTGGCTGGGTCCTCTCCGACGATGGCACCAAGCTCACCCGCAGCTTCAAGTTCGACAACTTCGCCGAAGCCCTGGACTTCGTGAGGTGGGTGGGGCGGGCGGCGGAAGATGCCAACCACCACCCCGAGATCAGCTTCGGCTGGGGCCACGCCAAGGTGGTCTTCTACACCCACAAGATCGGCGGCCTGCACGAAAACGACTTCATTCTTGCGGCGCGGGTGAGTCGGCTGTACGACGACGAGGAATAGTCGCCAAGCGCCGGCATCGCCGGTCAGCTGGCGTCCGCGTCGGCCTCTGGGAGCTCGTCGAAGAAGGTGGGCTCCAGCAGCTCTATGAAACGCTTGGCCTGGGGCGAGAGGAACTTGCCCTTGCGCAGAACCACGCCGTAAGTCCGCTTGGGGAAGTAGCGCCCCAGGCTACGCACCTCCAGGCGCTCGTTGCCGGTCAGGCAGACACCGCTGACGATCGACACGCCGAGCCCCATCTCCACGTAGTTCTTGATTACTTCCCAGCCGCCGGCTTCGATGTGCACGGCGAGCTCCAGACCGCTTTGGCGAAACGCCAGGGCGACCATGTCGAGGGTTTTCAGATGCCGTGGCGGCAATATGAACCGGTAGCGGCTGGCCGCTTCCAGGGTCACCTCGTCGAGCTCGGCCAGGGGGTGCTTGAGGGGCATGATCAACATCTCGTCGAAGGAGTAGATTGGGTGATAGGCGATGTCATCGGGCACATCGGCAATCGCCCCGACCGCGAAGTCCACCGCGTCGTCTCGCAGCAGCTTCAGCCCTTCGCGCCCCGGCACGTTGTGGAAGCGTATGCGGATTCCCGCATAGCTCTGGGTGAAACGGCGCATGTGCTCGCCGAGCAGGTAGAGGATCGTGGACTCGCCGGCGGCAATGTCCAGCTCACCTGAGTCGAGCCCGCCGCGGCGGGCGCTGAAGGCATCCACCAAGCCGTCCAGCCCCTCCACCAGCGGCAGCGCGATTTCGTAGAGCGTCTCACCATCCGGAGTGAGCCGAATACGCGGCCCTCGGCGCTCGAACAGGGTGACTCCCAGCTCTCGCTCCAGGGCCTGAATCTGCAACGACACCGAGGGTTGACTCAGGAACATGCGCTCCGCGGCCTTGGAGATGCTGCCGGTCTGTACCGCGTAGCAGAAGCCACGGAGCTGCTGCATCCGATTCTGCTTGTAGTAGTGACGCGGGGCGTGGGAGCTCATTCGGGCAGCCCTATAATTGACTCATACAATACTTAAGATTGATGCTTTTGCCTTGTCAATTGCTGCATAGCCGCATAGTATGCGCCGGCTCATTTCTCGATATGCGTTGGCATTTCACAATGTGAAATCTGGCGGCCGGCGCACGCCGGAGATGGCAGTCGCAGCAGACGGTCCAGGTCACCGACGCCATGCGTCTCGGCTTCACAGTGAGTGGCTTAGGACCACATCGATGGACAGCGGACAGGAGAGCGTTTCGCGATGCCGCACCTTAGTGTTGAAGAGATCAAGAAGGACTGGGCGGAGAATCCGCGTTGGCAGGGAGTCACCCGTCCCTATTCGGCGGAGGACGTCGTGCGACTGCGCGGCACGGCCGACGTTGAATACACTCTGGCCAACAAGGGGGCGACCAAGCTGTGGCGCTACCTCCACGAGGAGCCCTTTGTAAACGCTCTCGGTGCCCTGACGGGCAACATGGCGATGCAGCAGGTCAGGGCCGGTCTGAAGGCCATCTACCTGTCGGGCTGGCAGGTGGCGGCGGACGCCAACCTGGCGGCGTCCATGTATCCGGACCAGTCGCTGTATCCGATCAATTCCGTGCCTTCGGTGGTGCAGCGGATCAACAACGCGCTACGCCGCGCCGACGAAATCCACCACGCGGAAGGCGATGACAGCATCGACTGGCTCCAGCCCATCGTGGCCGACGCCGAGGCGGGCTTCGGTGGGGTGCTGAACGCGTTCGAGCTCATGAAGGCCATGATCGAAGCGGGCGCCGCCGGGGTCCATTGGGAGGACCAGCTGGCCTCCGCGAAGAAGTGTGGCCACATGGGCGGCAAGGTGCTGGTGCCTACCCAGGAGGCGATACAAAAATTGGTGTCGGCCCGACTCGCCGCCGACATCTGCGCCGTGCCAACACTGGTGGTTGCTCGTACCGACGCCGACGCCGCCAACCTGGTCACCTCCGACGTGGACGAGCGCGACCGCAAGTTCCTGCTGAGCAGCGAGCGCACCGTGGAAGGCTTCTACCGGGTGCGCAACGGCCTCGAGCAGGCCATCGATCGGGCCGTGTCCTACGCGCCCTTTGCGGACCTGGTGTGGTGCGAGACCAGCACGCCGGATCTGCAGCAGGCGAAGAAATTTGCCGAAGGCGTCCACGCCAGGTTCCCGGGCAAGCTGCTGGCTTACAATTGCTCGCCGTCTTTCAATTGGCGCAAGAATCTGGACGATGACACCATCGCCAGGTTTCAGCGCGAGCTGGGTGCCATGGGCTTCAAGTTCCAGTTCATCACCCTGGCTGGCTTCCATGCCCTGAACTATGGCATGTTCAGCCTGGCCAAAGGCTACAAGGAACGCCAGATGGCCGCTTACGTCGAGTTGCAGGAGAAGGAGTTCGCCGCCGTCAAGGACGGCTTCAGCGCGGTGAAGCATCAGCGTGAGGTGGGCACCGGCTACTTCGACGATGTTACCCAGACGATCGCCGCGGGTGCCTCGTCTCTGACTGCGCTGACCGGCTCCACCGAGGAGGCGCAGTTCGATCAGGCTTGAGGCTCCGCGCCGCCGGCAGACGGTCACGCCAGCCCCGGGGGAGCCCCGGGGCTGGCGTCGTCGTTTTGACGCCCGAGCTCGGGGCAGTCCCCGGGGCCCCACGAGGGAGCGCCGCACCATATTGGTGCGTTCGCCCCGTGGCTCTTTACATTCACGGCCCGGCCCGTAGCCCCTGGACTCCGCCGCAAGGCGCGCTAGCCTTAGCGTCAAGGCAGGCAGTTCAAGCGCGGCAGCCAGGGGTGAGAACCGGGTCTGTGAGTTGCATGTCTAATATTTAGGTTAGGTGAGCAGATGAGCGTCGACAGACCACGACGTGATCTTGACGAGGGGCTGGTTACCGAGAAGGCGCGTCCCAAGCTCAAACCGCCCCGCATGTTCAAAGTGATCCTGCTCAATGACGACTTCACGCCCATGGAGTTCGTCGTGCACGTACTGGAGCAGTTCTTCGGCATGGGCCGCGAAAAGGCCACGCAGATCATGCTTCACGTACATACACGCGGTAAGGGAGTGTGCGGGGTGTTTACGCGCGAGATCGCGGAAACGAAGGTGGCTCTGGTTAACGACTACTCCCGTAGCCATCAACACCCCCTCATGTGCACCATGGAAGAGGCTTGATTCGCGACTGGTGCCACGAGGTGCGGCCATGCTGAGCAAGGAGCTTGAATACTCCATCAATCTCGCCTTCAAAGAGGCGAGGTCCAAGCGGCACGAATTCTTGACCGTCGAGCATTTGCTGCTCGCATTGCTAGACAACCCGTCGGCGGCGGAGGTTTTGCGGGCCTGCGCCGCAGATCTTGGCCGTCTCAAGACGGATCTGAGCAAGTTTCTCGCTGAGAACACGCCGTTGCTGGCCAACGACGACAGTCGCGAGACCCAGCCCACACTGGGGTTCCAGCGCGTCCTGCAACGAGCGGTGCTGCACGTGCAGTCCTCCGGCAAGAAGGAGGTCACCGGTGCCAATGTGCTGGTGGCGATCTTCGGCGAGCAGGAGTCGCATGCGATTTACTTGCTGAAGCAGCAGGACATCTCTCGGCTGGACGTGGTCAACTACATCTCCCATGGCATCTCCAAGGTCTCCGACGAGCCGCAGGAGTCCGCATCCCCGGGAGAATCCGAGGAAGAGAGCGGAGAGGCCAGCGGCCGGCAGCCGCTGGAGCAATACGCGACCAACCTCAACCAGCGGGCGCTACAGGGGCGCATCGACCCGCTGATCGGCCGCCGCGACGAGATTGAGCGCACCATCCAGATTCTCTGCCGGCGGCGCAAGAACAATCCCTTGCTGGTAGGCGAGGCCGGGGTCGGCAAGACTGCCATCGCCGAGGGCTTGGCAAAGCTGATCGTCGATGGTGAGGTGCCAGAGATATTGCAGCGCGCTACTATTTACGCCCTGGACCTGGGCGCCTTGGTTGCCGGCACCAAATACCGCGGCGACTTCGAAAAGCGGTTGAAGGCGCTGCTGGCCCAGCTCAAGCGCGAGCGCAACGCGGTGCTCTTCATCGACGAGATACACACCATCATCGGTGCCGGGGCCGCCTCCGGCGGGGTGATGGATGCCTCCAACCTACTGAAGCCGATGCTGGCGAACGGCGAGCTCAAGTGCATAGGCTCGACCACCTATCACGAATACCGGGGAATCTTCGAGAAGGACCGGGCGCTGGCGCGACGCTTCCAGAAGATTGACGTCCCAGAGCCCTCGGTGGACGAGACCGTGCAGATTCTCAAAGGGTTGCGCAGCCGCTTCGAGGATCACCATCGGGTCAAGTACTCGCCGCGGGCGCTGCGGGCAGCGGCGGAGCTTTCTGCCCGCTATCTGCATGACCGCCATCTCCCGGACAAGGCCATCGACGTGATCGATGAGGCGGGCGCTGGGCAGAAGTTGTTGCCGAGCTCCAAGCGCAAGAAGGTGATCGGGGTAGGGGAGATCGAGGCAATCATCGCCAAGATGGCGCGGATACCGCCGAAGAGCGTCTCCGCCTCCGACCGGGATGTGCTGAAGAACTTGGACCGCGATCTGAAGATGGTGGTCTTCGGCCAGGACCAGGCCATCGACACCTTGGCGGACGCCATCAAGCTTTCCCGCGCCGGGCTCGGCAACGAGGAAAAGCCCATCGGCTCATTCCTGTTTGCCGGTCCCACTGGTGTCGGCAAGACCGAGGTGTCGCGTCAGTTGGCCCGGGTGATGGGTATCGAGCTGATCCGCTTCGACATGTCCGAGTACATGGAGCGGCATACGGTGTCGCGGCTGATAGGCGCGCCTCCGGGCTACGTCGGCTTCGATCAGGGCGGGCTGCTCACCGAGGCCATCATCAAGCAGCCACACGCCGTAGTCTTGCTGGACGAGATCGAAAAAGCCCACCCGGATGTGTTCAACCTGCTGCTGCAGGTCATGGATCACGGAACGCTCACGGACAACAATGGCCGCAAGGCGGATTTCCGCAACGTCGTGTTGATCATGACCAGCAATGCGGGGGCGATGGAGATGGATCGAAGCTCCATCGGCTTCACCAAGCAGGATCACAGCAGCGACGGAATGGAGGCCATACGGCGTATGTTCTCGCCGGAGTTCCGCAACCGCCTGGACGGGATCATCCAGTTCGGGGCGCTGAGCGGGGACAGCATCGGCCATGTGGTGGACAAGTTCATCATCGAGCTGGAGGCGCAGCTGGAAGGCAAGGGTGTGACCATCGAGGTGGACGAAGCGGCGCGCGCTTGGCTGGCCCGCAAGGGCTACGACCCGAAGATGGGTGCCAGACCCATGGCGCGGCTCATTCAGGAATCGGTCAAGCGTCCGCTGGCCGAGGAGCTGCTCTTTGGGCGACTGGCCAAGGGCGGGCATGTGCGTGTGGTCGGAACGGACGACGCGCTGGAGCTGGAGATCGTCACCGAGGAGCCGGTCGCCTCCTGAGGCGACATTCGACGGCGGCCACTGCTGAGGGTACGGCGAAGTAGAAGAAGGTCTTGCGCGTTGCCGGTCACCCGGTCAGCGCGCAAGGCTAGCGGTTGCGGTAGACGATCCGGCCCTTGCTCAGATCGTAGGGGGTCAGCTCCACTTTCACTCGATCGCCGGTGAGGATGCGGATGTAGTGCTTGCGCATCCGCCCGGATATATGGGCAGTCACTACATGTCCGTTTTCGAGCTCGACCCGGAACATGGTGTTGGGGAGGGTCTCGATGACGGTACCCTCCATCTCGATACTGTCTTCTTTTGCCATCTTTCTCTCTGGAGCGCCGCGCGGGCCGGCGGAACCTTACTCGAATCGCTACGGACCAGCAAGTGCGGGGCGAGTCGCCGCAGCGGGCGCTATCCAGGCTCTCGCCAACCCTCGTCCGTGAGCACCTGGTGGGGCCGGAAACGGCACTTGTAAGACATCTTCCTGCAGCCCTCCACCCAGTAGCCCAAATAGAGCCAGGGCAGGTCCAGGCTTCGCGCCAGGGCGATTTGCTCCAGTACCGCCAGGGTGCCCAGGCTGCGCTCCGGCAGCTCCGGGGCGAAGAAGGTGTACACGGCGGACAAGCCGTCCGCCAGGCGGTCGGTGACCGCCACTGCCACCAGCTCCCCGTTCTGCAAGCGCAGTTCTAGAAACAGCGTCTGGCACCAGCTGCTGAGGAGGAAGCTGCTGAGCTCCTCGTTCCCGGAGCGGGCCATCTCGCCCCCGGCATGGCGCGCCTGCAGGTAGCGACGAAACAGATCGTAGGGCTCGCCACTGCCACGGGCGGGCGTAACCGTCAGCCGCAGGTCCTCGTTGCGGCGCCGGGTCCGGCGCATGGAGCGGTCCGGTCGAAAACGGGCCGCCGGCACTCGCAGCGGCACGCAAGCGCGGCAGCCGCTGCAGGCCGGTCGATAGACGTAGTCGCCGCTGCGCCGGAAGCCCCGGCTGATGAGGCGTTGATAGAGCGACGCGTCCAGGGCTGAGGGGTCGGCCACCAGATTGCGGGCGGCGCGGCCTGCCAGGTAGCCGCAAGGTTGGGGCGGCGTGTGATAGAGCTTTAGGGCACTCATTCCACAGTGCTCCGCACCCCGATCCGACCACTCTCGGCCAGGCACTGCACCACCTCTGGCTGCAAGGTCCAGGGGCCCGGGCGGGTGGGCAGAGCCAGGGCCGAGCGCAACAGCCGCATGAATGCCGGACGAGGCAGTTGCTCGGCGCCCAGTCTCATCAGATGCTCGGTGCGAGTCTGGCAGTCGATGACCGCGAATGACCACAGCGACAATTGCCCGCAGAGATGGGCGAGTGCCACCTTGGAGGCATCGGCGCCGCGGCTGAACATGGACTCGCCAAAAAAGATGCCGCCCATCGCCACACCGTAGAGGCCACCGACCAGCCGCTGGCCCTGCCACACCTCCACCGAATGCGCGCTGCCGTGACGGTGGAGCCGACCGTAGGCGGCGCGCATGTCGGCGGTAATCCAGGTGCCTTCCTGGCCGCGGCGAGGCTCGGCGCAAGCCGCCATGACCTCGGCGAAGGCCCGGTCCAGCGTGACTCGGTAGAGCGAGCGTCGGAGCAGGCGGCGCAGACTGCGGCTGATGCGCAAGCGCTCCGGATACAGCACCGTGCGTGGGTCCGGTGACCACCACAGTACCGGCTGGCCCTGACCGTACCAGGGGAAAATGCCGCGCTGGTAGGCGTGCAGCAGTCGCCTCTGCGACAGGCTGCCGCCTATGGCCAGTAAGCCGTCGGGGTCGCGAAGAGCTTGGTGCACGGGAGGGAAAGGGGTCTCTTCGTCCTCCGGGTCGAGCCAAAGCAGGGCACTCACGCCGGCTCCTCGCGGTACGGGGAATGCTCCTCCAGCTCCTCGGCGTAAGCCCGCACGGCCTCATCTTCTCGGGAAGCGAAATCCGCCACCGCTCGTCGGTAGCCGGCGTGCGCCACCCAGTGAGAGGAGCGGGTCAGCACCGGCAGGAAGCCGCGGGCTAGCTTGTGCTCTCCCTGGGCGCCGGGCTCGAAGCGGGCGAGCCCCTGCTCGATGCAATACTCGATGCCGCGGTAATAGCAGGCTTCGAAGTGCAGGGCGTCGTGGGACTCGAAACAACCCCAGTGACGGCCGTAAAGCACTTCGCGCCCGCGCCACATGATTGCCGCCGCCACGATGTCGCCGTGGCGACGGGCTATGGTCACCAGCAGCTGCTCGGCGAGCGTGCGCGCAGCCTCGCGGAAGAACGGCAAGGTCAAGGTGGCAAGGCCGCCCAGGCGCTCGAAGGTATCGCGATAAAGAGCGTGCACCGTGGCCCACTCGTGCACGCTCAGCTCGGCACCGCGCACCGTGGCGAGCTCGAGCCCAGCCTCGGCCACCAGCCGTCGCTCGCGACGAATGTTCTTGCGCTTCTTCGAGACCAGCGCCCCCAGATAGTCCTCGAAGCTGTGGTAGCCGCGGTTGTGCCAGTGGAACTGACAGCTCAGCCGGGTGGCCAGGCCGGCCTCCGTAAGGGCCGAATGATCCGGATGCTGGAGAAACAGGCAGTGGAGGGTGGAGACTTCGCTCTCGGCGGCCACGACCAGCAGAGCGTCGACCAGCGCTTGGCGGTGCGGCTGCGCTCGCGGGTCATCGTCGGCCACCAGCAGGCGCGGCCCCTGGGCCGGGGTGTAGGGTATGGCCGACACCAGCTTTGGGTAATACTCCAGCCCACTGCGCCGGTAGGCCTGGGCCCAGCCCCAGTCGAACACGAACTCACCGTAGGAATTGGTCTTGAGGTAGAGCGGCGCCGCGGCAAGCAACTGCCCCGCCTGCTCCAGCAGCAGATGACGCGGATACCAGCCGGTGCCGGCCCCGACACAGCCGTGGCGCTCCAGGGCTGCTAGGAAAGCGTGGCGCAAAAAGGGCGAATCCGTCCCCGCCAGACGATCCCAAGTTTCCGCCGGGATCTCCTCGATCGTTTGCACACAGCGAAATTCCACTGGCCGCAGCCTCTCCGGTGGACGCTACGCTTGGAGCGGATCGCGCCGGTCGAGTTGCAGCGGGCGCTGGCAGCGGCAGCGACAGTGCCCGATCGGCCGGTGGGCAGAATGACTAAAATGCATATCGTTCATGAACTTTAGGAGTATTGCGTGTATTTCACTTAACCAATGACGCGCAAGCTGAGATACTATTGGCGCTCATCCCCATCGCCCGCAACAACCAGCAGGAGGATTCGCGTGGCCAGCACCAGCAGCAGCAAGCGCACCCGCCCCCGCACCGCCGTCGCCGGTCATGTACGCCATGGGCTGCGGGAAAGCGCCCTGTTACTGGTGAGCGTCGCGGCGGTGTTCCTATTGATGGCGCTGGTCTCCTATCACCCGGCCGATGCCGCCTGGTCCCGCAGTGGCAGCTCCGACAGCGTACACAACCTGGGTGGTCTGGCCGGGGCCTGGGTAGCCGACCTGCTCCTGTACTTCGTCGGCTACACGGCCTTCCTGTTACCCCCCCTGTTGGCCGCCGCCGGGTGGTTGGCGCTGCGCCTGGCAGGGGCACTGGCGGAGCTGCCATATCGGGCCCTGGCGCTGCGCGCGCTCGGCATGGTGTTGTTGCTGCTGGCCTGCAGCGGCCTCGCCGAGGTGTTCCTGGACACCCGTGCGGGCTGGCTTCCCGCCACGTCCGGTGGGGTGTTGGGCCTGCTCATATTGGGGTGGCTGATTTCCTCGTTCAACACCATGGGCGCTGGGCTGTTGCTGCTCGCCGGGCTGCTGGTGGGGCTCAACTTGCTGACCGGGTCCTCCTGGCTGATTCTGGTGGACGCCACCGGTCGGCTCACCTTGGCGGCGCTGGCGCTCGGCGGCCGCGGGCTGTCGGCGCTGCTGCGGCTTCCGGCCCGCCTCCTGGCGCTCCTCGGGCGCCGCCGGTTGGACCCGGCAGCCAAGGTGGTCGCCCGCTCAGCGCTGCCGAGCTCCGAGCCCCCCCGGCCGGCACCGGCGCCAGCCGCGGCCCGGATCGAGCCTCGGCCGCCGACCCGGGGCGATGCCGCCGCCAGCGTGACCTCGGCCACAGGGTCTCCGCCGATGCCAGCAGCCAAGCGCAAAGGCGAAGTTGCCAGGGCTCCCGCCCGGCCCCTGGCTGAAGGCCGGCCACCCCTGGATCTGCTCGACCCACCGCGTAGTGATGACTCTGGCTACTCGCGGGAAGTGCTGACCACGCTCTCCCGCCAGGTGGAGGAGAAGCTGCTCGACTTCGGGATCGAAGTGCAGGTGGTCAGCGTCCAGCCTGGCCCGGTCATCACTCGCTTCGAGCTGCAGCCGGCAGCGGGCGTCAAGGTGAGTCAGATCACCAACCTCGCCAAGGATCTGGCCCGCGGGCTGTCGGTGATTGCCGTCCGCGTGGTCGAGGTCATACCCGGAAAGTCTTACATCGGGCTGGAAATCCCGAACGCCAGCCGGGAAGTGGTGGCGCTGCGGGAGATCCTCGAATCCCGCGTCTACCAGGATGCGGACTCGCCCCTGACTCTAGCCCTGGGCAAGGACATCGGTGGCCACCCGGTGGTCACCAACCTCTCCCGCATGCCGCACTTGCTGGTGGCTGGTACCACCGGCGCGGGCAAATCGGTGGCCATCAACGCCATGCTGCTCAGCATGCTCTACAAGAGCACGCCCCGGGAGGTCCGACTGATCCTGGTCGACCCCAAGATGTTGGAGCTGTCGATCTACGAGGGCATAGCACATCTGCTCTCGCCGGTGGTCACGGACATGAAGGATGCGGCCGCCGCCCTGCGCTGGTGCGTGGCCGAGATGGAGCGCCGTTACCGGCTCATGGCGGCATTGAAGGTCAGAAACATCGCCGGTTACAACAAGCGCGTAGGCGACGCCATCAAGGCCGGGGAGCCGATTGCGGATCCTTTCACTCGGCTGGACGCCATGCTGGCGGAGGATTCGCCGCCGCCGACCCTGGACACCTTGCCCTTCCTGGTAGTGGTGATCGACGAGCTCGCCGACCTGATGATGGTGGTGGGCAAGAAAGTCGAGGAGCTGATCGCCCGCCTAGCCCAGAAGGCGCGGGCCGCCGGCATTCACCTGATCCTCGCTACCCAGCGGCCCTCGGTGGACGTCATCACCGGCCTGATCAAGGCCAACATCCCCACCCGCATCGCCTTTCAGGTGTCCTCCAAGGTAGATTCCCGCACTATTCTCGACCAGATGGGAGCGGAGACTCTGCTGGGGAACGGCGACATGCTCTACCTACCCCCCGGCACCGGCTTCCCCCAGCGCCTGCATGGCGCTTTCGTCGACGACCACGAGGTGATACGGGTAGTCGAGCACTTGCGCGCCATGGGCGAGCCGGATTATATCGACCTGCTCGAGGAGCCCCTGGACGAAGGCGGCGGATTCGAAGTCGATGCGGGCGAGGCCGGGGACGGCGAGCGCGACGCCCTCTACGACCAGGCGGTGCGGATCGTCACCGAAAGCGGACGGGCCTCGGCCTCCGGGATTCAGCGGCGGCTGAAGATCGGTTACAACCGCGCGGCGCGGCTAATCGAGGCCATGGAGACGGCCGGAGTCGTCAGTCCCCAGGGCAGCAACGGCATGCGCGATGTACTGGCTCCGGCGCCACCGGGTGATTGAATTGAGCCCCAAGACCGCGCTCCAGGCGGCATGGGCCCTCGCCGCCGCACTCGCGCTCTGCCCATCGGCGCAGGCCACCGAAGTTCAAGAGCTGGCTGCCTACCTGGACGGTACCCGCTCCCTGCGCGCCGAGTTTTCCCAGACCAGCCCCGATGCCCGGGGCGGCGAGGCCAAGGTGGCGAGCGGGCGCGTTGCCCTGCAAAAGCCTGCGCGCTTTCGCTGGGACTATCTACAACCGTACCGCCAGGCCATCGTCGGCGACGGGGAGCGGATCTGGCAGTACGACGCCGACCTGGAGCAGGTCACGGTGCAGCGCTTGGACCAGACCTTGGGGGGCACGCCCTTGGCACTGCTGACCGGCAGCAGGCCGGTGGCGGAAAGCTTCCGGATCGAGCCGGAGGGGCGCGACGGCGACCTGGAGTGGTTCCGCTTCCAGCCGACCGGGGCGGAAGAGAGCAGCTTCGAGAGCATTCGCCTGGGGCTGCGAGGCGGCGTGCTGGCCGAGCTGCAGCTCGAGGACGCACTGGGCCAAACGACCCAGATGGCGTTTCGTGCCGTACGGCGCAACATTCCGCTGGACCCGGCATTGTTTCGCTTCGAGCCGCCGCCGGGGGCCGACGTGATCGGTGATGACTGAGCACAGCGGCCAGCCCCTGGCGAGTCGCATGCGTCCGCGGACGCTCGCCGAGCTCCTCGGTCAGGAGCACCTGCTGGGGCCCGGCCGGCCGTTGCGCCAGGCCGTCGACTGTGGGCGGCTACATTCGATGATCCTCTGGGGGCCGCCCGGCTGCGGCAAGACCACACTGGCCGCGCTGCTGGCCCGGGCCGTGGCTGCGGAGCTGCGATCGCTGTCGGCGGTGCTCGCCGGGGTGCGCGAGGTGCGCGAGGCCGTGGCGGCGGCGCAACGGCTGCGGACCGAGAGTGGTCGCGGCAGCGTGCTCTTCATCGACGAGGTGCATCGCTTCAACAAGGCGCAGCAAGACGCCTTCCTGCCCTTCGTCGAGGACGGCACGGTCACGCTGATCGGCGCCACCACCGAGAACCCGGCCTTCGCGCTGAACAACGCCCTGCTCTCTCGCGCCAGGGTGTACCTGCTGCGCCCGCTGCAACGGCAGCACCTGCAGGCCATCCTGGCGCGAGCGCTGAGCGAGCCGCAATGGGGACTCGCCGGACGACTGCTGATGGACGAGCAGACCCGCCAGGCGCTGGCAGGCTACGCGGAGGGTGATGCCCGGGTGGCGCTGACGCTGCTGGAGATCGCCGCCGACTTGGCCGAGCCACCTTCCGGAGGTGGCCCGGCGCGGCTGGACACCCAGGCGTTGGTGGCTTTGTCGGAGGCGAGCCCACGGCGCTTCGACCGGGGCGGTGACATCTACTACGACCAGATCTCCGCCCTGCACAAGTCGATACGAGGCTCCAGCCCCGATGGGGCGCTGTATTGGCTGGCGCGGATGCTGGACGGCGGCTGCGATCCCGCCTACCTGGCCCGACGCCTGGTGCGGGTTGCCTCGGAGGACGTGGGGGTCGCCGATCCCCGCGCCCTGGCGGTGGCCTTGGACGCCTGGAGCGCCTGCGAGCGCCTGGGCCGTCCGGAAGGCGATCTGGCCCTGGCCCAGGCCGCCGTTTACCTGGCCTGCGCGCCCAAGAGCAATGCCCTCTATCGGGCCTTTCAGCAAGCCGCCGAACAGGTGCTCGAGGCCGGCAGCCTGCCGGTTCCAGACCATCTGCGCAATGCCCCGACTCGGCTGGCACGTAGCCTCGGCCACGGCCGAGGCTACCGCTACGCCCACGACGAGCCCGGCGCATTTGCGGCCGGCGAGCACTACCTGCCGCCGGAGCTGGGCGAGATCCGTTTCTACCAGCCCACGGACCGAGGGCTGGAGATCCGGATCGGCGAGAAGCTCCGCCACCTGCGCGAGCTCGACCGTGCCGCCCGCTCGCGGAAATGAGGGCCTCGCCGCTTCCGCTATAATCGCCGCCCGATCTGGAAGCCACAGCCGTGCTGAGAAACTTGCTCGCCATCGCCGCCGGCGGCGCCCTGGGGGCGGTGCTACGCTACTTGGTCGCCTCCGGCGTCCAGCGGGCGGTGGGGCGCCCCTTCCCGCTCGGCACGCTGACCGTCAACGTGGTCGGCAGCCTCGCCATGGGGCTGCTGTTCGTGCTCTTGGTGGAGCGTGCCGCGCTGGGGCCGGAGTGGCGAGCGGCGTTGCTGGT
>Ga0302046_10003069_pt1 | contig 15251 bp, 16 predicted proteins | sample RVTome_11_FD_200261 | JGI IMG/M metagenome (GOLD analysis project Ga0302046, IMG submission 200261) | Soil microbial communities from uranium-contaminated site in the Upper Colorado River Basin, Wyoming, United States - RVT147D111 (version 2) ...
CTCGCGGACGACGTCTTCCGCATTGAATTCGGCCCCGAAAGACGCGCCGCTGGTGATTTCGAATTCGACGTCGGCGACTCGGCCCGTCAGGCTGCCCGTCCCGACCATCCACGCCTGCTTCCCATCGGGGTCATAAGTGAACCAGAACACCACGACTTCCTGGCCGTCGGCCGCCGGGTGGTCCAGAACCTCGACGATGAAGCCTTCGCCGTCGCGCTCGGGGTTGAACCACGAGCCCGAATATTTTTGCGGAGCCACATCCTCGATGGCGATAGCGGGATCGGGCTCGACCTGCACCAGTTTGGCGTTTATGCCGAAATAGGCCGTGTAGTAGGGGTAGAAAATCTCGGTCCCGACATCCACGATGTCGCAGCCCGAGCAATCCTTGTTTGGATACACCTTGGGGCGGTAAGCCGAGGGCTCATCGTAGCGAGCCAGCACATAATACCCGGCCGGAAAATAGACGGGGCGCGACCAGTCGCCGTGCTCGTTCGTCACCCGGCTGCAGCAGTGAGGTTCACCCTGTTCGTCGAAGAATTCCACCATCACGCCCTGCAATGGCGTGTGGCGGTCGTCGGTGACCGTGCCGCCCAGCGGCACGCCAAGCATGAGGTTGGTGTTCAGCGTTTTGCTGTCGCCCGCGATACGAATCACCGCGCCCAGCTCTTGAATGTTGCAGCCGGCATTGTCGCAATCCGTGTTGCCGGCCAGCTCATCGAGGTAGAGCCACGCTGAACTGTGGGCGTCATAATGGACCTTGTAGTCGCCATCCGGTACGCCGGTGATGTCGTACGTTCCGTCCGGCCGGTTCTCGGTTCGAAGCCCGGCCAGTTCCTCGCCTGTGTGGGCATCGAAAACCCGTATCGTGACGGGATGCACGGGATACTGGTGCCCGTGCACGCGCACCCAACCTTCCATGGTGCCTTCTGCACGCGCCATCGTCGAAAGGACAAGGCACAGGACGGCGATACTCGTTTTTGTCATTTGATACTCTTCGGCAATCCGCGAAATCGAGCCATTCTACTCACACGACCGAGGATTGCAAAGCCCGGCATCCCGGAAATTCCCGTTCACGGCGATCAGCGCACCGATTCATGGCATCCCCTGTAAAGAAAATGAAGCTCGCAGGGCTTTCAGGCCGCGGAACAGCGTCTTGTCCTGCCATTGCGGTTCCTCGTCGAGCAGCTCGATCCGCGGAAACCGTTTCAACAGCCGGGTGAAGGCGATTCGGGCTTCGGCCTTGGCGAGCCGCTCCCCCAGGCATTTGTGCACCCCTTTTCCAAAGGCCAGGTGGCGGTTGGGTTTGCGGGCGATGTCGAAGATGTCCGGTGATGGAAATTCCGAAGCATCGCGGTTGGCCGCAGCCATGACCGCCGACAGTTGCTGCCCGGGTTCCAGCGTCACACCGGAGATGCGATAAGGCGCGATGGTGATGCGGTAGGTGGCGCGCTGAAGGGGGCTTTCGAAACGCAGCATCTCGTCAATGGCGGTCGCGATCAGCTCCGGCTTCCGCCTCAGGCGCTCGAGTTGCGCGGGATGGCGCAGCAAGCTCAGGAGCCCATTGCCCAGCAAATTGACCGTGGTTTCATGCCCGGCCAACACCATCAGGACGCACAGGCTCAACACCTCGTCGGGCGTGGGCGTGCCGACTTCCTGCCGCACCGCCGCGACGTGTTCAAGGAGGCTGCCTTGGGGCTGTTTTTCGCGGGCGATCAGGCCGCGCAGATAGTCCGTCATCGCCCCCATGCTCGAGGCCACTTTCGTGCGCGCTTGTTCCGATGCACGGGCGGAATCCAGGCCCGTGATCATGTCGTCGGTCCAGGCCTTGATCCGAGCCATGTCGGCAGGCGGCACGCCCAGCACGCCTGCCACCACGCGGATGGGCAGTGGCACGGCGAAGCGGGCCATGAAGTCGGCTTCCCCCTCGGCCTCGATGTCGCTGAGCAGTTCCTCGACGATGGCTTCGATCGTCGCCTCGAGCTGGGCGATGCGCCGCACGCCGAACAGCGGCGCAACCACCGCGCGCAGCCGGGTGTGCTCGGGGGGGTCCAGGTTGAGCAGCATCCGATCGAAAGCTGTCAGCCGGTCGACCGGCACCAGCCGGCTCACGTCCTTGGAGATCGATTGCGTGTCCCGAAGGATGCCCGCGACGTCGTTATAGCGCGCGAACAGCCAGATTCCGTCTGTGCCCGTGCGGTCCCTATGCGGAAGCCACTGCGGATGCCGCGCCTCCCTCAGTTCCCGGTAAGCCGGGTAGGGATCGGCGATGAATTTCCGACTTTGCAGGTCGATCGATGTCGCTGTGGGCATTCCGACTGGCTCCGAGAAGCGATCTTGAGACCGCTTCTACAAAGGCGTGCATTATAATGGCGCCGCTTCCGGGATTGCATGCTCCCGCCAAACCGGTTCCTCCATTGCCACAGAATTTTCGCATCGCCGTCATCACGCACGCCTCCGACCATTTTGACGGCGGTGGCTATCTACTGCATCGCCTGATCGAGCATTGGTCGCCAAGGGGTGTGGACGTGACGGCGATGAAGGGCCCCGCCGGCACGCCAGCCGAGGCCGACCTCGCCGTCTGTCATGTCGACATGACGGCCGTCGACGACCAGCACGCGCGCCTCCTCGAGCGCTATCCCCTGGTGATCAACGGGCGCGTGCTCGACATCTCCAAGTCGGCGTTCAGCAACCAGCTCATCACGCTCGAAGACGACTACCAGGGGCCCGTGATCGTGAAGACCGACAAGAACTTCGGAGGCATGCGCGAGATGCAGGCGCGATTCCAGCAGGGCGACATGAACGCAAGGATCGATGTCCAGCGGCCCTGGCGCAAGGTCGAATACCTGCCGGCTTACCCCGTCTTTGCCGCGCCCACCGCTGTGCCGCTCGGCGTGTGGCGAAATCCCAACCTCGTGGTTGAAAAATTCCGCCCCGAGCAGTGTGAAGACGGAACTTATGTGCTGCGCGTGTGGATCTTCTTTGGCGACCGTGGCATCTATTACCAATGCATTTCCGAGGAGCCGATCATCAAGAGCCACAACACCATCCGGCGTGAAAATCTGGACCTCGCCGACCTGCCCGAAGCGCTGCGCGAGAAACGCGAAAAGCTCGACTTCGATTACGGCAAGTTCGATTTCGGCATCGTCGACGGTGAAGTGGTGCTGTACGATGTCAACCGCACCCCCGGATCGAGCCGCGGCGGCGGGGAAACTTCGGAGGTGAAAATAAATATCCGGAACCTGAGCGAGGGGCTTGATTACTTCTTAAACAAACTGGGCAAGAAACTGGATTTATAGGCGCCATGTCACGAGAGCTGGAAAAGAAATTCGGCCCGGCGGAAATCGCCGCGCTGTCATCGGCGTACATCGACGAGGGCGTCAAGAAGGACGCCTGGGAGATTTACGAGATCGAGATCTGCGGGCCGATCCTGAAAGCGAGGATCCGGATGAAATCATTCTTCGTCTCGCCCACCGACCCGGGCGGCTTCCACCTTACTATCTTCTCGACCCAGGAATTCCTCGCGCAGCTCGCCAACATCTACCTGCACGTGGCGGCCGGCTTCGAGAAAAAAGAGCGCGAGACCTGGATGCGCGAGGCCACCATCAGCAGCCGCAAGACTATCCGCGATGCCGAGAACATCCAGGTCGAAATGGACTTCTTCGGCCTCAAAAAAGTTGGGGACGGCGTGGCCTCGATGGCCAATTGCCGCGTGTTCGATAACGAGGGCGGGCTTTTCACCGCCCGCCTGAAAGGCCTGCTCCGTTAGGCGGCAACCGGCCTGCCGGCCTACCGCGACTCTTCGCGCAAGTGCCCGAACCGGGTCAGGAGCACCCGGGGGCCATCCCGCTCCATCGGCCGGCGACCGTGCATCACACGGGAATTGTCGAGAACCAGCAGGTCGTGGCGCTGGAGTCGATGGGCGCAGGCCACCTCGTCCTGGATATCGATCAGGGTGTTGACCACCTCGTTCGGCAACGCTTTCCCGTCACCGAAGTAAACCCTGTTGCTTTCCTTGGTGTAGACGCGGGCATCCCGATATTTGTCGTGGCGAACCGCGGGCAGATGGGCCAGGATGGCATTCGAGAAAACCGGCTGGCCCTGCGCATCCGGCTGGATCGCCGAATGGCGGCAACGATAGTGCATATTTTCGCCGTCGAATTCGCACGCGAGTTGAGGGTACTGCTTTGCGATCGCTGCAAATTCGGAAGGGTTATCGATTCCAAACTCCGCCTGCCAGCGCGCGGGTTCCCAGTAAGCCTCGAAAATTACGCCCTGTGTTTCAATGCGGCTTCTTATGGATGGCGGCAGACGCTCCAGGAACAGCCGCCCATCCACGGCCAGCGCCTCGCCGCCGGGGCTTTCGGGCGGAACGAGACAGTAGAAGAACGCCAGGTCCGGTTCCTTGAATGGCTGGTAGGTCCCCTCGCTGTGCGCCAGCAGGGTGAAATTGCGCTCGGGGGCCTTTGCGGTGAAGCCGTCGCCGCGCGCGTCACGCAGCTTGTCGCGCGCCGCCACGCGGTGGAAACACGAGCAGAAGCTGCGCGTAAACGCTTCAAATTCCTCAAGTTCCGTTTGAAAGCCTCGCAGCACGACGACCCCCGGGCCTGCCAAGGTTCCCAGGATGTGCCCGGCACCGATCTCACGCAACGACGCCGCACCGCTGCGCTCGATGAGGGCAACGGATGTCGCGGCGGGTTCCCGAATGGTCGTGGTTGTTGCCGGCATGGCGGAATTGTACGTCAAGCCGGTGAAGCACTCGAACGCTTCACCGGCGGCGCTATACTGCGATCGACACGTCGAACCAAGGGGCGAACGGAGGATACCCATGGCGCAGCACACGGCAAGCACCAACCCGAGAATACTGGCCGCCGAACATACCCCCGAAGCCGTCCGCCGACGCATCGCCGGGGCTACCGAGCACAGTTACCTCGGCGACTTCGTGCTGGGCGCGGTGGACGGCACGGTGACCACGTTTGCGATCGTGGCCGGTGTTGCCGGCGCCGGCCTCTCCAGCGGGATTGCCATCGTGCTGGGCCTGGCAAACGTGGTTGCCGACGGATTCAGCATGGCGGTCAGCAACTACCTCAAGGCACGCTCGGACCGCCAGGTGGTGGATCGGATTCGTTCCATCGAGGAGATGCACATCCGGGAGATTCCCGAGGGCGAACGCGCGGAAGTGCGTGAAATCTTCGCCAGCAAGGGTTTCGAAGGCGAACTGCTCGACAGAATCGTGAGCGTCATTACCAGTGACCCTCGCAGGTGGGTCGACACTATGCTGACCGAGGAGTGGGGCCTGCAGCTCGACACCCCCTCGCCCATCTGGGCCGGTTTCACGACCTTCGTGGCCTTCATCCTGGCGGGCCTGGTGCCGCTCTCGCCGCTGTTTCTCGCGGCCTGGTTCGCCGCCAATGAAATGTTTCTCATCAGCGCTGTGCTCACGGCCGTGACCTTCTTTGCGATCGGGCTCGTTCGCGGACAGCTGACGGGGCACAGGCGGATCCTGGCCGGCCTGGAAACCCTGCTCGTGGGCGGGACCGCGGCGGCGTTCGCCTACGCCATTGGCGCCTTGCTCAAGGGCTTCGCGGCGGCGTAAGCGCAGCAAGCAACGGTCGCCACTTCAGGGCTTCAGGGCCAAAAGGTCGGGTGGCTGTATTCGTCGAACAGGTCCAATTCCCTGAGCACAGGGGCTCTTTTTTCGGCATGCTTTCAGTCTGAACCCCGGGAAAGAATCCAAGCAATGGCCACAGGCCCCACTTTTTTTCGCTATGTCTTGTTCCTCTGGCTGTCCTCCTGGGCACTCGCCACCTGGGCGCAGGAAAGCCCGGAGGAAGCGAACGGTTACCTCACCTTCTACCTCGACAACGACCTGTTTTCGGGCGAGGACCAGGACTACACCAACGGGGCGCGCGCATCGTGGGTCTCCGAGAACCGTCCGGCCTTCGGTTACCTCCCCGCGCGCAAAGTGCTGGAGAAACTCTCGGGCGTGGACGAGGCCAACAGTCTCATCCGGCGGCTGTCCGGTTTCGAGCGGGGCGACATCGAGCGCGGCAACGTGGCCCTGAATTACGGACTGTCCATCACTCAGCTCATGTTCACCCCCGCGGATTTCGAATCGCCGGTGCAGCCGCCCGGCGAACGGCGCTACGCCGGATGGCTGGGGCTCGGGTTTTCGCTCCACGCCAAGAACGAAAAAGTCCTCAACTCGGCCGAGCTGATTCTAGGCACTGTGGGCCCGCGCTCCTACGCCGAGGAAACCCAGAACTTCATCCACGACATCCGGGGCATCCCGGAATTCCAGGGCTGGGGGGACCAGTTGCCCAACGAATTCACCTTCGACCTCTCGTTCGTACAAAAACGCCGGCTGCGGTTCCTGGAACGGCCCGAGCGGAATTTCAGCATGGACGGGTTCACGGAGTGGGGCGCGCGGCTGGGCACCTTCCGAACGTTGGCGCAGGCGGGCGGATTCTTTCGTGTCGGCTTCAACCTGCCGGCGGACTTTTCCGATCCGCGCATTAGCGCCACCGCCTATTCGCACCGATTCTTCAAGAACGGCCGACGTACGGACGCGGACTGGTCACTCTACGGATTGCTGGGCGCCAATGCCGCGGCGGTCCTGTTCGACGCCACGCTGGACGGACTGCTTTTCAAGAACTTCGAGACCGGCAACACGCGTGAACCGTGGCTGGGGGAAGCCTACCTCGGTTTCGGGCTTCGCTGGAAGTCGTTGGAATTCAGCTACGTGCACACCTTCCGAAGCGAGGAGTACAAGGAGCAAACCGGAGGATCGGAATTCGGCTCCCTTGCCTTGCTCCTGCGCCTGTAGCTGGCACAGGGATGTGCCAACCCGTAGCGCGAGCCCTCAAAAATCGCGCTTTTTGAGTGCGAGATGCAAGTCGGGCAGGATGCCCGATCTAGCTCGCTTATTCAGCCTTTGATCACGATAAGCGGCGTTTGCACCGCGACGGGGCGCGCTTGTCTCGTTTTCCTATATTGGGTGGCGCAGCCAATTGGAAGTTTCATTGGATGGGTGATCCGTCCGTCCGGATAGGCTATCAAACAATTCGCCGGCGAGATTGGCCGGAACGTGGCTGCAAATGTCACCGAGGGACACAATGCCCACCACGGTGCGATTCGCGGCCAGCACCGGGAGTCGGCGAATCTGGTAGTCTTGCATGATCCGGGCGGCCTGCCTGATGGTGTCGTCGACCGAGCAGAACATCGGATCCCAGGTCATGATTTCAGCCAGCGTCATTTCGGAAATGTCCTCTTCCATTGCCACGCCACGCAGGACGATGTCCCTGTCGGTTACGATTCCCGCCACGTGGCCTTCGGAGCCGACCAGCACACAGCCGATATTGAATTCCTTCATGACCCTCGCCGCCTTCATTACGTTTTCGCCGGGGTCCAGCATCTGCACGGCGCTCGCCATGATTTCGCTTACCTTCATTGAAATTACCTTTCCGACAGGTCCTGTCGGTGATCCATTCTTTCAGAGGCTCAAGCGATGCGAAGTGATTCAGGTCAATTGCACACGAATTCAGTCTCACATCCTCCCCGCGACCCTCGTTGGCGTCGTTTGCCTCCACAGCGCCCACTTCTTAATATTGATCGGGATATTACGCAGGGATTCTTGATGGAATGCGGCGCCAAAATACTGGAAATCGGCAATGGCCAGATACCGGCGCGCATCAGCTGCAGCCGCTGCTCGCTCGGTGAGTTGTGCCTGCCGAGAAATCTGGATGAAGATGAAACCCGCCAATTGGAACAGATCGTGGAGCGCTCACGACCGTTGCAGGCCGGTGAGCACCTTTACCGGGCGGGTGAGCAGTTTCGGGCCATCTCCGCGGTTCGCTCGGGCTGCTTCAAGAGCTACCTGATCACCGAGGAAGGCCAGGAGCAGATAATCGACTTCCACCTGCCCGGTGAGATCGTGGGCTTTGACGCCATCCACGGCGGCACCCATCTGTCGAGCTGTGTCGCGCTCGATACCAGCGCAGTCTGTGGGCTTTGCTTCGGACCACTCTCGGAACTGGCGAGGCACATCCCGTCCCTGCAGGCGGAGCTCTTCAAGGTCATGAGCCACCGCATCGCCGATCTCGAGATTACCTGCGGAGACCATTCCGCCGACCAGCGCTTCGCGCTGTTCCTCGAGTCATTGTCGCGCCGTTACTCTCGGCGCGGTTACTCGGCCCAGGAGTTCACCTTAGCCATGTCGCGAAAGGACATCGCCAATTACCTGCGCCTGGCAACCGAAACGATCAGCCGCATCCTTTCCCGATTGAATAAGGACCAGGTGCTGCAGGTGCGCCGCAAGCAGATCCGCATACTGAACGCGGACGCTCTGCACGCGATCGCTCAGCGGCGTTGAGCCGCACTCGTCATCCTCGACCCTGTCGCCGGCTCCACCTATACTGCCGACCTCCCGACGCCGGTAATCCCTGGATGTACGCCGACCAGAAAGTCATCGTGGTCCTGCCCGCCTACAACGCGGCCCGCACGTTCATGCGCACCTACGAAGAGGTCATCGCGCAGGACTGCGTCGATGAATTGATCCTGGTCGACGACGCCAGCCAGGACGACACGGTGGAGATCGCGCGTGGGCTGCCGAAGGTCACGGTGCACCGCCACGCAGCCAACCGCGGCTATGGCGCCAACCAGAAGACCTGCTATCGGCTGGCGCTGGAAGCGGGCGCGGACATCGTCATCATGGTGCATCCCGACTACCAGTACACGCCGCGCCTGATCCCGGCAATGACCGCCATGATCGGCAACGGCCTCTACCACTGCGTGATCGGCTCGCGCATTCTGGGCGGCCAGGCACTGCGCGGCGGCATGCCGTGGTGGCGTTACATCGCCAACCGCGCGATTACGGGCTTCGAGAACATCGTGATGGGCTGCAAGCTGTCGGAGTACCACACCGGTTACCGTGCCTTTTCGCGCAAGCTGCTAGAGCAACTGCCGCTGGAGGAAAACTCCGATGACTTCGTGTTCGATAACCAGATCCTGGCGCAAATTCTGTGGCGGGACCACATCATCGCCGAGGTGAGCTGCCCGACCAGCTACCATGCCGAAGCGTCCTCGATCGATTTCGCGGGCAGCGTACGCTACGGTTTCGCCTGCCTGAAAACCGCCATGCAGTATTCTCTTGCGCGGCGGCGCTTGATCAAGCCGCCTCGTTTCCTGCAACAGCCCGGCTAGTCCGAAGGCTGCGTAAGCGGACAGTTGCGGGCGGGACCGCCCCCGACTTGCTTGCCAAGGTAGTAATCGAAAACCTTGATCCCGCCCCACAGATCCAGCCGGTCGAGATGCTCGACCTCCTCGAACATTCGACACATCCGGTCCAGCGCCGCCCGGTGGCGATCCGGGGTGTAGCGTCCGCGCTCGGCGGCCAGGTACACCACCAGGGCGTCGCGGCCGCGTTGCTCGGCAAGCCCGACCTCGTCCAATTCCCAGATCCGCATCTGCGGCGCGCGACCGTCGTTGGCGAGCTTCCAAGGCTCCGTGGTGTAGGCCGTTCTGCCGGTATAGAAGCTCAACTGCGCCGCCGTTACGTAATGATCGCCCACCAGCACCAGGTCGTCGCCGTTGAGCCTGTCGAGCCAGGTCCCGGCGCGCTCGGCCATGGTCTGCCAACCCGCGAAATTCGAGTTCTTCTTGAACACCAGGCCGGGCAGGTTGCGGTGCAGGTAGTCCGTGTGGCCCTGCAGCGACAAGACCGCCGCCGCGGCGACGGTAAGCACGATGGAGAGCGCGACCGTGGCGCTCGCCAGCCAGCGCTTGGCGGAACGCAATAAATCCGGAATGACCACCACCAAGGGGAAATATCCGATCAAAGGCCAGTGAAAGGTTTCAAATTGCTGGCCCATGAACGGGCTGAGCAGGAAATAAATGCCGGCCGGGAAGGTCGCGAACAGCCAGAGCAGCCGTCTGCGGTCGTCCCCGCGCCGCGCCTCGCGCCCTAGCCTGATCCAGGCCGCCACCAGGAATCCGAACAACAGCGGCGTCGTGAGCAGGGCTTGGTCCAGCACGAATTTGAGCCCTGCCGGGTCAAACGACCACGGGTGCCGGTCGACGAACTGGAACTGCAGCGCCTGGTGGTCCTGCGCGAAGCTGAACCACAGCACCGGCAGCAGGCCCAGCGCCCCCAGCGCGGCAGACAGCCAGGGGCCGGGCGTTTTCAGCATGCGGCGTCCGTTGGCGCTGAAGAAGAGATACACGATCCCGGCCAATGCGACGGTCGCGAATCGGTAATGCGCGAGCAAGCCCAGCGCGAGCGCGATGCCGGCAAGCCACCACCATTTGAACTCAGCCGTTCTCGTTGCCCGCTCGAAGGCCCCAAAAAAGACCAGGCTCACGGGTATCAGCAGCGAGTCGGCCACCGCAACCGCCCCAACCGCAACAGCCACGAGGGGCATAAGCAGCGCGCAGCCTGCCGCCAGCCAGGCATCGCGCGTGCCGACGATAGGCCGCGCCAGCCAGTACAGCAGCAGCGGGACCACCGCGCCGGCCAGCAGGAAGAACGACCGCACGCCCAGCACGTGGGTCCCGAACACCTCGGTGCCGGCCCTGATCACGAACGCGGTCAGGGGCGGTATATCGCTGTAGGCGGGTGCCAGCCGTTGAGATTCCATCCAGTAGAAGGCTTCGTCCTGGAACAACCCCAGGCTGGCGGCCAGGTAGAGCTTGAAGCCGGCCACCAGCAGGACGGCGGCGATGATCGCCCGCCGCGGAGGCTCGGATTTTCGCGCAATGGCGGCTGAGGTGCTCATGACTCGAAATCAGGACACCGGCCCGGCGGAAGCGCGTGCAGATCGCGGATGCGTTTCAGGCGCCAGATCCAGATCGAAACGATGATCGCCGCCGCGATCGGCAGAGCCCGCGGCGCCAAGCCGAGCACCACGAAGTCGTACAGCCCGTGCACCAGCGCCGACAAGGCGAAAGCCCAAAGCGCCACGCGCCAGGGGGTTTTTCTGCACAGGAAAGCCCTGCCAATGTAATAACCCCAGATCGAAGCGAAAACGATGTGAAGCGCAGGCCCTGCGAAGGCACGGCCCCAGGCCTCCAGGCCGTCCAGGTAAGGCAACAGGTAATAGTTTTCGACGGCGCTGAAGCCCAGGGCGATGAACGAGGCGTAGATGATCCCGTCGACCGGCTCGTCGAACTCGCGAAAACGCAGGACCACCAGCAGGAACGGGATCAGCTTGGCCAGTTCCTCGACCGGGCCGATAACCAGGACCGCGTAGGCCAGCAATCCGGGCAGGCTGGTTTCGGCCAGCAGGAAGGCATCGTAGCGCAGTCCCACGTAGCCCAGCGCGACATACATGAATAGTCCAAGGTAGAACGCCCCGGCCCCGAGCAGCATGGCCAGCAGCAAGTGACCCGCAGGTTCAGGCAGGTGCCGGTCGTGCCAATAGTGGTAGAGAGCCCAGAACGCGATGGCTAGAACGATCGGCAACAGGCATTGTGTATAGTACATCCGAACGGAACGCCCCTTGGGTGTGGTGAGCACATCGTAAATCGCCCGACGGTCCGGGCCAAGGCACCTTTCTACAAGAACATCCTGAGCGCTTAGAAAAACACCGTGAACCAAACCTCCCGCCGCGCGCGGCGCAGCTTGCTCGGCTTCCTTGCGGCCAGTCCACTGCTTGCGCTAGGCGGCTTTCGCTCTGCGCCGGCGCGCGCGACGGAACCGGGGAGCGTCATGTACTCCGAGATCCTGCAGGCGCTGTCACAAGGCGAATTGCCCATCGACGCCCCGCAGGACGCGATCAATGTCTTCGATTTCGAGGCCGCGGCGCGTGAGCGGATGTCGCCCGCGCACTACGGCTATCTCGCCACCGGCAGCGACAATGACGCCACGGTGCACGCCAATCGCAAAGGTTTCGATCGTTTCAAGCTCCGCCCGCGACGCCTGACCGGGGTCGATGCCGTAGACACCTCCATCGAGCTGTTCGGCGTGAAATGGAAAGCCCCCATCGCCCTCTCGCCCGTCGGAAACGAACGCGCATTCCACCCGGAAGGCGCCGTCGCGGTCGGGCGCGCGGCGCGCGAGAAGGATGCGCTGCAGGTGCTTTCCATCGGCGCCAACTTCGCGCTCGCCGACGTCCACGCGGCGCGTGGTGGGCCCGTTTGGTTCCAAATCTATCCGCTCAATGACTGGTCGCAAACCCGCGCTGTGGTGAAACGCGTTGAGGCGACGGGCTGTCCCGTGCTGGTATTGACTGTCGACATGGAAGCTGGCCACAACCGTGAAACCTTGGAACGATTCAAGCGCCTGGACGACGGCGATTGCGGTGCCTGTCACGGCCTCGGGTGCACGCGGGAGGACAAGTACCCCAACATCGCGGGCATCACGGCTGCAAGCGATGCCGCGCCGTTACTCTGGAAATGGGAATTCGTCGAACGCCTGAAAGCCAGCACCGCGATGAAACTCGTCATCAAGGGCATCGTGACGCACGAAGACGCCGCGCTGTGCGTCGAGCACGGCGTCGACGGCATCATCGTCTCTAACCACGGCGGCCGCGCCGAAAACAGCGGCCGTTCCACAATCGAATGCCTGCCCGAGGTCGCCGAGGCCGTCGGGGGAAAAATCCCGCTCCTGATCGACAGCGGTTTCCGGCGCGGAACCGATATTTACAAGGCGCTGGCCCTGGGGGCGGACGCCATCTGCATTGGCCGCCCCTACCTTTGGGGCCTGGCGTCTTTCGGCCAGCAGGGGGTTGAGGCGGTGCTCGAAATCCTGCAGCGGGAACTGGAACTGGTCATGCGACAGTGCGGCGCGCCCTCCCTCAGGGCCATTGACAGCAGTTCTGTGCTATAGAACATTAGGTTTCTGCTTTAACTCTTTATTATGAAACGTATTCATATTATCGGACCGCCGCGCAGCGGGACCACCTTGATGCTGGAGTTGTTGGCCACCGGCTTCGAGTTTTCCGCCGTCTCGAAAACCGAAGTGAGCCTGCTCGAACTCCCTCAGAACGTGCCGGCCGACGGTACTGTCTGCACCAAGAACCCGCAGGACCACCGCCTGGTGAGCGCGCTGATCGACCGGGACGAAAACCAGTGGTTCATTTCCATGGTCCGCGACCCCAGGGACGTGATTTCCAGCCGCCATGGCCTGCACCCCGAGGTGTACTGGGCCAACCTGCGGCAATGGCGGGGCTGGCTGGATAACACTCGCCCGTTCAGGCACCATCCCCGTCTGGTGGAAGTGCGCTACGAGGAACTTGTGAAAAATCCGGATGCCGTGCAGCAAACACTCGCTGGACGCCTGCCGTTCCTCGCTGCGGCGCTGCGGTTTTCGGAATTCCACAAAGTAGCGACGCCGTCAAGGCAGTCACTGACGGCGATGGGCGAAGTGCGGCCGGTCAGTGGCGCCAGCGTCGGGCAGTGGCGTCAGAACCTTCCTCGCATTGCCGGCCAGCTCCGCATTCACGGTCCCATCACGGAGGACCTGGTCGAGCTGGGATACGAGGAGGACGATCGCTGGCTGAGTCTGCTCGAAGGCGTTGAAGCCGATTCCAGCCTGGGTCATTGGCCGGATTTCATTTCCCCGCAGTTCGCGGAGAAATACCGCAAGCGACAACAGGAGCAACTGCAAGCCTATTTGGAGTCAAGGGGAATCTGACATGGAATGCCGCCTGTTTCGCATCCAAGGACGCGTCCAGGGCGTGTGGTTCCGGGAGTCCACCCGCCGCGAGGCCGAGCCGCTTGGTATCACCGGCCACGCCAGTAACATGCCGGACGGCTCGGTGGAGGTGCTCGCCTGCGGCTCGGACGAAGCCCTCGCTCGCCTGGAGAAGTGGTTGCAGCATGGCCCGCCGATGGCGCGCGTAAGCAACGTCGAGTGGAAAGCGGTCAGAGCCGACGCCCCGGATTCTTTTTACACCGGCTGAAGCGGGTCACGAGGTCAACGCATGAACACATTCCCAAAATAGACGGTCGTCGCCCTGTTCTTCTTCCTCGCGGCCGGCTGCGCAGCGACTGAGCCGGCAGGCCGACGATGCGGTCGGGATCGCAGACATTTCGACCCCCGAGAACAACATCCTCGCGGGGGTCAAGTACATGGCGTGGATTCGCGACACCTACTTCGACGATCCCGCGCTGGACGACTTCAACAAGGCTGCGCTGGCCTTCGCTTCGTACAATGCCGGGCCGAACCGGATCCGCGGGCTGCGCCAAAAGGCCGGCGACTAGCCTCCAGCCCGGGCGGGAAAGCCCTCGAACATCTTCGCCACACCGTCATTGATCGCCTGGCGTACTTCCTCGTTGCTGCGGCCCTCCTTGAGACGTCCGATCGCCACGCCCTCGAAGACCATCTTCTTGGCCTGGGCGTCCACCACGTCGATGTTGACCGTTCCCTCGGTGTACTGGCTCACGTGCGTGCTGCTTCCGTAGCCGTAGCCGTACCAGGGGTCGTAAAAGCCGCGGCGATAGCCGTAATACGAGGGAAAGGGATCGCTGGTGGTCGTGACCTTGGTCTTCTCCTGCAACCGTGCCGAGACGTTGATGAGCAAGTCAGGACGCTCCGAGTAGGAAAAGCCCCTGGCTTGCATTTCCCGCGAGATCGCCTCGCGAAACACGCTGCCGTAGATTGTCGAATAATTTGGGCCTTCGATGCCGAGCGGCGAGAAAAATCCGTAGCTGTCGTACTGGCTGAAATCCACGGTGCGGTCGTAATCGGACTTGATCTGCGGCCCTGAAGCGCAGGCCGCGAGCATTGCGGCGAGCAGGAACACAACGGCGGTCAGGCTAATTCTTTTCATGGTCGGGATTCCTAATGGACGTTCAATTGGACTACTGAAAATTATAAACCAGTGGCAAGCTGGGAAGTTGATCCTCGTCATTTCGAATCCGCGGACAACGCCTGCAGCAACTGCCTTGCCGCCTGGACACAGCGATCGGATGATGACCCGCCGGTCGCCCAGAGGGTTTTCCGGGTCAAAGCGGAGTCAGGTAGACCACGCGGTAAGCGCGCAAATCGCCTATGCTCCAGGTACCCATTGGTACTACCAACTAACAAGGAGCAGGGATATGCCCAAGTATGGAAGGTCGGCCGCCGCCGCTATGTGCCTGGCGCTCAGTTTTGAACTCTTTGCGATCGAGGTCGGCTCGATCACCGATGCGCGATTCCAGGACGAGCCCGGGTGGACCCTGGATGGATCGGAGATGACCGAAACCCGGGCCAAGCTCCTCGAGCTCTCCAACTTCGGCCCTCAGGGCACCCATCCGGAAGCCATCAACATCAGCGA
>Ga0302046_10003070_pt1 | contig 15249 bp, 10 predicted proteins | sample RVTome_11_FD_200261 | JGI IMG/M metagenome (GOLD analysis project Ga0302046, IMG submission 200261) | Soil microbial communities from uranium-contaminated site in the Upper Colorado River Basin, Wyoming, United States - RVT147D111 (version 2) ...
AAGGTGGAGTGGGACCGCAAGCCCCGCATTCTCTTCGTCTCCGCCGCGACCGGTAGCTCGACGGTTCCCGCCCAGGCGCACCTGCAGGCGATCCGCGAGGCCCTCGAGCCGTGGGTGAGGTGGGAGGCAACGCCCGAGAAACGGGTCCACTTCCTGTCCGATCACCTGACGCTGCTGAACAACGCCAGCCTCGAGGACATCCGCAAGGCCTGCTCGGAAAGCGACTACACCCACGTTCACGTCCTGGCACACGGAGCCTCCTTCGAGGAGGCGGGCGAGACGCGGTGGGGGCTCGCGCTTTGCGCGCAGAACGATCGGAGCCGCCCCGACGTCGTCGACGGCAAACGGCTTGCCCAGGCCCTCCAGGCGACGAAGGAAGACGGCGGAACCAGCTCGCCGCCCGCCGTCGTGACCCTCATGACCTGCGACAGTGGAAACGTCGGCTCGTTGCTCATTCCCGGAGGAAGCATCGCGCACGACCTCCAGGCCTATGGAATTCCGTGGGTGCTGGCCTCCCAGTTCCCGCTCACCAAACAAGGTTCCGTCACGATAACCTCCCTGCTCTACAGCCGGCTCTTGAGAGGAGACGATCCCCGGCAGACCATCCACGAGCTTCGTCACCGCTTGAAGACCGACTCGAACTCCAATCACGACTGGGCGAGCCTCGTGGCTTATGCCGCCCTCCCTCCGGACTTCGAAAGGCAGGTAACGGCGTTTCGGGATCGTCAGCGCCAAAAGGCCATCGACGTCGCGTTCGACAAGGCGGAGCGAGGAGGGCCCAAGGAAACCGAGGAATCCTTCCAGCAGGTCACGACTCGTCTGGACCGCTGGGAGCGTGAGTTTTCCTCGGGGCAGAGGCTCGCCGACCGGATGGAGCAGGCCAGGTGCTACGGCCTGAGAGGCGCGAGCGCGAAGCGCGCGGCCCAGATTCGATTCGGCCGTGACGACCTGGCGAAAGCGGGCGCCCAACTGGAGGAGGCCCGCGGCTGGTACGAGCGAGCCATGAAGCTCGACCCGAACAATCACTGGACGGCGACCCAGCTTTTGTCTCTCTGCTCGATCCTGCAGCAGCCGACGGAGGGAGATTGGTGGGCCCTTGCCAGGTCGAACGCGAACAAGGATCTGGCCGGGCCCACGAGCGAAAGCATTGCCTGGGCGCACAGCTCGCTCGCGGAGCTGGAGATGCTCGCGGCGGCTCGGACCGACGAAACCAAGGACCGCGCGCAGCTCAAAGAGCATGTCCTCGATCACTGCAAAGCCATCGTGGACCTGATGGGCAAGGGATCGTTTCCTGTCTTCTCCACCCTTCGCCAGTTTCAGCGGTACGTCAAGTGGTGGGACAGAGCCGAGTGGCGGGAGATCGCGACCGCGGTGGTCGAGTTTCTGAAGCCATTCACCGAATCGACCAATGCGCTGCCGCCAGATGAGAAAGATGAGAAATAGTCGAGGGCTCGCCCTCGAGTACATTGACTGGATGGGAAACAAGCGGTACACACGTAGGCTCGCGAGGCGGCAGGGCGAGCGTTTTCCGTCTCGGACCCGAGCGGCGAATCACAGGAGGTTCTCATGAGCTACAAACCGGTACCCGATATCGTGCATCGACCGAGCGAGGCGCTGCGGGAATCGACCGCGCGTGGAGATTTGCCGCCGAAGGTCCTCGAGTCGCTCGAGTCCTTGAGCATGGATCCCTCCATTGCCAACGTCAGGATGTCGCTGAAGGAGGTGTTCGTCATCGACGTACGAGACGTCGGGAGAGGTGACATCTACCTGGTGACCCTGGTCACCGACGGCGTGAGCCCCGAGCCGATGGCGCTCACCATCAAGACCTTCGACGACATCGCCGATGGAGAGGCGCTCCAGTTGGGCCCCAGCGGGCTCGCCATCTACCGGAACCCGGTCGGAACGATCCCCAGGTATCTGGACTACCGCATCATGGTCGTCGAGTCCGACCAGGAGCTTCGAGACGCGGGCCAGGTGATCCAGGAGATCCGGGACGATGCCACGTTCAAGAGCTTCCGCGACAACCTGCTGGGTATCACCGGCGCCGGGCAGCCGCTCATCGCTCTCGCGACCGCGGCAGCCGACTTCTCGATGGGTCTCATCGCCAGAATCCTGAAGATGAACCAGGACGACCAGCTGATCTACGTCGCCGGCTCTTTCGACGACGTGTTCGACGATCTCGGCGTGAAACACGGCCTGGTGTCGCACAAGAACACCTTCGCCAAAGTGAGCTACCAGGTGGAAGCCGGGTGAGCTCGCTTTCGTTGCGCGACGAACGACTGTAGCCTCGCCGGCTACATCTCCCGGGCCCGCGCGGCTCTCGATGAGGCTCTCCGCGCGGGCTTCCGAGAGACAACTCGACTTTGCGGATGGCACGGGCCGTGCAACGCCAGGCTCTCGAGGAGACCGTCGATGGCCATCGCCGATGCCCTGAAGAAACTGGAGGAACTGGACGACTCGCTCGGAAGGAGCGTCCCTCCGCCGCTTCACACCTTCGTCGAGTCACCCAATCGCGGATTGCGCGAGTACGATCCCGTCGACACCGTCGTCATTCACGCCACGGCCGGGTCCACGACCCAGGGCGCGGTGAGCTGGTTCACGAACGTTCAAAGCGGCGCGAGCGCCCACGTCATCATCCCGGACAACGAACGGGCGGGCGAACCTCCGAAGTCCATCCGCATGGTACGAGACGAGCACAAGGGCTGGCACGTGCGGCGAAGCGTCGCCTTCCCTGCGGACGGCCGGGCGGACGTCAACTCGCGCTCATTCGGGATCGAGCTCGTGAATACCGTTCGACGTGACGACTTGTTCAGCCACTGGCAGGTCGAGGAAGCGGCCCGCTGGGTCCAGTACTGGCGGGGCCTTTATCCGATCCGGTACGTCTGCACCCACGCTTTCCTGGATCCGGCTCGCCGGAGGGACCCCGGGTCCAACTTTCCCTGGGAGCGCTTCATGCAGCTGGTCCGCAAGGGCGAGATCGAAGGCGCCGAGCGGGTAGAGCCCCCGATCCCCCCGGAGGTGGTCGTGCTCGGGGAGGTCATCGACATCGACGCCGAGCTCTTCGACGGCGTCGAAGGGGTGAGAGACGTGGTCCGCGGAGACGTCGAGCTCCTCGTGAAAAGGCTCGGGTTCGACTATCTCTTCGACACCGAGACTCATCGCGTCGAAATCCGACGCCGTGGCTGAACCGTGTTACGCCTTCCGAGCTTCGAAAGGATGTTCGAGAGAAGTTCCAGGTGTCGGTTGCCAATTTCATCGTAAACGACCGTCTAATTTCCTGAAGCACGAGACGCCAGAGGGCGATCTCACAGAAGGGGACTTGCCATGACTGTCGAAGCCGCAACCAGCGACAAGAAATGGACCGCGCTCATCTACCTCGCGGGCGACAACGATCTCTCGGACGAGATGGTCTGGGGCCTTCAAGAGATGAAGAAGGCCGCGAGCTCACCGCTCGTTCATGAGGCCCTCAACCTCGCGGTGCTCTTCGACCCGCCCCGCGAGCGCCCGCGCCGCTACGATTTCGTGGCCCCCGGCTTGGCTCCCCCTGCCGAGGCCGACGGCGACCTCGAACGAATCGAGACGACGGAGTATTCAGCGGACTCGGGCGGCCTCACGGCCTCGGCTCTCGTCGAGCGCTTCCTCACGGAGCGTATCCGGGAGCTTCCGCCGACGGAGCACTACCTCGTCATTCTCTCGGGACACGGCAGCGGAGCCGTGGGAGACTTCCTGGCCGATGCCGACCCCACCACCACTCTCAGCATTCCCGTGCTCGGGAAGGTGCTCGACAAGACGAAGGCTCTCCTCCAGGAGAAGGTTCGCCCGGGAGCGAAAATCGACATCCTGGGAATGGACAGCTGCCAGATGAGCGCCATCGAGGTCGCCTACGAGATGCGGGGCTCGGCACGGTACCTCGTGGCCTCCGAGAGCCTGGTCCTCGAGACCGGCTGGCCGTACCACCGAGTGCTCCAGGCGGTGGGCGCGAATCCGGAAGGATCCGAAACAGAGGTCGCGAGCGCCATCGCGGGACGGTATCTCGACTTCTATCGCGACTATCAGTTGGCGGGCATCTCGACGGACATTTCCGTATGCGAGCTCGATAAGCTCGATCCCGTCGCGGATGCCGTCTTCTCTCTCGCCCGGGCTCTGACCGCGCCTCTCGCTCGACTGGCCTCCGACGGTCTCGAGGAAGGAGTCGAGCTCGGTCGGTTCGAGAGAACGGCGCGCGATCCCTATGCCGACCGCGACCGTACGCTGCGCGACGCCGTGGTGCTCGCTCACTGGAACGCCCAATCCTACAAGTGCGACCGCTACGTCGACCTCTACGATTTCGCCGAGCAGCTCCTCCGATTCTGTTCGCGGGCGCCGAATGGGAGCGCCGAACAGATCTGCAGCGCCAGCCACCAGGTGATGGACGCCGTCCGCGCCGCGGTCCCGCTCTCCGACTCCATCGGGGCCGACTTCCAGCACTCCCACGGGCTCTCCATCTACTTCCCCTGGTCCTCCGCCGACTACTTGCCCGAGTATCGGAACCTGGCTTTCGCCGAGCGCACAAGGTGGCGCCATTTCCTGGAGGCCTACCTCACGGCGACCATCCGCATGCGCCGCGATCAGAGCGCGAACGTCCGCGAAACGAAAGCCGGCGAGGGTCTCGTTCTCGCTCGAAACGGACGAGAGGTGAGACCCGAGGAGCCGCGTCGGCGGCCACCGACTTCGCTTCTGGCGAAGGACGTGGATGCCGGAACTCACCGGGACGTCGATGCCGGAACTCACAGGGACGTCGATGCCGGAACTCACAGGGACGTCGATGCCGGAACTCACCGAGGCAAGGCCTGCAGGTCGACCATGAAGAACCCGCCGGAGGGCTATTACCAATAAGGTGTAGACTGCGCCCCTGGCGACATGACGGACGGCCCGGGAGCGCTCCCTCGACGGCGGGGAGTACTGCGGGCCGCCATCGGCGCCGCCTTGCTGGTTTCGGGCCTGGGCCTGGCCTTCTGGTTTCACTCCTTCCGAATCCGCGTTCGCCCCGAACGGATCGAAAGGGCCCACACACTCGTCCTCGAGGCCAACCGGCTCCGCGCGGAGGGCACGGCGGAATCGATCCGGGCGGCATCGCGGAAGTATTCCGAGGCCGCCGGCCTCTTTCGAGCCGCCGGAGAGCGCGCCGAGGAGGTCCGCGCGCGCGTCGTTCTCGGTGAGATCCAGGAGCGCCAGGGAGACCTCGATGAGGCTCTCGACCAATACGAGCAATCCCTGAGCATTGCCCGTCGGGTCGACTCCCCTCTTCTGGTTTCCCGCGCGGCGAACCGACTCGGCGCTGTCCTTCACCAGCGGGGTGAGAACGATCTCGCGCTTCCCCTCTTCGAGGAGGCGCTCGCGGCCGCCGAGCTCGCGAACAGCGACCCCGAGCGAACGCTGGCCCTCTTCAACCTGGGCTACCTCCAGTACTCCCTCGGCCACATGCGCGATGCGATTCGCTTCCTCGAGAGGTCGGCGGAATGGGCAGTCCGCTCGGCGGACCCCTCGATGGAGGCGAGAGCGCAGCTTCACCTCGGCATGGCGGCCACGATGATGGAGCAGCGCGACCGCGCGCTTCCGTCGTTGGAAAAGGCGGCGCGCGTATATCGGGAGATCAAAGACCCAAGCGGTGAAGCTCAGGCGGTACGGGTCATCGGACAGCTTCACTCCCGTCTGGGGGAGACGGAGGAGGCTCTCGAGCGATTCGAGGAGTCCCGCCGCCTCCTGAAGCCTCTCGGCGACGGCGCCGGCGAGGCGACGGTCCTGAACGCCATCGGGCAGGTCTACTTCGACATGGGCGAGAAAGAGACCGCCCTTCGCTACTACAACCAGGCTCTCGAGCTGAATCAGCGCCTCCAGCTACGACGCCGGGAAGCGGCGACGCTTCTCGAAATCGGTCAGTGTCATTTCGATCTCGGGCGGGAGACCGAAGCCCTGGGCAACTACGAGAAGGCCCTCCGCATCTTTCGGGAGTTGCGCAACCGGAGGCTCGAAGCCGACGTGCTGACCCAGCTCGGCCTTCTCTATCGGCAACGAGGCGACTACGAGAACGCCCTCCGGCACTTCGAACGAGCGATCGCCTTGAAACCGGCCGCCTCGGACCCCAGGGGTCGCGCGCACACCCTGATCGAGGCCGGCAGTCTTTTTCGGCGGCTCGATCGAACGCAAAGGGCGATGGAATTTTTCGACGAGGCCCGGGAGCTGAGCCGCGTGGCCGCCGACCCCACGGGAGAGGCCCTCGCCCTGTACCAGATGGCCGAGGCCCATCGCGATGCCGGAGAGATCGAGAAAGCTCTCTCCGAGGTAGAACGCTCGCTCGCGATCGTGGAGTCGCTGCGGGCCAATGTCGCGAGCCCGGAGCTCCGGAGCTCGTTTCTCGCCTCGGTCTACGACCGCTACTCCTTCTACATCGACCTCCTCCTCCGTCTGCACCAGGCGGATCCACGAAAGGGATTCGACGCCATGGCGTTCTCGGCGGCGGAGCGCGCCCGGGCCCGGACTCTTCTGGAGAGCCTCGAAGAGGCGCGCCTGTCGATTCAGGAGGGTATCGAGCCGGCGTTGGTCGCCGAGGAGCGGGCTCTGCGAAGTCGGCTCAATGAGGCCGCCAGAGAGCAACTCTTGCTCTCTTCCGATTCCGATCGCGAGACCGTGAAGAAACTGTCGGCCGAAGTGGACTCCATGACGGCCGAGTACGACAGGCTCCAGGCCGGAATCCGAGCGCGAAGCCCTCACTACGCGGACCTCACTCAGCCCCAAACCGTCTCGCTGAGCGAGGTGCGAACCTCGATTCTGGACGAAAGCACTCGCTTGCTGGCCTACACTCTCGGAGCGGAAAGGAGCTTCGTCTGGTCGGTGACCCGAGAGGGGCACCGGGTGTACGTTCTCCCGCCTCGCGCTCGGATCGAGGAGATCGCTCGTCAGGCTCATCGATTCCTGAGGTCGCCCGGCGGGAGCGCGGGCGAAGCCGCCGTCTCCAGCCTCTCCCGGATCCTTCTCGACCCCATCGAGGGGCTCTTCGAGAAGCCGAGACTCCTCATCGTCGCCGACGGGGCCCTCAGCTACGTCCCGTTCGGAGCGCTGACGCTTCCCGATGACGACGCTCCCCTCATCACCCGACTCGAGATCGTTCGGCTCCCCTCGGTCTCGATCGTGCCCAACCTCCGGTCCCAGAGGTCGAAACGCAGCTTCGCGAGATGGGTCGCGGTAGTGGCCGACCCGGTCTACGAGACGGATGACCCGAGACTGGATACGGGTGGAGTCCTCCCTCCCCACGCGGGCGGTCCGCGCACGGCGCGATACGACTTTCCGCGCCTGCTCGCGAGCCGCCGAGAGGCGTTCGAGATCGCCGCGTTGGCGCCGGAAGGCCAGGTCCAGGTCGTGACCGGTCTCCTCGCGAGTCGCGAATGGGTTACCGGCGCCGACTTTCAGGATTTCCGCGTGGTTCATTTCGCGACTCACGGAATCCTCGACGACGAGCGGCCCGCTCTCTCCGGGTTGGTCCTGTCTCTCGTCGACGAGAACGGCAAGTCAAGAGACGGGTTTCTTCGCCTCAATGACATCTACAACCTGAAGCTCCCCGTCGACCTCGTGGTCCTGAGCGCCTGTGAGACCGGCCTGGGAAAGGAAGTGCGCGGCGAGGGGCTCTTCAGCCTGGTGCGAGGGTTCATGTATGCGGGCGCCCCGTCGGTCCTGGCCACGTCGTGGAAGGTGGACGACGAAGCCACCGCCGACCTGATGAAGCTGTTCTACAAGGGCCTGTTCGATGGAAAGACCGCCTCGGAATCGCTGCGGGAAGCTCAGACGAGCCTCTGGAGCGCGAAGCGCTATCAACGTCCGTTCTACTGGGCTGGATTCGAGCTCCAGGGCGATTGGAGATGAAGACCGCACAGGCCGGTATCCCACTTACTCTGCTAGAATTCCGCGTCGTGGGTCGGGACCGCGGCGAGCGCACGCAGAACTTCGACTTGCTCTTGAGCTGGCTCGACGAGGATCGCGAGGCCGCCGAGGACAAATATCGCTCTCTGCGCCGGCGTCTCATCCAGGTGTTCATCAACCGCGGGGCTCACGTTCCCGAGGACCTTGCCGACGAGACCATCAGCCGAGTCGCCGAAAAGGTGGTCGAGGTCAAAGAAACCTTCGAAGGGGACCCGGCCCGCTATTTCTACGGTGTGGCCAAAAACGTGCTCCACGAAGCCACGAGAAACCCGCCCGCCGCACCCATCGATGAAGCGCGATTCTTGCCGGCGGCCGGCCACGACTCGGAGACGCACTTTCCCGAACATTGCTTCGAACAATGCCTCGCCACACTCCCCGACGACCAGCGCGAGCTCGTCCTTCGCTACTACGAGAACGAAAAAGACCTGAAGATCCTCAATCGAAAGGCTCTCGCGGCGAAGTTGGGCATCGACGGAAGCGTCATGAGACTGCGGGTCCACCGAATTCGAGCTCGACTGAAGGCATGCCTTCTCCGGTGCATGGAGAACACCGCCGGTGAAACGGATTCTCCGATTCTTCATAAAGGACAAGGGCGTTCGACGAACGATGGCTGACGAGGATCGGGAGGCAGAATTCAGGGCGTACCTCCTGGGAGACAGCTCCGAGACCGACAGCCAGGCCATCGAGCTTCGGATCGTCTCCGACCCCGATTTTGCCGAGCTTTTGCTCGCGCTCGAGGACGAGGTAATCGACGACTATCTCGCGGGGCGGCTGTCTCCAAAGGAGGCGCTGCAGTTCGACCGCAGGTTCGCGCAGGGTGCTGCCGACCGTGTGCTGCGGATCGAGCTCGCCCGCGAGCTGAGGAGGAAGGCCGCGCCGACCAGGAGCACCTCGACTTACCCCCTCTTCTGGAAGCTTTCGGCGGCGGCGGCGGTATTGGCCGCGGTCGTCGTCTCTCTAAACACCTGGATTTGGAACGATATCGCCCGTTTTCAGCTTGATTCCGCCTCTCTCCGGGGGGACGGGAGCCTCCCAAGAATCAACCTCGGCCCGGACATCAATACCGTGGAGCTCGAGCTGGAGCTCGAATCCGGCGGCTACCCAACGTATACCGCCTCGCTCGCCGATGCCGACGGGCGCACGCTCTTCACCCGCGATGGACTCGTGGCCGGGCCGAGGGGGGGACGCTTCTTCGTCCGCTTGCGGGTCGCCCGCGATCAGCTGCCCGCTGGAGACTATGTCCTTTCTCTGAGCGGCGTCACCGCCGACGGGCAGCGCGAGCCCCTGGCCACCTACGTTTTTCGCGTCCTTCCGAGCTAACCCCCGGTTGCGCCGGATTTTCCCCGAAACTTCCCGATAGAAGTGAAACGTTTTCTTTTAGACGTCCATACTATGTGAGGGGACGAGAAATCCCGCCGGGGGCGAAGGAGGTGACGCGTGAACCGCTGGGGAGGTTCGGTAGGTCATCGACAGGACACCGCTATCGAGCTCGATGAGCCCGGAAACCACGGCGGTCCGCGTCCCGAAGCCACGACTCATTCGCTCGAGCCATTCCCCGTGGGCCTGGCGCGGCTTCACTGCACCGTCCCGGACACCGTCACTTTCTGCGAAGCCGCTCTCCAGGAGATCTCCCGGCGGGTAGGCTGCGAGGCCGCCCGGATCGCGCTCGTTTCCCTCGAAGGATCGCATATCGATACCTTTGCCGAGCTGCCCGGCCAGCCCGCCGCCGCCGGAGAAGCGCTTCGAAGCTCCAGCACTATCCTCGCGAATCTCTTCGAGACCAGGAGCTTTTTGGAAGTAATCGCCCACGCCGACGGAACCCACGAGGTCGCGACCGCGCTCCAGGAGGCGGGCGAGACGTTCGGCTTCCTCCACGTCGCCCTCCCCTCTTCGTTCGACGGTCGAGAGTCGTCCATGGCGACGCTCTCCCTCGCGGCGCGGCTTTTGTCCTGTTACCTCAGCTGTCGCTTGAACCTGGACCATCGGCGCTCGGAGGCCGCTGGAGATCCGACCGATCTTCGCACCGGCAAGCCCGATGCGCGCATCGTTTCCTGCTCGCGGGGACTTTCGCGGGTCCTCGAGCGCGTCAAGCAGGTCGCGCCCACCGACGTCACCGTCCTCATCGAAGGCGAGAACGGGACCGGCAAGGAGCTCATCGCGCGGGCCATCCATTATCAGAGCCGCCGCGCCGACAAGCCTTGGGTCGTCGTGAACTGCGCCGCCATCCCCGAACAGCTTCTGGAAAGCGAGCTCTTCGGTCACGAGCGAGGCGCCTTCACCAACGCCTGCGACCGGAGGATCGGCAAGTTCGAGCAAGCCCACGGCGGCACCATCTTCCTCGACGAGATCGGCGAGATGCCCCTCTCGCTTCAGGCGAAGCTCCTCCGTTTTCTCCAGGAGAGAACGTTGCAGCGGCTCGGGAGCGGGCGCGACATCCCCGTTGACGTCCGATTCGTTGCCGCCACCAATCGGGATCTCGCGGCGATGCGGGCCGAGGGCTCGTTTCGCGAGGACCTGTACTGGCGGCTCTACGTGGTTCCCATCAAAGTGCCGCCGCTGCGCGAACGACCCGAGGATATCGAACCCCTCGCGCGCCACTTCCTCCGCCTGTACGCCGAAAAGTGCAAGCGGCCGACGCCCCGTCTCGGGCGCCCGGTCACCGAACGCCTGCTCGAGCACGTCTGGCCGGGAAACGTCAGGGAGCTCGAGAACCTGGTCCACCGCCTGGTGGTGCTCACCAGAACCGGCGAGATCCTGGAAAGAGATCTCCCGCAGTACATCCGCCCGCAGGAGTCGGAAGCGCTCACGGTCAGGCGGAGTCCTTTCGAGCCGCTGTTGAGCGTCATTCCCGCGAGCTATCCGGAGCTCATCGAGCGCCGCCGCCAGTTGATCGATATGGCCGGACGTTGCGCCGAGCGGCTCGAGGATCAATTCGTCGACTCGGTTCTCGAGCGCCACCAGGGCAACAAGTCGCGCGCCGCCGAGGAGACGGGAATGCATCGGACGTTGATTCACCGCAATCTGCGCAAGAGACGCCCGACGAACCCGGACGTCCCCGACTTCCCGGGGCATTGACGCCCTTGCCGGGCGATTTTCACCTCTCATCGCGGAGCTCGGGTGATGGCAGACTGTAACATTCCCCAAGACAGTGCTCGGGGGAACCCGAGGATTGTAGCGGCGCCCGCTACACGCCGACCGCTAAAATCGCGGCTTTCGCGGAACCTGACGGAAACCGGAGACGAACCCACTGGCACGTGAATTGCTCGACAGCAGGTGATGAATCAAGGGGGTTGACCAATGGGCTTTCTCGACATTTTCAGAAACCAGGCTTCCAAGAAAACCTGGGTCCGTATCGCGGACGACCATGTCTCGGGCAGCTCCTCGGGCGCGTCCATCAATCCCGACGATGCCTATTTCGTCGTGCGCATGAACGAGATGTATCTGCAGCGGACCCGCAAGCTCTGGCAGAAGTACTACCCGCTCCTCCACGGTTTCACCAAATACCAGGGAGAGGAGACTCACAGCCTGGCCGGCCCGGGGCAACTCCGCGAGATCAGCGACTCGAACCTCGATCGAATCGCGGGCTTCAACTACCGCCTTGCGGGGCCGACCCCCTATCAGGGCGAGGAAGTGGAGGTGATCGTGGGCCTCTATTCCGTTCCCGGCGGAGACGCGGCGAAAGCGCTGGTCGACACCCTCGCCACACTCGCGGCCATCCCGGCTCTGGGGCTCGGCGGGGTCGACGAGATCGTGGGCGCGGTGAAGACCGGCGTCGAAAAGGTGCTGGGATTGACCGAGACCCGGCTCGAGCTCGGAGTGCGGGACTCCTTCTACTCCGGCAACCCGCTGAAGGCCGGCTTCCACGTGGGGATTGACGCCGCTCCCACCGAAATCGATCTCTCGCGGCTCTGGTTCGACCGCGGCCGGCTGGTCACAGGCGATCGTCCGGAGAGCGCGATTCCGTACACCGACCACGACTACATGGTCATCGAGCTCGAGCGCCGCGAGACCCGAAACGATTGGCGGGGATTTCCCGAGTTCGCGCCCTTCGAGCAGAAGGTCGCCTCCATCTTCGCGGACCACGAGCTCTCTCAGGATCAGAAGAAGGAACGCCTCAACCGGATCTGGGTGGACTTCCGGCAGGCGATCAACGACTCGAGGAAGCTCATTTCCCGGGACCGCGAACAGGTCGCGGCGAGCGTCGCCAAGAAAATCAAGGACGGATTCGCGGTACCGGACCTTCTCGAAAGCGTGGCCGCCGCGCCCTCGGGGTTCGACTTCGTCGACGTCCCCGACGCGCTCGATCACCGGGACAAGGACGCCCTTCGCGAAGCGAGAGAGCTCCTCAAAGACCGCAAGCCTTTTTGACCTCATCGGAACCGAAAGGGCGGACGAGATGACGAACGTGGCGGCCCTCAGCCGGGTCGAAGCGGAAGTCGTGGTACAAGGCGCGTACCTGCAGGTCCTGGGTCGGGATCCATTCAAGCACCCCTACGACGCGGGTGCCTATGACTACGTCATCGGCGTGATGTATCACGAGCTCACCGAAGCCGCGACGAAGGAGGCGCTCGCGGAATCGACCGAGGCCTCTGCCCGCGCCGAAGCGCGAGTCCGCGCGCTCTATCGGGAGGTCCTGAGGCGCGATCCGGGTCCGCGGGAGCCGGGAGACGCCTGGGCCGACGAGGCGGCGCGCAGCTACGCGGAAGACTTTCGGAAAGGCGTGAAAAACGAGGACCAGATCCGTGAGGAGCTCCGCAAATCGCCCGAGTTTCAGGACCGGCGCCGGCTCGCGGCTCCGGTGGAAGTCCTGGACAACGTCCTCTCCGAGCCCTCGACGGGAAAGAAGAGCTTCGAGCTCGGAGTCTCCTTGTTCTACGGGGTGAGCCCCGACGTGACCCGCAGCGATTTTCTGGCCGTGGCCGACGAGCTCGCCGACGCGGGCGTCGAGATGGCGCGGCTCGCGCAGACGTTCACCTGGGACAACCCCGTGGGGAAGGCGAACGTCATTCCCTACCGCCCGGGAACCGCCTATCGCCACGAAGAAGGAGTGGACAACGGCAGGTCCGTGGACCCGGCGCCGGACGAAGCGCATTTCGAGGAGCTCGCCTGGCGTCTGGATCAACTCTCTCAGCGAGGAATACGGGCGCAATACACGATCTTCTGGGGAGGCATGCAGCCGCTCTTCACCCGGGACGCCGAGGGGCGCGGGGGCCGCCCGCCCGGACACGGCGGACACGAGGTCATCTGGAGCCGCGTCGAGAGCTATCTGGAGTTCATATCTCGATTCTTCGCCGAGAGGCCGGAGCACATCCTCGAGATCTGCAACGAGACCGATCACTTCCACCACCTGGCTCCGCTCGGATTCCAGGGCCGGCTTCAGTTCCTCGCCAGGTGCGGCGAGATCCTCCGGCGGCACCACCCCAAGGTGGTTCTCACCGCGAGCGACGGCGGACACCCCCCGCGCATCGACGGCAAGAGCTCGCAGCCGGCCGAGGAGGGAGCTCCGTACTTCGACTACCACTCCTCGAAGGAGCTCGACTACTGGAACGTCCACTTCCCCCGGGACACGGTGAGCGTCGAGGGGATCCCTCGGTGGTGCCGCGGCTCCTGGCACCTGTATCAGGACCGTGATGCCGCTCGAAAAGCCCACCCGGGCAAGGGAGGCTACGGCCGCTCCGACGAGAACATCTTCCTCACGACCGAGGCGGAGTTCGAGCGCTGGAACTACCGGGGCTCCACCAGGGATTGGCGCCTGTACGGCACGATGGTCTGGGTGGCGACGATGGCGGGCGTCGGGGTCACGCTCCATACGCACAAGGGTTTCTTCTGCGAGCCGGGACTCAGCCGGGATCCGATATTCGGGGCGGTCAGGGCGTTCCGCGAAACCACCCGCGATTTCCCGTGGCACGGCGCCTCGAGCTTCAACGCGAGCTGGGCGGGCTCTCCGGTCAAGGCGTTCGACGGACCGTTCAAGGTCTTCTGTCTTGCGGGTAGTGACCGCAAGGACATCCTCGTGACCGTCCTGAATCCCAAGCAAGGGAAGATCGTGTTCGACCTCGCCTCTCGATTCTCCGCCTCCGTCCGGGAGATCACCGGCGAGCTGCGCCTGACCACCGAGTTGGGTCCGGATCAGCCGGAATTGCGGTTGCCCAACGCCATAAACCCGAATGCCCTGGTGATCCGACTGACGGCGTCCTGATGAGTATGACGAGAACGATGAGAATGACGAGAACGCGCCCATGAGCTTGCGGATTCGTTTCCATAACGTCTATGGCGAGGCCCCGGACGATCGAGTCGACGTGCAGGTCATCGACGTGCGCACCGATCGCCTGGTCGACCGGAAGATCAACCATTCCACCCGCACCGCCGCGACGCTTTCGTCGGTCCAACCCGGAGTGCTCTACAAAGTGAGGATATTTCCCGGCAAGCACCGCCCCGTAGCGCATCCGGTGCGAGTCTCCGGGTCGGGGAAGGCCGTGCTGGATGTCGCGCTCGCCATCCATCCCGACCGCGTGGTGAGCCTCAGCTTCCCCCCCTTCGACAAGCTCGACGAGAAGCTCAAAGCCGTCCTCGAGCACGGCGGTGTGGAGGATCACCCGCCGAAAGGCCAAGCACTCTACGACAGCTTCGACGATCTCCAGAAGGCGGGACTGCTGAACGTCTGGACCAAGATGAGCCACACTCCGCTCACCGAGAAAAATCCCGCGTCCGACTACGTGGGCAACTTCTACCGGGTGCGCGGAGACCGCTTCTTCGCGAACGTCAGCCTCTCTCTCAGGGACCTCGTGAAGACAGCGACGAGAGCAGGCGCCTTCAAGCCCGCGGGCTCCAAACTGCATACTCCGCCGGACGGATACGCCGGGGCCGGCTCCTACAAGAGCAGGGACGGGTACGGAAACCTGCAGCTCACGTTCTTCGCCTCCACCGCCTCGCCCCTGGATTTCAAGCTCGATGCGGACATCGACGATGCCAACGGCATCGAGCACGTCTTTCAGGTGCTTCGGAACTGGCTGACGGAGGGCGAGACGCATCCCTACGACATCCACCAGATCCTGGTGCAGCACCAGGGACTCGACCCGGGATACAGGTTGAACGCTTGAAGCGCGCCCCGGCATCAGGATATGAGCGGGAGAAACGAATGACCTGGAACATCTTCTATTCCTATGCGCACGAGGACGACGAGTTTCGCCGGGAGCTCCACAGGTATCTCGTGCCGCTCGAGCAGAAAAAGAAGATCGTCCAGTGGTCCGATCGCAAGATTACGCCCGGGGCGGACTGGCAGAGCGAGATCCGGAG
>Ga0302046_10003071_pt1 | contig 15248 bp, 13 predicted proteins | sample RVTome_11_FD_200261 | JGI IMG/M metagenome (GOLD analysis project Ga0302046, IMG submission 200261) | Soil microbial communities from uranium-contaminated site in the Upper Colorado River Basin, Wyoming, United States - RVT147D111 (version 2) ...
GCTCCCCTGTTACCTTGTTACCTTGTTCCTGTGCTACCTTACAGTCTGCCCACAGCGCCGGGCTTCTTTTTTGCCCGCTTATATGGTATACTTTTTGTACGATCACCTTCATCTCCCCAACCTCGACCTGGAACCGTCATTAGACCATAAGCGCCTGAACCGGCCCTGATAGCGCCGGGACAATGATCTGAGCCTGGCTCCATGAGGAACCGAAGCCAAACCACAGCGGGTGGCGCCGAATAGACCGGCGCAGCGTGGTCCTGGGTCTGAAAAAGCAGATCGTAGAGCGCAGGGGGTGCAAGCAGCTAATAATAGACAAATTAGATGCAAGCATCCAGTATTATACCAGGCGCAGGTTGAATTTTGTGATTTCACCGCAGAGACGCCGAGTTCGCAGAGGTTTTTATGGCTTTTCTCAGCCTTCTCTGCGACTCTGCGGTGATAAAGCCGCTGGTCGAGCGGAAATTTTAGCATGCGTTTAGTATAGATTAAAGGGATCGGTTGAAGAATTGTTCAAGGCTCATGCGGCGGCTGGTTGTTGAGCCTTTCTGACGACTGGAGGCTGACCTGTTGGCCTGCCCCCTCCCTTTTTTGCGCTCTCGCGCTGCATGAATGCTTATTTCGTTATATGGATAAAGTAAATACAACCAAAGTTATCTAATGGTTTTACTAAAGAATTCGTTTTTATTAATTTTACTTTTTATTTGTATCTCAATTTTTGTAGTGGGATGTGGTGCTGCTGCGCCCGAACCGGTAACGGTCGTTGAAACCGTAGAGGTGGTGACTAAAGAAGAAACGACCATTGTTACTTTGAAACCTGAACAAGAAACAGAAACTAATATTATTTCAACTGAGGTTATTCCCTTAGATAATTGTGGAGGTAATAGTAAGGTTGGAGTGGATATTGAGCGAAGCCGCGAATTCATATATGTAGTCACTGATAAAGACGGGTATGAATTTGGAGCAGAAAATTATTATGATCACTTTTAGAACCATGAAAACAGAAGAATTTCCCAATTACCATGACTATTTCATTGTTGATTATGCCAATGAAATCGCGGCCAATTTTGGATATTCTCTTGAGAAGAGTCGGGCCATCGCTTTAAAAGAATTAATAAATGACCTGCCTCAAAATATCTCAACCCCTAATAATTTCCTTTTATGTATTGAGGAAAGCGGTGATGATACAATTGGGTATCTTTGGTATAAGTTTCTCGATAATGGAGAAACAGTTTTTATCTTAGATTTTGTTTTGTTTGATAATTTTCGCGGATTGGGATATGGCAAGGCAGCCTTGATTGCCTTGGAGGAACAACTTTTTCAATCCGGAGTAGAACAAATCAAACTCCGAGTAGCCTTTGATAACAATCGGGCATTAAGGTTATATGAAAGACTTGGTTTCAATATCACTGGTTACAATATGGTAAAAATTCTTGAGAAATAATTCATTGAAAGAGCTTAAAGACAGCGGTCAGAAGAACTAAATTTTGATCAAATAAAGTTCTGGTCAATGAAAAACGGCTCAATTCGCCAGATAGTTTTGGAGCAACGGCCAGAAAAGAGAATTGCCGAGTTGGATTGTGTCAGTGGAAGTGGTTTTAATTCGGTGGGTGGTAGAGTGGGTCGGTTTTGCCATTGGGGTTAGCCTCAATCCGGCGGGCGGCCTACCGATGGTGTACAGTGTCAAGTAGCAGAACCTTAAAATTGTGACGAGACGTAGCAGTTAAGGCTGAACAACAACGGCGTCAAGCTGACGCCCAGGACTCGCCGTTTATTCAGGTCACTCTTGGCACTTTGAGGGTGGCCTTTAGTTAAGGTTTCGTGGGCGCAGGTGAAGCGGAAGGCGTTGGGCGGATAAAGTCACTCCAAAGAACGTGAAAAACATTGTATCATTGACGAATATTGTATATTATTGTAATATACAAGCACAATGAAAAACGTCATCTCCAATTGTAAAGGCTTTCAATGGGATGAAGGCAACTTGGATAAGAATTGGTACCTTCACCAAGTCACTAACAGCGAATGTGAAGAAGTCTTCTTCAATTTGCCCCTCATCGTCGCCTCAGACATAAAACATTCGCAACAAGAACAGAGATATTATGCCTTGGGGCGAACAGATACAGACCGTTGGCTGTTCATCGCCTTTACCATCAGAGATGATTTAATCCGGGTGATCTCTGCCCGTGATATGAACCAAAGAGAAACGAGAAAATATGGCGAAAGAATTAAAAGAGATACCGACCTTCAAGAATGAAGATGAAGAACGTGAGTTTTGGGCAACCCACGACTCAACAGAATACGTTGATTGGGATAAAGCAGAAGGGGTTGTATTACCCAAGCTCAAACCATCAACCAAGACAATCTCGTTACGATTGCCGGAGTTGATGTTAAATGAGTTACGGCTCCTCGCCAACAAACGAGATGTACCGTATCAATCGTTGATAAAGATGTTTTTGAAGGAACGGATAGACCAAGAGTTAAAGCAGTTTACGGAGACAACCGCAACATTGCCATCGGAGTAGGGGTTGTAAACGCAGGTGGTCTATCGGCGTAAAATCCGCCCAACAAGTCATTGCAAGCGAATGTGCGTCGTGAAACGGCGAGAAGAATTGCCCCCGGAGGGGGTCGTGAGTAGGTGTCAATGAAGTAGCTTACGAGTCGAATAGGGTTAGGTCGAACCGAAAGGAACGACTGAACAGAGCCTCCCTATTAAAGCGGCTTGAGGGGGGCCAATGTGAGACTTAACGCACCTCACCTACACCCCCAACAGGAGTGGGCAACGGCTGGCTCATAGGGTTAAAGCTAAACTTGCTTGAACGCTAGTTTCCAGGGCTGCCTGCATCATCTGCGGGAAAACTGGCTGAAACCGGCACCTGGTTAGGGAGGATGATAGCGGCCGGGTCATTCTCCACACGATAGGCTGTCGGCGTCGGGCCAGGCTATGGGACACCCAACCAGGCCACGCGCCAATGAGGCGGGGCAAGGGAACCAACGGCGGACCTAAGTGAGCCTAGAGACGTTCTTGTGGTACGGAACACGGGAACGGCTACGGGGCGAGAGCCCTATGCTGTCGGAGCCATCATAGTAGTTGTGCGAGTTACGCCGCACCAGGGCGAAAGGGAAAGCCTTTTACAGAGCGAAGGATGGCAGGTGGCCACGTTTCATCGGTTGAGAGGACACGCGTGATGCGCTCGGCTCGAAGGCTGATAGGGCCGGTTAGCTGGTGCTGACATAAGGTAACTGGAAAGCCTCGTGAGATCGAAAGACTCACGCGGGGTTTGGGGAGGGGCGGTTGGAAAAGTGCCTCATTACAGGTAACTCGCTGGCCGCCTACTCTACTGCTATGCGGCGTTTTTACAACGGTTACACGCTGGCAAAGAAATGGGTAATAGTGGCGACCATCACCCGCCCGCAATCGCGTGATTTCAGGCGTTGGGCGGCTAGATAAAATGATACAATCATGCTACTATGAGAGAAATTGAGATTGTTTTCAGAGAAACATAAACAGGTGAGCTTACAGAGTTGTGGTATAATGTTGTTGTCACAAAACAAGATAGGAGCAGGTAAAAAATGGACTGGCGAAAATATATCTACTCTGATTTCAAGATAATGATGGGCAAACCTGTCATCATTGGGACACGTATTCCAGTTGAACTCATTTTGGAAAAGATGGCTGCTGGTGAAACTTTTGAGCAACTCCTTGAAGCTCACCCCCGTCTCACTTATGAAGCGATTCGTGCAGCTATTGCTTTTGCTGCTGAAGTCTTGCGAGCGGATGTTGTTTATCCCATTACGGAACCAGCATGAACTTTGTCGCCGATGAAAGTGTAGACCAACCGATAGTGACGCGCCTGCGTGAGGAAGGGCATACGGTTTTGGCTATTGTGGAGATGGAGCCGAGCATTTCTGATGAGGCGGTGCTGGAGATAGCCAATCAGCAAGGGATGGTGTTGTTGACCGGTGACAAAGATTTTGGTGAGTTGGTATTCCGTGACCGTCAGTATGCCTTTGGGATCGTATTGATACGGCTGTCGGGTTTGACAGCAATGGCCAAAGCCGAGATAGTGGTTTCGGCTAAGATTAATGGTAGGAAGGAGACTATGGCGGGAAACCGTTATCTTCCATTACGCTCAAATTATCTATAAGCATTTCATGTCCACGCAGACGACTTAATGGAACATGACGAGGGAACTGTTACTTCAACAAAATCACAACCTCTCTTGAAATCGGCCCAGGACATAGGCTGGCTTCTGTTGGTGATCCTGGCTCCACTTTGGGTTAACTTATGGGGCCAACAGCCATTTGAACTACCCAAAGCGATATTGGTGCGGACGTTGGTTTGGCTATTGGCAGGTTTGGTGCTGGCCGAATATGTCCTGACTGGTCGATCCCTGCGGCGCGAATTGCAAGCCAACCCGCTGGTGGGGCCGGTAGGGGTGTTGGCCCTTGTGATCGTGGTGACGACAGTGACGGCCGTTGACTGGCGCTTGAGTTTATGGGGCAGTTACGAACGGGGCCAGGGGGCTGTGACGCTGCTTACCTATCTTCTTTTATTTTTACTGGTCGCGGATCAGTTACGGTCGTTCTCCCGCGCCCGGCAGTTGATGACCGCAATGGTTGCTGCCGGCGTGCCGCTCATCCTGTTCAGCCTGTTGCAGACCATGGGCTGGAACCCGTTTGGCCTTGTCAGCGATGCCCGCTCACCTATTTACGCTACTTTGGGACGCGCCAACTTTGTGAGCGCTTATCTGGCGATTTTGGGGCCGCTTACGCTGGCCTTGCTGCTTACAACCCGGCAACGCGGATTGCGTGTACTGTGGTCTGCCGTGCTCGTGAGTGAAATCGTTGTGATCGGCTTGACTTCGGCCCGCAGCGCATGGCTAGCAATGGCTGTGTCGCTGTCACTATTTTCCTTGCTGTGGTGGGGGCCACAGTTAGCACGCTGCTGGCGCAGGCTGGCCTGGATCGGTGTTGGGCTGCTGTTCTTGAGCGGACCGCTGGCTGTGCTGTGGCTGGGCCAGCGACAGCTCGGCTCCACATCCGCTAGGCTGACCATCTGGCAAGGAACCGTGGAATTGATCAGGCAACGGCCGTTGCTGGGCTATGGGGCCGATGCCCTGGAGGTGGTGTTCCCTCGGGTGTATCCGCCGGAACTTGTCTATTACCAGGGGCGAGATTTCTTTGTCGATCGGGCTCACAATCTGCTCCTCGATTGGACCGTGATGGCCGGCATTCCGGGACTGCTGGCTTTTTTCCTGGTTCTGATCATGGTTGTGATCGTTGTCGGTCGGGCTTTGGACCGGCCGCAGCGACCGGAGAAGCCGGCGCTGCTAATTGCGATTTTGGCTGCCGTGCTTGGCAATACGGCGAACAATCTGGTGAGCTTCGATGTAACACCTACGGCAACGGCTAGCTGGTTGCTGATGGGGATGGGCGTGGCGTTGGCCGCGCCATCAACGTGTCAAGCCAGCGCAACGGTGGGAAAACAGCGGTTCTGGCAGTGGGCGCTGGTCGGCTTGTTGTTTGGGATCATTGGGACGGTCGTTTGGCAGATAAACGGCCGTCCCCTGCTGGCCGATATCGCCGCCCGTTCGGCCCACCGGTATGCCCAGGCTGGCGATTGGGCCAGGGCCATTGCTGCCGGTGAACGGGCCGTAACGCATTGGCCGGTCGAACCGGCTCACCACCTGCTTCTGAGTCAAACTTACTGGCAACAAGCCGTGACGGACCCGGCAACAGCGCCCATCTGGTTACCGCCAGCCGAAACCGCCTTACTGACGGCTCGCCAAATACGGCCCACCGACCCGGTTATGTGGCTGCACGCGGCCAATTTTTACACCGCGGCCGCCGGGCAATTTGGCAGCGCTACGCATGACCTGGCTGACGACGCCTACCGGCAAGCCTTGACCCTGGCCCCGCACCATGCTACCATCTACACAGCCTGGGGGCGGGCTTTGTTGGAAAACGGCGACTCGGAAAGGGCTGCTGTCTTGCTGAGAGAGGCCGTTGCTCTGGACGCCAGCAACGGCGAGGCTTACCTTTATCTGGGCGCGGCTGAATTGGCATTGGGCCGTCTCGAAATCGCGCTGGCTGATTACCAAGAAGCCGTTCGCCTGTTACCTGAATCTAGCCAGGCTTATGCTGGCTTGGCTAACAGTTACTGGCACTTAGATCGGCCACAAGAGGCATTGTTGGCCGTGGAAAAAGCGTTGCAGCGCGATCCCCAAAATGTTCAAGCCAGCAGCATCCGTCAAGAAATTTATGATTCACCGTAAAAAGGAGGACGTTAAGAATGATCATATCGTTATCAAGCCATTAAGTTCATTTGTAGTTTACGAGGAGGTAAGCATGAAAATGAGAACATTATCCATTATTGTTAGCGGTATCACCATTTTGTTATTGGTTGCCGGCGTTGCCGGCGCAACGATGAATGGGTCCCTACCGTCACCCTCAGTACTGTCTGCGGCGGTGTCCAGTGGCATTAGCTATCAGGGCCGGTTGTTTGATTCTGGTGGCGCACCCTTAGACGGAACGTACACAATCCGTTTTGTTGTTTATGATGATGCGGTGGCAGGATCGGCTCTTTGGGACAGCGGCAACATGAATGTTACCGTGGAGGATGGGTTGTTCAATGTACAGTTGGGCGTGGATCAGGCCGACTTTAACGGTCAGGCCCTCTGGTTGAGCATTATTGTTGGTGGGGAGATGCTGTCGCCGCGCCAAGAAATTCTGCCGGCCCCTTACGCGCTGAGCCTGCGCCCCGGCGCCGATATTGTTGGGGACTCCATTGGCGCGGCCGACGCCGTCTTGGCCGGTTATGCGCCGGCCACCGGAACAGCCCTCTACGCGGACGCCAATGGCGGCGCGGGTATTTTTGGCGGCAGTGAAAATAACTACGGCGTCTGGGGGGCGAGCAACAACAGTTGGGGCGGTTACTTCACCAGCGGCGGCGGGTATGGCGTCCGCGTGGAGACCAGCGGCCCGGCCCATTATGATCACGGGGCCTACGTCACCTCAGTCGGCGGCTACGGCGTTTACGCCCAAAGCGCCAATAATCAAGGGGTTCGGGGTGAAGCCGGCAATGTGACGGGTATTCCTCAGCCGCTTGGTGCTGTAGGCGTCGTCGGTCTCGGCCAAAATCGCGGCGTTTACGGCGCTAGTAATGCTGGCATCGGACTATACGGAAGCAGTAATGGCAACTACGGTTTGTGGGCGCAAAGTGCTACTTGGCGCGGGGTCACGGGTCGCACCAGCCGTCCCGATAACAACTATGGCTTATACACCCCAGACAATCTATTCGCAGCTAACGTCAACCTTTCTGGCGCCGTCATGGCGGTGATGCAGAATAATGGCAGTGAATCGCTGTCACCGGGTGATGTTGCGGTTTTTAGCGGTATAAACCATTCAGTGCAAGCCGTTGACGGTCCCGTTGTGCAGGTAAGTAAAGCAAACATAGCGAATAGCACGGCCGTGGCCGGGGTTGTCTTCAGCCGTTTCAACATCGCTGCCATCGATCCCAACCTGGAATCTTCCGATGGTTCTGTTCAGGGGAATATAGAAGTCTTGGAAGTGACCCCGGCCGGCAGCGCTCCTCCTGGCGAATATGTTCTGGTCGTGGTACAAGGACCGGCCCAGGTCAAAGCCAGCGCATTGGGCAGCGGCAGCATCCAACCGGGCGATTTATTGTCCACTAGCGATACAGTTGGTTTAGCGGGCAAGGCCGCAACGATGACTATGAACGGAGTGAAAACAACCGTTCCCGGAACTGTTTTTGCCAAAGCGTTGGAGCCGGTCAACGGAAAAGAAGAAATGATCTATGCCTATGTCACGTTGCAATAGGAGATCAGATGAACTATAAATATCTAACGATTTTCCTGGCATTGACGTTCTTGTTATTAACGGCCGGCTCAGTCATTTTGGCCCAAACGTCTGCCTCATTTAACCTGGAATGGCACGTCATCGGCAGCGGCGGCGGAGAATCCAGTTCGGCCGGCTATCAGGTCAAGGGCACCATTGGCCAAAGTATTGCCAGCCAACCTGCATCCGGCAGCGCCAATTTTACGGTAAGCAGCGGGTATTGGTTCGGCGATACAGGGCCAGCAGGAACAACAGGAACAGGCATTTACTTGCCGATTATCTTCAAAAACTAGCCCTACCCGGTTATGCAATCGGCTGATGCGGAGCGTTAGCTGGCTTGAAGCAATAGAACCGAGGTATCAAACAATCAGGTAAAACAATGCCTTTTCCTCATGGGTCAACGCTGGTACGGGTGGCGGGAGAACTGTACTTTGAACATGACGTTCGGCTGGTTGTTCGTGAGCGGGTGTTGTATCATCGGTTGCCCCTTGCGCTCGACTGGTATGGTTACAGGGTGAGCAAGACATATTTCTAAAAACGATCATTCCCAGTCGGAAAGCGACGAAAAAATATTTACAAGGTCAGGATAAACCCAGTACATATCGAAATGATCCGAGAATACTGAACTGAGCAAAAGAGCATGGCCGATCAACCCCTTCCATCTGAAGCGCGTCCCTTCTTACGCCTGGCCGCTGGCCCCAAAAATCGACTGCGTCAAAAGGTCAGGGGCGGTGGAGCGAAGCCGCGTGACAGTGCGGCCGAGCACGGTCAGAATCTGCTGCGCCAGGTCGAGGATTTTCAGCGCCAGATCGACAGCCGGGCTGCGGATCGGCCCCGGGATTTGCCTGCCTTGCCGGAAGAGCATCAGGTCATCATCGAGGCCAAACGGCTGCTGCCCGAACAGGTCAGCTCGCTGGGATTGAAGGCCATCGAAGAGCGGGTCGATGGCTTGCTGGTGACGGTTTCCCCCGATGTGACCTTGCCCACGCTGGTCACCAAAGCCCAAAGTTACATCACCGAGACCACCGACAGTGGCAATCCTCGCTATGGCGGCGTTATGGGACCCATCGAAAAGATTCGGCCGGCCACACGTGAGGATAAGGCCGGCGATCGGCTGGCCACCCTCCTGGCCGCCGGCGAGCTCGATCCCGCCGCCCCTCTCTGGGTCGATATTGAACTGGCCGGTGGTCAAACCGAGGCCGGCAGTCAAAACCGCCAGGAGTTTTACGATTACATCAATAAATTTAGCCTGGACCTGCCTCCTTACGCCGAGGAACTCGTCACGGCCATGGGCCACTTCCTCATCGAGGCGGATTATTCGCTGCACCGCGTCTACCTGCCTGCCCGCGCCGTGCTGGACCTGATCGATGACAGCCGGGCCAACTGGGTGTTGTCGATTGACCTGATCCCGGACATCGATCCGGGTACCATCGCTTTGCCCGCTGCGGCCGGCGGCGAGTTACCCGGCCTGCCTGACCTGCCCACCGACGCGCCTCGCGTTGTTATTATCGATTCGGGTGTGGCCGCCGTTCATCCTTTGTTCAGTGACGCCGGGGGCCGGACCATCATCGGTCGGCAGCGCGGCTTTGTGCCCGACCCGGCTGCCGGAGCCGACCAAACCGGCGATCAAAGCGAGCAGGGGCACGGCACGGCCATCGCCAGTATCGCGGCCTATGGTTCGCTCGATCGACTGAGCCGCAGTCCGGCCAGCGCCCGGCCTATTTTCTGGATCGAGAACGCGAAAATCATGGATCCGGCCAACGGTCTTCTAGCCGAGGCCAGGCCCGGTTCGCTTCAACTTCATCCCGCCCAGTTTCCCAAGTCCTTGATGCGCGAGGTGGTGGCCGCGTTTCACGAAACGCGGCCCCGGCAGTGCAAGATTTTTAACCTCGCCGCCGGCAGCGGCCGCCATCCACTGCAAACCATTTCTAATTGGGCCGAAGAATTGGACAACCTGGCGGCGCAGCACGATCTGTTGTTTGTCGTCGCTGCCGGGAATCTGCCCCCGGACGAAATTACGGGATTGATGGCCGCGAGTGAACAATCGTATCCCGCTTACCTGCTCGAGCCAGATGCCCGGCTCAGGAATCCGGGCCAGGCTTATCATGCCCTGACCGTCGGCGCCTTGACCGCTCCAGCGGCCACGCCGCTGGCCCCCTGGCAGGCCGGTCAACTGCTGGCTCCGGCCGATCAGCCCGCGCCGTTTAGCCGCAGCGGACTGCTGCAGCCTGGGCCGGTCAAACCCGATGTCGTGGAGATTGGGGGCAACTTGAGCCGCCAGGGCCCTGACCTGATCCCAACGCCTGAGACGGCCGTGCTGGTGGCCAATCGCGACTTTGCCACGGGTCAGGCTGCGCAGCCGCTGGCTTTTCATTATGGCGCCGGTTTGGCGGCGGCCCGGGTGACCCATCTGGCCGGGCGGATTCAGGCCCGGTATCCCAACGCCAGCGCTAATCTGATTCGGGCGCTGATCGTCAACTCGGCTGAGTGGCCGGCCGCGCTGGTGCAAGGTTTCGTCGCCGAGCCGGCCGATACCCTGACTACTGAGGCCCGCCAGACTCTGTTACGACTGTGTGGTTACGGCGCGCCCCGGCCCGATAAAGCCCTGGCAAGCAACGCCCACTGTCTGGTTTTTGTCGGTGAGGATCAATTCAGTTGGACCGAGGCTGATCGCAATACCTCGGGCCGCTATCCGGCCCGGGTCTCTTTCTTCTCGGTTCGATTGGAGCCGGATGACCTGTACCGGCTGCCGCCCGCGACCGAAGTGCGCGTCAGCGTCACCCTGGCCTACAATCCCGAAGTCCGTAAGACCCAACGCCGCCGTTACCAGGCGGTCGATCTGCGCTGGGTGCTGCGGCGGCGTGAGGAATCATCCGAAGAATTTCAGACCCGCTGGATGGCCGAGGCGGACATCGAGGCTGAGGAATCGGACGAAGAGACCGGCTCGACCCGGCTGCGGCCCTGGCCGTGGCAGTTGAAACCGATCTTGAATCCCGGCGGGCGGGTGCGCCGGGGCAGTCTCATTCGAGATGTCTTCGACACATTTGCCCACGAGCTGCCCGGCACGCTCGAACTGGTCGTGGTAGCCATAGTCGCCCCCTGGCGCCGGCCCCCGGAGCCCCTGACCCAACCCTTTGCCCTGGTCGTATCCATCGAAGCCCGGGATCAAAAGCTGCCGATTTACGACTCGGTCCGGGTTCAGGCAGCCGAGTAGAGATTGGAGATTAGGGATTGGGGATTAGGGGTTGGTGTTGATAAGTGCTCACATCCCATATCCCCCATCCCATATCCCCCATCTCATATCCCACATCTCACATCTCACATTCAAAAGCTCAACCGGAATACGCTGCCTGCGAGATGATCGAGCAGATAAAGCTCTCCCGCTTCATCTTCACCGAACGAGCTGATCATTTTTTGACTCCACAGCAGTAGGGCCCGACCCCAATGTTGATCCTCGGTCCGGCGCAAGGCCCAGACCGCGCCCGTGCAATAGTCGCCATAAACATAGGCCCCTTGCAAAGCCGGCATGGCTGCGCCGCGATAAATAGCCCCGCCGATGATGGCGCAGCCTTCGCTGTGGTGATATTCTACAATGGGTAGTTCCAACCCCATCGCGTCCGGATCACAATCGACAATGAAAAAACAGTGGCCAATCTCCATAATGTTCCAGCCATAATTCAGCCCGCCGGGGGCTTGGGCCGGTTCAAGATAGACCCCCTCATACAGGTATTGGCCGGCGTTGCCGATATACATATCCTGTGTGACCGGGTCGAAGGCAATCCGCCAGGGGTTGCGCCAGCCAAAGGACCAGATCTCGGGCCGGGCTTGATCGTCCTCGACAAAGGGATTGTCCGGCGGAATTTCGTAAGGATCGCCCTGATCGACATCGATGCGCAGGATTTTGCCCCGCAGCGAATTCAAGTTTTGGGCGTTGAATTCAGGATCACCATCGCCGCCGCCATCACCCACGGCAATATAAAGATAACCGTCCGGACCAAACACCACCTGGTTGACGTTATGATTTTCATAGGGCTGCTCGATGGCCAGCAGCACCATGGCCGAGTCAGGATTGGCGACGTCCGGATCGGAAGAAACTTGATAGCGGACAATGACGCCCGTGCCTTCAAGGCCGGTATAGGTGACATAGAACAGCCCGTTTTCGCCATAATTTGGATGAAAGGCGATACTGCTCAGCCCTTGCTCGGAATCATAGTCATCTTCGGTGATAACGAGGTGGCTCAGATCCAGGAAGGGTCTGGTTTGAACAACGCCATCCTCAACAATGTGGACCCGTCCTTCCTGATCAGTCACAAACAAACGACCGCTGCTGTCGCCGGCATGGGTTAGAAAGGTGGGCCGGGCAAAGCCGTCGGCCACGGGAATTAAGGTCAAGGGTACCGGCGGATAGACCGGCGCCGGTGTCGGCACAAACGAAGTGGCCAGGATTGTGTCCAGTTCCTCCTGGGTGAGGGCCAGTGGATCAGCCGTTGGCGTTGGCAACACGACGGGCGTTGGGGTCGGTGTGGCAGCGACCGGGGCCGGGGTTGGAGTTGGGCGGGCCTGACCGGAGTTAGCCGCATCACCGCAGTTGGACAGGACGATCAGGCCGGACAGGAGACATAGGACCGTCAGGACCCACCGGAGATTCTGCTTGTTGTTTGATATCATTGGAGAACGACCTGCTGCTGTAGGCTGGCTGGCCCGCTTGGCCCGGACTAAATTCTGACTCGATCCCACCAGCGCTGTAGCAAATTGTGCTGGCTTTGGGTTTCATGAAGTTGCTTGGTCACCTCTAACAGGTCCTGGGCCATCGCCCGACCATCACGATAACGGTCTGCGGGGCTTTTAGCCATCGCCTTGAGGATGACACTTTCCAGGACGGCCGGGATGCGGGCAACTTTTGAGGGTTCCAGCGGCTCTTCGTAAGCGTGGGCATGCATGATCTCGGGCCCGGTCCCGACAAAGGGTAACATCCCGGTGGCCGCTCGATAGAGGGTCACGCCCAGGCTGTACAGATCAGTCTGGCCATCCACGGGCATGTCGGGCAGGACTTGCTCCGGCGCCATATAAGCGGCCGTACCCACGATGGCCCCGACCTGGGTGATGGAGGGATCATCCAGGATGCGGGCCAGGCCGAAGTCGGTCAGATAGGCCTGACCGTCCTGGGTGATCAATATGTTGGACGGCTTTACATCACGATGGATGACGCCGTACTTGTAAGCATAATCCAGAGCAGATGCGATCTGCCAGCCAATGTCGGTAACCTGCAAGTGGCCGAGACGACCTTTTCGTCTCAGCAGCTTATCGAGCGTTTCTCCTTGGATATAGTCCATCGCCATATAAGAATAGTCACCGATCTGCCCACTGTCGGACACACCAACGATATTAGGGTGATGAAGGCGGGCCATGGCCCGCGCCTCGCGTTCGAAGCGCACTTTGATCTCATCGGAGGGCAGGCCATATTTTGGCGTTAGCAGTTTGAGCGCAACGAGTTCATCCTGGGCGTTCCAGGCTTGATAGACCGTGGCAACCGCCCCCTGTCCTAATATCCTTTCAACCGCATACGGTCCGAATGTCCGGCCGACTAGATCCTGACTATCCATTTATTTTCCTCGAACAGGCCGGCGGCTCAACCCTCCCTCGGGCGGAGCAGCGTAAGCCTTTTACAAGACGCCTGCCTCTGTTGTTCCTCGAAGCAGGCGCATCGTCCAAACCTATTATGCCTTGAGCCTGGCAACCTTGCAAAAAACCCGAACCGAAAGGATTTATACTAGACTTGTTGCTCAATAAGAAATGGGACACGGATTCACACGGGTTTCACGGATTTTTTCCTTAAAATAAACATAAATCCGTGTCCATCCGTGTTCATCCGTGTCCAAAACGTTTGGCTTGGTTATTCAGCAACAACTCTACTGCCAACGACCCCGATTTTGGCCAACCCTTGCCAACGACCCTGGGTCCGGTTATAATAAGCCATAGAGGGTTTCAACCAGCAACCACACTTCCCCATCTCACCCTATTCCGTGCCCGTTCCCGGAGCATACGCCTGGGATCGCCCGCTTCAAACAGCGGAGTAACCAATCTAATCTCACCTTTCCATACAACAACCACCCCTGGTTAGGTTTTGCGGTTGATCGAGACGATGTCCAATGAGCATAATCCGTCCGAGAATGAGGTATTATATCGGTGGGAACGGTATAAAACTTTATGAAAGGATTTTAACCGGTATACCGGTTGAATAAATTGTTGGACGGACAAGACACCAACACCGTCCGGGGCTGTCGTGGTTCGGGGAAGCGCGTCGTCGATGTCAGGCAGGCTGCTCCTGGGTGTCAGCGTTCTTCTCAAGTAGAAACTCCGGAGGCGAGACCAGGTCTCTATGCAGCCCATCTTTGGCGACTTCACTGCCCAGACGCGATTCTTCGGTCATAGCGACCCGTATGCGCTCGTCGAGACATATGGCAGCCCGCTCTATGTTTATAACGAGTCGCTCCTGCGGCAGCGCTGCCGCGACATGAAGCAGTTGGTAGAGTATCCTCGCTTTCAGGTCAGCTATTCGGCCAAGGCCAATGCGAACCTGGCGCTGCTGCAGATCGTCCGGGCAGAGGGCTTGCGGGCCGATGCTATGTCGATCGGCGAGATCCATGGCCTATTTCTGGCCGGATTCACGCCCGAAGAAATCTTCTTCGTCCCCAACAACGTGGCGGCAGAGGAGCTGCGTTTTGCCATCGATCACGGCATCCTGGTGAGCGCCGACTCGCTGGCCCAGCTCGAAGCCATGGGCCGCCTCGCGCCTGGCGGCCGCGTGGCCATCCGCTTCAACCCCGGGGTCGGGGCGGGCCACCATCGCAAGGTCGTGACGGCCGGCGCCGGCACGAAATTCGGCGTCGATGCGGGCTTCATTCCCGTGGTGAAGGACATCTTGCAGGCCCATCGACTGAGGCTGGTCGGCCTCAACCAGCATATCGGCTCGCTGTTCATGGAGCCGGACCCGTACCTGGCGGGCGCCAAAGCCCTGCTCGATATCGCCAAACAGTTCGATGAGCTGGAGTTCGTGGACCTGGGCGGGGGGCTCGGGGTTCCCTATCACAAGCTCTCAGGGCAGCCCCGTCTCGACCTGGCCCGATTAAGAGGCGAACTGTCGCGCATCCTGGGCGAGTTTGCCCGCACCTACGGCCAAGTGATTGGGGTCCATATCGAGCCCGGCCGCTACGTGACTGCCGAATGTGGCGTGCTGCTGGGCACGGTCCACGCCGTCAAGGACACCTACGGCGAGCGGTACGTGGGCACCGACCTCGGTTTCAACGTCTTGATGCGGCCGGTGCTCTATGGCTCGCACCACGACATCGAGGTCTATCGCCGCGACGGCAGGCCGTCGGAGAGGCATGAAA
>Ga0302046_10003072_pt1 | contig 15247 bp, 12 predicted proteins | sample RVTome_11_FD_200261 | JGI IMG/M metagenome (GOLD analysis project Ga0302046, IMG submission 200261) | Soil microbial communities from uranium-contaminated site in the Upper Colorado River Basin, Wyoming, United States - RVT147D111 (version 2) ...
GGCCTTGCAGACGAAGCGCTGGACGGGATGGGCCCGGCACTTGGCGGGGTAGTGGCCGTTGCGGACGAAGAAGCGGGCTCGAGGGCTCGCGTGCTGGGTGCATGCCGGGTTCGGGCATCTGGGGGGGTCGAACATGGGTCCGTTCTCCTGGAGGAGGGCCTCTGGGACACCGGACCGCTGGAAGGCCTCGACGGTTGCAGCGTTCTCGCGCCCGCTGGCGCCCCGCGCCCACAGCGAACCCATGCAGTTCTTCTTCCTAGCGCGAGGCCTTGGACGAGCTCTTCAGGTCCTCCAGCCGCCGGCGCAGGTCGAACAGCGCCGTGGGCGTGAAGGCGTAGCTCGCCCGCACCTGGTCCAGCAGGCCGATCGCGTCGGCGTAGCGCCGGTTCTCGATCAGGCACAGCTCGCTGACGGTCTGGTTCGCGCGCGCATATTCCACGCGCGCGGCCGCGTCCAGGGCGACGTAGGCGCCGAGCGGGACGACGGCGAGCGCGACGGCGAGCCGCGCGAGGATCCTGCGGCGCTGGACCCGGCGCCGCTGGAAGGCCTGCGTGTCGATCAGCTCGATCGTGCGCAGCGCCTGCTTGCGCTTGGGGACGATCGCGAGAATCTCCTGGAACACGGTGCGCGCGAGCTCGTGCTCCTCGCGCGCGAGCAGCTTCTTTCCGAAGCGCTCGAGCCCCGCCACGGCGAGCGAGGGGTTCCCGCACTGCACCTGCGACTGCGCGAGCTCGCGGCGCAGCTGCCAGCTCTCGGGATCGAGCTGGACGAGCACCTCGAGCACGTCGCACGCCTTGGCGTGCAGACCTGGCGCGCGGTACAGGTCGACCAGGCGCAGGCCCACCGCGATCGCGTCCTCGCCGCGCTCGTCCTGGACGGCGAGCTCCAGCGTGCGCTCGCAGAGCGCCGTGTCGCTCGGGTCGAGCTCGCCCGCGCGCCGCAGGTGCTCCACGGCGCCCTCGCGGTCCCTCTCCTCGAGCCTCAGGTGGGCGAGCACCTTGAGCGCCTCGGCCGCGCGCTTGCCGTCCTCGCGGCGCTCGGCGAGGTCCGCCTTCTCGCCGAGCAGGCCCGCGTGGTAGGGATGCGCGTCGAGGCCGTCGACGACGACCTGCCAGGCGAGGTCCGGGTCCTTGTCCTCGACCTCGCGCGCCATGGCGAGGAGGTCCTCCGGCCCCGCCGCGCGCAGGATCTGCGCATCGACCAGCGCGGCCAGTACCTGGTAGGCCTCGAAGCGCCGCTGCGGGAACGCGCGCATCACCTCGCGCACGCTGCGCGAGCCGTCGAAGTGCTCGACGAGGCAGGCCGCGAGCTCGGGGTCGCCGGCGACCGCGGGCTGCGCTCCGGCCTTGGCCACGTAGTGCAGCGCGTCGGAGGGCACCTGCGTGCGGATCAGAGGCCAGTGGTCCTCGCGCCGCGCGGCCTCGAAGAGCACGGGGCCGACCGGGAGGGCCAGGCCCACGCAGCGCTCCTCGTGGTCGAAGACGCCAGCCGGCAGCCGCTCCTCGCGGAACGTGAAGGCGCCCGCTCCCGGAGCGAGGAAGTCGCAGACGTCCTCCACGAGGCGCGCCTGGGCGAAAGCCTTCAGCGTCTCCTCGTCGAGGACCTTGCGCTTGACCAGCACCTCCGTGAGGGGCTTGCGGCTGCGCCAGCGGCGCTTGCGCGCGTTGTCGAGCGTCCTCTTCGCCACGTACCCCGAGCGCACCAGGTCATCGAGGAGCGTCGGGCGCTCCTCGGATGCGAGCAGCGTGATCGCCCCGTCCTTGAAGTACATCCGGCTCGCGCCGCGCGGCGTCTCGATGGCGAGCGTGCCGCTGCGCGAGTGCAGCTGGAGGTTCTGGACGAGGTCCGCCAGCTGGAGCGTGGCGAGGTCTCCCTGCAGGGTCATGGTCGTGGGCCCCGGCGCGCGGGGGGATCGGAGTCTTCGGTCGGCGCTCGGCGCGGAGTTGACCGGATCGCCGGAAGAGTTTTCCGGCGCCCGTGGATCCGTCGAACCGACAGTCTGCCCGGGTCCCCCGGACCACCATGTCAGCGCCGGCCCCCCTCGAACACGACCAGCAAGAGCGGCGGCAGCACCAGCACGACGGACGCCAGCGCGACGCCGAGCGCCAGGATCGAAAGCTTCCCGAAGTCCGCGAGCGGCGGAAAGCTCGACAGGAGGAACAGGCTCAGCCCGCTGACGAGCAGCGCCGTGGTGCAGGCCATCGGCCCGAGCTTGTGCGCGAGCACCCAGTGCACCCCCGCGCCCGGATCGTCGAAGCGCTCGCGCTCCTTCTGCCAGAAGGAGAGCACGTGGATCCCGTTGTCGACGGCGATCCCCAGGACGACGGCGCCGACCATCACCGTCACCGAGTTGAGCGGGATCCCCGCGTAGCCGTGCAGCGCCAGGACGGCAGCCAGCGCCGGCACGTTGACCAGGATCGCGACGAGCGCGAGTCGCAGCGAGCGCCAGAGCAAGCACAGCGTCGTGAACACCGCGCCCACGCAGAGCAGCAGGCTGCGCACCTGGCTGCCCACGATGCGCTGGTCCGACTCGAGCACGGAGTGCAGGCCGGACTTGCCCTGGATCGTCACGTAATCGGGACGCTCCGCCTCCGCGAAGTCGACGATCCGCTCGAGGATCGCCAGGTACTCGCGCGCCGGCATGTCCCGCGTGCGGATGAACAGCGTCGTGCGCCGCGACTCCCCGTCGTGGATCGACTCCTCGAACAGGAACTCCTGGCCGTGCACGACCATCGCGAACGCGCCGACCATGGCTGCGCTGTCCGGGACCACGCGCGAGCCGGGCGCGTCGCGGTTCCAGATCTGGTTGAGCATCGCGTAGATCTGCGCGTAGCCGTACACGTTCGTGACGCCCTCGATTCCACCGGCGAAGCGCTCGAGGCGCTGGAGGAAACGCAGCGACTCGAGCTTCTGGATCGCTCCGGGGCTGCCGCAGTCGACCTCGAGCTCGAAGAGGTTCATGCCGCCCATGTAGGTGTCCACCGCCGACATGGCCCGGCGCGAGTCGCTCTCGACGCCGAGGAACTCGATCGCCCGCAGGTCCGTGCGCACGCGGGCGAGGCCCGGGAGGGTCGCGAGCACGAGCCCCGCCGCGACCGTCAGCGCGAGCCAGCGGTGGCGCGCGAGGAAGGCCAGCATGCGCGTCGGCCCGCCCGTCCACAGGTCCATCGGATCGGCGGCGTGCAGGGCCTCGTCGCGCGGCACCTCGCCCCGCCCGAGGTAGCGCGCGAGCAGCCAGGCCGGCAGAAAGGTGATCGCGAAGCACGCGGCAACCGCCTGCGCCCCGAGCTTGCCGAAGTCGCGCACCAGCCCGACGTCGCAGGCGAGCAGGGAGAGCAGCCCGATGATCGTGGTCACCGCGGCGATGGCCGAGGGCCGCAGCACGTGGCGCAGCGCTACGGTCAGGGCGTGCGAGAACGGGAACCCCTTGTGCAGCGCCCAGCGCAGCGCCGCGAAGAAGTGCGTCAGGAACGTCAGCTGCAGTCCGGCGATCAGCGGAAACAGGATGCCCGTGTACACGTTGATCGAGGCGCCGTTCCAGCGGAAGATCGCCGGCAAGAGCCCCACCCCCATCGCCTCGAACGCCAGCACGGCGACCAGCACCGCCAGCGAGCGGAAGGTCACGAGCAGGATGACGACGAGCAGCACGGGCAGGACCAGGAAGAAGCGCTGAACGTCCTCCCCGATGTCCTCGCGCACCTCCGCCTCGATGAAGGGGAACGCGCCGACGTGCACCGTGTCCACGCGGTCGCGGAAGGGCGCGATCGCCTGCTCGACGTCCGCGCGCAGCCGCACGCGCGCCTCGTGCGTGTCGAGCGGGCGCTCGACCTCGGCCACGAGCATCGTCCAGCGTCCGTCCTTCGAGACGAGCAGGTCGCGCGCCCACGGGTAATCGGTCACGCGGGCCTCGATCACGCGCCACTCGTCGCTGGACCTCGGTTCCAGGGGCAGGAACGGCTCGAAGCGGATGAGCGCGCTGGGGTCGAGGCTCAGTCCGGGCGCGCGCACAGGGCGCTGGGCGCGTGTGAGGCTGAAGACGCGCGGCACTCCCTCGAGGCGTAGGAGGGCCTCGCCGAGCTCGTCGATCAGCGCCGCGCCGGGATTCGAGAAGATGCCGTCGAAGCGCAAGAGTACGAGGCAGGCGATGCGCTCGGTCATCATCGACTCGAGCTTCTCGAAGCTGCCCCGGCTGCGCTCGTCCGCGGCGAAGAAGACGTCCATCGACGCGTCGAGCTCGGCGAGCCGCGCGTGCCGCGCGATGATCGGCGAGAGCGCGGCGAGGCAGACCACCGCCAGGACGACAAGCGGCAGGATCGAGCGGTGTGACGGGGGCGTGGGAGGCGGCATCGCCGGGCGTGAGTCTGCGAAGCACCCGGGGTCGATGCCAGGCGCGTCTCCCGTGAAATGGGGAAACGTCCTCCACGCTTTCGGCGCGTGGGCCGCGAGCGCGAGCGAGCCGTCTCTCAGTCGAGTGGCGTAAGCTCGAGGCCCCGGCAGTAGAACTTCGAGTTCTGGGAGCGGATGGCGATCGGACCGCTCGCGATCTCCAGCCCCGACGCGTGTACTTGACCACCTCGCCGTTCAGGCGCACGGTCAGATCGCCGTCCTCGACGCGCACTTCGAGGTGGTTCCACCTTCATTTCGATCTCGATCCCGCGCGGCGTGTTCTCGTCGTCGGTCGTCACGCGCGGCATGAACCCCGCGTCGGCCGGGTTCGGAGCAAGGCGGTCCCACGCGTACTCGAGCTCGAGCACGTAGTCGCCGTACTCGGCCTCGGTGCGCAGGTATCCGAGGGGCAGGCCCTCGCAGACCAGAAGGCCGTTCTCGGCGTGGAACGGGGGCGGGTCCTTGGCCGCCCTCGTCTGCGGGATCCAGAGCTATCCCGCGAGGTCGACGCCGTCGAACGGCTCGACGGCGCCCGGCGCCACGACCTCGCTCCCCGCCACCACCCCCCGGTGGCGGACCTTCACGTCGAGGATCCAGACGGCCGTGCCCGCTCCGCTCGCGACGAGCCGCGCCAGCTGCAGCTGCCCGAGCTGGGGATCCCGCGCCGCGCCGCCGGCGACGCGCGCCCCCCACCCGTCCGGGCTCATGTAGAGCGTCAGGAGCTTGACGCCGTTGAGCCAGTGCTCGACGACCCCCTGCGCAAAGACGCGCGCGTGGTTGAACTCGCCCGCCGGCCGCAAGATCGGCTGGCCCGTCATGCTCGCCTGCGCCAGGAGCGGCGAGAGCTGGGCCTCGTCCGGCACGGGCGTGCCCCTCGACGGCCCAGACGTCCGCGGGCGGACCCTGGCCGTCGAGCGCGCGCCAGCCGGAGGTGCTCGAGCCGTCGAAGAGCAGCTTCCAGCCCGCCGCGCGGTCCGCGGGCGTGAGCGTGTTGTGCTCGATGCGGCGCATCGGGACGACGGCCCCCGTCGCCGCCCACTCCGCCGCGCGGATCAGGACCTGCTGGAACTGCGGATCCTGCAAGCGCCGCCTGCGACTGGGGGTCGCCGGGCATAACGCGCCCCAGCGGAGTCGCCACGACGCGCCCCTCGCCGCGCGTGCCGGCAACGAGCACCGGGACGGGGCCGGCGCCGGTCGCGGCCTCGGCGACGAGCTCGTGCTTCGCTCCCTCGGCGAGGCCGAGTCCGAGCGGCAGCGCGTCGAGGTGCCGCTTCCAGGCGCCCAGGCCGACGGTGAGCGGATGCTCGACCTCGCGCAGCGTGACGTCGAAGATCTCGTACGAGCCCGCGCCGCCCTTGGCGGCGAGCCCCGTCGTCTCGCGGTACGCCGCCCAGTCGGGGAACGTCGTCGCCGCCGCTCCGAAGACGACGACGCCCAGGCCGCCCTCCACGGCCTGCAGGAAGCGCTGCTCGGCCGTGTCGCCGAGGGCCGCTCCGGCGTAGTCGAGCACGACGACCTGGAACTGCGACAGGTAGCCGGGGTCGCCCAGGTCCCCGTCCGGGTACAGCGTCACCTTGACGTCGAACTTGCCCGTGCCGCGCAGGAGGCTCTGCAACCATGTGCTGGTCCAGCGCCAGTCGGTCTCGTTGTCTCCGCTCGCGATCAGAGCTGAAATGCGCTGCTGCGCGACGGCCCGCTCCGGCGCGACGACCGCGGCGAGTAGGACGCAGAGGGCGATCGGTGCGAGGATTCTTTGCTTCACTGCCATGGCAAAGAACCTCCACAGGGCGGATCACACCATCTGCTCGACGAACCGCGCCAAGATACCCTCCGTCTGGGGAGTCTCGCGCAAGCTCTCCGTGAGGGGCCGCGCCGGGTCTCCGGCGAGGCGCTCGACGTAGCGCGGGTAGGCTCGCAGGCGCAGCACGACGTCGGAGGCCCGCAGCTCGGGGTGGAACTGCGTGCAGTAGACCGGCGCGTCGTCGAAGCGGAACGCCTGGTTCTCCACCTTGGCCGACGACGCGAGCAGCGTCGCGCGGGGTGGTAGCTCGACGACGACGTCCTCGTGTCCCATCTGCGCCTCGAAGGTGCGGCCGAGCGGAGCGAACACGGGGTCGAGCGCGCCTGCGCCGGTGAGCGTGAGCTCGAGCGTCCCGACCTCGGCGCGCGCCGGGTCGCGCAGGACCCGCCCCCCCATCGCGCGCGACAGCGCCTGGAAGCCCCAGCACGAGGCGAAGACGGGCGTGCCCGATGCGTGCACGCGGCGCAGGGTGTCGAGCGCGCGCTCGAGCCAGGCGCCCTCGGCCGCCGCCGAGTAGTCGCCGCTGCCGCCCAGGAGCAGAAGGTCGAAAGCCCGCGCCCGCGCCTCGTCCAGCCCTTCCGCGAGCAGGTCGAGCACCCCCACCCGGTCGACGCCGACCCCCAGGACGCGGGCGAAGCTCGCGACCTCGTGCTCGCGCATCGGGTCGTGGCGGTTGCGGACCTGCAGGAGCAGGATGCGGGCGTCCGCCTCGAGCACCGTGGGAGGGTAGCGCATCGACGCCGCGACGGCCGGAGGGGCGCGCGGATCCCTCAGCGACTCTCCACCGGCGCCGTGCTCTCGGGCGCCAGCCCGCTGACGAGAGCGCGGAAGCCCACGTCGGGGGTCGGCCCACGGAAGCGGAACTGACCGATCACGCGCGCGCCCTTCGCCTCGAAGGCGGCCGCCATGCGCGGGAGCATCGAGCCCGTCGCGAGCTTGTAGGTGCAGAAGACGACCGCCGGCTTGCCTCCGATGTCGGTCAAGCGGTCGATGAAGGCGATCGTCGCCTTCGTCGCGTGCTGCAGGACGACGAAGAGCCCTTGGGTCCAGCTTCCGACGCAGATCAGGACGCTCGCGGCGACCTCTCGCGGATCGGCCTCGGCCACCGGCCGGACCGAAGCGCTGTGTCCGTGCTCCTCGAACAGGCTGCCCATCGCGAGGGCGGCCGAGCGCGTGGTCCCCGTGCGGCTGTCGTAGACGATCGTGACCTTCATGGGCGGCACATCGAGCCGAGTGTCGGCGCGCGGCGCGAGGCAGGCCATACGCCGGTCTGCGTACGGGCCGGCCCACGCCGGGCCACCATCCGCGCATGCAGCGCCTGCGCGTGGTCGCCCTCGACGCGTTCCGGCGCGCGGCGCCGATGCGCATTCCCTTCCGCTTCGGAACGGTCACGCTGAGCACCCTGCACGTCGCGTACCTGCGCGTGGAGATCGAGACGGCGGACGGAGCGCGCGGCGTCGGCAGCGGTGCCGCGGTCCTCTCGCCGCTCTGGTTCGACCGGCGGGCCGGGGTCGAGCCGGCGCGCAAAGAGCACGGCCTCCTGCGCTCCATCGCGCTCGCGGTCGGGGCCGCGCGGGCCGCGCCGGCGAGCACGGCGTACGCGCTGCACCGCGCATGCGAGGAGCACGCGCGCGCGCACCGACGTCGCCGCGGCGCTGCGCGGGGACCTCTTCGGGTTCGGCGCGCTGCCCGGGCTGCCCGGGGTTCCGCGCACCCGCATCGCAGTGCGCCACACCGTCGCTCGCGCGCGCCCTGGCGCGCGAGCCCGTGATCCTCGACGAGTCGGACGCCGCCGACGCCGTCGCCCTCGAAGCGCTGCGACTGGGCTACGCCGGCGTCTCGGCGAAGGCCTGCAAGGGCATCTTCCGCACCCTGCACAGTTCCGCGCGCTGGCCGAATGGCGCGCGCGACACGGCGGCCCGGCGATCCTCTCGAGCGAGGACCTCAGCTCGCCCCCGCTCGCGCCGCTGCACCAGGACCTCTGCGTCGCGGCCGCTCTGGGCATCGAGCACACCGAGCGCAACGCCCACCATTACGTGCGCGGCCTCGCGCATCTCGGCGCGGGCGAGCAGGAGGGCGCGCTCGCGGACTACCCGAGCCTCTACCGCAAGGGCGCCGGCGGACTCGTGCGCCTGCGCATCGAGGCCGGGGCGCTCGACCTCTCCGAGCTCGTCCGCGCGGGCGCCGGCCTCGCGCGCGAGCCGGACTGGACCGCGCTCGAGCCGCTGGCGCTGCCGGGAGAGCCGGCGTGACCCGCTCGAGCCGCGTGAAGCGGCCCCTCGGCCCCGCGCTGATCCGGACCCGCCTCAGGCTTCCTTCAGGTACTCGTGCACGAACTGGATCGCCATCGAACCTTCCCCGACGGCGGAGGCGACGCGCTTCACGGACCCGGACCGCACGTCTCCGGCGGCGAAGACGCCGCGCCGGCTCGTCTCGAGCAGGAACGGATCGCGCGGCGCCGGGCCCAGGGACGCGGCCTTGACGTTGGCGGGGCCCGTGAGCACGAACCCGCGCGAGTCGGTCGCGACGTCGTGCGGCAGCCAGTCCGTGCGCGGGACGGCGCCGATGAAGCTGAAGAGCGCCGCGATCTCGAGCCGCTGCTCCTCGCCCGTCCGGCGGTTGCGGACGCCGACCGCGGCGATGTGGGTCCCGCCGTGCATGGACGTCACCTCGGTGTCGCGCAGGAGCTCGATGTTCTCGGTCTGCTCGACCCGCCGAGCGAGGTAGCTGGACATGCTCTTGTAGAGGTCGTCGCCGCGAATCACGTGGTACACCTTGCGCGCCTGCCCCGACAGGAAGACGGCCGCCTGACCCGCGGAGTTGCCCCCGCCGACGACGACGACGTCGGCGCCTTGGCACATCCGCGCCTCGTTGGGCGTCGCGGCGTAGTACACGCCGCAGCCCTCGAAGCGCTCGCAGTCCTCCACGTCGAGGCGCCGGTACTGGGCGCCCGTCGCGATCAGGAGGCAGCGCGCCACGATCGTCTCGCCGCCCTCCAGGGTCAGGACCGGATAGCGCGCCTCGAACGACAGGCCCGCGACGGACGAGGGGATCGAGAGCTGCGCGCCGAACCGGTTCGCCTGCAGGGCGGCGCGGTCGGCGAGCTCGCTGCCCGTGATGCCGGTCGGGAACCCGAGGTAGTTCTCGATGCGCATGCTCGTGCCGGCCTGCCCCCCGGCGGCCGTGCGATCCAGGAGCAGCGTCGACAGCCCCTCCGAGGCGCCGTAGACGGCGGCCGCGAGCCCGGCCGGCCCGGCGCCGACGATGGCGAGGTCGAAGACCTTCTGCTCGAGCTCCTTGCGCAGCCCGATCGCCCCGGCGAGCTCGAGGTTCGTCGGGTTGCGCAGGAGCAGCCGGTGCGCGCACGCGACCACCGGCGTATCTGCCGCCCCCACGCCGAACCGCTCGAGGAGCCGCGCGACGTCGGGGTCCACCTCGAGGTCGAGCCACGTGAAGAGCACGCGGTTGCGCGCCAGGAAGTCGCGGATGCGGAAAGTGTCGCGCGAGTAGCGCGAGCCGATCACGCGCAGTCCGACGAAGCTGCCCGATTCACGCAGGAGCTGCCTGCGGGCGATGAACGCCTGCAGGACGATGTCCGCGAACGTCGGGCACTGGTCGAGCAGGTCCCGCAGCGCCGCGCCCGACACGGTCCACGCCTCCGTCTCCCCGCGCGCGACGGCGCGGATGACCGACGGGTTCCCGGTCAGGTGCGACACGTCTCCGGTGAAACCTCCGGGGCCGTGGACGGTGATCGTCTGCGGAGCGTCGCCCGAGACGTCGAGGATCTCGATCGATCCACGCGTGACGACGTGGAACTGGAAATCGCGGTCCCCCACGTCGATGAGCGTCTCCCCGTCGCCGTAGCGCTGGAACGACGCACGCCCGCAGCGCGCGAGCTCGTCGACCTGCGCCGCGTCGAGCGTCGGGAATGCGAGCTGGTTCAGGTCGTGCGCAACCATCGTCGGCCTCCAGGGGGGCATCCTAGCGCCGGATCCCGGCGCTTCCTCCTGCTGAGCGGAGGGTATGGACGGCCGCGACCGGAATGGGCCCGCCGGATCGAAGGGTCGCGGCGCGGCGCCCGGACGGCGTCAGCCCAGCCAGCGCTCCCTGTGCTCGGCCACGAACTCGTCGTCGACCAGGTGCGGGTACGCCGCGCGCACGCGCTCGATCGCCTCGGCCTGGCCGGGCGAGAGGACGTCCGACGGCTCGAGGCAGTGGGCGCTCGCGAGCAGTCCCTGGCGGTGTAGCACGTGCTGCACCCCGGCGATGCAGCCGCGGAACCCGTGGGCCGCGTCGAACAGGGCCGCGTTGCAGTCGGTCACCTGGGCCCCGAGCGCGAGAAGGTCGCGACTCTCGGCGTCGGTCTCGGCCGTCTCGGCCGCTTCACCCGTCTCGGCCGCTTCACGTTGGGCGCGCACGCGCGCGAAGAGCCGCGCGGCGCTCCGCGTCCAGACCGCCCAATGGCCCAGGAGGCCGCCGACCGTCGACAGCCGCAGGTCCCGCTCCCCGACCCGGCAGCGGTGCTCGGTCAAGAGGTCATCGACGATCGCGTCGTCGTTCCCCGTGTACAGGGCGATCTCCGCCGCGCGCCCGGACTCGGCGACGCCCTGCATCACGTCCCGTGTCCGGTAGCGGTCGAAGGGGGCGACCTTGATGGCGGCCAGCGCCGGCAGCGCGGCGAGCTCGCGCCAGAAGCCGCGCGAGAGCGCGCGCCCGCCCAGCGCGGGCGGGAGGTAGAAGCCGAACAGCGGCAGCACCTCGCCGACGCGCCGCGCGTGCTCGACGAGCTCTCGCTCGCAGGCCTGCGGCATTCCGACGAAGCCCAGGAGCGCGAGGTCGTAGCCGAGCTCGCGCGCCAGCGCCGCCTCCGCGAGCGCCTGCGCGGTCGCGCCGAGGACCCCGGCCACGAGCAGCGCGCGCCCGCGCGCCTCGCCCACCGCGAGCTCGAGCACGGGGCGCAGGAGGCCGCGCTCGCGGATCGCGAACTGCGTCGTGTGCACGCCGACCGCCAGGCCGCCGGCACCCGCCGCGAGGTAGTAGCGCGTGAGCGCCCGCTGGGCGCGCTCGTCGAGCCGGCGCGCCGTGTCGAGCGCGAGCGGGTGGGCGGGGATGCAGAGCCCGCGCCGCAGGGCGCGCGCGGCGTCCGGCGCCAAGCTGGCGGGCGCGCTCAAAAGGCCCCCTCCCGCACCTCGTAGTGCGTCGGCGCGCCGAGCGTCTCTCCGCCGGCGAGGACCCAGGCGGCGGTCCAGTGCGCGAGCCGCTCGAGGTCGACGCGCGGCGCGCCGAAGAGCTCGCGAGCGAGGCGCGCGTCCGCGAGCAGCGCGCTCGGCTGCGCGCGCCGCGCGAAGCGCACGCCGCCCCGCGCGAAGCGCACGTCACGTGCAAAGAGCTCGCCGAAGCGCTCCGCGAGGTCGCGGATCGAGACGCGCTCGGGACCGGTGACGTTGAGCACCTCGGGCGGCGTGGCGCAGCGCTCCAGCGCGCGCAGCGCCACGCGGTTCGCGTCCGCCTGCCAGATCACGTTCACATGAGTCGTCGAGAGGTCCACCGGCCGCCCCTCCCACACGCGCTTTGCGACGTCGAGCACCACGCCGTAGCGCAGCTCGACGGCGTAGTTCAGCCGCAGGAGCAGGACGGGCGTCGCGCGCGCCAGGCTCGCGTGCTCGAAGACCCGCTCGCGCGCGAGCACCGACCGGGCGTACTCGCCGACCGGCGCCGGCGGCGTCGCCTCGTCCGCCCCGGGGCCGCTCGCGGGCACGAAAGGGTACACGTTGCCGCTCGAGAAGACGACGGTCGGCACGCCCGCGTAGCGCTCGGCGACGTTCCACGCGGCGCCCGCGTTGAGGGCCCAGGTGGCGCTCGGCCCGGCCCCGATCCCGAAGTTCCTCCCGGCCATGAAGACGACCGCCGCCGCGTCGGGCAGAGCGTCGAGCGCCGCGCGCTCGAGCAGGTCGGCCGCGAGCGTCCTCACGCCCGCCGCGTCGAGCGCGGCGCGCACCGCCCGGTCCCCGAAGCGCGAGACCGCGACCACGTCCGCGCCCGCGCGCCGCGCCATGCGGGCGAGGCTCGGGCCCATCTTCCCGCCGGCTCCCAGCACCGCGAGCGGACCGTCGAGGCGCGCCAGGGCTCCTTCCAGGTCGGGAGTCGGGCGCGAGAGCAGCTCCTCGAGCTCCGCGACGGAGGCGACGGTCTCCGGCGTCATGCCTCCTTAAATACCGAGTCGCCGCCAGCTGCGCTGCGGCCCGTGCCGACAATCGGACGATGCGCCCCCTGCTCGCCATCGCGCTCCTCGGCGCCGTCGCTCCCATGGCGCGCGGCCAGGAGCCCGGCGAGGCGGCGCGCCTCGAGCGGCTCGCGCAGTCGGTCACGATCCACCGCGACGAGTTCGGCGTGCCGCACGTCTTCGGGCCGACGGACGCCAGCGTCGTGTTCGGCTTCGCCTACGCGCGCGCGGAGGACCGCTTCGAGCGCATCGAGGACTTCTACGTCCGCGCGCTGGGGCGCACGTCGGAGCTCCACGGCGAGGCCGGGCTCGCCTGGGACACGCTCGTCCGGGCGCTGGAGCTCGAGCGCCGCTCGCGAGAGGAGTACGCGCGCTGCGAGCCCCAGATCCGCGCCCTGTGCGACGCCTTCGCCGACGGGATCAACTACTACCTGGCGCAGCACCCCGAACGGGAGGTCCGGCTCCTCGCGCGCTTCGAGCCCTGGTTCCCGCTCGCGGGAGAGCGCGCCATGTGGAGCCTGTACGGCTTCGAGTGGAACGGCATCTCGATGGGCGAGATCCTCGCCGTCGATCTCCCCGGGAGCGCTGCGAGCGAGGAAAAGTCGGCGCGCGCCGCGCCCGCGCCGCTGGAGCCGCCGCGCTACACGCTCGCCTGCAACGAGTGGGCGCTCGGCCCGGAGCGGACCGCGAGCGGGCGGGCGATGCTGCTGATCGACCTGCACGTCCCGCTCGACGCCGCCTACGAGGCGCACCTCTCCAGCGCCGCCGGCTATCGCATCTCGGGCGCGGTCGCCTACGGCCACGGGATCCTGCCGATCCTCGGCTTCAACGAGCACATGGCCTGGACCTTCACGAGCAACTACGTCGACTGGGTCGACCTCTACGAGCTCGAGTTCGACGACCCCGACGAGCCGCTGGCCTACCGCTACGGCGACTCCTACCGCTCGGCGACGGAGTGGACCGACGTCGTGCGCGTGAGGGTCGGCGACGGGATCGAGCCGCGCGCCGTGCGCTTCGTCAAGACGCACCACGGACCGATCCTCGCGACGCGCGGCGACAAGCAGATCGCGGTCAAGATCGCGAAGCTCGACGAGGGCGGAGCGCTGAGCCAGCTCTACCACATGGGCCGCGCGCGGAGCCTCGCGGAGTTCCGAGGGGCGCTCGACGAGAACGCGCTCGTGAACCAGAACCTGCTCTACGCCGACGCCGCCGGGAACATCCTCTACGTCTACAACGGCCTGATGCCCGTGCGCGACGGCTCGTTCGACTGGTCCGCGCCCGTCGACGGAGCCGACCCGCGGACGGAGTGGCGCGGCGTGCACGGGCTGGCGGACCGCCCGCAGCTCCTCAACCCGAAGTCGGGGTTCCTGCAGAACTGCAACTCGTCGCCGTTCCTCGCGACCGACAGCGGGAACCTCGTGCCCGACGCTTTCCCCGAGTACATGGTCGGCGCGGACGACCGCGACAACCTGCGCGCGCTCAACGCGCGGCGCCTGCTCGCCTCCAGGCCGAAGTTCACGTTCGACGACTGGACGAGGCTGCCATTCGACACCTTCGTCCTCGCCGCGGAGGACCTCTTGCCGGAGCTCTCGACGCACGCTGCCGGGGACCGGGGCGCGGCGAGCCCCGAGCCGGCCGCTGCCCATCCCGACCTCGCGGAGGCGCTGGAGCGGCTGCGCCGCTGGGACCGGCGCAGCCGCGTGGACTCGGTCGAGACCACGCTCTTCATGCTCTGCCACGAGAAGCTGCGTGCCGCGCCGGGCCGCGCGCTCGACGCGGCCTTGCTCGAGAGCGTGCTCCGGGAGCTCGAGGCGCGGCACGCCACGTGGCGCGTTCCGTGGGGCGAGATCAACCGCCTGCAGCGCCCCGACGCAGCGGGCCGCTTCGACGACGAGCGCCTGAGCCTGCCGGTCGCCGGCACCGCCGAGGGGGGCAGCGCCTTCGTCTTCCACGCGCGGCCCACGCCGACGACGAGGCGGCGCTACGGCGTCGCCGGCCACGCGTTCGTCTGCGCCGTCGAGCTCGGCGAGCCCGTACGCGCGCGCTCGATCGTTCCGTTCGGCCAGTCGACAGACCCGCGCTCGGCGCACTACGCCGACCAGAGCCCGTATTACGCGACGGGCCAGCTCAAGCCCGCGTGGGTGGCGCCCGAGGAACTCGAGCGCCATTTGCTGTACGCGTACCATCCGGGCGAAGAGCCGCGCTAGCCTGGCGCGGCTCGGTCCCGGTCATGCAAGCCCTCATCGCCGCCCTCGTGCTCGCCTGCGCGTCGCAGCCCGGCTTCGCCCAGGAGCACGGGAACCAGTGCCGCGGGCCGGGCGGCCGCGCGGGCGCCGCGTCTTCGTCGACGACTTGTGGGCCGCGGCGCTCGATCCGGCCGGCGAGACGATCTGGCGCACGGCGGCAGCGCCACGTGCCTCGACGCCAAGACCGGCGCCCTCGTGTTCCAGGGGGCGCCTTCGACTCGCGCGGGCGTGCCGACGCGTGAGATCGCGACTTCCTACGCCGGCTGCAAGTCCGTGCGCGAGCCGACCTTGCGATCGATCCCGCACCCTCGAGCGCTCCGAATGCAAGGACGAACGCGGCGCGGGGGATCTGCGCGGCGGGTCACGTTCGCGTATTCGCCCCCCAAACCCCGGAATCGCGCTAGGCTGCGTCCCTCGGGGGGTGGGCACGGTCCCGCGCCTCGAGGTGTCAAGACATTCTTCACCCGGCTCGACGGCGGAGCCGCGGGGCACGACCAGCATCGCTCGGCACTCGTGATTCCAAGCCGCGCCCTCGGCTCCTCCATCGGCGCGTCACTTCCCGCGAACGCAGGGGTGGCGTCACGAACTTCC
>Ga0302046_10003075_pt1 | contig 15238 bp, 9 predicted proteins | sample RVTome_11_FD_200261 | JGI IMG/M metagenome (GOLD analysis project Ga0302046, IMG submission 200261) | Soil microbial communities from uranium-contaminated site in the Upper Colorado River Basin, Wyoming, United States - RVT147D111 (version 2) ...
CATTACATCTCTCGCACGTTCCCGCGTCATCTGATACCGCAGATGGGGGAGCTCGGCTTCCTCGGCGCGAACCTCCCCGAGGAGTACGGCTGCGCGGGGCTGAACAACGTCGCGTACGGCCTGATCATGCAGGAGCTCGAGCGGGGAGATTCCGGCATCCGCTCCTTCGTCTCGGTCCAGGGGGCGCTCGTGATGTATCCGATCTTCGCATTCGGGTCGGAAGACCAGAAGCGGCACTGGCTCCCGAAGCTCGCTTCGGGGGAGGCGATCGGCTGTTTCGGCCTCACGGAGCCGGACTTCGGCTCCAATCCGGGGGGAATGATCACGCGCGCCGTGCGTGATGGCGACGAATGGGTGCTCAACGGGGCCAAGATGTGGATCACGAACGGCTCGATGGCGGACGTGGCCGTGATCTGGGCGAAGACCGGCGAGGTGGATGATGTGTCGTCGATTCGCGGGTTCGTCGTCGAGACCGATCGCGACGGCTTCACCGCGAAAGACCAGGTCGGGAAGCTCTCCCTGCTGGCCTCCGACACCTCCGAGCTGGCGCTCCAGGATGTTCGCGTGCCCGCCTCGAATCTGCTTCCGGAGGTCGGAGGGCTCAAGGGACCGCTCAAGTGCCTGACCCAGGCGCGATACGGGATCGCCTGGGGAGCTGTGGGAGCCGCCATGGCGTGCTACTGCGAGGCCCTGGAGTATGCCGGGAATCGGATCCAGTTCGAGGGTCGCCCGATCGCCGCGACCCAGATCCAGCAGGTCCGGCTGGCGGAGATGCTGACCGAGATCACGAAGGCGCAGCTCCTCGCGCTGCGTCTCGGAAGGATGAAGGACGCCGGCACGATGCGGCCACAGCAGGTTTCATTGGCAAAGCGCAACAACGTCGATATGGCGTGCGAATGCGCCCGCGAGGCGAGACGGTTGCTCGGGGGCAACGGCATCCTGATCGAGTACGTTTCGATGCGACACATGGCAAACCTCGAATCCGTCTATACTTACGAAGGAACGCACGACATCCATGGCCTGATCCTCGGCCACGATGTGACAGGCCTTCAGGCCTACAGCTGATTCTCCCCACGTAGCCGCGGCGGGCGGCCCGCGTACCCCGCCGCCTCCCCCCTCAAGCCACCCCGACGCAACGACTTGCCCACCGCCCCGCCGGGGCTGGCGCAAGGTCCTCCCTCGAGGGTCGGGAGGTGGAATGCTTCCTGCTCAAACGGGCGCGTGAAGGGAAAGGGAGTGGGGGGCCTGCGCATGAGTCTTTCGCACGGACTGTCGAGCACCGCCGCCGTCCTGACGGTGGCCGGTGTGCATCGCGTCAGACGGGTGTCCCCGTGAGCGCGGCCTCGATCCTCTCGGGCTGGTTCGACCACCCGGCCGCGCTGCCGTTTTCCCTGGGGCTTCTCGGGGCCCTGATGTTCGTCTGGCGAAGTTACCTCCTTCTGGGGCAGGGTCGGCGCGACCTCGAGCACAAGAGTCAGGAGCACCATTCGCTGTTCGTGAACAACGTCGATGCCGTGATCGGCATCGATCCGCAGGGCCGCATCACGGGGGCGAATACGGCCGCGGCGCAGCTCACGCAGCGTCCCGTGACGGCGCTCATCGATCGCGAGTTCACGAGCCTCATCAGCTCGGTGGCACGTCAGAAGGTCCACAGGGCGATCGCGGCGGCGCTCACCGGCCGACAGAGCACGGTGGAGACGGAGATGCCGCGGGAGGACGAGGAGAATTCGGTTGTGGACCTCACGAGCGTCCCGATCATCGTGAAGAACAATGTGGTGGGCGTGTACGCCATCCTCCGCGACACCACCGAGCGCAAGCGCCTCCAGCGGGAGCTCGAGGACCGCGCGCTCCACGACTATCTCACCGGGCTGCCCAACCGCGCCCTGTTCGCCGACCGCCTCATGCACGCGCTGCGGCGCGGCCGCCGTGATGGGGAGCGCATGGCCCTCCTGTACGTCGACCTGGACCGCTTCAAGCCGGTCAACGATCGAGCGGGCCACAAGGTGGGGGACCAGCTGCTGTGCGAGGTCGCCCGGCGGCTCCAGTCTCTCGTCCGCGACGGTGACACGGTCGCGCGCGTCGGGGGAGATGAGTTCGCCGTCCTGTTGGAAACCGTGGAGAGCGAGCGCCAGGCGGTGACGGCCGCGGAGCGCATCGTGACCCTGATTCGAACCCCGATCGTCGCCGATGGCGAGGAGCTCCAGGTCGGCGCCAGCGTGGGGATCGCGGTGAGCTCGGAGAACACGGGCGACCCCGAGGAGCTCGTGCACCAGGCGGATCTCGCGATGTACGAGGCCAAGCGACGGGGTGGTTTCCAATTCAAGCTCTACAGCCAGGAGCTGGAGCAGGAAGGCTCCGACTGGGCGATTCGGCTCGAAGGAGACCTCCGCCGGGCGATCGACCGGGACGAGCTCGAGCTGAAGTATCAGCCCATCGTGGAGATGAGCGGGGAGCGGATCGTCGGTCTCGAGGCGCTTGCGCGGTGGAGGCACCCGGAGTTCGGACCGCTGATGCCCTCCAGCTTCATCCCTCTCGCCGAAAAGAGCTCTCTGATCGCCGAGCTCGATCGGTGGGTTCTGGAGCGAAGCTGCCGCGAGATCCGGCGGCTGATCGAGTTCGGGCTCGCGGAGCCCCCTTTCTGCTTGTCGGTCAACCTCTCCGCAAGACACTTCCAGGAGCCGGACTTTCTCTCGGCGGTCGCCGACATCCTGCTCCGGACGAACTTCGATCCCGACTACCTGCAACTCGAGATCACCGAGAGCTCCGCCGGTGGTGATCAGGAGAAGGTGCGCGGCCTGAAGGAGCTGGGGGTGAAAGTCGCGATCGATGACTTCGGCACCGGCTTCTCGTCGCTGAGCTATCTGCGCGATCTCGACGTGGATGTCCTCAAGGTCGACAAGTCGTTCGTGCTCGCCCTCGGTGCGGATCCCGCCTCCGTGGCCATCGTCCGCACGATCCTGACGCTGGCGGAGATGCTGGATCTCGAGGTCATCGTCGAAGGCATCGAGGATCCTGTCCAGCTCTCGCACCTGGAGGATCTGGGCGGGACGCTGGTGCAGGGGTTCCTGTTCGGACGACCGGTGGACGCCGCGGCCCTGCCCAAGATGCTCTCGAAGGGCGTCCTCAGGGCGGGTGCGGACCAGGTGACTGACCCCGACGAGCCCATCCTGACCTACGACCCGGGTCCGGCGGTACCGGCCGGCATCCCCGCGGCCCCGCGGAAGTGGACCCGCTGAACCGGGTCTGAGCGGCAGGCAACCGGGGGCGAACGGCTTCCGGTCACCCGGTCGGGCAGCTCGCCCGGCCGCCCGAGGCGGCCTCGATCAGATCCACCATCTCGCCGACCGTGCTCGCACCGGCGTCATCGCGGTACCACGCCATCTTCCGGGTCAGAAACGCCTCATCCGTCATCCCGGGCCGGCTCGCGAGCGCCCACTTCTGGAGCTCCGAGGGCCGCTCGACCCAACACCCAACCACCTCGTATGCGGAATCCAGAATGAGGACTGTCGGCGTCGCGGCACGCCCATCCGGCGTGCGGTGAGCCTCCATCAACCCGCGGCCGGCATCCGAGTCGATGACGCGGAGCTCGATCCCGTCGACCCGCTCGGCGAGCAGCGCGAGAAACGGAATCGTGTTCACCGAGTCGCTGCACCAATCCTCGGCGATCGCGAGGATCCGCCACGTTCCCCGGATGGCGCTGGCGCGCGCGAGCACCTCGGGGGGAACGGCGCCGTTCTCGTAATGGTCCACCCAGAGCTCCCGACGACGGTCCGCGGCGGCCAGGAACTCGGTGAACTCGGTCCCGGAGCGGTACAGCGCCTCGAGCTCCTCCAATGCCTGTACCGGGCGCCCGCCCCGTCCGGGGTCGTCCGCGGCACAGCCCGCCGCTCCGGCGGCCAGAAGGAGAAACATCGCGGTCGAGACCATCGTGAATCTCCGGGGCGCGTGAAATATGGGGACCCGGAGGGTTCCGGGCGCCGCCCTCCGAAGCTAGCCCTCTCCTGACGTGCGACCAAGCCGGGCCGGGCGTCGGCTTCCAACGTACGAACCGGCTCCGGATCGGTTCCCCGAAATTCACGGCGCACTGGCCCGTGACGGTTTCAGACCGCACCTTTCCGACGTCCTGGCCACCACCGCATCCGCGAGGGAAGATCCATGTCCGCTCTCCGTCGTCTGGCCGGCGCGCTCGCGCTCGCCTCGGTCACCGCTCAGCCCGGCGTCAGCCATCTCGCCGCCCAACAGCTCGCGCCGAGCCACTACGAGGGCCTCCATTTTCGGCACATCGGCCCGCTCGGCAACCGGGTGGCCTCGGTCGCCGGGGTACCGGGAGATCGAACGACCTACTTCGCGGGTGCCGCGACCGGTGGGCTCTGGAAGACGGACGACGCGGGGCTCCACTGGCGGCCGGTGTTCGACGATCAGCCCGTGCACGCGATCGGCGCGATCGCGGTCGCGCCGAGCGATCCGGCCGTCGTGTGGGTGGGGACGGGAGAGAGCTCGATCAGATCCAACGTGTCGATCGGGAACGGGGTGTGGAAGTCGACCGACGGCGGCGAGACGTGGGCCCACGCGGGGCTCGAGGGCACCGGCCGCGTGGGTCGGATCCTGATCGATCCGCGCGATGCAGACATCGTCTATGTCGCCGCGCTCGGTCATGCGTACGGCCCTTCGCAGCAGCGCGGGGTGTATCGGACCCGTGACGGCGGCGCGACCTGGGAGCGGGTGCTGTTCGTCGACGAGGGCACGGGGGCCTACGAGATGGTCATGGATCCCGCGAACCCGCGGAAGCTCATCGCGACGACCTGGGATCTGGAGCTCAAGACGTGGAACCGCGCCAGCGGGGGGCCCGGCAGCGGACTCTTCATGACCATGGATGGAGGGAACACCTGGACGCGCCTCGAGGGCCACGGCCTCCCCACCGGTACCCTCGGGAAGATCGCCGTGTGCATGTCGGCCGGCGACTCCGACCGCGTCTACGCCTTGATCGAGACGAGCGATGGCGTGCCGATGGAGGGGTACGAGACCGACACGGGCGAGCTCTGGAGCACGGCGGATGGGGGGCGGACGTGGCGGCTCGTCACCCACGACCACAATCTCGCGACGCGGCAAGCGTACTACACCCGCTGCGGGGTCTCGCCCGACGACCCCGACGAGGTCTATTTCCTCTCGTCGAGCTATTCGGTGAGCCTGAACGGCGGGGAGACTTTCACGACGTCCAACTTCCTCGGCGACCAGACGTCGCCGGGCTGGGATCTGCACGACATCTGGCTCGACCCCGCGGACGGCGACCGCTCGCTGTTGGCCTTCGACGGTGGGGTCTCGATCACCGAAAACCGGGGCAACTCATGGTTGCGCATCCAGCTGCCGATCGCGCAGATGTACCACGTCACCGCCGACAACGCGATTCCGTACAACGTGATGGGCAACCGTCAGGACGGGCCATCCATGCGTGGCCCCTCCAACACGCGGACCGCCGGCTTCTGGGCGAACGGAGTCATCTCGCGCGGGGAGTGGCGCGACGTCGGGGGGGGTGAGAGCGGATTCGCCACCCCGGATCCGACCGACCCGAATATCGTCTGGTCGAGCGCGTCGGGATCGGGCGCCAGGGGCGGGATCGTGGTCCGGTACAACGCGCTCACGGGACAGTACCGCGACGTGGAGGTGTGGCCGATGTCGACCGGTGGCTGGCCGGCCGAGGACCTCCGCTATCGCTTCCAGTGGACGTTCCCCCTTCTCATTTCACCGCATGACAACGAGACGATCTACGTCACGAGCCAGCACGTGCACCGGACGACGAACCGCGGCCAGAGCTGGGAGGTCGTGAGCCCGGATCTCACGACCAACGACAAGGCGAAACAGACCATCTCGGGCGGGCTGACGCCCGACAACATCGGGGTCGAATACTGCTGCGTGGTCTACGCGTTCGACGAGTCGCCCGTACAGGAGGGCGTTCTGTGGGCCGGCTCGAACGACGGACTCGTGCACGTGAGCCGCGACGGCGGGGCGAACTGGGAGAACGTGACGGCGAACATCCCGAACCTGCCCCCCGACGGGGTCGTGCGGAGCATCGATGCCTCGAAATGGGACGTGGCGAAGGCGTACATCACGATCGAGCATCACCAGGTCGGGGATTTCACGCCTCGGGCCTACAAGACCGGGGACTTCGGCCGGACGTGGACCCCGATCACGAGCGGGGTCGACAACGACCCGGTCGATTATACGCGCTACCTGCTTGAAGACCCGGTGCGGCCGGGGCTCCTGTACCTCGGCACCGAGAGCACGCTCTATCTGAGCTACGATGACGGTGCGACCTGGCAACCGTTCATGAGCAACCTGCCGTCCACGCCGTTCTACGGTCTCGTCGTCCAAGAGCACTTCAACGACCTCGTGATCGGCACGTACGGCCGCGGGTTCTGGATTCTCGACGATCTGGGGCCGATCCAGCAGATGACGGAGGCCGTCACCCGCTCCGCGGCTCACCTGTTCGAGCCGCGCGATTCGTACCGGTTCCAACCTGTCACCGAGCCGATGATCATGTACGAGGATTGGGCGAGGGGGGAGAACCCGCCCACGGGGGCGTCGCTCAGCTATTGGCTTGGAGAGGGTACCGCCGGGCCCGTCCAGATCCGGGTCGAGAACGCCGCGGGAGAGACCGTCAGCACCGTGAACGGGACCGATCACGCGGGCATCAACCGCGTCTGGTGGAACTTCCGGGGCGAGGGACCTGAGCAGATCAAGCTTCGCACGAAGCCCCGGTACGCCGACTGGTATCCGCTCCCCGAGGGATTCCGATCGGGTGGCGGCGGCCAGTTCTTCGGCGGCGGCGGTCCGCTGCAGCCGCCGGGCACGTACACCGTGACGCTCGTGGTCGCGGGCGAGGACGTCGGGAGCCGCGAGCTGACGGTCCTCAAGGACCCGCACTCGGAGGGATCGCTCGCCGACATTCAAGCCCAGACGGCGATGGTGAGCGAGATCATGGCCGAGCGGAGCCGGGCCGCCGGGATCGTGAATCGGATCGAGCTCATGCGGCGTCAAATCCTCGACCTGGAACCGGTGCTCGAGGAGGCAGGGGGTACCGACGCCGTCATCTCGGCCGGCGAGGAGCTCTCCGAGACGTTGATGTCCGTCGAGAGCCAGCTCGTGACCCTTCAGAACACCGGGGGCGGCGATGGGGTTCGGTGGCCGTCCATGATCGTCGGGCAACTCTCGTCGCTCCAGGGGAGCGTGTCATCGGCGGACTTCCCCCCGACCGACCAGCAGCGGGAGGTGTTCATCATCCTGAAGGAGCGGCTCGACGCGGCGGAGGCCGAGTTCGAGGCGGTGATCTCGAACGAGGTGGCCGCGTACAACCGCGTGCTCCAGCAGGCCGTCGGCAGGGTGATCACGACCGATCAGTGAAGAATCGGGTCGGGCGGTGGGCACCGGCCACGTGCCGGTTGCCGCCCGCCCCTGAACGAACGGAGCCGCAATGGATCGATCGCTCTCGGCCGTCGGGCTCGTCGTCGCCGGGCTCGGCGCGGCCGGGGCCGCGGGCCAGGTCCCGCCCCAGACGGACACGGATGCGTATACGCGATACGAGCTTCTGGAGCCGGGCACGGCCGGCTTTCGGATCGCATATGACGTGAGCGCCACGACGCCCGGGGCGCGGTTCTACTACAACGGGATCCGCGAGGGCGCCGAAGAGACCGTGCACGGGGTGACCGATCTCCACACCGGCGGGAGCCTCGAGTGGGCGGTCGTGGATGGCGCCCATGCCCGGGCGAACGGCCACCCGAGGGCCCCCGACGGCGGCAGGTACATCAAGGTGACGCTCGCGCGGCCGGTGCCGGAGGGGGGGCAGGGGAGAATCCGCATCGACAAGACGTACACGGATCACGAAAGTTATTTCGTCGACGACGGGGGTGACATCGTCTTCTCCAGGTCGCTCGGGATCCGCAGGAACTCGGTCGTCCTGCCGCCGGGCTACGAGCTGGTGGGGTGCAACTTCCTCTGCCAGGTGACGCGTGAGGACGACGGCCGGATCAAGGCGAGCTTTACGAGCCCCGGTCCGGCGGCAGTCCCGTTCGAGGTGCGGGGGCGGATTCTGGCGAACCGGGATGAGTGGGCCCCGCCACGTGCGTCGGGATCGCCGGACGCCGACGGCCCGGGTGGCGCGTCCGGTGTCGTACCGGGCGACACGCGGGCGCGGATCGGGTGGTCGTTTCCGGAGCGCGCGTTCGAGGACCGCGACATCACGTACTTCCTCCAGCCGCCCGAGACGAGCTCGTTCCGCCTCTTTCACGACTACACGGAGACCCGACCCGGCGTCGACCGCTACCTCAACGTGGTGCGGGCAGGGAGCAAGGCGAGCGACCCGGAGGCGACGATCCTCGATACGGGGGAGAAGCTGGCGATCGAGACGCTGCGCGGGGAAGAGATCGCGCGTCGCGGCATCGACATCGGGGACGCGCCGACTGCGGAGTCCGAAGTCGTGGTGATCCGCTTCCCGCCGGTAGCGGAGGGGCATTCGGTACGACTACGGATCTGGGAGACGTACACGGACCCGAATCGCTACGTCCTCGCCGGCGAGGACCTCGTCTGGGACCGCAGCTTCGGTCGCTCGCGGAACACGGTCGTGCTCCCCGAGGGATGGTATCTCACCGCCGCCGCGATCCCCGGCGTGATCGACATGACCGATGATGGGCGGGTACGGATCCGGTTCGTGAATCCCCGCCCCGACGAGATCCGCGTGTTCCTGACGGCCAGACGGCGCTGACTACAGGCGGATCCCACGCACCCCGCATGGCCCAGGGACCGAATCAGGCGCAGGGGATCGGCGAGTGCATCGCCCGCCAGAACTGCCTCATTCTCGACGGAGGGCTCGCAACTGAGCTCGAGACGCTGGGGTGCGACCTCGACGATCCGCTATGGTCGGCGAAGGCCTTGCTCGAGCGCCCCGGGGCGATTCGCGAGGTCCACCGTCGGTATCTCGAGGCCGGTGCGGACTGTATCGCGACCGCGACGTATCAGGCGACGTTCGAGGGGCTGCGGGCGCGCGGTCTCACCGATCCGGAGGTGAAGTCGCTGTTTCGCGGTGCCGTGGCCGCCGCGGTGGAGGAGCGAGACCGTTTCTGGACCGCCGCCGAAGACCGCACGGGACGTGGCCGCCCGCTCGTCGCCGCGAGCATCGGGCCCTACGGGGCCTTCCTGGCCGATGGATCGGAGTACCGTGGCGACTACGGCATCGGCCCGGCCGATCTGTATGACTTTCATGCGCCGAGGTGGGAGGTCCTCGCCGAGTCGGACGCCGATCTGATCGCCTGCGAGACGACGCCGTCGATCGAAGAGACGGCGGCTTACTGCCGCCTCGCGGCAGTTTCGGGGCGCCCGACCTGGATCAGCTTCCAGTGCCGAGATGGGAGGAGGATCGCGGACGGGACTCCCCTTGCCGTTGCGGCGGCCGTATGCGGGGAGGAGCCGAACGTCGTGGCGGTAGGTGTGAACTGTACGGATCCCCGCTTCGTGTCATCGCTCATCGAAGAGGCCAGGCAAGCGACGGAGAAGCCCATCCTCGTCTATCCGAATTCGGGCGAGATCTGGGACGCGGCGGCGAAACGGTGGTCCGGGCCGCCGCCGCCGATCGACTGGGGCGAGCGCGCGCGAGAATGGCAGCGGCTCGGGGCCGCCGGCATCGGCGGCTGCTGCCGGGTCGGGCCGGCCGACATCGCCGCGATCCGTGCCGCTCTTGTCCCGCGGGCCGCCCGACACCCGGCGTAGACGCGTATCGGGCACCGCCGCGGACGGACGTGCTACCGTCCGAGCGTCGCGATCAGGTCGGATCGGGTGAGGATCGACAGCGTCCCATCTCCGTTTCGGACGAGGACGGCCGGCCGGTCGCCGCTCAGACCGCCGACGAACTCGCGAACCGGGCTCGACGCGTCGACGATCGGAAACGGGGAGCCCATCAGGTCGCGAACGAGGTGGGCCCTCGCATCCGGGTCCTCGATGAGAACGCTGAGGATGTCCTGCTCCACCAGGCTCCCCACCACATCGCTCCCCTCCATCACCGGGACCTGCGAGATCGCGTGGTCGCGCATGAGCCTGATCGCGTCCTCGAGGACCGTATCGGCCGCCACCGAGACGAGCGGCCGGTCGGTGGTCCGCCCGAGAGTCACCGCCCCCGCCGTGAGCACCGACCCCCCATCAAGGAATCCGTGCTCGTGCATCCATACGTCGTTGTAGACCTTCCCGAGCGCACGATATCCGCCGTCGGGCATGATGATGACGACGACGTCGTCGGCGGAGAGCTCGCTCCGACTCGTCTCCAGCCATTGCAAGGCACCCGCCATGGCCATCCCGCACGATCCGCCGAGGAACATCCCCTCCTCGCGCGCGAGCCGCCGGGTCATCAACATCGAGTCCCGGTCCGTCACGCGCACGTAGTCGGCGATGATATCGAAGTTCATGTTGCCAGCGAGGATGTCCTCGCCCACTCCCTCCGTCACGTAGGGGTAGATCTCGTCCTCATCGAACTCGCCGGTGTGGAAGTACTTCCAATACACGGAGCCGTACGGGTCGACCCCGATGATCCTGATGTCGGGGTTTCGCTGCTTCAGATACGTAGCGCAGCCCGAGATCGTCCCACCGGTCCCCGAGCCGACGAACAGATGCGTGATCCGACCGTCGGTCTGTTCCCACAGCTCGGGACCGGTCGTGCGGACGTGCGCCGCGGTGTTGGCCGGGTTGTCGTACTGGTTCAGATAGGTGGAGCTGGGGATCTCGTCCGCGAGTCGGCGGGCGACCGAGTAGTACGAACGCGGGTCGTCCGGAGCGACGGCGGTGGGGCACACGATGACCTCCGCGCCGAGCGCCCTCAGGATGGCGATCTTCTCCGGGCTCTGCTTGTCGGTCGTCGTGAACACGCACCTGTACCCGCGCGCGATGGCCGCGAGCGCCAGCCCGACCCCCGTGTTTCCGCTCGTGCCCTCGATGATCGTTCCGCCGGGCTTCAGGACGCCCCGCTCGACCGCATCCTCGATCATCGACACGCCGATTCGATCCTTGACCGAGCCCCCGGGGTTGAAGAACTCGAGCTTCGCCAGGACCGTGCACGGGAACCCGACCGCCAGCCGGTTGACCCGGACCAGCGGTGTCTCGCCGATCGTGCCGAGAATGTCCTCGTGCCACATGTCTTCGCGTCTCCTCGGTCCCGCCTGCTCCCGTGGCCGCGCTCGTCGCTGGCCGTCAGGGCGGAAGATGCCCTCGCACCCGACCGGGCGGCAAATCCAGGGCGCGACCCCCGGCACGCCTGCGCTATAGTAATGCTACATAGATAGTGTTACTATGTGTATGCTCGTGGCGTCGAACGGCGCATCGAAGTGAACCGGGAGACGGCGCATGACCAGGAAGACGCTGGGGATCACGACGGTTCAGGTGCTGCACTCGGTGGCAGCGGGGACCCGTTACGGGTTCGACATCATGGACGTGACCGGGCTGCCGAGCGGCACGGTCTATCCGGCGCTCAGCAGGCTGGAACGCCAGGGTCTCCTGCGCGCGAAGTGGGAGCCGCACCACATCGCTCAGCGAGAGAAACGGCCGCCGCGCAAGTACTACCAGATCACGCCGGAAGGCAAGCTGCGTCTGCTCGCCGCCGCCGAGCGCATTCGGGCCGTGGAGCGGACGCTGCCGCGCGACGCCGCCTCCCTCGAGGTGGCACCGACGTGAACGGATGTTCGTGATCGCCCCGGAGCGGCACCCGGTCCTGGCCGCCTGTCGACTGTTCCTGCGAGTGGCCCGCACGATCGCGCCGCGGTCGGAACGGCGGACGTGGGCGCGGGAGTGGGAAGCGGAATTGGGGCACCTGTGGCGGCGCGGGACGCGCGACGGACGCCCCGACGCGCGTGCGGCCGTGCAGATGATCGTCCGGAGCGCAGGCGCGATCGCGCACGCGATGTGGCTGCGCGGGCAGGAATGGAGACCGGACATGTTGATGCAGGACCTTCGGTTCGCGACAAGGAGCCTCGGCCGCCGGCCGCTGTTCACGCTCGTCGTGGTCCTGACGATCGCCCTCGGGATCGGCGCGAACGCGGGAATCTTCAGCGTGTTGTACGACGTCGTGCTCGAGCCGCTCCCGTTCGAAGACGCCGAGGAGCTGGTGATGGTGTGGGAGCACAACGTGCCCCGGGACAACCGCACCAACGTCGTGGCGCCGGCCAATTTCTTCGCGTGGCGGGACGACACGGAGGTGTTCGAGGAGCTGGCCGCCGTCACATGGTTCAGTCAGGCGCTTACCGGCGCGGAGGAGCCCGAGCGCGTCGGCGCCATGGCAGTGAATGCGAACTTCCTTCCCATGCTCGGGATTCGGCCCTACCGGGGACGGTTCTTCGTCCCGGACGAGGACGATCCCGCCTCGACGGCGCGGCCGGTGGTGCTCGGGCACGGGTTCTGGCTGCGGCGGTTCGGCGGAGAGGAGGATGTGCTCGGTCGTACGATCCAGCTCGACGGGACCGATCGCACGGTGGTCGGAATCCTGCCCCCGGGCTTCCATTTCGACCACCTGCCGTTCGCGTTCAACGCGACCGGGACTCAGGACGTGTGGATGCCGCAGGCGTTCGACGAAAGCCTCCGGACGTGGCGAGGCCGGTGGCTCCAGGTCATCGGGAGGCTGAACGACGGGTTCACGGTCGAGCGCGCCCAGACGGAGCTCGCGGCGCTCGCCTCCAGACTCGAGCGTGAGTTCCCGGACGGGCAGGCGGGCTGGACGGTGAACGTGGTCCCGCTCCACCGACAGGTGGTGGGCCGGGCGCAGACGGCGCTCGTCGTCCTGTTCGGCGCGGTCACGCTCGTCCTCCTGATCGCGTGCGCCAACGTGGCCAACCTCCTCCTGTCGCGCTCGACGACCCGAAACCAGGAGATCGCGCTGAGGACCGCGCTCGGAGCGAGTCGGCTCAGGCTCGTCCGGCAGCTCCTGACGGAGAGCGGGCTCCTGGCGTTGACCGGGGGCGGCCTCGGTCTGCTGTTCGCGTTCGGGCTCGTCCGCGCGCTCGTCGGGCTCGGGCCCGACGTGCCGCGTCTCGCCGAGGTCGGGCTCGACGGCACCGTCGTGGCCTTCACGATCGCTGTGTCCGCGGTCACGGGGCTCCTGTTCGGGCTGGTCCCCGCCCTACGCGCCTCGCGGCCCGATCTGGTCGGGTCGCTCAAGGACGGCAGCGCCCGCGCCGGCCGCGGGACGGGGGTCCTGAAGGCGAGGAACGCGCTCGTCGTGACGGAGGTCGCGCTCGCGCTCCTCCTGCTGGTCGGGAGCGGCCTGCTGATCCGGAGCTTCGCCAACCTGCTCGACCAGGGCGTCGGGTTCGACACGGGCGGGCTGATGACCGCGGAGATCGCGCTTCCCGGCCGCGACTACCCGGACCCGGAGCGCAGAGTCCAGTTCTTCGAGGATCTGGTTGCGCGGGTGGCGGCGGCTCCCGGCGTCACGGCCGCGAGCGCGATCACGAACCTGCCGCTGTCGGGCTCCCAGACCGGAACGTCGTTCTGGCTCAACGACCGCGAGCTGCCCGCGCAGGGGGAGTTCCCCACGGCCGACATCCGCTGGGTGCACCGCGACTACCACCGTGCCATGGGGATCCCGCTCCTCCGGGGCCGCACGTTCGATGAGTCGGATGGGCCGGAGGCGCCGCTCCGGGTCGTGATCAACGAGTTCATGGCGCGGCGGTATTGGCCGGGTGCCGATCCGGTCGGACGGATCCTCTCGATGCCCTGGGGCGACACGCTCGTGGCCGAGATCATCGGCGTGGTGGGAGACGTCCGACACAACGGCCCCGACACCGAGCCGCGCGAGAAGCTGTACTGGCACCACGTGCAGTGGCAGGAGCGATCGAACATGACGATCGTGGCGCGGACCGACGGAGATCCGGCCGTACATGCCTCCACCATCCGGGGCGCCGTTCGCGAGCTCGATCCCAGCCTCGCGCTCTACAACGTGCACACCATGGACTACTGGATGTCCGAGGCGATGGCCTCGCGGCGGTTCACGATGCTCGCGCTCGGCTGTTTCGCGCTCGTGGCGCTCGTGCTCGCGAGCATCGGGGTGTACGGGGTGATGTCGTACAACGTGAGCCAGCGCACCCGCGAGTTCGGGGTCCGGCTCGCGCTCGGAGCCAGCAAGCGGGACGTCGCGTTCGGCGTCGTCGCCGCGGGGCTGAAGCTGGTGTTGATCGCGGTCGTGGTCGGAACTCTCGGTGCGCTCGCGCTCTCGCGGCTCCTCCAGGGTCTGGTGTACGGCATCGGCACCACCGACGTGCCGAGCTTCGTGGCCGCGGGTCTGTTCCTTGTTCTGGTGGCGGTCGGCGCGTGCTACTGGCCGGCCCACAAGGCGGGCCGGGTCGATCCGATCGAGGCCTTGCGGTTCGAATGAACCCCGACGCCGCCGCGTTCATCTCGTGTCCCTACTGCGGCGAGGTCGTCGAGCTCATCCTCGATCCCGGGGGTGGGGTCGCGCAGAGCTACGTGGAAGACTGCGAGGTGTGCTGCCGCCCGTGGCAGGTCTCGGTCAGCTACGACCGGGACGGCACTGCCGCCGTACGGGTCGACGTGTCGGACTAGTCGGGCCGACCCGCGGCTACGGTCCACTAGCCTTGACTCGACCAGGAGCCCGTGGCATCCGGCCCGCCGGCGCTGGCGACATCCGGATAGTACCGGGCCATCGGGTAGTCGCGACCGTCCACGCCGTCGGCGCACCATGTCAGGATTCGCTCCCTGACCGCCACGGGCACGTCCGCATGGCGATCCGCGGTGCCCCGGACGAAGAAACGGCTTTCGGTCGAGAACAGGTGGGGGGGGTGCATCTCGAAAGCCTCGGCGTGGCCTTTCATGTATTCGAACCCGCATTTCTCGACCACGTTCGCGAGCTCCCGGTCCGACAGGGGATCGAGCCCGAGGAACACCGCCACCCGTCGCGCGACCGCCGCAAGGTCATCAACCATGTCCTCGAAGTGAACGAAGAGCACGTTGGCGTCCGTCGTCGAGCGGTCCCACCACCCCGCCACGTGATCCGGCCAGGGCGTCCACCACATCCCGTTCGAACAGAACCATGCCTCGATGTCTTCGAGGGCGGGGGTGAGCGACCCGGCGTTGGCGGCGATGAAGTCGACGCAGCTCGCGAAGCACGACGCGGGGTGCCGGGCGACGTACACGTATCGGGCTTCCGGGGAGCGGGGGCAGTGGGTGGCGGGCAAGTGCGTCTTGATCACCCGCCCGG
>Ga0302046_10003076_pt1 | contig 15237 bp, 11 predicted proteins | sample RVTome_11_FD_200261 | JGI IMG/M metagenome (GOLD analysis project Ga0302046, IMG submission 200261) | Soil microbial communities from uranium-contaminated site in the Upper Colorado River Basin, Wyoming, United States - RVT147D111 (version 2) ...
CCGAAGGGAGCGTCGTGGTCTATGTCGAGGCGCCCCGGCGCTCCGCCCGACCGCTGCTCAAAATGTTCGAGGAGCAGTCCGGGATCAAGGTTTCCGCCGTCTACAAGGAGGAGCTCGGGGAGCGCTTCTACGAAGTCCTGAGGGCCGAAGCGGTAGCGCGGCGGGTCGATCTGTTCTGGGGTACCTCGCCGCTGACGGCGATCGCATTGCAGCGGGCCGAACTGACAACCCCGTTCAGAACCGTCGCCGCGCGCTCCATCCCGGGCCAGTACCACGATCCGGGCTTCCACTGGACCGGTTTTGCGGTGAATCCGAGGGTCATCATCTTCAACGATCAACGGGTGGAACGAAGCCAGGCGCCCCGCTCCATCGAGGATTTCAACCGCCTGCCGTGGGGCGGCAAGGGTGCCATCGCCAGGATCGCCCGGGGCGCCCCGGCCTTTCAGGCGGCGGCGCTGTTCTCTCTCTGGGGAACGGAACGGGGCCGGAAGTTCTTCGATACGGTGCGAGCCTCCGGCAACCGCATCGTCGAGGAAGACCGCGATGTCCTTCAGGCGGTGACTGCGGGCGAATCGCTCTGGGGCATCATCGATCTCGATCAGGCGATCTGCGCCAGGCGCCGCAACGAGCCGGTGCATATCTTCTTCCCCGACCGGCTCTCCCTCGGCGCGATCGTGCCGCCGTGGGTCGCCGTGCTGCTGCGCGGCGCTCCCAACATGGCGCAGGCGAAGGGGTTGTTCGGCTTCCTGTTCGCCACCGACAGCGCCTGGCAGCTCGGCCAGTACGACTGCGCCCTGATGACCCTGCTGCCCGACATCCCGAAGCCCGAGTGGGTACCTGTCCTCGGCGGAGTTAACGTCACCCAGATCAACAACCAAGCGGCCTACGACGCCTTCGTCGACAACACCGCTTATTTCATGTCGTGGGGCGCACCGGCGGGCGAACCAACAGAGGATCCTTGACACCGGCGTCGAACGCCTGACACCAATCGCCGGAACCCGTTGATAGACGCGGATTATCCGTTGCCGACCTCGTTTTGCGGTGGTATAAGTGTGTCAGCCGCCGGGGGGAGATAAACCTCCGTGCGCCCGGGGGCAGCCATGGAAGCACGGCCACAGGGCAGATCACCCAAACCGCCGGCGCCTCCCACCCGAAGATTCCGTGTGCTGGTGGTCGACGACGATGCGGACAGCCTCGATCTGCTCACCCGCTGGCTGTCGATGGAAGGCTACGACACGCTCAGCGCCCGCAGCGGGACCGAAGCGCTGCAGCGCATCGAAGCCGATCGACCCGACCTCATCCTGCTCGACCTGATCATCCCGCCACCGGACGGCATCGGCGTGATTCGCGCGGTGAAAAAGGATCGGATCATGTCGACCACGCCGCTGGTGGTGATGACCGTCAAGCGTGACGTCAAGACGAAGGTCGAGGCGCTGCGCAGCGGGGCGGACGATTTCATCGTCAAGCCGTTCCATTTCGACGAGCTCGATGCCGTGCTGCGCTCCTCGCTCAAGAAACGCTACCTCTATACCTCCCTCGAGCGGGCCAACCGGCAGCTGCGGGAGGCGAACGACAAGCTGTTGAAGCTGTCGGTGACCGACGACAGGACCAATCTCCTGAACGACCGCTACCTCAAGCGCCGGCTGGTAGAGGAGTTCAAGCGTGCCCGGCGTTACGGGTCTCCCCTCTCGGTCATGATGCTCGATCTGGATCACTTCAAGCAGGTGAACGACAAGTACGGCCACGCCTGCGGCGATCTGGTCCTGGCGGAGTTCGGCAAGCTGGCGACGGCCAACGCGAGAGAGATCGACATCGTCGGCCGTTTCGGCGGGGAGGAGTTCCTTATGATTCTGCCGAATACCGACGGGATTCGCGCCGCTATCGTGGCCGAGCGGGTGCGCAAGGCCGCCGAGGAGCACATTTACCGCTACAAGGAGTTTCTCGTCCGCATCACCGTCAGCGCCGGCATCGCCGCAACCCCCGCCAATCGTTCGTTGCGCACCGTCGCCGACCTCCTCAAGGCCGCCGACAACGCCCTCTATCGCGCCAAACAGGTGTCGCGCAACAAGATCATTCTCGATCGGGAATCGATGCCCCGCGACATCATCGAGGGCGACTTTTCCTCGATCTTCAAGGCCTCGTACGAAAGCGGCTCGCGCGGCGAGGACGATTCCTGACCGCCGGGGTCCGCCTCAGCCGGGGCCGGCCTAAGCGGGGGCCCGTCCCTTCCACAGCCGGTTGAGCGCGAACAGGACGAACGTGACCACCGCGAACAGCACCAGCAGCGGGGCGAACAGCGACAGGGCGGAGAGGAAGATCGAGCTGCCCAGCTCGACTGTCGAGACGACCGGATTGGCCGCGCCGGCCGTGGTGATGGTCGAGAGATGGCGGGTTCCCGTGGTGAGCAACTGCAGCCCCCCTGCGATTCCCCCGCCAGCGATCACCGACAGGGTCCACTTGAAAAACGGATCGAGGTCGACGATGACCGAGGCGCTGACCACGATCCCGGCGATCACCGCCGCGGGAGTGGCCATCGTGTCGAGTAGATTATCGAGCCATGGCACGTAATACGCCGCGACTTCGAGCAGCGTGGCGAGGGCGAAGGCGATCAGAGCGGGCGTGGCGCCCATCCACTCGAACTGGAACGCCAGCACCAGGTGGCCGGTGCGCGCCGCGATGCTGATGACCAGAAGCGGCACGAAAATGCGGAACCCGCAGGCGGCGCTCAGACCGAGACCGACGAGAACTCCGATAACATGCTCCACGGCCGGCTCTCCTTACTGATCAGCAGAGTACCATCACGCTCGCCCCGCGCACAGCTATCGGCCGCTATCCCCCTTCCGGCGCTTCCCTGCGATCGGTGCTGAGGATGACCTGGTGGATCTCCAGCGCGCTCGGGCCGGCGAACATCTCGGCCGGCGGGCGATTGCTGTGTGCGATGCGAAACGATTCGCTCTGCGTCCAGTCCCAGAACGCCTTCTCGCTCTCCCAGTAGGTCTGAACGAGGTAGTACCCCTGCTCGGTGCTCTCCTCCCACGCACCGGTCTGGTGGCTGAACCGCCGCTGGACCGGGCGCAGCACCTGGTTCTTGATGAAGCCGGGCGACCGGTCGATCAGGTGTGCCCGCTTCCTGAAGCGGTCCTCGAAGTCTGTCTCGTGGTCCCGGGCGACCGGGATGCGGTTGGTGACGACGAACGCCATGTTCCCCTCCTGCGGTGGTGGAAGGCGGCAAGGACATCCCGCCAGCCTGATTCTGCCACAGGAGACGCCTTCCACAAGACCCGGCGGGCCCGAACGCGGGGTATAATTTGTTTTTGCGCTGCGGAGCATAGGGACACTGAGGGAGGAGCAGCGACATGCAAACACCGTCGCGGGACGATGCCTACGGGATCGATCTGTTGATTGACGGGTTGAATAAAGCCGTCAAGCCGGACGACGTCTCCCGTATCACCTGCGGGGTCAAGGAGATCCTTACCGATCTGGTCGGCCGCAAGGCGCTGCGCCTGCCGGACGATGTGGCAGCACCGCGTCCCGGAACGTACGCCCGCCGTCTCCTCCACCGCGACCGAGAACGAAGCTATACGGTGGTGGCGATGATCTGGGGCCCCGGTCAGCACACCGAACTGCACGATCATGCCGGGATGTGGTGCGTCGAGTGTGTCGTGCAGGGCGTCCTCGACATCACGCAGTACGATATGGTGGAACGGGGTGACGACCGTTGCCGGTTTGCAGTGCAGCAGACCGTGCGCGCCGGCGTCGGCGACGCCGGCTGCCTCATTCCCCCGTTCGAATACCATGCGATCAGCAATCCGCTCCCCGACCGCACGTCGATTACCCTGCATGTTTACGGCGGTGAGATGGAGCGTTGCACTGTCTACCTGCCGCGGGCGGAGGGGTGGTGGGAACCGGCCGCCCGGCAGCTGCGCTACAACTGATCGCCGTGGCCGGGAGACCGCCCCGACCGGGAGCTGCGGCTCGCCTCGTCCTCTCCCTCCTGCTCTTCGTGCCTGCCTTTGCCTGCGCCCGCGGCGCATCCGATCCGTCCGGTCCTCCACCCTCGGGCGGCGAGCGGGCCGATCTGTCCGGCCCGTGGCGCGCGGTCCTGACATCTCCCGGCGGGGAGCTGCCGTTCACCCTGCGCTTCGACGCCGGAGAATCACCGCGGGCGGTCGCCCTGAACGGCGGGGAAGAAGTCGCGTTCAGCGCGGTCCGGATCGAGGGACCCAGGGTCGTACTCCGCATCGAGGGGTACGACTCGGAGATCGATGCGCGGCTGTCGGACGATGGCCGGCGGCTGCAGGGCGAATGGCACAGAACCTCGGAGAACGGCCGGTCGCGGCTTCCCTTCCGGGCCGAGCGGGGCGACCTCCGGCGCTTCACCGCGGCCCTGCCCGCTGCCGCCGCCACCGCCGATCGCCCGGCGCCCCCTTCGATCGACGGGACCTGGTCGGCCCGGTTCGTCGACGAGGACGGAGAGGAGCCGGCGCGGGCCGAGTTCCGGCAGGAGGACGGCCGGCTCACCGGGACCATTCAGTTGCCGAGCGGAGATTTCCGCTATCTCGAGGGCGACTACCGGGACGGGTTCCTCCGGCTCTCCTGCTTCGACGGGGCGCACGTCTTTCTGTTGCACGCCCGGGCGACATCCGAAGGGACGCTCGCCGGCGATTTCTGGTCGCGCGACACCTACCACGCCTCCTGGACGGCACGTCCGGCCGGCGACGCCGGCGCACCGCTCCCCGATCCGTTCGAACAGGTTCGCCTGACCAATGACGAGGGACGCTTCACCTTCCGCTTTCCCGATCTCGACGGTCACGAGGTCGCCCTGCCGGACGACCGCTTCCGCGGCAAGGTCGTCGTGGTCAACATCTTCGGCTCGTGGTGTCCGAACTGCAACGACGAGGCTCCGCTGTTGGCCGGCTGGCACCGGCGCTACCGCAATCGAGGACTGGAGATCATCGGTCTGGCCTTCGAGTTCACCGGGGAGTCCGAGCGCGACCGCCGCTTCGTGCGGCGCTTTGCCGAGCGCCACGGGATCGAGTATCCCCTGCTTCTCGCCGGGACCAGCGACAAGGCCGCAGCGGCCGCCTCCCTCCCCGATCTCAGCGCGGTGAAGGCCTATCCGACCACCCTGTTCCTCGGACGCGACGGCCGCGTCCGCAGGATCTACTCTGGCTTCTCCGGGCCGGCGACCGGGGCGGCGCACGCCGCGCTCGTCGCGACGCTGGAAGGGCTGATCGAGCAACTGCTCTCCGAGCGGGCCACGGTCGACGGCGGCTGAGGGTCGCACGCCGGCGTGGCCGCCGGCGATGCCGTCCCGAAGTCGGCCGGCAGGGCCTCAACGACGCTTGTACGTCTGATCCAGCATCGGGCGCGGTTCGTCCGTCCGGTTCGGCGTGCCCCGATGCAGCGTGTTCCCGTCGCGCAGCAAGGCGTCTCCCCTGCGCAGGTGCAGCGGCACCGGAAAGAGGTTCTCGACGTCCGTGAGATCGACCGAGAGGGAGTCGGCCCGGGGCAGGCGATGCGATCCGGGCAGGACCTCCAGCGCGCCCTTCTCGGCGGTGAAATCGACCAGCGGGATGTTGTAGGTCAGGCGGATCGTCTCGTGGAGCGCGTGGGGATCGGGCGTGTCCTCCGGCGACTGATCGGAATGCCACGCCACGTAATCCGGGCCCCTGAATGCGACCTCCACCTGTGTCCAGCCCCGCTTCCAGCGATCGGAGCCCCCCATCAGCGCATCGACCAGCTCCTCGATGAACCGGTTGCCGAGAAAGCGCGCATCCGCCAGCGGTCCGCCGAGGAGCCGGATGTACTCGCTGAGGTCCAGCGCGAGCCGGCCCTGCGCCCGCCCCCGTTTGAACCCGTCCTCCTGCGCCTTGCGATGCTCGGCTCTCAGGATCGGCTGCAGTTGCTCGTGCATGCCGGAGACGAGCTCCGCGGGCAGGAAGGAGCGCAGCAGGATGAATCCGTTCAGCTTGAACTCGCGGAGCAGTCTTGCCTTCCGTTGCGCGTCAATCATCTTCGCAGAATGATAGCATCGCGAACCTCACCGGCGTGACGATGATCGCGTGCTTCGTTCCGGCCCGCCGCGCGGCCGGCATCAGCCCGGTCAGGGCACTGCGCCGCGACTGAGCGGGGCGGCCCGCTCGCGGCGCAAGCCGAGCCATGCCCGTTCGGTTCGAACGAAACACATGCGCCGCTCGTTGACTCCCAGCCGACTATGTAGTACTCTACATCTTCGATTGTAGGTATCTACATAGGTATCATGATGCCCTCGCAGCCGGCCCTCAGCTCCGCGTCGACCCTGATCCTCCAGGCCGTGGCCGGCGGCTACCGCTACGGGTTCGACATCATGGATCTGACCGGCCTTCCGAGCGGCACCGTCTACCCGGCGCTGCGCCGCCTCGAGGAGGCGCGGATGATCCGGTCGCGGTGGGAGGACCGTCGCTCCGCCCACCAGGCGCAGCGGCCGGCGCGCAAGTACTACGAGATCACGACCCATGGGCGGGATGCGCTGGCGGGAGCGCTCAGGAAGTACCGGCTGATCGAACGGATGGCCCCCCTGGCGAGGTTGAAGCGGAGGCCGTCCCGTGCGTGAGCCGGTCGTCGGATTGCCGCGATTGCACCGCTGGCTGCTCGCCGCGGCCGCGAGGATCGTCCCCCGCCGGCTGCGCGACGGCTGGCGGAGGGAGTGGGAGGGCGAGATCGCGCACCGCGCCTTGCGCATCGCCCAACTGCCGAACTCCGGGGCCGGGCGACGCGAGCTGGCCGGTCGTGCCGGAGGCGCCATCATCGACGCGGCATGGCTGTTCCAGCATGAGCTGCGGCAGGGATTCTTGGTCGATGTCAGGCAGGGACTGCGCGGCCTGGTCCGGCGGCCGGCCTTCACGCTGTTCATCCTCCTGACCTTCGCCCTCGGCATAGGCGCCAACACCGCCCTGTTCAGCATCGTCAACGGCGTGCTGCTCAAGCCGCTCCCCTTCGACGAGCCCGGACGACTGGTGGTTCTGTGGGAGACCAGCGTGGAGCAGGGAATCGCCCGGACCAACTGCTCGCCGGGAGACTTTCAGTACTGGCGGGATCACAACGAGATCTTCTCCTCGATCGCCGCCTGGTATCGCAGGTCGCTCACCGTGCAGACGGAGCATGACGCCGTGATGCACGACGCCGCGCAGGTCTCGGCCGGCTACTTCGAGGTGCTCGGAACGCCGCCGCACCTGGGCCGGACCTTCACCCGGCAGGAGGCCGATCGCGCCGTCTACGACAGCAGCAACACCCTCGTCGGCGAAGGTCCGGTGGCGATGCTGAGCCATCGCCTCTGGCGGCAACGCTTCGGTTCGGACCCCGGCGTCGTCGGCAGGACGATGACGATCGAGCGCAAACAATACGAAATCGTCGGAGTGATGCCCCCGGGCTTCTTGATGCCCGCGCCGGAGATCGATCTCTGGGTGCCATGGAGCTTCGCCCACGACCGACCCCGCGATCAGCGTTACGTGAACGTCCTCGCGAGGCTCCGTCCCGGACTCTCCGTCGGGGAGGCGCAGGCTCGATTGACCGCGCTGGCCGAGGAGATGGGCCGCCTCTATCCCGACACTAACCTGGGATGGGCCGCGCGGCTGACGCCGCTGCACGAAGAGATGGTCGGGTCCGCGCGTCCCGCGCTGCTGGTGCTGTTCGCCGCGGTCGGTTGCGTCCTTTTGATCGTCTGCATCAACGTGGCCGGGCTGCTCCTCGTGCGGGCGACCGGACGCCAGCATGAGATCGCCGTCCGTTCGGCCATGGGAGCCTCCCGCGTCCGCCTGGTCCGCCAATTCCTGATCGAGAGTTTCCTCCTGTCGTTCACCGGGGCGGCTCTCGGCTTGGCGGCGGCCACCTGGACCATCGGGGCGCTCAAAACGTTCGGTCCGACGGCGCTTCCCCGTCTCCACGAGCTGACCCTCGACTCCGGGGTGCTGCTGTTCACCATCGGCGTCGCCGCGCTGGCGGGGTTGCTGTCCGGTCTCGTTCCCGCCCTGGCCGGATCGCGCGCCGCGGCATCGCGGATGCTGGCGAGCGGCGGCAGCCGCACCGCAACCGCCTCCCCCGGGCGCCAGCGGCTGAGAAACATCCTCGTCGTCTCCGAGATCGCCGTGGCGACGCTGCTTCTCGCCGCCTCGGGGCTGCTCGTCCGTTCGCTGGAGAGGCTGACCCACGTCGATCCGGGGTTCCGGACGGAGAACGTCCTGGTCTTTCCGATCATCCTCGACGGCGCGAGCTACGGCGGGGAAAGGTCGCGGAACTACTACGCGCAGCTCGTCCGCAACCTCTCCGCGCTCCCCGGCGTCGAGGCGGCCGGCGGAGCGACGGTCCTGCCGCTGAGTCCCGTCGGTCCCGACTTCCACCTGCCGGTCTGGAGGGAAGGCACGGCGCCTCCCGAGGGCGGCCGGCAACGCGCCGACGTCCGTATTGCCACGACCGGATTCTTCGACACCCTGGGCATGACGATCGTCGGCGGCCGGAGCTTCACGGCCGAGGATCACCCGGACGCTCCGCGAAGGGTCATCATCAACAAGGCGCTGGCGCGCCGGCACTGGGGCGATGCCGACCCGGTCGGCCGGCGCCTGATGATCGATTACAGTACCGCCGGTACGTACGCGTACGAGATCGTCGGCGTCGTCAACGACGTGCGGTTCTACGGCCCCCGCTCCGCGCCGCGGCCTGAGGTCTACCTGCACCATGCGCAGCGGCCCTACCTGATCGTCAACATGGCGGTGCGCGCCAGGTCCGACCACGAAGCGCTGATCCCCGCCGTCCGCCGCGCCGTCCTCGACCTGGATCCGGGTCGTCCGGTGCACAGCGTCGTGCCGCTGTCCGATTACCTCGGTGAATCGATCGAGAGGGATCGCTTCGCCACGCTCGTCCTTTCCGGTTTCGCCTCGGTCGCTCTGGCGCTCGCAGCCATCGGGGTGTACGGGGTCCTGTCGCTGCGGGTGAGCCAGCGCCGGCACGAGATCGGCGTGCGGATGGCCCTCGGCGCCGGGCGGGCCGATCTGCTGCTCCTGTTCGTCGGCCAGGGAGCCCGGCTCGTCGCCGCCGGGCTCGGCCTGGGAATCGCCGCCGCGCTGCTCCTGACGCGTCTTCTCTCCGGCCTGCTGTTCGGAGTCGCCCCCTCCGATCCACTGACCTTCCTGGTCGCCGCGTCGCTCCTCGGGGCGGTCGGTCTCGCCGCCTGCTGGATGCCGGCCCGCCGCGCGGCCCTCGTGAATCCCCTCACCGCGCTTCGCCACATCTGAGCTGGCACCGGCGCGGCGTGACCCCGCGGATCCCCGCCCCTAGCGCAGACTGGCCGAAGACCTCCAAGGCGCCATCTGCCCAGGTGAAATCGACAAGCGGGATGTCATGGGTGACCCACACAGCCAGGTGCGGTCCGGGAGATCCGGAATCTCTTCCGGGTTCTGGTCGGAGTGCCGGGCCATTTAATTAATTTCCCTTAAGGCGACCTCCACCTGCGTCCGTCCCCTCTTCGAGCCATCTGCTCCGCCCAGAACCTCATCGACCAGTTCCTCGGCGACCGGGTTCCTGTGAAGAAGCCCGTCACCCAGCAGCCCCTATGTCCCGGTTCGATTATCTGTCCTCGATTCTATCAACGCGAATCCCGCTCCCACCGTCGAATGACCAGACGGCATAGCCCGGGCAGGGGTCCTCAAGGTGGCCCCGGTCGAAAACGGCGATCAGTGCCAGCCGGGCCACCATCGACTCTTCGCCCGTCCTTCGCAAATAGGGACGCGGGTCCGGGGTTGCGCCGCAGGCCTGATCCGCGAGGTAGCTCACGCGCTCGTCGATGAGGTATTCCTCGAGCCGCCGACCCCGCGTGACCCACCGATAGTATGAGATATCGTTTGCGAGTCCGTCGAGGTTGATCACGGTGCGGTGCGAGAAGTAACCGAGCATGCCGGCGTTCCAGCTTCCGATCCGAGCCGAGGGCCTCGTGTTCTTCCGAATCCATTCCGCAGCCCGAATCCTCGAGGCCGCCTGATATCGTGTCGCGTCGCGCAGCATCCAGGCGGTTGCCGGGACGCGTCCCAGGACACAGCACAGGCCGACGAGCAGCATGCCGCAGGCCAGTCGCCGGCTGCGCATTCCGAGCATTCCGAGCAGGCATGCCGTGGACAGGAGGATCGGTCCCTGATACCAGACGGGGAGATATCCCACGACGAGCAGGTCGGCGACCACCATGCCGCCCGAGACGACAAGCAGCAGAGCGACCCGGGCACGACGAACCGATGCCGCCAGCGCGGTTCGCCACCGCCACAGCGCCCCGATGAAAAGACCCAGAAGGACAATGCCGGCGACCCGGTCGGGCACCGGAAGCAGGAGCAGGGATGGGGCTCCCCGAGCCCGCAGGATGATCTCCCGCCCGAGCCACGGGAAATCGATCAACCGCCCCAACCAGATCGCAGGAGAGGCCGATGCGGCCTGATAGGATTTCGTCATCCCACTGATCGGAAGCCAGGTCCCGAACATCAGGCGGTTCCAGGATATGTAGGCGATGGCCGTGATCGCAGGCGGAAGGCAGAAGGCGCTGAACGACGCCACGGAGCGGGACAAGCGATGGCCAGCAAGAAGCAGTACGGCCGGTACCAGCAGACCCGCCTCGGGACGCGCCAGAAACGCGACAGCGCACCACCCCCCCAAGGCCAGAGATCGCCCTGCGCCGGGTAGTCTGCTCCCGGCGACGTGCAGGTAGTGCTTCCAGGCGAGAATGAGAGCCCACAGCAGAAGTGCACTCTCGAGCCCGGAGGCCAGAATGCTGCGGGAGCCCGGGAGGGCAAGCAGCAGCATCGGGATCAGCATCGCCTCGATAATCGTCAATCGCTCCCGCAAGGTGCGGAACAGCGCAACGAGAGCGAGGGCCACGAGCACCGTCTCCAGGCCGGCGACGACACGCAGTGGCGAGAGATCGCCCGGAAGGAGGGCGAAGATCGGCATGAGGACGAGCAGCCAGAGGGGGTGGAACCCGTTGGTGGGGTGAACGCCGTCGAAGGTCGGCCCCAGCCCGGCCACGATGTTGCGCGCGACCTGGTAGTAATAGAAGGCGTCGTCCTCGAACAGTGCCGCCAGCGTCTCCCGAGGGAGGAACGGGACGAGCGCCAGAAAGGAACAGGTGCAGGAGAGCGCGATGGCCCACTCCGCCCGGCGGTCGTTCAGAAACCTCTGCTCCGACATCCTCCTGTTGGCGGGCATGACGCAGCTGCGCCCTCGTCGGTGACAATCGCGGTCCGCTCCACCGTCAGGTGAGCCCGGCGAGAGCGACCTATCTCAGGCTGGCCATGGTCGCGTCCCGTACCGCCTTGAACTCGGTCCCCTCGCGCCAGTTCGGGAAGCTGTTTTCGCCCGCCAGCCGGTAGCCGACCCGGAAGAAGAGCCGCACATCGTCGACCGCCCCGGCCATATCCCAGTTCGGATCGAATTCGTCGTTCGGTTTGTGGTAACGCTCGCTGGTATAGGCATCGCGCTGCGCCATGCCCCACTCCTCGCCGTGCTCGACGTGATCGATCCCGCTGTCGGTGTACAGGGCGGGGATCCCCTTCTTCGCCAGCTCGAAGTGGTCGGAACGGTAGTAGAAGCCCTTCTCCGGCTCCGGGTCGGGACGCACCACGCGCTCCTGCGTCGCGGCGGCCTCCTTCAGGTAGTCGTCCAGCTCCGACATCCCGTAGCCGACCACGGTGATGTCGCGCATCGATCCCCAGATGTTGGCACCGTCCATGTTGATCGCCGCCACGGTCTTCTGTGCAGGATAGATCGGGTGTTCGGCATAGTACGCCGAGCCGAGCAGCCCCTGCTCCTCCGCGGTGGTGGCGAAGAAGACGACCGAGCGGGCCGGTCCCTGCTCGAGGCTGACGAACGCCTCGGCCAGCTCGAGCAGGTTGGCGATCCCGGTGGCGTTGTCGAACGCCCCGTTGTAGATCTGGTCCCCCTCGAGGGTCGCATCGCGGCCGAGATGATCCCAGTGGGCCATGTAGATGACGTATTCATCCGGCCGTTCGGTGCCGGACAGCAGCGCGAGGACATTGCTGGAGGTGGAGCGCCGGATGCTGTTCTTCAGGCTGGCCGAGGCCTTCACCTTCATCGGTACCGGCTCGAACCCTCGTTTCGACGCCTGGTCCCGCAGGGTGTCGTAATTCAGGCCGGCCTGCTTGAAGATGGAGCGGGCGGTGTCGACCGTGAACCACCCCTCGATCGCCGCCCGCGACATGTTGTTGTCCTCCGGCACCAGGGAGAACTGTTCGCCGCGCCAGCTCCCCTCGACGACTTCCCAGGGATAGGCCGCCGGTTCGGTCTCGTGCACGATGAACGCTCCTGCCGCGCCCTGGCGGGCCGCCTCTTCGAATTTATAGGTCCAGCGTCCGTAATAGGTCATCGCATTGCCGTTGAACAGCGACTCGTCCTTGGTGGCGAAGCCGGGATCGTTCACCAGAATGACCACGGTCTTCCCCTTGACGTCCACGCCGGCGTAGTCGTCCCATCCGTACTCGGGCGCCACCGCGCCGTAACCCACGAACACCATATCGGAGCCGTCGAGCTCGTTCTTCTCCGCCACCCGTTTGCTCCATGCCATGAACTCGGGCCCGTACCTGTAGCTGCTCATTCCGCTACCGCCGTCGATCTTCAGGCTGACGGAGGGATCGGCCGTCAAGGCGACCAGCGGCACCTCCTGCACGAACGTCTCGCCGTTGCCCGGCTTCAACCCCATGCGGATGAACTCGTCCTGCAGGTAATTGATGGTCTTCTCCTCGCCGGGCGAAGAGGGGCCCCGCCCCTCGAACTCGTCCGACGAGAGCGTCTTGACGGCGGCGAGCAGATCTTCGCCCTGGATGGACTGCAGCGCCTCGTCGAGGGACGCCTCGGACGTCGTCTCGGCCGGCCCCTGAGGGGCGGCGCAGGCGGCGAACATGATCATGGCGAGAGCCGGGAAGAACTGGAGCGTTCGGTCATCCGACATCCATCTCATAGGTCATCTCCTTTCAGGAGCGTCTTACCCGCACCGGCACCCGGGCCGGCGCGGCGAGGCACACGTCGATAGCGATTCGGAAGAGTAGGAGATTGTGTCACAGCTTTCCCATTTCGGGCCAGAGACTCCCTCAATCTCCCAGCAGCAACAGGGTGAGCGGCGGGACGTAGGTAATCAGCAGGACTCCGGCGAACAGCAGCAGGCAGAACGGCACGATCGACCGGAACACCACCGGAAGCGGCCGATCGAACCGATAAGAGGCGAGGAACAGATTCTGCCCGATCGGCGGTGTAAGGTATCCGAGCTCCAGGTTGGCGAGAAAGATGATACCGAGGTGGACCGGGTGGATCCCGTAGGCGGCCGCAATCGGGGTAATCAGCGGGACCACGACGAAGATCGCCGAGTAGATGTCCATAAGACCGCCGACCACCAGCAGGAAGAGGTTCAGCGCCAGCAGAAACAGATAGGGCGAGTCGATATGCTTCTGGATGAACGCCAGCGCCTGCATCGGGATCTCGGCGTCGATGAGGTAGTTGGTGAAGCCGAGCGCCACGCCGAGAATGATCATGAAGCCGCCTACCATGACGGCGCACTCGACGCCGATGCGCGGCACATCGCGGCGCAGCTTGAGCTTGCGGTGGGCGACGAACTCCAGGACGAAGGCGAAGGCGACCGTCAGCGCGGCCGCCTCGACCAGAGTGGTCAGGCCGCTGAAGATCCCCGCCAGCACCACCACCGGCAGCAGTAGCTCCCCTTTCGCCTCCCAGATCGCCGCGCGCGCCTCCGCGGCGCGAAACGGCGTACGTTGCTTTCCGGACATCATCCCCCGGCGCACTCCCCATCCGGCCACCAGGAAGATCAGCAGAAGCCCCGGGAGCAGCCCACCGATGAACAGATCGAGGACCGAGGCGTTGCGGGCGGTGACCGCATAGAGAATCACCGGCAGGCTCGGCGGCAGGAGGAGCCCTATCGAGCCGGACGCCGTCACCAGGCCGATCGAGAAATTCTCCGGGTAGCGCGCCCGCAGCAGGACCGGCAGGAGCAATCCACCCATGGAGAGGATGGTGACCCCCGAAGCGCCGGTCAGCGGTGTGAAGAAGGCGAGGACACAGGTGGTGACGATCGCCAGGCCCCCCGGCATCCAGCCGAAAACGGCGGTGAACAGACGGGTGACCCGCCGGCTGGCGCCCCCCTCCGACAGGATGTAGCCACCGAGCGTGAACAGCGGCACGGCCGGCAGCATCGGCGAGGCGCTGAGCCGATAGGTCTCCACCGGAACCGCGGCGAGCGGCACGCCGTCCGACCAGAAGCAGACCAGCGCCAGCCCGCCGATGGCGGCGAATAACGGCATGCCGAGTGCCGTCGCCGCCAGGATGACGAGCACGAGAGGCAGAAAGATCCCGCTCTCCTGCAGTTGCGGAACGCTGGTCAGCGAGATCGGCAGCAGCAGGCCGAGCAGGACGGCGCCGCGACCGGCCCAACCCGCCGAGGCGCGCCGCACCAGGCGCAGCACGATCAGGGCGAAACCGGCCGGCATCACCAGCATCGCCACCCAGACCGGGATCCCCAGCGCGACCGTGTCGTCGGTCTGGCGCTGCACCTCGAGCAGCTCGAGGCTCGCCTGGCAGAGCCATGCCGTGATCCCGACGGCGACGGCGTGAGTGAACAGGCGCAGCGCCGGCCGCCAGTTTACGGGCAGGTAGGTGGCGGTCGCCAGCGCCAGCAGCCGGTCGGCCCTGGCCGCCATGGCCGCTCCGACGAAGGCGATCCAGAGGGTGAGATGCTCGACCAGGGGGATCGATCCGGCGATACTCCTGCCGGCGAAGCGGCGCAGGACCATCTCCGCCAGCGGCAGCACCGTCATGCAGACCAGCACAGCGATGGCGAGACCGTTCTCGACCCGCTGCCAGGCGGCGCTCCAGGGCACCGGCTCCGGCCCGCCGGGCGCCAGCCTCACTCCGGGTCCTGCGGGCCGATCGCCTCTCCCACCGCGCTGCCCGCACCAGTGTCATGGCGGCGGAACTCGTCCCTGAGCCGCAGCACCTCGTCGAACAGTTCAGCCGGGGCGTACTCGCCGCGCAGTTTCGGATAGGCTCTTTCGGCTTCCGCCTGCCAGTTGGCGAGGGTGGCCGCATCGACGGTGATCACGTTGAGGCCGCGCTTGCGCATCTCCGGCACGGCGTCATCACCGAGCTGCCGGATCTCCCTGCGCATCCGTTCGCCGGCGGCGTGCGCCGCCGCCAGCATCC
>Ga0302046_10003077_pt1 | contig 15237 bp, 12 predicted proteins | sample RVTome_11_FD_200261 | JGI IMG/M metagenome (GOLD analysis project Ga0302046, IMG submission 200261) | Soil microbial communities from uranium-contaminated site in the Upper Colorado River Basin, Wyoming, United States - RVT147D111 (version 2) ...
CTCTTTGTGGTTCTCTTTTACGTTTACCCCCTGAAATTCGTCTTTACGAATGTGATTCATTTTTGGTCGGGCGGCGGCAATACCACGACTCTCGCGGACGGCACTGCGGTTCCGATCGTGAGCGAAGGCGAACCCGCCATGATGATGATCGTTTACGCGGTCGGATTTATCGCCGTCTTCTCTTGCTACGTTCTCCTGTATATTCATGCCCGGAAAAAACGCGAAGAACTTCGGCTCAATCAGGTCGAATTGTTTGTCACTTCGATGCACACGCAACAGTATCTCCTGTGCATTGTTGTCGGATTGATCTCTCTCTCCATCGCAATCTTCGGCGGGGATTCGATGGCCTCCTGGGCGGGAATATCCTATTCCCTTCTGGGACCCGTTCTCGGACTCCATGGGTTCCTCAGCTCGCGCGGATTGAAAAAGGTTGAAGTGCAAATGCAGCAACAGTATCCCCAACGGTCGTTTCATCAGCAGCGCCAGGGAGAACAGCGTCAACAGCATCAGCGGCAGCAACAGAGACCGCAGGGCGACAGGCGCCATCAGGGCCAGCAACGGCCGCAGGGTCCCCCCCGCCACCAGGGACAACGGCCCCAGGGACCGCCGCGCCAACAGGACCAGCGTCAGCAACCGCCTTCCCAACAGCAGGGCGGAGAATCAGATCAATCACACCAACAACGCAGACGACCGCAAAATCCGGAATAACAGCCGTTGAACGCCCACACGCCGACGCGCACTTCATTGGCCTGGATGGCCGTTGCCGTCACGGCAACGCTGGGGATTCAGACCACCCTCTGGCCGCACATCACGGATGACGCGTATATCACCTTCCGTTACGCGCTTAACCTCGCGAACGGCCAGGGTCTTGCGTTTAACCCCGGTGAACACGTCGAAGGATTCTCCAATCCGCTTTGGACTCTCCTCCTCGCTTTCCTTCATCTCCTGACCGGAACAGCAATCCCGGACGTTGCCAGACTCACGGGACTCCTCTTTGCTCTCGGGACCCTGTTGTGTGTGTTTCTCATCAGCCACAAATCCTCCGAACCGCCCGCCACCCTTCCGTTGGCGCTTGCCATCCTTCTCATCGTCCTCGCACCCGGGTTTCATGTGTACGCGACCGCGGGATTAGAGGGGCCGATGCTCGGATTTTTTCTAACGGCGGGACTCGCTGCTTCACTTGGTTCTGCACGGAGCACGCGGTTCACGGCCGCGCTGCTCTTTGGACTTGCGGGAATCACACGGCCAGAAGGCCCGCTCTATGCCATTCTTTGGTTCCTTGCCACTGTCAATCCCGCGCTTTCTTTTCGGAAACTCCTGCACATGGAGGCGTGGCGGTTTATCGTCATGATCACACCAATGGTGGTATGGCAGATTTTCAGATTGACATACTTCGGCGCCTGGCTCCCAAACACTGCAATTGCAAAAGTGCCTGGCGTTTTTGGTGAATTCATCGATTTCCCCGAGTATGTCACTCCGTGGCTCGTCGCCGCAGGAGGACCGCTGATTCTCTTTCTTTGGATGATTTTACCTCCCCGAAGCGAACGTGTTCAAAAAATTGGTAGAATCTGCCTTGCCTTGGCCGGTGCTAACCTGGTTTTTGTCTCTTATGCCCAGGGGGACTGGATGACCTTTGGCCGCTTCATCACTCCGGTTTGGCCCGTGATCAGTCTGACCCTGGCCTTGTGGGTAGCCGCCGAACTCAGGCAGCTCCAGCAGTCTCACTTTATACGCTTCCGCAAAGCCCTTCCATATCTGCCCGGAGCGGCAATCGCCCTCTGTGCGCTCCTCGCATGGTATCCTTCCCTCAAAGCCTACACCAATAATGTAGGCATGAATATGCTCATGCGCGGAACGGATCAGCTTGCCGTCGGCCGGTGGATTGACCGCAACATCGCCCCCCGGGCAAGCGTGGCCACGGGGCGTTTAGGCGGAATCAGCTACGGGGCCATGAACCAGGTGGTGTGGGATTGGTTCGGATTGACCGATGCAGAGGAAGCCGAATATATTCGCAAAGGAAGGCTCGGGAAGCTCGCCGAAGACCCCGTGTTTCGCAGGAACCCCGATGTCATCGCGGCCATCGATGCTCCCGCAGACTGGAGCTACAAACGCACCACCCAATTGATGGATTTCCTTGAAGAAAATTATATCTTTGTCATGGGCTTTCCGCAGGGGCAGTATGGATACGTCGACATTTGGATCAGAAAACAACGGATCAACGAGGTATTGGTGACGAAAGAAGAGTTCGTACTTTGAAGATCATGGGAAAACTCGAAATCCTAATATCCAAATCCCAAACAATACCTAAGCACAAAACTCTAATTTTCTAATTGGTTTTAGGATTTGATTTAGGATTTGTCTCGAATTTTGAATTTGGATCTTAGATCTTAAGATCTTGCTTATAACTCTTTACCTTTTACCCTATGAGAACAACACTACTCATCCTCTGCCTTTCCTCGAGCCTCTTACTGGCTCAGGAACAACCGATCGCTTTTCGCGGAGCGACGATTTATCCCATTGAGGGCGCTCCGATTTCCAACGGTATCCTTGTTGTCGAAAAGGGCGTCATCAAAGCGATCGGGGCCACGGGTTCGGTGACCATTCCCGCCAACGCCACTGTCTATGATGTGGCCGGCAAGGTCATCATGCCGGGCATGGTGGACACGCATTCGCATATCGGCCGCGGTGATGGCGGAGATGCATCGGCTGCCTTGAATCCGGAAGTGCGCATCCTCGACGCCATTGACGTACGATCCACAAGCTTCATGAAGGCGCTTTCGGGCGGAATCACCACAGTCAACGTGATGCCCGGATCGGGTCACCTGATGAGCGGACAAACGGCGTATCTGAAACTTCGCCGGGCAAACACGATCAACGGCATGCTCTTTTGCAGGGATCCGCTCAACGATATTTGCGGCGGAATGAAAATGGCGAACGGAACAAACTCGATTCGAGATAAACCCTTTCCGGGGACAAGGGCAAAATCTGCCGCGATGGTAAGACAACTATTCGTCAAGGCACAGGAATACCGGTCGAAGGTCCAGGCAGCCAAAGGAAATCCGGAAAAAATGCCGAAACGTGAGCTCGACATGGAAGCGCTGGTACAGGTCCTCGAAGGCAAACGCGTCGTCCATCATCACACACATCGGCATGATGATATACTGACGGTCCTCCGGCTGGCAAAAGAATTCGGCTTCCGCGTGGTGCTGCAGCATGTGAGCGAAGCATGGAAAGTGGCAAAGGAAATCGCTGAAGCAAAGGCCCCTTGCTCGATCATCGTGTTGGATTCACCGGGCGGCAAATTGGAAGCAGTGGACATCCGCTATGAAACCGGCGCGATCCTCGAGAAAGCAGGCGTCTCCGTTGCCTATCACACGGACGACGGCATCACAGATTCGCGATTGTTCATCCGATCCGCCGCGTTCGGCGTCCGGGCCGGCATGTCACGAGAGAAAGCGCTTGAATCCGTAACCATTGCCGGTGCACGGATGCTCGATCTGGATGGAAGAGTCGGTTCATTGAGAGTCGGCAAGGATGCTGATTTTCTCGTGCTCTCGGGTGATCCGTTGAGTGTTTATACACACATTGAGCAAACCTGGGTTGAAGGGATGAAGAGGTTCGACCGCGCAAATCCCGAAGATCTTAAATATGCCGTCGGCGGGTACGATGTGTACGGGTATCCCGAGTCGTTTGACGCCTGCGAAGGAGGCCTGCAATGAACATCCGCATGTTGTTCCTCCCGCTCTTCGTTCCGGCCCTCGTTCAGGCCCAGATCGCCGTACACGGCGAAACCGTTTATACCATGGCCGGACCTCCTTTGAAAGACGCGGTCGTGCTCATCAAAGGAACCTCGATCGAACGAGTCGGACCCGCAAGCGAAGTGACCATTCCGGCCGGCTATAAAGTCCTCACGGCGAAGGTTGTCACTCCGGGCCTGGTTGACGCACATTCCACCGTGGGACTTGCGGGAATTTTTAACGTTCCGCACGATCAAATGCAGCTCGAGAAATCCAGCCCCATTCAGCCCGAGCTTCGAGCCATCGATGCATACAATCCCAAAGAGGACCTGGTTGCCTGGGTCCGTTCTCTCGGAGTCACCACGGTGCATACCGGTCACGGTCCCGGCGCGCTGATGAGCGGAACAACCATGGTCGCCAAGACCAGCGGGGAAACGGTTAACGATGTTGTCGTGACTCCGAATCTGATGGTCGCGTTCACCATGGGGTCCAGTGTGTCGCGGAATTTCAAGTCCCCCGGTACGCGGTCGAAAGGCGTGGCGATGTTACGGCAGGAGTTCCTCAAAGCCCGGGACTACCTGAAGAAGCTGGAGAACAAAGATCCTGAAAAACGCCCGGCCCGGGATCTCCAGCTTGAGATGGTCGCCGATATCCTTCGCGGTAATGTGAAGGCATTGGTAACGGCGCAGACTGCTCCTGAAATCGCGGCGGCACTGCGTTTGCAGAAGGAGTTCGGATTTTCAATGGTGTTGGACGGCGCCGCGGAGGCGTATCTCCTCCTGGACGAAATCAAAGCGGCAGGAATATCCGTGATTCTTCACCCGACCATGGTACGAACAGGAGGCGACACAAAGAACGCCTCGTTCACCACGGCGGCAGTGCTTCGCAAGGCCGGGGTTCCGTTTGCTCTTCAGAGCGGGTTTGAGGGTTATGTTCCGAAAACCCGCGTTATTCTTTTCGAAGCTGCTCTGACGGCGGCCAACGGGTTGAGCATCGAAGAGGCCCTACGAACCATCACAATCGATGCGGCGGCAATTCTCGGACTTGAGAAAAGGGTGGGTTCCCTTGAGCGCGGGAAAGATGCCGATCTTGCACTGTTTGACGGTGATCCGTTTGAATACACAACCCGTGTGTGTGCCGTTGTCATCAACGGAACTGTTGTCAGCGAGATGTGCAGATAATTGAAGAATCTCGCGTTGATTGACTTTCTCTGTACTTTCTTGTAGTGTAGGGTTCTTCTTCGAGTCACTCTTGCGTGGCAACCCCTGTGGCTGATAAAACTCCCTTACATCCGGACCAGATCGCCAGAATGTGGAACCGTATTCTTCAGGCCGGGAAGTCCCTCCGGAGCCGACTAGGCATACTCGCCCAATCGATCGGTCATCGGCTGGGGAAATCCAGAATGCCGGAATATGTCTCCGCCCCTGCGTTGAAGGTACGCCTGAAAAAATTATATGCCTCTTTACGCGAACATCTCAAACAGACCCTGGGGTATGGCGTTGAGTTTACGCTCGGTATGAAGATCCGGTGGAAACTCATTCTGATCGTGGGTATTTCGATTGTCGCTGTTACGTTCATCGTCAGTACCGTTGCGGTAAACCGGCAGGAAGAAGAGCTCCAGGCGATGACGGCCATCCTCGGCCTGAACCTTGTGCAGAGTCTCGGGAACGTCGCACAAGACAATCTCCTCCTCGAGTCCTACCCCCCGATCCAGGATTACATTAATAACCTCTCGACGCGTTCATTCCCCGGGCTTGAGTATTTTTTTGTGATGGATCGGAATGGCAGCATGGTGGCCCACTCCCGGGCGGATCAAATCAACCGGCTGGTTCCTCCCGACGAGTTTGACCTCATCACCGGAACTGATTCCGCTCTCGTGCTTGAGACCGATTCCCAACTTCGATTCGTTCAATCTGTCCGTGTCAGGAAAGACGGGGTGCAGTACGTCCTGGGAGGCACGTCGGCCACATTTTCCAAGGATGCCATGTATGCCCGCATTGCCGAAATGCGCGGGCGGATTCTGCTTACCGGTGTCCTTGTTTCCCTTTTCGCCATCTCCATCGTCTATCTCTTTTCTACGAAAATCGTCGGAATTATTGTCGTTCTCTCGGAAGCGGCCCGCAAGGTGGGCGAAGGCGACCTCAAGGTCGCAGTGGTCACCCGGATCAAGGACGAGCTGGGAGTTCTCGCAAAAGAATTCAACATGATGGTGGTGCAGATTCGCGAGAAGACCGAAATGCAGAAGTTCGTCTCCCGGGCGGCGGTACAAATGATCTCGGAGCATAAGGAATCGAGCCTGGGCGGAACGCGGCGCGTGATCACGGCGATGTTCACCGATATCCGGAATTTCACCTCGGTCGCCGAGACCCAATGGCCGGAAGAGGTCGTCGTCACGCTCAACCATTATCTGGACGTTCAAACAAAGGTCATCCACGACTGCGGCGGCGTAGTGGACAAGTTCATCGGGGATGGGATCATGAGCTTCTTTACCGGGAACGACATGGTTGCCAATTCCCTGAAAGCCGCCGTAAAAATCCAGCAGGAAGTGGATTTGATGAACAAACGGCGTAAGAAAAACAACGAGATCGTTTTGGAAATCGGCATCGGTATTGCCACGGGTGTGGCAGTCATGGGAAGCATCGGATCGGCGGACCGGATGGATTACACGGCCATTGGTGACACGGTGAACCTCGCGGCGCGTCTCTGCGGCGTGGCAGGGCCGAATGAGATTCTGGTCTCGGAAACCGTCATCACGCGGATGAACGGCAAGATCAAGGCAGTTTCCGCAGGAAAAATTCCCATCAAAGGAAAAGCGGAGAAGGTTGCCGTGTTCCAGATTCCCTCCAACACTGAAACGGCATGATGCGCTCTCTGCTTCTCGTCCTTCTCTTTATTACCGCGGGCTCGTTGTCTTCGGCCCAGACTTCCGGGGCATTCGATCATGCGCTCGGCGGCTCTTCTGTTATGTGGCTGCCGAGAGCCGGCGCCCTCTTCCTGAATCCCGCGGAACTCGGTCAAGTGCGCCAGGGATCATTTTCCTTCAACAGCCGCAGACTCTCCGCTCTCTCCTCCTTTGGCGGCACCTGGTTTGTTCCCTTTGTCGGAACGTTTGCCGCAGGCGTTGCCGCCTATGGCCCGATCGAGCAATACAGTTTCGGCTATGGCGTTTCCTGGAAGGACTTCATGTTCGGAGGGGGTTTCAGCGCATTCCGCAACACTGAAGAGAGCTTTGGATTATCCTTTGGAGGATCGTGGCACATGAGCGGGCAGACGCCGAACTCGGGATTGCATTCCGGATTCAGCGTCATCAATCTTTCGGACAAGACCTCTTCTCCGTTCTTTTCAGTCAACATGGGTGCAGGATATTGGGCGCTTCCGGAATTTCTACGCGTCCAGGGAGCGTTTCGCCACACCGGAGTGACAAGCGAGGGTCTGATGGGTGCTGAAGTGATTCCTGTGCCCGGATTCGCACTACAGATCGGCACGAGGGCGTTCAAGGAAGTTGTCGGAGGCGTAGGATATCATCTTCCGTACGGTTCCCTCGAACTCTCTGCCGGGAAAACCGGGGCCACATTCTCAATCACCGCATCTCTCTCCGAGCCGGCAATCGCTGCACGCGACCGCGACTATGAACTTGGGCTTCAGGCGCTCGACGAAAACCGCTACTACGAGGCCCAACGTTACTTCACCCGCGCACATCAGTATGATCCCTGGTACGTGTCGGCCAAGGCTGCGGCTGATTCTGCCGGATTGGCGCTGGTCTCCGAACGTCAACTTCTGGAAGCCCGGGCGAAAGTTCAGTATGAGCGCAAAAACTACGTCGAAGCCGGCGAGCTGTATGCCCGGATCCTCCAGATGGATCCCTTAAGCGAAAATGCGAGGGAAAAGGTTCGGGAAATGCAATCCCGCTTGAAGTCGTATTTTAAGCAGCTCATTGTCACCGGCGACAGCCTCCGTACCCGGCGGGAAATCGACCGCGCACGGCGCAACTACCAGCAGGCTCTCGATCTGGATCCGGGAAACGATTCGATCACCGCGAGGATCACCGGACTCAGGGGCCTTGCCCAGGATAACATCCGAACGATGTTGAACCGCGCCAGAGTGTACTTGGACCGTAACCAGCTTGAAGAGGCGGAGCGTGAATACGAGCGTGTACTTGCGACCGAGCCGCGCAATACCCGGGCGCGGCAGGGCCTCGCGGCCATCAGAACCAAGCGCGCGGACGAACTGCTGGACAGGGGCAAAAACCTGGCAACCAGCAACAACCACATGGAAGCTCTGAGGATTTTCCTGCAGATGTTGGACCGCAACCCCCGTCATCGAGAGGCAAGCGAACTGCTCGACCGCACCCGGCAAATTCTCAAACCCGAGGTCGAAACCTTCTTCCGCCTGGGCCTGCAACTATATACGAATGAAGACTACAAACTCGCCATTGAAGAATGGGACAAAGGCCTCCTGATCGATCCGAACCACCAAGGCACCATAGAATACCGGAAAAGGGCTGATGAAAAGCTGAAGGCTCTTGAGCGCTTGAAGTAGTGAAGGGTCCAGGGTGAAGAGTGGAAGATAGGAAATGGAGATGGGAGATGGAAAAGCGTTCTTGGTTCGTGGTTTATGGTCTTAGTTGATGGTTTTTGGTTGTAGTCATTCCCTCCAACGACAACCATAACCGACAACCAAAAACTAGAACCCCAAACTAAGAACCAATAACGCCTTTTGACCCTTACCTCTTACCCGCAGCATCCCACCTTTTTTCTCCTCTTTTCCCGCCACTCTCCCTCGATTCCATACAATATCCGATCGACTTATTCGTCTCAAGGATAAAGACTTGCCGGACAACGTGGAACATGCGGGTATACTAGTGTCGTGTCCCCTAAATAACTTGAATAATAGAGCACGGATTTTCACCGGAAAAGGCGGATTAACACGGGTGTGATTATTGAGATATCATCAGTGAAAATCCGTCCTTTTCGGCCTTTTCCGTGTCCCATTAATAAGCAAAATCATTTGTCGAGGTACTTATTCAAACTAATTCTGGGACGCAACTCTAGATGGCACTATGGACTCCGTCGGGGTGGCTCAGGCTCAGCGTAAGCGGCTTTACGACTTTATCCGGCGGTGTGTCGAATTAGAGGAAGACGCTGAGGATATCCTCCAGGATGTCTTCCTTCAGCTGGTCTCGACATACAGCGTCACAGAACCCATCGAACATTTGACCGCCTGGCTGTTCACAACCGCCCGCAACAAGATCATCGACTGGTACCGAAAACGGCGGAACCGGAACGTTGCTGCAACAAACGACGACCTTGGCGCCCCTTTTGGCATGGAGGATCTTCTTCCTGATCCTGCTCAAGACCCAGAACGCGTCTATGCAAGTTCCCTCTTTTGGTCGGAATTCACGGAAGCCCTGGAAAAGCTTCCCGAGAATCAGCGGAAGGTCTTCGTGATGCATGAACTGGAAGGGAAGAGTTTCCGTCAGATTGCACAGATCACGGGAGAACCCCTCAATACACTCCTCTCCCGGAAACGATATGCCGTCCTTGCGCTGCGGGGACGGTTGCAGGATCTTTACGACGAATCTGAAACTTCATAACAACGTGCCGCGCGAGGCGGCAGAAAGGCACTTATGAGACCCTGGTGGCTGTATAGAATCGGAAAAATCTCGCTTCTGGTTTTCATTGCGATGTTCGGATTTGGGTATGTCGTCATGGAGCTTTGGAACGCATTGATCCCCGCCCTCTTCGGGGGCCCGATTGTCACGTTCTGGCAGGCGGTCGGACTTCTCCTCCTGTCACACATCCTTTTCCGCGGATGGGGACACGGCTATTACGGAAAGCGAAGCAATAACTGGCGGAAACGGTTCGAAGAAAAACTTGCTTCCATGACACCGGAAGAACAGGAAAAATTCAAACGGGAATGGAAGGACCGCTGTGGATGGTATCCCGGAATGGAGAAAGATGTGCAACCACAGGGTCAAACAAGAACGTAACGGCCAGGAAGGAGCACGGTATGAAACTCGGAATTCTGGGAACGGGAGTTGTCGGTCAGACCATCGCCGCAAAATTGAATGAACTTGGCCACGAGGTGATGATCGGCACGCGTGACGTCGCGAAAACCAAGGCAACGACTGAACGAACCCCCATGGGACCTGCTTTTGGCGAGTGGTACAAAAGCCATCAGACTATCAAGCTCGGAACGTTTGCCGAAGCTGCGAAATTCGGCGAACGGGTGTTCCTCTGCACGAACGGCAGCGGCACACTCGATGCCATTAAACTTGCAGGGCCCGAGAATCTGAGCGGTAAAACCGTAGCGGATATTTCCAATCCGCTCGATTTTTCCAACGGAATGCCGCCCACACTGCTTCCCCGGTTTGCCAATACGAACTCGCTGGGGGAAGAGGTCCAGAAAGCACTCCCCGGAGCCCATGTCGTCAAGACCCTCAACATCGTGAATTGTGAAGTCATGGTGAATGCGAAGAAAACCGGCGGGGATCCGACTATGTTCGTCGCCGGAAATGACGCAAAGGCAAAGGACCAGGTAAAGGAAATCCTCACGCAGTTTGGTTGGTCGGATATTTTGGATCTTGGCGATATTTCAGGCGCACGAGGGATGGAAATGCTCGTCATCATCTGGGTGAGGACCTGGGGCGCCATCCAAAACGGCTATTTTGGCTTTAAGATCGTGCGTTAATCGTGTGGTTCCCCGGTAAAGAACGCCCTTTTATGGAATCCCCCCATTCCGGCCCTCGACGGGATTTTTTACCCAATGGATGGGAACCTGTCGCACCCCCGTGCGTCTAATCCAAAAAACCAAAACACCCTACTTTTTGGAGGCGCTATGAAGCAAACGCTACTGGCTGGAATGATGGCAATAACCATGTTGCCGGTTTCTGCGGGGTTGACCGCCGATCCACCGCAGGAAGAAAAGACCCGGTCGAAACGCGGGTGGCTGGGAGTTTCGATCCAGGATGTTTCCAGACATCTCGCCGAAGAGTTTGATCTCAAAACCGAAGACGGGGCGTATATCTCGGAAGTTCAGGATGAAAGCCCGGCAGATTCGGTGGGATTGAAGAAGGGTGATGTCGTTGTGGAATTCGGCGGCCGCAAGATCTATGACGCCGATGATCTGGCAAAATCGGTAGGCAGAACAGAACCGGGCACCCGCTCGACCGTTGTCGTGCTTCGGAGTGGAGAACGAAAGACTTTCACGGTGGCCGTTGGAAAACTCCCGCGCCGCAGGAATTTCGCCTGGTCCATGGGAGGTGACGGATCGAGATTTCGAATGTTCCACGGGGGAAGCGGAATGCTCGGGTTGAGTACCATCACGCTCAACGAACAGCTCGCGAAATACTTCGGCGCGCCGAATGACGAAGGCGTGTTGGTGGAGATGGTCAAAAAAGGAAGCTCGGCAGACAAAGCGGGAATCACGGCCGGCGATGTGATTCTGAAGGTCGGAACACGCACGGTGGATGAGGTGGAAGATATCTGGAAGGGATTGGAAAAATACGACGAAGGCGAGATGGTTGACGTAGAGGTCCTTCGGAAGGGAGTAAAGAAAACGGTGAAGGTTGAAATGGAGGATGTGGAGGACGGACCGTGGGGATTCTCCGCTCCGATGGTTTCTCCCGTACCGAAGATCCATGTTTTTCCACGGGATCACGATATTAATTTCGATTACGATTTCGATACTGAAATCGCACCGCAGATTAAGAAACTCGAACGGAAGATCCAAAGCATCACTCCAAAACTTGAGGAACGCATTCAGCGCAAAGTCCGCTCCACCCTTCGCACTACTTCTGTTTGATGTAAGCTGCCTCCTTCATGCAAGACCCCGGTCACCAAGCGGCCGGGGTTTTGTGTTTACGGCGCTCCCCGCCTTGCGTCATGGCTAAAGCCGGTTCGACTTTGGCTGGAGTGCCCCCCACCATGGATGGTTGGGTAAGGGATCGGCAAACCAGGATTCACTTTTTACATACTGCTTACAACTTACTACCTACATCCTTTCTATTCATCCATTGCATTTTACATTTTTCCCCACCTTCCGTATCTTACCTTCCAATGAGACAAACCTTCAAAACCCTCCTCTTCCCAATCCTCGCTCTCCTTGCAATCGCTCTTCCGCTCCTGACAAGCTACGAGGTCCGCGAATGGGCCGCCGATACCTTTCTTCCAAGCCGGGTTCACAACGCCGACCCAACCCCACCCTTCACACCGACCGTCACAACGGCCCCGGCTCTTCGATTCATCGTGGTCGGTGATGCCGGGACGGGCGGACGCGGTCAACGGCAGATTGCCGGGTCCATGGCACGGGTTGCCGCAACCGATTCAACATCCCTCGTCCTGATGCTCGGTGATAATTTCTATGAACGCGGCGTTCAATCAATCACCGACCCGCAATGGCTGGACAAATTCGAAACGGTCTATCACCATCCTTCCCTTCAAATCCCGTTCTTCGCCGTTCTGGGCAATCATGATTACCACGGGAATCCCCAGGCACAGGTGGACTACACGGCGACGAGCGGCCGATGGGTCATGCCTTCCCGGTTTTACTCCCGATTGTTCTCAGTGGACGATTCGACGGATGTTGATCTATTTTTCCTCGATACGAACATCCTCTCGGATATGGGCAGGGCTGTAAGGGATTCCGCTTCGTACATGCCGCAGCTTCGGTGGCTGGAATCCGAACTGAAACAGAGCCACGCCCGTTGGAAAATCGTCGCCGGCCATCATCCTGTGTATTCCAACGGCCGGCATGGGAACGATCCGCAACTCGGACAGCTTCTTGAACCCTTGCTTGTTCGCCATAACGTGGACATTTACCTCGCAGGCCACGATCATGACCTTCAGATTCTTGAGCCCGTGCAGGGTGTTTACCACATTGTGAGCGGAGCGGGGGGAAAGGACCGCGATGTGGACTGGAAGGACAATACCATCTTCGCGGCCACACGGCTCGGATTCGTCCGCATTACTGTATCCCACGCAAATGTCATTGTGGAGTTTTTTGACCGGGATGGTGTTCGAACGTTTTCCCATGCAATCCCAAAATCCACTCTCCGGTAACCGCACGGAATGACTTCGCCATCTGACGCGCATCGGCACTCCACAACCCTTCTCGCCGGTTTCACCATGATCGCGTTTGCCTCCAACTCCGTCTTGTGCCGACTCGCACTCCAGCCGAACCTGATCGATCCCGGATCATTCACGCTTCTGCGGCTTGTCAGTGGGGCAATGGTTCTCGCCGGTCTTGTCAGCATGCGAAGAGACGGGGCCTGGCGCAAACCCCATTGGTTCGCGGCCCTCGCTCTATTCGCCTACGCGGCGCCTTTCTCTTTTGCTTACGTGCGGATTCCCATCGGCATCGGGGCCATCATTCTGTTTCCCGCGGTTCAACTTACAATGATCGGATGGGATCTCTTTCACGGGAAGAAACTCCATGCGATGGAATGGACGGGGCTCGGGCTGGCGTTGGGCGGACTGGCAATCCTGACGCTGCCGGGAGCAACAGCTCCTGATCCGGTCGGCGCCGTGCTCATGGGTGTTGCAGGAATCGCCTGGGGTGCCTACTCGCTGATTGGCCGGGGAAGCAGGAACGCCGTAGCCAACACCACAGGCAATTTCGTCTATGCCGTTCTCTTTGCCATCCCCCTGGTCGGAGCAGCACCGTCGGAAATGCACTGGACATCGACCGGACTCATACTGGCGACAATATCGGGCGGGCTGGCTTCCGGCATCGGGTATGCCGCCTGGTACACCATCTTGCCCCGCATTAGCGCAACACAGGCCGGCATCCTCCAGCTTCTCGTTCCGATTCTTGCTACATTGGCAGGAATCGTGATCCTTGATGAGCCCATGAGCGTCCGGCTTGCCGTGGCGGGAGTCGCGGTTATTTCGGGAGTAGCGCTGGCGGTGGTGATACCGGGTAGAAAAAGCGAACACCGATAACACAGAAACTTACAAGATGATCACTGATCAGAATCAGTGATGATCACGTCCTCTTCTGTGTCATCTGTGTTCTCATCTTTAGACAAGGGCCATTATGATAAAATTTCTCACGCTCTTCATCTTTCTATCCCCCTTCCTCCTTCACGCTCAGCGCAACCTCGGTGTGCGCGCGACCGAATCCGGCGGACCACTTATGCCCGAACAAGCCATGTACGATGTGACATTCTATGATCTGGACCTGACGGTGAATCCTTCGGATTCCAGTATCGGCGGAGCGGTAAGCGTGTACGCCATGATCGTGCATCCCACAGAATGGATTGTGCTCGATCTGGACACGGTGTTTACTGTGGCGGCAACGTTGGGCGGAACGGTCGGCGGAGAGGGGCGGGTGCTTCCGTTTGAACGGCGCGGATGGAAACTCTGGGTTTCCCTGGGGCAAACATATCAGCCCGGCGAACGAGTCCACGTCCAGGTGCGGTACGCAGGCAGGCCCCGCATCGCGGCGCGGCCGCCGTGGGTGGGCGGATTTACCTGGGCAAAGACGCCATCGGGCCAGCCGTGGATCAGCTTGTCGTGTCAGAATGACGGAGCCGATATCTGGTGGCCCTGCAAGGATCACCCGGGCGATCGGGCAGATTCCGTGGCCCTGCATATCACGGTACCGGCGTCGCTGATCTGCGCATCCAACGGAAAACTCCTGAACGTGCGGAGCAATCCGAACGGCACCAGCACCTACAATTGGCTGGTTTCCACTCCGATAAACAACTATTGCGTCAACATCAGCATAGCCCCATACCGGACGGTCGACACGCTCTACACCAGCATCACCGGCGAGCAGTTTCCGTTTTCCTTCTGGGTCATTCCGGAAGACTACGAGCGCGGCGTCAAGCACTTGCCGCTGTTCATGAAGGATATGCGCTTTTTCGAGGAGCGCCTGGGCCCCTATCCCTTCCGTGCCGACAAATACGGCGTTGTGCACACGCCCTACCTCGGTATGGAGCATCAAACCCTCATCGCGTACGGCAATGAATTCCGCATCAACGAATACGGCTACGACCGGCTACATTTCCATGAACTCGCGCACGAATGGTGGGCAAACCTTGTCAGTAATGCGGACTGGAAGGACTTCTGGATCCATGAGGGCTTTGCGACATACATGGAGGCGCTCTTCCGGGAATCCCTGGCTGGCGATACCGCCTACCACAGCTTCATGGCAGGAATCCGTGGCCGCATCGCAAGTCTGAAACCCGTCGCCCCCAGACAGCCCAGCACTTCAACGGAAATCTATTTCTTCCCTCCGGACTTTACGCGCAGTGATGCGGATGTCTATTTCAAGGGTGCATGGATCCTTCACACCATGCGCTACCTCATCGGAGCGCAGGCCACGAATAGATTCTTGCGGCTCATGGCATATCCGGATCCGTCCCTCGAAACGGTCACCGACGGCTCTCATTGCCGTTATGTCACTACCGAAGACGCGTTGAGGACCGCCGAGAATGTGTCGGGATTGGATTTCGATTGGTTTTTTGACGTGTATCTCCATCAGCCCTTCCTTCCGA
>Ga0302046_10003078_pt1 | contig 15234 bp, 7 predicted proteins | sample RVTome_11_FD_200261 | JGI IMG/M metagenome (GOLD analysis project Ga0302046, IMG submission 200261) | Soil microbial communities from uranium-contaminated site in the Upper Colorado River Basin, Wyoming, United States - RVT147D111 (version 2) ...
CCGACGCGATCATCGCCCTGCGCTGCTGCAAGCTGAGCGGCCGCTTCGAGGACTTCTGGGAGCGGCGGTCAGACGCCGTCGCCGGGTGTGTCGGCTGACCTCATCTCACAATCCTGTCGTGCGCCCCCCCTATATACTGGGGTCAGGAAGGTCGAAGACCCCCAGGAATTGCGTCAAGCGAAGCTGCTGCCGGGGCCGCGACTCAGGGTCCGGCGGGCTCCTCTCCCAGGGTGACGCGGAGAGCCACTCTCGTGACCCCGCGAATCGCGCGGATATCGACGGTCTCCCCGGCGCCGGCCTGGGCGAGGCGCGATCCGAGGTTGGACTCCCCGACCGCTCGTCCGGCGACTCGCGTGAGGATGTCGCCTTGCTCGAGCCCGCCGCGAGCGGCCGGGCCGCCGGGCGTCACCCGCAGGATCGCGACCCCTTGGCCGGCATCGAGGCCCAGACCGAGGCGCCGGGTCTCGTCCAGCGGCCCCGGGTAGACGCCCAGGTAGCCGCGCTTGACTCGCTCGACGGTGAGGTCGTGCTCGCCGCCGGGGCGCCCGACGACGATCGTCGCACGTGCTCCCGGTTCGACGGATCGGAACCGCGCTCCGACCTCATCGGGATCCTCGACCTTCCGGCCGTCGAACGCCAGCAGGACATCCCCGACCTCGAAACCGACGGCTTCGCCTCGCGACCCGTCCTCGACTCCCGTCACGCGGGCCACGCGCGTGCCGTCCGTTTCCGGAAGGACCTCGGCGCGCAGCCCCAGCCACTCGATGTTGTGGATGAACTGCGGTGAGGTCGGAGCGTCCGCCAGGCGATCCACGACGCCGTACGCCAGACGGACGATCGACGCCATGCGCTCGTAGTCGAGCTTGGCCGCGTGATCTCCGAGCTGATGGTAGTCCTCGTGGGTGCCCGTGAAGAAGAACGCGAAGGGGATGTCGCGATCGTGGAACGGGTCGTGGTCGCTGTTCCCCATGTACGCGGCCCCCGCGAGGTCGAGATCGACCTCGGGACCTTCGTTGGCCAGCTCGATGATCCCGCGCAATCCACGAACGTATCCATCCCCGTAGATCTTGACGGCGCGCTCCGGGTTGCGGCCGATCATGTCGAGATTGAGCATGAAGGCGACGTTGTCGAGCGGTATCAGCTCCCGGGTCACGAGGGCCCGCGATCCGAGCAGTCCCTTCTCCTCGCCGCTGAACGTCACGAACATCAGACTGCGCCGGGGTTTCCGGGGCAGGGACGCGAACGCCCGCGCCAGCTCCAGGACGCCGGCCACCCCGGAGGCGTTGTCGTCGGCCCCGTTGAACACCGTGTCCCCCTCGCCTCCGAACGCTCCGACGTGATCGTGATGACCGCCGACCACGATCCACTCGTTCGCGAGTGTCGGGTCGGAGCCCTGTAGCAACGCGGCGACGTCTCGCGCCGCCACCTCCTCCGCTCCTTCCGATCTACGGATCGCGATGCGCGCACGGGCCTCGCCGAGCGGGAGGTCGGACGGCCGGCGGCCTCCATCCACGGCGCGCTGAAGATCCTCGAGGGCGAGCCCGGAGCCGGAGACGAGCATGCGCGCCGCGTCGCCGCTGATCTGAATCGCGAGGAAGGGCTCTCCGGCCGGCTCGGAACGCCCTTCGTCCGGCGGCTCCAGGCGCAAGCTGCCTCCCAACCGCAGGTCGTCGCCCGGGGGGTGGTTGAGGGGATCGGTGACCAGGAGCATTCCCGCGGCGCCGTGCTCGCGAGCGTTGTCCGCCTTGCCCTTGAACGTCGCGTGCCGGTCGCTCCCCGCATCGTCGAACGACCTGTCGGGGTCGCTCTCGCCGGGCGTGTGGCGAAAAACCAGAACGAGCTTGCCGGTGACGTCGAGACCGGCGTAGTCATCGTAGCCCCTGTCCGGGGCGGTGATGCCGTAGCCCGCGAACACGACCGGCGCCTCGAGCGCTCCCTCATCAGAGAAGTCGAACGGCCTGAAATCGTGGCCCGCGATTCCGTCCCCGCTCTCGCCCGCCGCCGAGAGACTCATGGACGTGCTCGCGATGTCGAAGCCGGAGCGGTAGAGCGTGAAGTCGATGAAGTACGTGTCCCTGCCGGGCAGCGGCTGCAGCCCGGTCGCAGCGAACGCGGCGGCGACGTACTCCTCGGCCGTACCGATGCTCGGGGTGCCGGTCTCCCGGCCCGCGAGCTTGTCCGAGGCGAGATACTCGACGTGACGCCTCAGGTCTCCCGCATCGATGCCCGACGGACCCGAACGGGGCTCGCCGGAGCCGCTCCCGCACAGCCCCCAGAACAGTGCCAGACCCAGGGCGATGCCATTCGGCTCCATCAGGTGCGGACCCCTCTCGCAGCGTCGTTCAGTATACGCCGCGGGAGGCCCACGGCGGCGCCGTCGCGGCGACTTGCCAACCGGGCGGGAGTTGTGCGACAAGCATGCGTGACAGGAGTCGAGCGTTGAAATCCAGGGAGTTGCGGAATCTGGGGATTCCCGCGGGGGAGTCCGTCGCGGTGGCGCAGGGCTGCGTCGCCGCCGGGGCGCGCTCCGGGATGAAGACGCCACGGCTCCGCGAGATCGTCCGTGCGGTCGTGGATCGTCCCTCCGAATACAAGGAGGACCCGAACTTCGGCCCGCTGGCCCGGCAGTTGATCCGGATTGCCGAGGCGCGGAGCCACTACCGCCCCCGGGGCGGGACGGCGCCGTACCGTAAATGGGGGAACGACCTCGACGCGCAGTCCATCCAGCAGATGGAGAACGCGTGCAGCCTCCCGGTCTCCGTGCGCGGTGCCCTGATGCCCGACGCTCACGTCGGATACGGGCTGCCCATCGGAGGAGTTCTGGCGGTGCGCGACGCCGTGATCCCCTACGCGGTGGGTGTCGACATCGCTTGCCGTATGAAGATGACCGCCTACGACCTTCCGCCGGATCTCCTCGTGAAGAGACCCGATCTTCTCCGCAAGGCGATCGAGGACGAGACGCGGTTCGGCATCGGCGCGTCGTTCCGGAACCGGCGCACGCACGCGGTCATGGACGACGACTGGACGATCACCGGCGTGACGCGCCAGCTCAAGGACAAGGCGTGGGCGCAGCTCGGAACCAGCGGCAGCGGGAACCACTTCGTGGAATTCGGCCTGCTCGAGCTCGGTGACGACGCGCTCGGCCTGGAGCCGCGCGTCTACCTGGCGCTCCTGAGCCACAGCGGAAGCCGCGGAACCGGGGCGACCATCGCGGCGCATTACAGCCGGCTCGCCATGCAGCGCCACCCGGAGCTCCCGCCGGAGCTGCGCCACCTGGCGTGGCTCGACCTGGCGTCCGAGGAAGGACGGGAGTACTGGGCCGCGATGGAGCTGATGGGACGATACGCGTCGGCCAACCACGCCTGCATTCACCGCCACATCGCGAGACACGTCGGCGCCCGGGTGCTGCTCGACCTCGAGAACCATCACAACTTCGCGTGGCGGGAAGAGCACGACGGCGAGAGCCTGATCGTGCATCGCAAGGGAGCCACGCCCGCCGGCAAGGGGGTGATCGGGATCATCCCGGGATCGATGGCCAGCTCGACCTACGTCGTGCGCGGGAAGGGGAACCCCGCCTCGCTCGAGTCCGCGGCGCACGGCGCGGGACGGGCCATGAGCCGGACGAAGGCCAAGGAGACGTTCCGCTGGAAGCAGGCGCAGGCCGTGCTCGCGGAGCGCGGAGTGACCCTGATCTCGGCCGGCCTGGACGAGGTCCCGATGGTCTACAAGGACATCGAGAAGGTGATGGCCGCGCAATCGGATCTCGTGGAGCCGATCGCGCGTTTTGCTCCGAAACTGGTCAAAATGGCGCCCGAAGGCGAGCGGCCGGAAGACTGAAGCTGCGTCCCAATAAGGAGGAAGGCGATGTTGAAGGAGTTCAGAGAGTTCGCGATGCGCGGCAACGTCATGGACATGGCGATCGGCATCATCCTGGGTGTCGCGTTCGGCAAGATCGTGTCCTCGTTCGTCAATGACGTCCTGATGCCGCCGATCGGCAAGCTGATGGGGAACGTCGACTTTTCCGATCTGTTCCTCTCCCTGTCGGGCGGAGACTACGCGTCGCTGGCCGAGGCCAAGGAGGCAGGCGCCGCGACCCTCAACTACGGCGTGTTCATCAACACCATCCTGGACTTCCTCATCGTGGCGTTCGCGATCTTCCTCCTCATTCGCCAGATCAACAAGCTCACGAGGAAGGACGAGGCGCCGGCGGCGGCACCGACCACCCAGAGCTGCCCGCAGTGCCTCATGGACATTCCCATCAAGGCGCGCCGCTGCGGCCACTGCACCTCGCTGGTTGCCGGCGGGTAGATCCTCTATTCCACCGACCCGAGCCTCAGCCGAGGAAGCTCGATGCGCGCAGGCTCGTCGCTTCCCTCGGTGATGCGGATACGTGTGTCGAGCGCGACGTCGCGAAATACCTGACGCTTGCCGGACTTCGGCCAGGCGACCTCGACGCCGACGATCCGGGTCGCGTCGCCGAGGCCGATTTCCTGACGGGCCGGCGAGCCGCCGAAGCTGCTGACGCTGCCGACCGCGCGGTGGACCGTGCGCGGGCCGGCGGGCGTCTCGACGGTGACCCGGATCCTCGCTCCGTAGGCGCCGCGATTGCTCTCCACGCCCACCGCCTGGATCGCGACGAAGCGGTTCCCGTGCCCCGGGTTCTCGAACAGAACGTCGGCGGATTCGTCACCGGGGTACAGGCCGCCCGGCCGATTGTGGACGTCCTGATCGCCGTCGTTGTCGAGATCGGCGAATGCGACCCCGCATCCGCTCTGCGGGCGATCGAAGCCGCCGGACCGGGTCACGTCCTCGAAGCGCCGCCCGCGGTCGCTGCGCAGCACGACGCTGGGCATCCCGCTCCCGCGCGACGGATCTCCGCCCGCGAGGTAGATGTCGAGCCAGCCGTCGTTGTCGAGGTCGCCGAAGCTCGCGCCCATGGAGAGGTAGACGTGGTCGAGCCCCACCTCGGCGGTGACGTTCGCGAAGGTCCCGTCGCCGCGGTTGCGGTACAGGCGCGGCAGCCCGGCGGCGTGCCGCGGCCCGGGCGCCGGCGCGGCCGGATCCGCCGTGCTCGCCCGGTACCCGGCGACGAACAGGTCGAGGTTCCCGTCGTTGTCGTAGTCGAAGAACCACGTCGCGGAGCTCGGACCGGCGGGCTCGGTGACGCCCGCCTGCGGAGCGACGTCCTCGAAGGTGCCGTCGCCGCGATTGCGGTACAGGCGGTTGTCCTCGAGATTCGAGACGTAGAGGTCCACGTCGCCGTCGTTGTCGTAGTCGCCCGCCGTCGCGCCCTTGCAGTACCGATCGTTGGTGACCCCGGCTCGTGGGGCGACGTCCGTGAAGGTGCCGTCGCCGTCGTTGCGGAACAACTGCGAGGGAAAGTCGGCACCGCTCGCGACGTGCTTGCGGGACTCGTTGCACACGTAGAGGTCGAGGTCGCCGTCGTTGTCGTAGTCACCCCACGCGCCGACCTGGGTCGGGTAGGCGGGGTCGGCCAGCCCGGCGCGGCGCGTGACGTCGGTGAAGACTCCCTTGCCGTCGTTTCCGAGCAGCGAGTTTCGGATGCGGCCGTCGTCGAACAGCCACGCGCCGCGCAGCACGAGGAGGTCCGTGTCGCCGTCGTTGTCGTAATCGCCCGCGACGACGTTCGACCCGCCGAGCTGATGGTCGACGCCCGATGCCGCCGAGCGGTCCTCGAAACCGCCGTGACCGTCGTTGCGGTGATAGGAAAGCGGCCCGGAGGGATCGAAGGTCGAGGTCACGATGTCGAGCAGGCGGTCGGCGTCGAAGTCCTCCACGGCCACGCCGCCGCACCGATCGAGGGCATCCAACCCGAGGTCACGGGCGACGTCGCGAAAGCGGCCGATGTCGTGGGTGGAACCGGCCGTTCCGGGCGGCGGACGGCGGTCCTGGGGGACGGACCCGGGACGCTCGACCCGGGGGCCGAGGTACTTGTTGCCGCTGTCGTACAGGCGTTGCGCGACGCGCTCGAACTCCTCGAGCACGACCGCGGGGTCGGAGGGGTCGGGGGGCGCGAGACCGGCGTCGGCCAGGCGTTCCCTCGCCGCCGTATGGTCCGGGTCGAGTCGCACGGCTTCGGCGAACTGCCGAAGCGCCTCTTCCCGGGGCCGGCCGAGGAGCTCCCAGGCGACGCCCAGCCGGTAGTGCGCATCGGCGAGGTCGGGATCGATCGCGATCGCCTCGCGAAACGACCGCTGCGCGTCCTCGGCCCTGCCCGACCGCAGGTACGCGGTGCCGAGGTTGACGCGAACGCGGGGATCGTCCGGGACGAGCTCGGCGAGGATTCGATAGGCATCGATCAGACCCGCCAGGTCCCCGCGATCGGCGAGCGCGGCGCTGAGGCGCACCAGCACGGCCGGGTCGCGAGGAGAGATCTCGTGGCACCGGCGGTACTGCGCGATGGCCTCGTCGAGCCGGCCCTGGGCTTCCAGGGCGCGCCCGATCTCGATGCGCGCTCGAACGTGGCCCGGATCGAGCTCGACCGCCTTCGCGAGGAGCCGCATCGACTCGTCGCCGCGACCCGCGAGCCCGAGCGCGACCCCCTGGAGGTACCGGACGTCGGCATCGTCGGGCCGGACGACGGCAACCGCGTCGAGTTGCTCCAGGGCGCCGGCGTCGTCGTTCTTGGCGAGCAGCGCCTGCGCGCGCTCGAAGCGGTGGCGCGTGCTCGCGCCGAGCGCGCGAACCTCGCGCTCCAGGATCGGATCGGGGATCCCCTGCAGCTCCCTGGAGTGCGCGGCGCGTTCCGCGGCACCCCGCGCGAGATCGTCCTCTCCCAGCATGCGGTAGGCACGCACCAGCGCGGCATGGACGGCGGCATCTTGCGGAGCCAGCTCCGCCGCGCGATAGAGCGCGACGACGGCCGCCGCGGGCTCTCCCAGCGCGAGCAGGACCTCTCCCAGCGAGCGCTGCGCCATCTCGAGATCGGGGGCGAGCGCCACGGCGCGGGACAGATCCGCCTTCGCCGCCTCGTGCATCCCGTGGGTCGATCGCGCCAGGCCGAGCCGGACGAAGACGGGCGCGTATGAGGGAGCGAGCCTCGCGGCACGCTCGTAGAGCGCGATGAAGTCCTCGGCATCCGCTCCGTCGAGCTCGAAGGCGCGGGCGAGAAAGTACACCCAGCGGAACTCGCCGGGAGCCCGGTCGCCAGCCTGCTCGTAGCACCTCGCGGCCGGCTCGTGGAGGCCGTGAACGAGCAGCACCGAGCCGAGCCGCCCCCAGGCTTCGGCGGAGTCCGGATCGGCGAGCACGGCTTCGCGCGCGCCTTCGATGGCGGCCACGACCCCGTCCTCCAGACCCTGGAGGTCGGGTTGCGGAGGCGCGGGTGCGGCGCCGGCGAGAACGACGAGCGTCACGAGCCAGGCGCAGGCACGTCCGCTCACGGGGCGGCCTTCCCGGCCCCGCGAACCACGGTCACGTAGCGGTCGACGCCCGGCGCGGGGAAGGACTCCCTCGATCCGTCGGGCCATCGAACCACGATGCTCTCGATCGACCCGGCCTTGCCGAGCCCGAAGTGAACCCGCGGGTCGTTGCTCGCCAGGTACCCGGAGCCCGGATTCACCCAACCCCGTAGGCGTGGTGCTCCGATCCGGACGACCGTGATCTCGGCCCCGATCGCGTCCCGGCCGTAGCGCGGGTCGATCGCCCGCACGCCGAGCCAGTGCCCGGCCCGCTCCGCGCGGTTGCGGTACAGCCGCGCGCCGGAGCCGAGGTTGGCGACGACGAGGTCGACGTCGCCGTCGGAATCGACGTCGCCTGCCGCCAGGGCGCGCGAGATCTCGACCGGGGTCGTGAAATCGCGCCCGGCCTCGGGCTCCTTGACGAACGCGCCGGCGCCGCGATTGAGGTACAGCAGGTTCGGCTCCGCGAACGCGTCCCACGGAGGCTTCACCGACGCGTCGGCGCGCGGCTTCCCGCGCGTCACGCGCCCGTTGGCGATGATGAGGTCGAGGTCGCCGTCGAGCTCGACGTCGAACGCCGCGGTTCCGAAACCCGTGTGATGGGCGGTTGCCAGCCCGCTCGCTCCCGAGCGGTCCTCGAACCCGTTCTTCGCTCCCAGGTTGCGGTACAAGGTGTTGGTCTCGTTCCCGAGGTGCGTCAGGAACAGGTCCGGTCGCAGGTCGGAGTCGAGATCGGCCGCGACGACGCCCATGCCCGCCTCCGCGGCTCCGTGGAGGTTGTAGGCGACGCCGGACAGCAGCGCGACCTCGCGGAAGGTCCCGTCACGCTGGTTGAGCCACAGGTGGTTGGCGGAGCCGTCGTTGGCGACGAACAGGTCGGGCCAGGCGTCGTCGTCGGCATCGACGAGGGTGACGCCGAGTCCCGCGCCCGAGCCGCGGACGATCCCGGATGCGACGCTGACGTCCGTGAAGGTGCCGTCGCCGTCGTTGTGCAGCAGGACGTCGCTTTGCGGCGGGAAGACCTTCGGACTGCAGTAGTCGGGCCGGCCCCCCGCATCCGTGCAGCTCTTCTTGGGGTCGTACTCGACGTATCGCGCCACGAACAGGTCGAGGAAGCCGTCGCGATCGTAGTCGAAGAACGTCGCCGAGGACGACCATCCCGCGACCGCGATGCCCGCCCGTTCGGTGACGTCCTCGAAGGTGCCGTCGCCGCCGTTGCGGTACAGGCGGTCGCGGCCGTGGTTCGTGACGTACAGGTCGGGATCGCCGTCGTTGTCGTAGTCGCCGACCGCGACACCCATGCCGTAGCCGGTGTCGCCCACCCCCGCCTGCTGCGTGACGTCCTCGAAGCGACCGTCTTTCCCCTGCCGGTACAGCCGGTCGCGCGCCGCGGCTCCGGGAGGTGCCGCGCTCGCGGCATCGTTCCCGTTCGTGAGGTAGAGATCGAGGTCGCCGTCGCCGTCGTAGTCGAACAGCGCGGCGCCTCCTCCCATGATCTCCGGCAGGAGGAACTGCCCGTGCGCTCCGGTCTCGTAGACGAAGTCGAGGCCGGCGCGCTCCGTGACGTCCTCGAACCACGCCGCGGCAGGCGGCGCCGGGCCGGGACCGGCTGCGGTCCCGCCGGGAGCGGGCGGCGGGAGGGCGCCGACGCACCCGCTCAGGACGACGGTGAGCGCCGCTCGCTGGCTCCCTCGCACATGCACCCCGGAAGATCGGCTCGCCAGTGTATATCTACCGCCGCGGCCCGCACCGCGCGGGTCGGCCGCGCCTCGCGCCGTAGCACCTTTCTGAGCAAAAAGGTCGCGATCTCGCGCCATTCGTCGCGATTCGCCTATCCGCTTCCCCGACCCTATATTGCTCTCATGCTAAACGCGGAGCTCGAAAATGGCGCCAACCGCGTCATCCAGGGGGACTTTCGTTCGGCGGCGAACGAAGGGGAGATCGGCGCTCCGATTCACCCTCTGATCGATGGCGAGCGGTCCGGCGGGAACGCCCACCCCGCGCTCCTGATCGATCCCTCGACCGGGAGCGCGTTCGCCCAGGTCGCGTACGCGCTGCCGGCCGACATCGACCGCGCGGCGGAGTCCGCGGCCCGCACCCTGTCGCTGTGGCGCAGCGTGCCGTTCGAGCAGCGCGGTGCAAAGCTGCAGAAGCTCGCGGACCTGATCCACGAAAACGCGTGGACGATCGCGAGGCTCATCTCCCAGGAGCAGGGCAAGCCGGTTCTCGAGGCGTTCAACCTCGAGGTCCTGCCCGCGCTCGACCATCTGAAGTTCATCATCGGATACGCGGAGCGTTTTCACGCCGGCCTGCGGGTCGATCCGCGTCATCCGTTCTACGCGCACAAGAGAGCCCACTACCTGTACGACGCGATCGGGGTCGTCGCGATCGTGACTCCGTCGCCGTTGCCGTTCGCCGTGCCCCTCATCCAGGTCGCGGCCGCGCTGGCCATGGGCAACGCCGTCGTGCTGAAGCCGTCGGACCACACGCCCCTGTGCGGGCTGCGCATCGGGGAGCTGTGCATGGAGGCGGGCTTTCCCGCGGGACTCGTGAACGTCGTGCCCGCCCTTTCCGAGGAAGCGCTGCGGCTGGTGGCGCACCCGCGGATCGACAAGGCATTCCTGACCGGCGGCGTCGATGCCGGGCGCAACGTGATCGGAGTCGCCGGGGTGGCGCTCCGACCGGTGGTGCTGTCCCTCGGAGGCAAGCACCCCTCGGTCGTCGCCGGCGATGCCGACGTCGAGCGCGCCGCGCGCGGCGTGGTATGGGGTGCCCTGGCCAACGCCGGCCAGAACTGCGGATCGATCGAGCGCGTGTACGTCGAGGAGAGCGTCGCGTCGGCGTTCATCGACCACGTCCTGAAGGAGGTCGACCAGGTCCGCGTCGGCAATCCGCTGTGCGAGGAAGTCGAGATGGGCCCGCTGCTGTCCAGCGAGCGGCGGCGCGAGGTCCACGACCAGGTCAGCGAGGCGATTCAGCGCGGCGCCCGCATGCTGCGCGGCGGCATCATGCCGGACGGCGACGGCTTCTTCTATCCCCCGACCGTCCTGCTGGGGCCGCCCAACGACTGCCGCCTGATGCGCGAGGAGACGCTGGGGCCCGTGATTCCCATCGTCGTCGTGGACAGCATCGAGCGCGCGATCCTGCTGGCGAGCGACTGCGACTACGCCCTGACCGCGAGCGGCTGGACGACCTCGAACGACAAGGCGGAGCGGCTCATGGTCGGCCTGCCGGCGGGCGTGGTGACGATCAACGACGTGCTGTACTCGTACGGCGAGCCCGCGGCCACGTGGTCGGGCTACCGCTTGAGCGGCATGGGGCAGAGCCACGGGACGCCCGGGCTACGCGAGATGTCGCGCCAGCGCTTCGTGTCGTTCGACGACCAACCCGCGGATGCGCCGCTGTTCGCCTTCCCGTACGACGAGCAGGCCACGGAGATCTCGCGAGGCTCGCTCGAGTACCTCCACGGCAAGAGCAGGCACCGCCGCCTCGGCGCGCTCAGCCGCCTGGTGCGCAACAAGCGCTTTCGCTCCCGCACGCCGGTGCGCTGGCTGTTGCTGCCGAAGAAACACCGCGGGAAGTAGGGCGGGCAGGTCGGCCGAGACTCCGGGCACCCCTCGCGGGGTGTCGATGACCGCTACGCGTCCAATCTCACGACGCCGCCCCGGGAGCCCTTCTCGCGATTAGTCGGACGGGCTCCTGCCCCGCCGCATTCCTGCCAAGGCGCCCAATGCTGATCCCAGAATCGCTCCGATGGTCGAGTTGACGAGGACCGCGACGCCGATGGGAACCGCGCGGACCAGCAACGGCTCGTCACCCGTCCAGTTGTCTCCTTTCATGATGAGAGCCGCGGCGCCTGCGGGCCAAGCAAGGGACTCGACCACCGGGTCTGGAACCCGCAAACCCGATACCTCGAGTACGAGTACTCCAAGGGTGGCGAGCGCACCCACAGCACCGCCAACCGCAAAACCTCGCCGGAGCGCCTTCGGTCTCGATGGGTTCGCTCGGAGACTCATGACGCCGCCTTGCCGGACGGATCACCCGCAGGCCGCGCCTTACTCGTCCCTGTGGCCCAGCGGCCCCTCTCCCTGAGGTCCGACCGCAGTGACCAGCCAGCACATCAGCGGGGTCCCCGGGGAGGTGTCCAGGAACGTGAGGCCGGTAGTATCCGTGACCGCCACGAACGCCGGCAGCGACGACGGATCCTGCGAGCGGTAGATCTTGTAGTACAGCGCCCCGGGATACGGCCACCAGTTCAACCGCACTCCGGCGCCCGGCTCGATCGCGACGTCGCGCAGGCGCATCTCGGGCATCGGTCCCGCGGCGTGGCCGCACAGCTCGACGCTCCAGGAGTTGACGGTGCCGACATCGCCGCCGGCCTCATCGGCGACGTCGAGCCTCCACGTGCCGGCCGAAGGCTCGCCGACAAGCGCCGAAAGCGGCTCGAAGGGCGTGAGGTTCACGCCGTAGGTCCCGACGATGTCGTTGGCCGGTCCCCCGGTGTGGTTGTGCAGGACGACCGCGGTCGATGACGGCGAGGTCAGCGTGATCCGGAGGTCGCCGATGTAGGTGTGGCTGATGTTCACCGCGACGCGAACGTCCGTGATCTCCACGTCGGTGGCGACCGCGATCAGGCTGGTCGTCGTCTGGTTGTCGAAGATCGACTTCGGCAGGTCCGTCGCCGCGGTCGTCTGGCAGGTGGGCGCGCCGACGTCGAGGAAGAACGGCTCGGAGACGGCCGACGCCTCACTTGTCTGCCACTCGACGGCGAACCCGAGCTTGTAGCCCGCGGGCACCAGGGGGTCGACCGCGACCCCGTAGTAGGGCGCGTTGGACTCGATGCTCGCGCCGGGCGCGATGTCGGCGAAGGTCGCGTCCTCGCGCGTGACCGCGGAGAACCACCCCGTCGGCACGAGGCGTGCGGTGACTCCCGTCGCGGCGGCCCCCGAGTTGTAGAGCGTCACGGCCAGGTCGGCGCTCTCCCCGGGGTCGAGCCGGCCGTTCCCGCCTCCCCCGTCCTCGACGCGGCTGGCGACGCGCTGCAGGTCGGTCGGCAGCAACTGCAATGCGACGTCGTAGCGCACGGCGGGGCCCGCGGCGACCGGAACCGGGACGATCTGGGTCGCGTAGCCCACGGCCGAGACCTCGAGGTTGTACGAGCCCGGCAGCAGGATGCGGTGGTAGTCGCCGACGTCGGGATCGGTGTAGACCGGGAACGGATCGGCGTTCACGCGCACCGTCGCCGCCAAGGGGAGCCCGGTGTCGGCATCGGTGACGATCCCGCGCACGCCTTCGTGGACGCGCTCCATGTAGGCCAGCATCGATTCGCGGTTGTCGTTCCAGAAGCCCGGGAGCGTCGAGGCGGCGGGCCACTTGGTGACGCTGAGCTCGAGCGTGATCTCGAAGGTCCCGTTCCAGACGTACTCCCAGTCCTGCATGCCGCCCCGGATCGAGTACCAGTCCGAGCCGTTGGTGACGCCGTCGTCGAACGCCGGATGCGAGTTGTTCGACGACATCGGCGTGTTGTTGTCGGCGTAGGTGCGGCTGATCGAGTAGAACACGTCGTGATCGGGGAGCGGCGTCGGGTTGAAGGTCGAGTCCTGGGCCGGGGTGCTGTCGAACGGGTAGTTGGCGACCAGCTCCCCGCCGTGCATGTTGGCCGACAGGGTGATGCTGTGGGCGACCCGCCAGTTCATGATCGCCGCCGTTTCGGGCTGCCGGCCCGCGGTGGTGTTGACCGGGTCGTCGAACTGGTCGGGGAAGTCGCGGTTGAGATCGACGTTGTTGGCGTTGTAGCGACTCGGACTGGGCGTGTCGGCCGTGCCGTCGGGGTTCATCGACGGCATGATCCAGATCTCGGTCGTGTCCACCAGGCTCGTCACCCGGGAGTCGGTGCCGTAGTTCTGGGTCAGATACTCGATGAGGTCGAAGACCACCTCCTTGCCGACGACCTCGTCGCCGTGCATGGAGGAGATGTAGGCGAACTCCGGCTCGTCCTCCTGCGTGTCCGGCGAGTCGGTGATCAGGACCATCCACAGCTCGCGGCCCTGGACCGACTGCCCGAGGGTGAACAGTCGCACGATGCTCGGGTAGGCCGCGGCGATCGCCTGCAGCTCCGACGTCAGTGTCGTGTAGGTGTGGTAGGTCGGCTCGCCGATGTCGATGCCCGCGGCCTGTCTCTCGGCCTCGCGCTGCGCCATGGCCTGGGCCTCGTTGGGTATCACCGTCACGTCGAACCCGAGTCCCCGCAGCTTGTCGATCTCCTCCTGCACGACGTAGACGCGCGCCCACCCCTGGAACACCGCGTCGATGTCCATGTCGAGCTGGTGGAGCCGCTGCAGGTCCTCGTCGTTCGCGAGCGCGACCTGCACGACGAAGACCGGGCCGGGCTCGCCGCGCCCCGCGGCCGGCGCAACCGTGATTCCGAGCGCAAGGATGACCGCCAGCGGAAGTAGTCGCTTCAAGGCTGCCCCCCGTGAAAGACAACGGGATCCGGCCTCTTCGAACGGGGCCCGACCCCCCTTTCAATACGCGCTGTGGGGCGTCCGGTCAAGCGAAGGCCAAGGAGGGTAATGGTCCGGCTTGGGCCATTACCCCTATGATGCGCCCGAGATGGACGAGGCGGCTCGGAGGTTTCGCGAGGGGCTCGCGGCGGAGTACGCGCGGCGGTTCCCGCGGTCGAAGGCGTGGTTCGAAGAGGGCGGGAAGCGCGTGCTCGACGGCACGAGCCACGCCATTCGGTGGAACGAGCCGTTCATGCCCGTCACCCGCAAGGCCGAAGGGCCGGCCATCGAGGACATCGACGGGCACTGCATGCCGGACTTCTGGCAGGGGCACTTCGCCAACCTCCACGGACACAACCCGCGCCTGATCCGGGAGACCCTGGTCGACACGCTCCTCGACGGCCGCGGCCTCCAGAGCGGCATGATCCACGAGGTCGAGGGAGAAGTCGCGGCGCTGATCTGCGAGATGACCGGCATGGAAACGGTGCGGCTCACGACCAGCGGCTCCCTGGGGACGTTCTACGCGATGATGCTCGCCCGGGCCTTCACGGGACGGGACCGCGTGCTGAAGGTCGCGGGCGGGTGGCACGGCAGCCAGCCCTTCGGTCTCAAGGGCGTCCACCTCCACGGCGGGTCGTTCGACCACGTGGAGTCGGAGGGCCTGTGGTCCGGAGCGGGCGAGGAGATCGCCCTGACGCGATTCAACGACGTCGACGACCTGCGCCGCGCGTTCTCGAAGATCGGGGACCGCATCGCGTGCTTCGCCGTCGAGCCGGTGCTCGGAGCGGGCGGCGGGATGGTGGCGACACCCGAGTACCTCCGCGAGGCCCGGGCCCTGACCGAGAAGCACGGCGCCCTGCTGCTCAGCGACGAGATCATCACGGCGTTCCGCTTCCGCCCCGGCGACTGCGCCGCGCTGTACGGCGTGCGCCCCGATCTGCTGATCCTCGGCAAGGTACTGGGCGGCGGCATGCCGGTGGCGGCCGTCGCCGGGCGGCGCGACGTGCTCGACCTGTGCACGCGCGCGAGCGCCCGGGTGAAGTTCGAGGGCGGGACGTACTCGGCGCACGAGCTCTCGCTGGTCGCGGCACGGGTCCAGTTGCGCCACCTCCGGGACCGCCCGGACGAGGTCTACGGGAGGCTCGCGGATCTCGGCCGCTACGCCCGCGAGGGGCTGGCGCTTGTCGCCGCGGATGCCGGCGTCCCGATCCGGATCCTCGGCGTGTCCCCCGAAGCTCTGCCGCGAAGCTCCCTGGTGATGTGGTACGTCGCGCGCGACGACCGCCCGGCCGCGTCGTGCCCGGAGGAGA
>Ga0302046_10003079_pt1 | contig 15231 bp, 14 predicted proteins | sample RVTome_11_FD_200261 | JGI IMG/M metagenome (GOLD analysis project Ga0302046, IMG submission 200261) | Soil microbial communities from uranium-contaminated site in the Upper Colorado River Basin, Wyoming, United States - RVT147D111 (version 2) ...
CAGTTCCACCACGGCCAAAGCCGTCCACGAGTGCTGCGGCATATCATGCGAGGCACGTTTTCCCGGGCGGAGCAAGCCGTTAAGATCCACGGAGTGGCCTCGACCCCCTCAAGCTAGCGGAGCGTCTCGGCGCGCGGGATGCCGGGTGCGGGGCCTCTTCGCGACACCGTCGACAAGCAACAAAGGAGCGCCCTTCCATGGCCTATCCCTTCGAACTTCCCGAGCTCGGCTACGCATACGACGCGCTCGAACCGCACATCGACGCGCGCACCATGGAGATCCACCACGGTAAGCACCACGCGGCTTACACGAGCAACCTGAACAAGGCGCTGGAGGGGCACTCGGCGCTGCACCGGAAGTCGGCCGAGGAGCTCCTCTCCGACCTCGATGCCCTGCCGGAGGCCATCCGCACGGCCGTACGCAACAACGGCGGCGGCTACGTGAACCACACGCTGTTCTGGGACATCATGAGCCCAGGCGGGGCGGGTGCGCCGAGCGGGGAGCTGGGCGAGGCCATGGACGCGGCCTTCGGCTCCCTGAACGACTTCAAGTCCAAGCTGCAGGCGACGGCGGCCGCGCAGTTCGGCTCGGGCTGGGGCTGGCTGTGCGTGGACGGAGGCCGGCTCACGTGCTTTTCGACCCCGAACCAGGACAGCCCGCACATGCAGGGCGTCACGCCCATCCTCGGCGTCGACGTGTGGGAGCACGCCTACTACCTCAAGTACCAGAACCGCCGCCCCGACTACCTGGCGGCGTGGTGGAACGTCGTGAACTGGGACGTCGTCGGGCGGCGCTTCGCGGAGGCCTCGGGAGCCTGAGGGCCGCGCCGGGTCGTGCCCGGCCGACAGCCTCGAACGACCTCGCGGGACGCGCACCGGCGCCGCGCCGAGCGGACCGCCGGGGTGCGCCCGCGTAAGCGTCCACATGTCCCGCGCCGCCGAACCGTCCGCCCCCTCTGGATCCTCGCGCGCGTTCTCGGGTTATGGTCAGGAGCAGGTGTGCACGCGGGTTCTCGAAGATCGTTGTGCCCCGGAAAACATCTGTTTACTAATGTCGACGGCCTCTCCGGGGCCAGTCATGAGCGCGAACCCGAGCCTGATGGGGTTGGATCTTGTATCCAGGTCGACCGACGTTCCGTACCCCGCCGCCGGCGGCAGCCGGCATCTTCGCCGTTACCCTCCTGCTCGTGCTGCCGCACGCGGCGCTCGCGGTCCAGGGCCTCCGTGGCTCGACGGCCTCGCTCGACCACCAGAACCGCGTGGCGCGCGAGCACGACTACACGTACATCGATACCGGAGACCGGGTGCGGCACTTCGCGCTGCAGGGCTGGCTCGTCCGGGTCGAGCCCACCGCCGACTTCAGGCTGCATGGCGTGTCGTTCCCGTTCGCGCGTGCGGAGGTCGACCTCTTTCTGAGGCGCCTCGCGTCCCAGTACCGCTCCGCCTGCGGGGAGGAGCTCGTCGTCACGAGCCTGACCCGGCCGACCACGAGGCAGCCGCGCAACGCCTCCGACCGTTCGGTCCATCCCACGGGAATGGCGGCCGACATCCGCTACAGCCGCGATGGCAGCTGCCGCCGCTGGATCGAGCGGGTCTTCGTCGATCTGGAGCGGGCCGGGGTGCTCGATGCCACCCGCGAGCGATACCCGCTACACTACCACGTGGCGCTCTTCCCACGGCAGTACGCGGCCTACGTGGGGGTGCTCCAGTCACGGGCGGTGGAGGTCGAGGAGCGCGTGGCCTACACAGTCCGTTCCGGTGACTCGCTGTGGGCCATCGCCCGCCGGATGGGCACGACGATCGACAGGCTGAAAGCCGCGAACGGGTTGGACGACAACCGCATCTTCGTCGGCCAGCAGCTCGACGTTCCGCTGGGGAGCTGATCGCCGGCGCAGGACGGAGCGCCTTGCAAACCGCCACGACGCGGTTCTTGCATATTGCGAGTCTCTCGGTGAAGCTTTGCTCTGCTGAACGCCTCCGGCATGGGTGAGCGCGACCGCCCTCGGGAGACCGACCAAAGTGGCACAGCTCATCGTTCCCGCGACGCATCCGCCGCCGACCGAGCTCCTGCATCGCACGAACCTCCTGCGGTGGCTCTACGTCGGTCGGCTGACGCTGGTCACCGGGATCCTGGCCGCGGTCCTGCCCCAGTGGTTCCAGGCGCGCCAGGAGGACACGTTGGTCGCGGTCGTGATGTTCGCGGTGGGGTTCGGCGTGACCGCTTGGGCGTTCTGGCACACGCACGTGGTCGGGCGCGAGCCGAGCGAGAACTTCCTCTACGCGCAGATCCTGCTCGACGTGGCGCTCGTGACCGGCGTCGTGCACGTCACGGGAGGTCCCGAGAGCAGCTTCGCGCCGGTCTACATTCCAGTCATCAGCGCCGGTGCGCTCCTGCTGCCGCTTCCGGGCGGCGTGCTGATCGGCATCCTGGCGAGCATGGTCTACTTCGCGGACCTGGCCTGGGCCTACCAGGGCTCCTTCACGCTCGACGTCGCGCTCCGCATCGGCCTGTTCACCCTGGTCGCGCTGATCACGGGGCTTCTCGGCGACAGGCTCCGACGTGCGGGGCAGGCGCTGGGCGCCGTAGCGTCCCAGCTACATCAGCTTCGGCTGGACACGGGCGACATCCTGGAGAACCTGTCCACGGGTGTGATCACGGTGGACGGCGAGGGTAGGCTCGCGTACGCGAACCCGGCCGCCGAGCACCTCCTAGGGCTCGACCTGAAGAGACAGGTCGGCCAGCCCGTGCTGCAGGACGTCCTGCGCGTGGCTCCCGCGCTCGGCACCATCCTCCAGAACGCCATCGGGGGCCGGTCGGTGAGCCGCGCGCGCGTGCAGGTGGTGTCCGGTCGCCGGCCCACGCACCTCGGTGTGAGCACCGCGGTGCTCGAGCGGGGGGAGGGCGAGCGGCCCTCCGCCACGGCGCTCTTCCAGGACATCACGGATCTCGAGCGGCTCGACGAGCTGAACCGCCGCGCCGACCGCCTGGAGGCCGTCGCCGCGCTCTCCGCCTCGCTGGCTCACGAGATCAAGAACCCGCTCGCATCGGTGCGCAGCGCCGTCGAGCAGCTCGCCAAGGACCGACTGTCGGCCTCGGATCGGGGGGTCCTCGAGCGCCTGGTGCTCAACGAGTCGGACAGGTTGAGCCGGCTGCTCTCGGAGTTCCTCGACTACTCCGGCCTGAAGATCAGCGCGCGTGACGAGGTGGACCTGCACGCGGTGGTGCGTGAGTGCCTCGCCGCGGTCCGACAGCACCCCGACGTGGCGCCGGTCGAGGTCGAGGCGCGCCTGGACGACGGCCCGATTCCCGTCATCGGGGACGCAGACCTCCTCCACCGCGCGCTGTTCAACCTCGTGCTGAACGGCGCGCAGTCGGCGGGCAGCGGCGGACGGGTCGTCGTGACCCTCAAGGACGAGCGCAACCGACCCCGTCCGCGCGCCACGACCATCGAGCACCCGGTCCGGCTCACGGTCGGGGATTCCGGGCCGGGGATCACGGCCGAGGTCCGGCGGCGCATCTTCGATCCGTTCTTCACGACCAAGACCGAGGGGAGCGGCCTGGGCCTCGCGGTGGTCCATCGAGCGGTGGAGGCCCACGCGGGCGTCACGTTCGTCGAGCGGAGCCCTGAGGGAGGCGCGGAGTTCGTGGTCTTTCTTCCGGCGGTGCCGCGCGCCGTGGCTGCCCGGGGATCCGGAGTCGCGCTGTGAAGATCCTGCTGGTCGACGACGAAACCGCGATCCTCGAGACGCTCGAGATCCTCTTCCGCGGGGAGGGCTGGGAGGTCGTGGTCGCCAACTCCGGTCCCAAGGCGCTCGCGGCGCTCGAGGACGACCGCCCCGACATCGTGCTCACCGACATCCGCATGCCGGGCGCCGGGGGGCTCGACGTCCTGGCCCAGGCCCGTGCGGTCGATCCCGAGATGGCCGTGATCCTCATGACGGCCCAGGCGTCGCTGCAGACCGCTGTGCGAGCGGTGAACGAGGGGGCCTACTACTACCTGCAGAAGCCGTTTGCGAACGACGAGCTGCTGGCCATCTGCCGCCGGGCGGGCGAGGCGCGCGCGCTCAAGGTCGAGAACAAGCGCCTCAAGAAGGAGATCCGCAGCCGCACCACTCGGACCGGCGCCCGTCCCGTGGGTGTCGCCCCGAAGTTCGTCGAGGTGCTCGAGCTCGCGGAGACAGTCGCCGCCACCGGCTCGACGGTGCTCATCTCCGGCGAGAGCGGCACGGGCAAGGAGGTCGTGGCGCGCTACATCCACGAGTTGTCCGACCGCTCCGGCGCCGCGTTCATGTCCATCAACTGCGGCGCGCTCCCCGAGAGCTTGCTCGAAAGCGAGCTCTTCGGGCACGTGAAGGGGTCCTTCACCGGCGCCGTCAAGGACACGGAGGGGCTGCTCGTGGCTGCCGCGGGTGGAACCTTCTTCCTCGACGAGATCGGCGAGATGAGCCCCGCCACGCAGGTGAAGCTGCTACGCGCCATCCAGGAGCGCGAGGTGATTCCGGTGGGGTCCACCACGGCGGTGCCGGTGGACGTGCGCATCATCGCGGCCACGAATCGCGACCTCGAGGAGGAGATCAGCCGCGGCGGGTTCCGCAGCGACCTGTACTACCGGCTGAACGTCATCCAGCTGCACCTGCCGCCGCTGCGCCAGCGCGCGGAGGACATCCCGCTCCTGGTGCGTCACTTCCTGGAACGGAGGATCGACGGAAACGGAGCGCCGGCGCCGGTCGTGGCCGAGGAGACCCTCGATGTCCTGAACCGCTACGAGTGGCCGGGGAACGTGCGCGAGCTGGAGAACGCGCTGGAGCGGGCCGTGGTCGTCGCACAGGGCGCGCGCATTCGCCCCGCCGACCTTCCGGACCGCGTGCGTGAGTCCCCGCGTCCTCGCCTGGGCACCGAGGAGCTGCCGCCCAATCCCACCATGGAGGTGGTGGAACGTGCCTACATTCATTGGGTCCTGCAGGCCGAGGGCGGCAACAAGAGTCGGGCGGCCGAGGTCCTCGGTATCGATCCGTCGACGTTGTATCGGAAGCTGAACCGCTACGGTATCGCCGAGTGAGGCCGGACGCCGGACCGCCGCGCTCGACGGGCCTCCATCCCCGATGACCATGGTCAGCAAGTTCGAGCTCGATCCCGACATACCGGACGAGGCGCTGGCGTGGGACCGTGTGCGCCTATCCGTCGTGGTTCCGGCTTTCAACGAGGTCGCGACCATCGAGCGGATCCTGCGGCGCGTGCGCCGCGTACCGCTCGCCATCGAGCTGATCGTGGTCGACGACGCCTCCACGGACGGGACGCGCGACGTCCTGATGGGATTGGAGGGTCGGGTGATCGACCACCTGGTCCTGCACGAGCGCAACGCGGGCAAGGGCGCCGCGCTGCGGACGGGGTTCGCCCACGCGACGGGCGACGTGGTCGTGGTTCAGGACGCCGACATGGAGTATGACCCCAGGGAGCTGCCGCTGCTCCTGCGCCCGATCCTCGAGGGCAAGGCCGACGCCGTCTACGGCTCGCGCTTCCTGGGCGGGCCGCACCGGGTCCTGTTCTTCTGGCATTCCGTGGGCAACCGATTGCTGACGCTGCTCTCCAACATGTTCACCGACGTGAACCTGACGGACATGGAGACCTGCTACAAGATGATCCGGCGCGAGCTCCTGCACTCGCTGCCGCTGACCGCGGACCGCTTCGGCATCGAGCCGGAGCTGACGGCGCGCCTCGCGCAGGCGGGCGCGCGCATCTACGAGCTGCCGATCAGCTACCATGGGCGCTCCTATGCCGAGGGCAAAAAGATCGGCTGGAAGGACGGGCTCTCGGCGCTGTGGTCCATCTGGCGCTACAACGTCGTGCCGCCGCGCGCCCCGCGGTGGCGGCCGCCGCCCGTTCCGCTTTGGGCCCTGCCGGAGCGGCAGGCAGGAGCGGCGCTGACGGAGGCGGCCGAGGCGGGCGCCGCTTCGGGCGAAGGCCGGTCGGGCGCCGAGCCGCGCGCCGCGTCCGACAGCAGCGCCGACGGGGCCCCTCGTGCCGCGAGCCCGGCGCCGGACGACACGGAGCGGGATCCCGCGCGGGTCGCGCGGGAGGGCTGAGCGCGGCGGTCCGTGACGAAGCGCCTCGGCTCGCCGCTGCGAGACGTCCGGGCGGCGGCGGCCGTGGTCGGCATCGTGGCAGCGGTCATCTTTGCGAACACCCTGCAGAACCGCTTCGCGTACGACGATTACCACATCATCGTCAACAACGCGGCGGTCCAGAGCCTCGAGTCGCTGCCGGGCGCCATGGTCTCCCCGTACTGGCCGGGCCTGTACGGCCGCGAGCTCGGGCTGTGGAGGCCCGTCACCACCGCTCTGGTGGGCGTCCAATGGGTGCTCGGCGCCGGCTCTCCGGTCCTCTTCCACGCCGTGAACGTCGTGGCGCACGCCGCAGCCTCGGCGCTCGTGCTCCTCCTGCTCGCCGCGCTGATGCCGCTCGCTGCGGCGTTCGCCGGCGGGCTCGTCTTCGCGGTGCACCCGGTCCACGTCGAGGCCGTCGCCAACGTCATCGGCGTGGCGGAGATCGCCTCGACCATCCCCGTGCTGGTGGCCTGCCTGCTCCATGTTCGTGGCGATGAGCGGACCGGTTGGGAACGCGCGCTCGGCATAGGCGGGCTGTACGCGCTCGCGTTCGGGGCCAAGGAGAGCGCGGTGACGCTGCCGGCGGTGCTGTTCGTGCTAGACGCCGCGCGCCGGCGCATCGCGTGGCGAGACCTCGCCGCGTACGCGCGCGACCGGTGGCGGCTCTACGTCGTTCTCGCGCTGGTGGCCGCCGCCATGCTGGCGGGCCGCTGGATCATCCTGGGCAGCATCGCCTCGCCGTTCGGACCGATGGGCGCGGACCTGCTCGCCGAGATCCCGAGGATCTGGACGCTCGCCGAGATCTGGATGCACTACGTGCGGCTGTGGGTGTTCCCGCTCGACCTGGCGTCCGACTACTCCCCCGACGTGATTCCCATCTCCACGGGGTGGCATGCGGCCAACGTCACTGGGCTGCTTCTCGCGCTCGGCGTCCTGGTCACCGCGCTCGCCGCTTGGCGGCGCCAGGCCCTGGGACCGCACGCGCCGAGCGCACGCCTGGCGTCTTTCGGCGTGGTCTGGTTCATCGTCACGATCTCGCCCGTCTCGAACGTGCTCTTCCTGAGCGGCGTGCTTCTGGCCGAGCGGACGTTCTACCTGCCCTCGGTCGGACTCGCGGCGGCCACGGGCTGGCTCGTCGTCCGGCTCGCGCGGGACCGGCCACGCGGCGCGTGGGTCGTGCTCGCGGCGGCCCTCCTGCTGGCGAGCGCCCGGACCTGGACAAGGACGCCGACCTGGCGCACCAACGCCACGATGCTCGGCACGTTGATCGAGGACTACCCACACTCGGGCCGCTCGCAGTGGATCCTGGGCGATGCGTTCCTGCGGATCGGCACCATGGAGAGCGCCCTCGTATCCTATCGGGCCGCGATCGACCTGCTCGGGACGCACTACCAGCTCGTGACCGAGATCTCCCAGCGGCTCATGGAGGTCGAGTACTACGGCGCTGCGGAGGGCCTGCTCCGGTACGCGTGGGCCGACCACCCCGAGCACGCGCTGGCGCCCTCGCTGCTGGCGGCGATCCGCGCCGAGCGTGGGGACGCGGCGGGGACGGAGCGCTACGCCCGGGCGTCGCTCGAGCTGTACGACTCCGACCCGGTGCGCCACCACCTTCTGGCGTGGGCACTGGCCACCCGGGGCGCGTGGGACGCAGCGAGGTCGAGCCGCCGCCGGGCGGAGGAGCTCGCGCAGGTCAGGACGTGGCAGCGGTGGCTCTACGACGCCTACGCGGGACGCCGGCGATCCGAGCCCGCCGAGGTCCGCGGCGCGCTCGACTCCGCCTGGGCGACGGTTCGGACGCAGACGGGGAGGAGGGCGCTCGACTCGATCCGGGTTGCCGACTTCGGCCTGGAGCCGCGGCTCGAGCCGCTCGTGGGCGCGAGTCCGGCCGCCGGTGAGCCTCCTGACCGCGACGCGAGGCGCCCAGGCACGCGCGGCCGCTGATGTCCTCCACAGAGGTCATTTTTTCGCCGCTTGCTCTTGTAAAACGGGGTGGCGTTTTGCAGAATCCCACAGTGGAGCGCTGTGCCCGGCGCTATCAGAAGGGTACGCGCGGTGCGTGAACTCGTTGTGCGCACGTCACTTACGCGGGCGTGCCACGGAGTGGACCCGGCCTTGCACTTGCACGGGACACACAGTGCCCTGTTTCACTTCACACCTGGAGTTCCAAGATGATGCGGGACAACAAGGGTTTCACCCTCATCGAGCTCCTGATCGTGGTCGTGATCATCGGAATCCTGGCGGCCATCGCCATTCCGAAGTTCTCCGCCACGCGGGAGAAGGCCTATTTCGCGGCCATGAAGTCCGATCTCAAGAACCTGGCCAGCCAGCAAGAGATCTACTACTCCGACGAGTACAGCTACACCACCGACGAGGTGGATCTGACGTTCACGAACTCGGATGGCGTGATGATCACGATCGACGAGGCCCACGCCTCGGGTTGGTCGGCCAGCGCGTGGCACCAGGCGCTCACCAACGCGGAGGGCTGCTCGATCTTCTACGGGTCTGCCACGGCGCCCGCAGGCCCTCCGCCTGCTGCGGGCATCCAGCCCGGCGAGGTCGCCTGCACGGACGGGTAAGCGGAGCCAATCCGCAACCTGCGGCAACGTAGGCCCCGCATCTCACGTGCGGGTGTGACATGAAGCGGCAGTCGGGTGGCCCGGGCCACCGGTCCGGGTCACCCGCACCGCTCCCACGCGAACGAGTCATCCACGGCGTTTTCCCCCGAACAGCCTCCGAGGTGGCCACGATGAAGACCACGCACCGCGGCTTCACGCTGATCGAGCTCCTGATCGTGGTGGTGATCGTCGGAATCCTGGCCGCGATCGCCATCCCCAAGTTCAGCGCGACGAGAGAGAAGGCATTCATCTCCACGCTCAAGGCGGACCTCCGCAACCTGGCGAGCCAGCAGGAGCTGTACTACAACGAGAACTACACGTTCACGACCGACCATGACGCGACGGGCTTCGTCTCCTCCGAGGGCGTGATCGTAACGCCGGGCGACGGTGACAACACGGGCTGGTCGGCATCGGCGGCCCACCCGGGCCTCCCCGGCGAGTCGTGCGCGATCTTCCACGGCGACGCCGCGCCGCTCGCGCCGGCCACGGTCGAGAGCCGAGTCGCATGCACGATGTAGCTCGCGGGGAGCGGGACGTGCTACGTCCCCGCGGGCGGGCAGGCACGGCGCCGGTCGGGCGCCTGCTGCCCCGGGACGCCTAGCTTCGCCCTCCTCGACCCCGGCGCGGGCTCGCCGCGGCAGCGGGTTGCCGCCCGCGTCGCCCTTCCCGAACCGAACCGCTTGCCACCCGCGGGTCGTGCTTCCCACCTTGGTGCCAGCCCCGCGATGCCCACCAGGGCCGGCCGCGGTGGCGCCCCACACCCCCCTGGAGGACGCACGAGGCATGAGCCGGCCACGCTCGCTCGCACGCGGCGGGTCCGACACCGCGCGCTCGTCCACACCGTTAGACGACGGCCGACTCCGGCCGCCGCCCAAGTGGTAGAGTTGCCCTCCGGCACGCCCCTCCGGCGCAGGCTGCTCATCCGGCTGGCGTTGCTGTTCGCGTCGGCGCAGCTGATCGCCGCGGCCGCGCTGGTGTTCATGCTGCCGGCCATGCGGTCCGAGACCGTGGCCGCGTTCGCCGTGCTCTCCCTGGTGAGCGTGGACCTGGCGATCCTCATCGTCTTCAGCGGCTGGATCATCCGTGGTTCGGTGGTGAACCCCATGGAACGCTTCTCGGCCGACGTGCGGCGCATCGCCGACGGGGATTACCGGCACCGCATCGGCGACCAGCACGGCACCGAGCTGCGCGCCATCCGAAACAGCGTCAACCGCATGGCGGACAGGCTGATCGCGGATCAGGCGCTGCTGGCCGAGAACGTCCGCTCGCTCGAGGAGACGAACCGTGAGCTGGTGGAGGCACGCGACCAGATCGTCCGGAGCGCCCGACTGGCGTCCGTGGGGACGCTCGCGGCCGGCATCGCGCACGAGGTCGGCAACCCGCTCGGCGCCGTGATGGCGTTCGTGGACGTCGCGCGGTCACGGGCGGCGAAGAACGGCGGTGATCCCGACCTCCTCGACTCCATCCGCGAGGAGGCCAACCGCATCGATCGCATCGTCCGCGGCCTGCTGGACTATGCCCGGCCCGTGGAGGTCGAGCCGGCGCCTTCCTCGCCGGCGGCCGTGCTGCGAGGCGTCCGCGAGCTCATGGAGAACCAGGGGAGGCTGGACTCGGTCGAGCACGTCTGGGAGATCTCCGACGACGTCCCGGACGTCGTCATGGACCCGCATCGGCTCCAGCAGGTGATGGTGAACCTCGTGCTCAACGCGCTGCACGCGCTCGAGGACGTGGGCGGCGGACGTATCTTGGTGCGGCTGCACGACGAGGAGGGGGAGGCCGCGCGGCTGCCCCCGCGCCGGGAGGGCGATCCGGCGGGCATCAACTACCGCCATCGCAGACGGCTCTCGACGGACGAGGCCGTGCGGGGGGTCGACCCGGTGTTCACGGCCCAGCGCGTCGCCGTCATCGAGGTTTCGGACAACGGACCCGGCATCGCCGAGGAGGCTCTGGAGCGCGTGTTCGACCCGTTCTTCACCACGAAGGAGCCCGGCAAGGGCACCGGCCTGGGGCTCTCGATCTGCGCCCGGTTGGTCGAGGGCATGGGTGGACGCATCGACGCCGGCGTGTCGCCCGACGGCGGCGCGCGCTTCATGATCCGGCTGCCGGGCTCCGACGGCGGCGCGTCGTCGGCGCGCCCGCGCAAGCGGGCCCGGGTGGTGGAGGCGTCGTGAAGATCCTGATCATCGACGACGACGCGGGGCTGCGGAAGTCCTTGTCGCTGATCCTGGGCGACGCGGGCTACGAGGTCGCGCAGGCCGAGGACGGCCAGATCGGCCTGGCGGCCGCCCTCGAGCGCGTCCCCGACATCATTCTATGCGACGTCCGCATGCCGCGTCTGGGAGGGCTCGAGTTCCTCGACGCGTACCGCGAGGCAGGCGGGGAAGCGCTGGTGCTGGTCATGACGGCGTACGGCGGTCTCGAGCTCGCGGTGGAGGCCATGAAGAAGGGCGCCTACGACTACGTCCCGAAGCCCTTCGGCGCGGACGAGGTCCTGCTCGTGGTGCGCAAGGCCGAGGAGCGGGAGCAGCTGCGCCGGGAGGTCGGCCGGCTGCGGCGCGAGGTGCGGGCGGACGCGCGCTTCGGGGAGTTCGTCGTCGGGTCCCCGGCCATGCGCCACGCGATGGAGGTCGTCCAGAAGGTCGCGCCGCACGACTCCCCGGTGCTGATCATGGGCTCGAGCGGCACCGGCAAGGAGCTCGTCGCGCGCATGATCCACAGGCAGGGCACGAACCCGGACGCGCCCTTCATCCCGGTGAACTGCGGAGGCGTTCCCGAGCAGCTCCTCGAGTCCGAGTTCTTCGGCTTCGTGAGGGGCGCGTTCACGGGCGCGGACCGCGACAAGCAGGGGCTGTTCGAGGCGGCCGACGGAGGCACGCTCTTCCTGGACGAGGTGGGGGAGCTGCCCGGCTCGCTGCAGGTGAAGCTGCTCCGCGCGCTGCAGGAGGGCGAGGTGCGCCGTCTCGGATCGACCGAGACCAAGCGGGTCAACGTGCGGGTGATCTCGGCGACCAACCGCGACCTCGAGGAGGCGGTCGAGAACGGGGAATTCCGCAAGGACCTCTATTACAGGCTCGCGGTCGTGCCCATACACCTGCCCCAGCTCCGGAGCCGCCGCGAGGAGATTCCCCAGCTCGCCGCGCACCTGCTCGAGCGTCACGCGCGCCGGCTTCGCGTGGAGGTGGAGGGCATCGACGCGGACGCCATGGAGGTGCTACTCGCCTACACCTGGCCCGGCAACATCCGCGAGCTCGAGAACGTGCTCGAGCGCGCGCTCGTGCTCACGGACGGCACCAGGATCTCCCTGGCGGACCTGCCGGAGGTCGTGCGGCGGCCGCCACCCGACGGCGGCGGCATCAGCGTCGACGGCGACGACCTGTCGGTCAAGCGTCACGGCGCCCGCCTCGAGAAGCACCTCATCGAGCTGGCGCTCGACCGGACCGGTGGCAACAAGACCCAGGCGTCCGAGCTGCTCGAGCTCTCACCGCGCGCGCTGCGCTACAAGATCCAGGAGTACGGCATCGAGTAGGCCGGTCCGATCGCGCCATCGGAGCGCCCCTCGCGCCGCGCCAGCTTCGTATCCATGCGCGGACACACGATCATCGAGCTCTCGGTCGTCCTGAGCCTGACCGCGGTCACGGCCGCCTCGCTCGCGCCCGCCGCGCGCGCATACCGGGACCGCGCGGCGGTCCTCGCCGCGCGTGAGGCGCTCGTCGGCCTGCTGGCCGAGGCGCGTGCGACCGCCATGGAGGGTGGCGCCGCCCGCGTTCGGCTGGAAGCGGGCCCGTGGACGGCGTGGTCCTCGGCGGGTGACTCGACGCTGCGCCTGGTCGCGCTCGAGACCGACCTCGGCGTCGCGGTCGAGCTGTCGGGCGCCCGGACCACGGCGGAGATCGACTACGGGCCGCTCGGGCTCGGCCGATTCGCGAACGAGACCGTCGGGTTTCGACGAGGCAACGCGACGGCCGGTCTGGTCGTGTCGAGCTACGGCAGGGTCCGGCGGCGGTGAGGAGGCGGGCATGAGGACCGGCTTCACGCTCCTGGAGGTCGTCCTGGCGCTGCTCGTGCTCGAGATCGGAGTGCTGGGAGTGGCGGGTACGCTGCTCCTCGCATCGACGACGCTGACCCGTGCCGAGACCCTGGAGCGAGCGGTCGCGCGCGCGGAAGGCGTGCTCGACTCCCTGCGGTGGGACGGCGCGCCCGGCCTCGGCGGCGCGCCGTTCGCGGCCGGCGAGGTCGTGTGGTCCGTGGGCGACTCGGGTCGGATGGACCTGCGCGCGATCGGCCCCAACGGGGAGATCCTCCTCGGCGTAATCTCCGTCCTTCCCGCTCGGTGACGGTGTCGCGGCGCACGAGACGGGACGGGGCCGGCTCGCGTCGGGGCGCCTCGGTGCCGGAGGCGGTGGTCGCGTTGCTCGTGGGACTCCTGGTCGTGCACCTCGCGCTCCGCACCGTCGAGCAGATGCGCTCGGCGCAGGCTCGGCTGGCCAAGCGTACCGACGCGCTCGTGGCGCTTCGGGTGGGTCGTTACGTGGTGCGGAGCGAGCTCCGCGTTGGCCTGCGCGGCCGCGACTGGGTGCTCTCCGACGACTCCCTGTCCCTGCGGGCCTTCCGCGGGACGGCGACGGTCTGCCCCATGCGTCCGGCCCCGGACGAGCTGCTCGTGCGGTACCGCGGAACACGGTCGCCCGATCCCGCGAAGGACTCCCTGCTCCTGCTGACGGCGCGAGGGGGGGCGGAGGTGCGGGCGCTGGCGGGGATGGGCGCCCCCGCCGGTTCCTGCGCGGCGGCGGGCGCGGGGGCGCTCGCGCAATGGCGGCTGGACCGCGAGCCCGCCGCGGACGTCGTGCTCGCCCGCCTCTTCGAGCGCGGCTCCTATCACCTGGCCGGCTCCGCGCTGCGGTACGAGCGCGGCCTTTCGGGGAGGCAGCCGCTCACGCCCGAGGTGTGGTCCCACCCGTCGACGACCTGGACGCTCTCGGCGGAGCGCCTGGGCGTCCGCTTGGTGCCCCGCGACGCGGACGCCGGCGCGGGCTGGAGCGGCTTCCTGGCGTGGGCGAGCCGGCCGTGATCGGGAGCGAGGCGGCGGATCGCGGGAGCCGATATCCTGCAGCGACACATGCGGCAGGCGGCCGGAGCGCGGGGGCGCACGCGGGATCCGGCCCGTGGGCAGCGGCGCCCGAGGGGGGCGGCCCCCCTCCCGCGACTCCGGCGGCGGCTGCCCGCCGCGGCGCGGCGCTCGTCGTGGTCGTGCTCGTGACGCTCGCCGTGATGGCGCTCGCGCACGGGATGCTCCTCTCCGCGCGCACGGAGCTCGCGGCCTCCGCGGCGGGAGCGCGGCACCTCGAGGTGCAGGCGGCGGCCGCCGGCGCGCTCGCCCTCGCCCTTCGCGTTCGCGCCGCGGCCTGGATGGACAGCGTGCCCCTTTGGGAGGCCAGACCCGTCGTCACCACGCGCTTGGGTCGAGCCGACGCGGTCGGCGCGTTCCGGCGCCTGGAGCGGGAGGCGTGGCTGGCCGAGGGAAGCGCGCGCGTGGGGCTTGGCCCGCCCGCGCACGCGGGCGCGCTCGTCTGGATCATGGACCCGGTTGAGCGGGTCTCCGAGCTGCAGGGGGTGCTCCAGGTGGAGACGGACGCGTCCGTCTCCACCGACGGGGTGGTGGACGGAGTGGGGTTCACCCGCGCCGAGCCACCGCTCCCGGCGGGCGCCTGCGCGCGCTGGCGTACGGCGATCGATTCGATCGTGCCGCCGTTCCTGCCCCCTGTGGCCGGGCGCGCGTTCGCGCCGGACGGGCCCGGGCTCGGTCTGCTCGCGTTCGACTCGCTGATGGCGCGGGTAGCGGTGTCGGTGTCGGGACCTGGCGCGGCCGAACCGGTGGAGCGACTGGGTGAGTGTCAGGTCGGCTCGCCGTGGAACTGGGGCGATCCCGAGCGGCCGGCGTCGCCGTGCGGCGGTCACCTGGCTCTGCGGAGCGCGCCCCGCGATCTGCGGGTCGAGGGCGGGGCGGGCCAGGGCATCCTGATCGTCGACGGGGACGTGACGTTCGCCCCGGCCGCCCGCTACTACGGCCTCGTGATCGTCAGCGGCACGCTGCGCCTGGAGGGTGGGGCGCTGGTCACCGGCGCGGCGCTCGCGTCGCGCGGTGCCCACGTGGCGGAGGGCGCGACGGTGCGGGGGTCCGCGTGCTGGGTCGCGCGAGCGTTGGCAGCGCACCGTGGCACCCTGGGCCGTACGGTGCTCCTCGACGCGTCGATCGGCCCGATGAACCACTAGCTGCCGTCCGCTTTCTCCGCGCGCGCGACGAGCGCACCGAGGAGCCGGTTCCTGAGGTCCCCCGTGGTGCGGCCCGTGCGCGGCGCGAGCGCCTCGAGGGCGCTCCGGGCCGCGATCGGCCGTCCGGTCTCGAGGTAGGCGAGCACCGCGACGTCCAGGAGCGTCCCGGGCACCATCCACCGCTCACCGGCCGCGACCCGCCCCACCAGGCGGTCGGCCGCGGCGGCGGCGAGGTCCCAGTC
>Ga0302046_10003080_pt1 | contig 15227 bp, 15 predicted proteins | sample RVTome_11_FD_200261 | JGI IMG/M metagenome (GOLD analysis project Ga0302046, IMG submission 200261) | Soil microbial communities from uranium-contaminated site in the Upper Colorado River Basin, Wyoming, United States - RVT147D111 (version 2) ...
CGGGACGTCGACCGCGTAATTCCGGAAATCGGGCATGCGCAGATCCTTGAGCAGGACGCCACCGTTGGCGTGCGGGTTGTCACCCATCCGGCGATGCCCCTTGGGCGCCAGCGCGGCAAGTTCCGGCTGCAGCGCCCCCTTTTCATCGAAGAGCTCTTCGGGCCGGTAGCTCTTCATCCACCCCTCGAGGAGCTTGACGTGCTCCGGCTTTTTGGCCATCTCGGACAACGGCACCTGGTGCGAGCGCCAGTGATCCTCGGTTTTCTGGCCATCGACTTCCTTCGGCCCCGTCCACCCCTTGGGGGTCCGGAGGATGATCATCGGCCACCGGGGCCGCCTGCCGTTCCCCTTGGTCCGTGCCTCCTGCTGGATGGCCTGAATCTCCGGAATCACGGTATCCAGGGTCTCCGCCATCAACCGGTGCATGGTTTCGGGGTCGGCCCCCTCCACACAATAGGGCTGGTACCCATTGCCCACAAAATACGCCTCGAGTTCTTCCCGACGAATCCGGGCCAGGACCGCCGGATTGGCAATTTTGTAGCCGTTCAGATGGAGGATGGGCAACACGGCGCCGTCACTGACCGGATTGAGAAACTTGTTCGAATGCCAGGCCGCAGCGAGGGGACCCGTTTCGGCCTCTCCGTCACCCACCACGCAGGCCACGATGAGGTCGGGGTTGTCAAAGGCGGCGCCGTACGCATGAGATAGGGCATACCCGAGCTCGCCCCCCTCGTGGATGGAGCCCGGTGTTTCCGGGGCCGCGTGGCTGGGAACTCCTCCGGGGAAGGAGAACTGTGTAAACAGCCGCTTCATCCCCTCCGCATCCTGGGTGATATTCGGGTATAACTCGGTGTACGTCCCTTCCAGATACGTGTTCGCGACCATAGCCGGCCCGCCGTGGCCGGGACCGCAGATGTAGATCATGTTCAGGTCGTACTTCTTGATCACGCGGTTCAGATGGACGTAGATGAAGTTCAGCCCCGGCGTGGTTCCCCAGTGACCGAGCAGCCTGGGCTTGATGTGCTCCAGTCTTAGGGGCTCCTTCAGCAAGGGATTATCATAGAGGTAGATCTGCCCGACGGACAGATAGTTCGACGCGCGCCAGTACGCGTCCATGGCATGCAATTCTTTCGGGGATAGGGCTCCTTTCATGGTCGCCTCCTTGTGTTTCCCTGCATCTTCTTCTTCCCCCAGGAGGGTTCTGGGGCTCGGATCGATTTCCCGGTGCACGGGTTATGCGTCTCTTCGCCTCAGCTCCCGCACGGTCCCCCCCTCTGCCACGAGCACGGTGTGGGCCGTACCCAGGAACAAGCCGGTGTCCACGACCCCCGGGATCCTGCGAATCTTACCATCGAGGACACCAGGGTTTTCGAGAGGCCCGATGGCGCAGTCGAGAATGACATTCCCACTGTCACTGACGAAGGGCTTTCCGTCCGCCAGTCGTGGGGTCGACCGGTACCCGAGCTCCACCAGGCGCCGAGTGCAGAAGGGCAGGGCGAACGGGATCACCTCGATGGGGAGGCAGCCCCGCGTACCCAGCACAGGAACAAGTTTAGAGGCATCGACGAGGATCACCTGCTTCAGAGAGGCGGCCGCGACGATCCGCTCCCGCACCAGGGCGCCTCCATACCCCTTGATCAGATTGAGCTGCGGGTCAACCTCGTCAGCCCCATCCACGGTGACCTCGATGGTTCCTTCTTCAAGTCCGGCGAGTGGAATACCCAGCTCGCGGGCAAGACGCGCCGTTGTCTCGGAGGTGGGGACACCCCGGATCGACAGCCCCTCCTTCACCCGGCCGGCGAGGCTATGGACAAAGGCCGTCGCCGCGCGGCCCGTGCCGAGCCCGACGAGCGTCCCATCTTTCACAAACGCAAGAGCCCGCGCGGCAAGGGCCGCCAGCGGATCGCTCCCTGCTCCGCACATGTCACCCTCCATTCAACGGGGTCAGAGTGCTTTGGTTTCCCCTGCGTGACTCGGTGAACGCTCTCATCGGTAGCCGGTAACCGGTTAAAGGTGTGACAGGCACGTGGACACGATGCGCTCTACGCACGGCGCCCACTCTCATTCTGTTTCTACAGGGGAAAAGATGTCAAGGATTTCCGGGCGGCGTTTCACAAAGGGGGTATTCCAGAGCCATCGACCGACTCCGATGGGCCTACATCCCCATCAAAGGAATCAGTACGATACTCGTGCTCGTCCACCACGATTGAATTTCGATCGTGGCCTCGCTGAAAACCTGCACCGGACTCCTTCGTACGACGAGGCGGGGGTAACGTGGCATGGTGCGGACGAACCTGACACTGTACTTCCCTTACGTGAACACCAATGCAATGCGTGCGCCGTGGGTCCGGGCAAGGTCAAGCACACCTTCCCTTGTCTGGTCACTGGTCCGGAGCGTCAGGGCATACGGCCCCTCGCCGGACCTATTCATGTGGTCCCATAATGGACCGCTGTGCGTTATCGGCTCGGCGACCGAGATAACCGTCGTGCCGAGAGGAAAGTCCGCTGCCCGCGCATCCGGCCATACGAAAGCGGAGCCCGGTGCAGGACCGATATCGAGGAGCGCCCGATACCGGGGAACCGTGATAGCGAGGGCCGTCACCAGGATCAGGATTCCCTCAATCCCCGTGACCCCATTCGCGTGCTCCCGGGCGGCCCCCTCAGGGACGCGCAATGCCCTCGGCGTCACGTCCGCACAGAGAAAGGGGAGATCGAAGGCATCGGGAATCCCGAGCTGCCAGGATACCTGCCGGCCGTCCGGCCGCACGCGGCCGCCGGGCAGCGGACCTTCAAGGTCGAGCCCGCGTCGCCGCGCCGCGGCCATCGCGTCCTCGATCGTTTCAGGAACGAGCGCAAAGTCCACCAATCCTTCACCGGCCGTTTCCCAGGCCCGCATGTGGCGCGCGGCCGGCGAAGCCTGTTCGGCCTTCAACTCTTCGGCGCGAACGTGCTTGGGCATCTTGACGGGCGGTGGGCCCGATCGGCGCTTGAACGCAATCAATTCGAGATAGCTGCCATCCGCGAACGCGATAATCGCGTTATGACTTCCCATGCGCGGGTGCTCACCCCCGCGGATGACCGTGAACCCCAACGCGGTAAAGTCCGCTATGCCCGTGTCAAGATCATCCACGTGAACGACGACATGATCGAGACTAAAGGCAGTTCCCATCCCCGTCTACCCCGCGGCACGGTGGACTTTCCGTTGTCTCGACCTCATTCAGTATCGCAAGGCGGGATTCGTATTGGGAGACGCTGGAGCTTTTGGGGGGTGAGGGCCGTCTCGATTTTCCAGGTCGGGTCGGCGTGGGCATCCTTCCTTTTCATCAACAGCCATTCCTTCCCGGTTCCCCGACCCTTCATCAGAGCCAAGGCAAAGCCTCCCTTGAGCCTGTTTCCCTTCAGCGCGAAGGCGAGCTTCCCCGCGGCGATCCCCGCAAGAGGGTCCCCGTCGACAGGCAAGTACGTCCCCCTGTCCCACACCACGACAGGCCCCGCCCCATAGCTTCCCTCGGGAATAATACCTTCAAAATCAATGTAGATGAGCGGATGGTCGGCCACCATCACCGCCAGCCGCTTGTCCGCGGGATTCATCGAAGGGCCCTTCGGGACCGCCCACGACTTGAGAACCCCGCCCATCTCCAGCCGGAAATCGTAATGGAGGCGCGTGGCCTTGTGCTCGTGCACGACGAACCGCAATTCCTGGCCGCCTTTTTTCGCCATACCCATCTCCCCCGCAGGGCTGCCAACCGGTACCGCCTCCCGTAGCGTGCCGATTCTATAGGGCATATCCCACAGAGTCCAGCAGCCAAATTCTCTTGACGGGCCCCGTCAGGTCTGGTATTTATACTAAATTTAGATTCATCTAATTTCAAAGTTATACTTCCCTATGAACGAGCGTCCCACGATGCGGCGCTCAGCCAAATCACCAGAATCCCGACACGGGGTGCACGGGATTGTGCCGCGCCACCTGTTTCGGGCTGATTGGGAGCGTGCCGAGGCTTCGGGAGAAATCGTGCACCGGCTCCTGAAAGGAAAGGAGAAAGACATGCATCCATCCCGCAGGAGACATAGGTATTCTCGTGTCTACCTCGTGGCCGCGGTGGTTGTGGGGGTGTTCGCGACGGCCCAAGAGGCTCAGGCCATACCGTATTTCGCGCGAAAGCACAACCTGCGCTGCACCACGTGCCACGTCCTCCCCCCCAAGCTCAATACGTTCGGTGAAGAGTTCCTCGCCCGCGGCTACCGGCTATCTCGAGAGCAGGCGGGACCCGTCACCGGCACGGTTCCCTTCGCCGCGTGGATCTCGGGCCGATACGAAGAAAACTTTTCGAAGGATTTCGGCGAAGTGTTTCTGAACAAGGTCGAGTTGATCAGTGGCGGTCCGATCGGCGACCTGCCGCTGACCTATTTCGTCGAATGGCGTCTGGTGAGCCTCGAGACGCGGAACGACGGGTCGCTGCGCGACCGCAGTGGACGGTTCGAGGATATCTTTGTCAACATAGAGATCGATGAGCGCAATACGTTTACCATCGGGCAGTATCGCGCGCTCGAACAGGTTGACGTGTCGCGCCGGCTGTCGCCGAGCGAGCCGGCGCTGTTCAGCACGTCCCTGGCGGGAAGCCCGGCCGCCAGCCAGCGGATCCAATCGCTGAGGGCTTTTTCGCCCAGCGGTCGTTCCCCGGGATTCACCTATGAGCTGCAATCGATCCTGGGAGAACGGGCCAGTGACGGCCTGTTTCACGCCGTCACCGTGCCGTTCCCCGGGGAGATCTCGATACCGCTTACGCCGGAGGCCCAGGACGAGGCGAGCTTCGAGCTGGAAGGAAAGCCCAAGGGCGTCTTTCTGGAAACCTTCTACCGTCAGAGTCTCAACTCGGTGGGAGTGCACGCGTTCATTGGTTCCGGTCGCTGGCAGGTCCAGGGCGTTGGCACCCTGAATTATAAAGAATTTTACGCCACCGGCGGCGTCGGTGTGGACGAGCGCGATGGCACGACACGCGTGCGATACAGCGTCGAGGCAGAGTATGTCCCCATTTTTTCGGACGTGTTCCGGCCCGCCCTGGGATTTCGCGTGGAACAGATCACCAATGCCGATCGCGAGCCGGCGTTCATTCCTTACGTCGCCCTGAGCGGCCCCAACACGTCATTTACGTTTCTGTTGAACATCCAGTACCGCGCCCAGAAAGACGACGACGCTCTCGTTATAGAATTAGGAACGGTCTTCTAGCCCGCCCGCCTCCAGCCGGAAATCGTAATGGAGCCGGGGGGCCTTGTGCTCGTGCACCACAAACCCCAATCCTTGGCCCGTTTTCTTTGCCATACCCATCTCCCCGGAGAGCTGCCAACCGGCACCCCAGGCTGGCGGCTCAGCCGAGTACCACGAGCAAGGCAAGCACAACCAAAACGCCGGCGGTTATCTTCGGGAGGTAGTGCTCATACCGGGTCAAGAATCCCTGCGCCATCGTATAGGCCTTGACCGCTACAAGCGTGATCGTGATGAGCGAAAGAGTGACGGCCGTTGCGTAGGCGCTTATCAGTAGCCAAGGATTAATGCCTCCTACAGCGAGGGCCAGCAGGGTAAACTCCTCCTCATGGGCGAAACCCAGGGCAAAAGCAAAGACAGCGATACCCCACAGACTCTGTACGTCTGTCGATTTATTGCCGTGATCGTGTTCCTGCCACATCCGGTAAGCCAAGAACAGTAGAATCGCGGCGACGACGTATCGGATCCAGGGGGCGGAAAAGTCGATGGCCGAGCGGGCAAGCAGGTAAACCACGACGACCGCGAGCGATGAGGCAAAGTGGAAGAAGGCGATGATCGCCCCGGTTACGAATCCCATAAGCAGAGGTGACGAACGTCGGATCGAGTAGAGTGCGGCCACCGGCCAGCCATGGCCTGGCTCTAAGCCGTGGACCAAACCCATTGCGATGACGGCCACGTAAACTGACATAAGCGTGACTATTCTACCGCCACCCGCAAATCCCTTGGCTCAGGCACCAGCGCGATGAAATAGAAACCTGCCACAATCAACAAGAGACCAACCACCGCGAAAGTGACTCGAAAGGCAAAGGCGGCGACCAGCAGGCCTGCAACCACTGGCCCGGCCGCATGACCCACATCCATGATCGTGCCGAAGACCCCGAGGGCCAATCCATAGGCCTCGGGCCTTGCAAAGTCAGCAGCGAGGGCAGCGGTCGCACTGGTGGCTACCGCCTCCGCCAGGCCAAAGAGCATGACCACTGCTAGCAGGAGGCTGAAGGCCTCCACGAACGGAACCAACATGAGGAAGCATCCCCCCGCCACAACGCCAGCGAAGATCACGGGCCGCCGGCCGACCCGGTCAGCGACCCGCCCCACCAACGGCCGGGCCAGAAGCGCCACCCCAGCCTGGACTCCAAACAGGACGCCGATCTGCCAAGCGGGGTATCCAATGCTCACGGCATAGAGGGGCAGAAAAGCCTCCACAGTCCCAAGGGCGAAGTACTCGACCGCTTCTATCCCGCTGGTGGTTAAAATGTACTTGTTCCTGAGGACCTCCCTTAGACCCTTGGCCATTTCCCCAAAGGCGCGCCGCGACTTGTCCGCCATCTGCGGTGCCTCGGCGAGGGTTCCAGGGGCAGGCAGACGCCGGCCAAAGAGGGTGATCGCCCCGAGGGCGGCCAGGCCCGCTAGGCCGCTCGCGGTAAATGCCAAGTGGAATCCTACAACTGAAATCAGGGCGCCCGCAACAAAGGGACCAAGCAGGTTACCCCCCGTACGGGACGAGGTGTACCACCCCATGGCCTCGGCGCGACGCTCCTGGAAGAGATCGGCCACCGCTGCTCCTGCCACGGGGCCAAAAATGGCGGTGGCGAGGCCGTGCAGAACCCGTAGCAGGATCAGGGACTGCTCTGAAGCGGCGAGTGGATACAGGAAGGGCATGCCCGCGAACACAAGACCACTGCAAAGCAGCATCCGTCGCCGGCCGTACACATCGGACAGGGCACCGGCCGGGAGCTTACAGAATATACCCGTGATCGTGGAGGCGGCGACGATCCAGCCGATAGCAGCGGCCCCCAGACCGAGGGTTTGCCCATAAAGCGGAAGAATAGGCGAGCGGGCCATGCTGTAGCTGAAAAAGGCGAGGACGGCGCTCCAACACAATAAGGTAAGAGACCGCTGATTGGCGTGGGTCTCAGCTGTGGTCATCCTGCTTCCTGGCAGCACATACCCCAAGTGACGCCGTATCGTGGTGTGGAGCCAATGTAACCACCCCCCGGCCGAGGCCGGACCTTAAACCACATCCACATTCTCAAAATTTTTTCTCTGCGCGGCAACATCATCATCTGGGCGGTGAAAGATCCGATAGCGTACAGACAGGACAAGCAATGTGAGATCGGTTGACGACAAAATCCCGACGATCACGACCACTTTTCCCCCGCCTTCGGTCCCCAGGACTACAAAAATGTTGGGCCATCGCTCTCTATTTCTTCTTCTTCGCGGCGGAGACGCTCCTGCTCGCGTTTTCGGCGGTAGGCGGTCTTTGGCTCATGAGGGTGGGACGGCGGGGCCACCGGCAACCGGACCGACGGCTTCTTCTTTTGCTTTCGCTTTTCCTTCTGGATTTTTTTCTTCCTGGGCAGCTGAGTCTCCTCCCGGTACTGCGCACGCTACGCCGTGCGCTCGTCTATCTTTAACGCTCGACCCCCTCACCTTTCATCCTCTTCCCCAAGGGGGAGAGGGGAGGGGGAAGTGACCGCGAATAGACCGGAGGCTTCGGGGTCTTGGGCACGGTCGCCGCGCTACCCGGCGACGTGCCGTTGTACCGATCGGGCCAACTCGAGATGCTCGGCCCTGCCGATCACGTCAAGCGCCTCCTCCCCTGCCGCAGGTCGGCCGAACGCCGCAAGCTTTTTCTTGAGCGCGAGGACCCGATCCAGGCTGGCCGCGAGCCGGGCTTCGGACAGCCGGTTCGACTGGACCGCATTCAGGAGCGCATCAAGAATCGCCTGCTGCGCGCCGGTATCCCTGGCCATCAAGATCAGATCGCCGCCGGCCTCGAGAAAGCGACACGCCGCCTCGCCGGCCGGCCAGCGTCCCGCAATGGCCTCCATGCCCAAATCGTCGCTCACGATGATCCCTGCAAAATCCATCGTATCCCGAAGCAGCCCGCTCAAAATCCGCGGCGACAGTGTTGCCGGCACCCCGGGATCGAGCGCGGGGCATAGCACGTGGGCGGTCATCAGTATGGAAAGCCCGGCTTCGATGGCCCGGCGAAAGGGGTAGAGTTCCACCCGCTCGAGCCGGTCCAGAAAATGATGCACCACGGGCAAGTCGAGGTGCGAGTCGGTCGCGGTATCCCCATGGCCGGGGAAATGCTTTCCGGTGGCTGCGACGCCTTCCGCCTCGAGCCCTTGGGAAAAGGCGACGCCTATCCCGGCCACGATCTCGGGGTCCGCGGCAAAAGCCCGGTCGCCGATCACGGGATTATCCGGATTCGTATGCACATCCAGCACCGGGGCGAAATCTACGTTGATCCCGACCGCCCGCAGCTCTCTTCCAATGACGCCGGCCACCATCCGCGCAAGCTCCTCCGAGCCCAGTTCACCCAGGCGCGCGGCCGGCGGGAACTGGGTGAACGGAGGCTTCAGCCGGGATACCCTTCCCCCTTCCTGATCGACCCCGATCAAGAGCGGAGGCTCTACCGCCAATGCCTGCAGCGCTCGCGTCAGCTCCCATATCTGCCGGGGGCTCTTGAGGTTTGCCCCCATCAGGATCACCCCGCCAAGACCCCACTCTTGCAGAAAGCCGCGCAGGGACGCGGGGGGCACAGGTCCGTCAAATCCGAACATGCAAAGCTGTCCGATTTTCTGCTTCAGGGTCATCCTCTGCTCCTCGGATCCCAGATGTCCCGCAAGCCATCCCCCAAGAAGTTAAACCCCATGACGGTCACCACGATGGCAAGCCCCGGAAAGATCGTCAGGTGCGGGGCCACCAAGAGATACTGCCTGGCTTCATTGAGCATGGCGCCCCAACTGGGGGTCGGGGGCTGGGCGCCCAGCCCGATGAAGCTCAGGCTGGCCTCGGCGATGATCATCACCGCGAATCCAAAGCTGGCCTCTACGACGATCGGCCCCAGGATGTTTGGGAGCACGTGGCGGACGATCACCCGCGTGTCCCGCCCGCCCAAGGCTCTCGCCGCCGCCACGAACTCCATTTCCCGGACGACGAGGATCTGGCCGCGGGTGAGCCGGGCATACCCGGCCCAGCCGATCACAGAGAGCGCGATGACCACATTGGTGATGCTCGGCCCCAGGATGGCGGCAAAAGCGATGGCCAGGAGAATCCCGGGAAAAGCTTGCAGGATATCCACGAGACGCATCAAGATTTCGTCCATCCATCCCCCAACGTAGCCGGCAACGGCCCCGACAAACAGCCCGATCCCCAACGAGATACTCACCGCCACCGTCGCCACCCAGAACGAGATCCGGGCCCCGTACAGCGTCCGCGAGAGGAGGTCCCGGCCCAGTCGATCCTGGCCGAAGAGGTGATCACGGCTCGGACCTCTGAGCGATTCCGCCAGCACCTGCTCCGTCGGAGATCGAGGCGCCAGGGCCGGCGCCAGCACGGCGCACAGCATCACGCCGGCAACCAACATGATCCCGACGGGCCACCTTCTCTTCCTCCGCATCGGCACCGTCCCGTGTACCGCGGCTACGCCGCCACCTGTGGACCCGAGACTCCAGACTTCAGACCTCAGACATTAGACTCTCATTGGGTTTCACGTAAGCCGTTTGCATTAGTTGCTACCTGCCGACCGCTGTCACTGATAGCGAATGCGTGGATCCACATAGGCATACAGCAGATCGGTCGCCGTATTGACGAAAACGTACCCAAAACTGATGATCAGGACACAGCCCTGCACGAGCGGGTAATCCCGGGCCTGGATCGCCTGAAGCGTGAGCCGTCCAAGCCCCGGCCACGCAAAGATGATTTCGGTGATGATCGCTCCTGACAGTAACGCCCCGAACTGAAGCCCCACGACCGTGATGACGGGAATCAGGGAAGCCGCGAGCCCGTGCCGGAGAATCACCCGTCCCTCCGAAAGGCCCTTCGCCCGGGCCACCCGAATGAAGTCCTGCCCCAGGACCTCCAGCAGGCTCGCCCGAACCATCCGCGACAGGACACCGGCCAGCGACGCTCCCAGTGTCAAGGCGGGCAGCACGAGATGATCGAAGCCACCTCGCCCGGACACCGGCAACCAGTTGAACTGAATCGCAAAGGCGAGGATCAAGAGCGGCCCCAGCACAAAGTTGGGAATCGAGACTCCCAACAGGGCCACGAAACGGCTTCCCCGATCGACGCTCGAGTCCTTCCGCACCGCGGCCAGGATCCCGAGGGGGAGGGCGATGACCAGGGCAAACACGAGGCCCGCCACGGCCAGCTCGATGGTGGCCGGAAGCGCCTTCAGGATCGTGGTGGTGACCGGCTCTCGGGAGAAGAGAGAAAGGCCCAGGTCGCCGGTGAGGAGGCCCTGAAGGAAGTGCAGGTACTGCTCGGGCAGCGGCCGGTCCAGCTGCAAGGTGGTGCGAAGCGCTTCCTTGGCGGCAGGCAAGGCGGTCTCGCCCAACATCACCTCGACGGGATCCCCGGGCGTCAGGTGGATCAAGAGAAAAACCAACGTGGAGACCCCCCACGCCACCGGCAGCAGGAGCAGCAATCGCTTGAGCAAATAACGCGCCATCACCAGTTCAGAGTTGAGGGTTGAGCGTTGAGAGTTGAAGGGTCAACGGCATATGGTTCACGGCTTAGAGTTCAGGGTAAAAAGTGATTCCCGATTTTTAAACTATGAACCCTGAACCATCAACCCTGAACCGCCTGGCGGTCCACAGACTGAGGATCCCGGAATCACTGTGAACTCTGAACTGTGAACCGTGAACCATCTTCAAGCCAGATGTCCTTCAACGGGCGAAAATCGCCTCCCGGCATCAGATGAAAGCCGCGGATCCGCGCCGTGTACGCGGCCCAGCGCAGCTCGTGCCAGAGACTGACGTAGGGAATCTCCTTGGCCAGGATCTTTTGTATGCGTCCATACGCCGCCTTTCGCGCCGTCAAGTCCGAGGCCTGCCGCCCCGCCAGGAGAAGCCGGTCCACCTCGGGATTCCGATACCCGCCCCGGTTGGCGCCTTGCGGGGGACGCGAATCCGAGTGAAAAATATAATGGTAATAATCCGGGTCGGTGATGCCGACCCAGGTCAGGACATAGAGCTGGAAATTCCCCGATCTGATATCGGCGTAAAAGGTGCCCCACTCGTAGCTGCGGATCTCGAGTGCAATGCCGACCTGTGAGAGCTGATATTGAATGGCCTCGGCGATCGTCCGAACGAGCTCGTTGGTCGTCCCCTTGAACGTCAGGCGGAATCGCACCCCATCTCGCAGGGGATATCCGGCGGCGTCCAAGAGGCGCCTGGCCTTTTCCGGGTCGAACGGGAAGGTCTCGACGTGGGATTCGTAGGCCCAGTGTTGGGGAGACAAAAGTCCTGTGGCAACGGTCGCCTGCCCGCCCAGCAGATACCTAATCATCATTTGCCGGTCGATGGCGTGGGCGATCGCCCGGCGGACTCGAAGGTCGCTGAGGATGGGATCTACAAGGTTGAATCCGAGATAGGTGTAATTGCTCGAGGGGATGGTGGCCACCTCCATGCCGGGCAGCGACTCCACCAGTCGCATGACCTCCGGGGGAAGCGAGCCGGGCAACAGATCGATGGTCCCCTTCTTCAGCTCGAGGAATCGAATGGTCGCGTCCGGAATGATCCGCAGGCTGAGCCGCTCGACGCGGGGGGCGCCGCCGAAATGCTCCGGAAAGGCCTCGACCTCGACGCGATCGTTCTGCACCCATCGCTTGAATCGAAAGGGCCCCGTGCCGACCGGCTGCTGTCCAAAGCCGTCCCGTCCGGCTAGCTCTGCCGGAACAATCCCGACGGTCAAGTGATACAGGATGGGGGCGAAGCGGCGCTTCAGATGAAAGGCCACCCGGTACGGATCCCGCACCCGGATCTCTTGGATCTCCTCGAGGACGGCAGCATGGGCCGAGCCGACGGTCGCGAGAGACTCGAAGGTATACCGGATATCCTCGGCCGTGAGCTCGCGTCCATGGTGGAACCGCACGCCCCGCCGCAGATGAAAGACATAGGTGCGCTCGTCGGGCTGCTCCCATCGCTCGGCCAGGCCCGGCACGATACGAAAATGTGCATCCGTGCGGACGAGACCGGTGAACAGCAACTCGATGACGCGAAGCGAGAGGGCATCGGTGGCCACCCGGGGATCGAGACTGACGGGATTGGTCTCGATGGCGACCGTCACCGCGCCGGCAGGATGGGTCTCTCCCCTGGCACAGCCTCCCACCGCCAGGATCAGCACGGCGATGCCGATGGGAACCGGGCCGCGCCTCATCGGCCGTTCATCCTCTCTCCTGTTCTACCCGTGTCACCATCCCCATCAGGAAATGCAGCACGACCCGATCGCCCTCCTTGGGATCGGCATAGATGACCTCAGGGCCCACGCGCGTCCTTCCCCGCTCTCCGCCTTCGAGCGCGTAGAGGATGTCGTAGTACCTCTGCCCGTGAAGGTCGAAGGCCCTGACCCCTTCGAGGAGTGCTGTGTGCGGTCCTTGGATCATGAGGGTGTGTCCCCGCCGCTTTTTGAACCTAGCATAGCGTAACCGGCAGGGAGAGTCCACGATTGAGGGGTGCACGAGCACGCGCCGCGCGTTCAGGACGAAGGGATCACAACGTTGGGGGATATTGCCATGGACCACGAACGCCGACCCGGGAGAAGACAACCGTCATGAGGCGCGGGTCTCCCGAGCTGCACCGGCCGCGGGCCATCGAACCCTATTTCATTTGCGAAGCCACCGCTGGACCTTGGTGACGAGGCGGGCCGACTCGCGCCCTAAAATCTCTCCCCGCTTGCGCCAGATGTTTGAGGAGGCACCGGCGTCGCAGACGGGGCAGCCGTATAGCAGATTGATCGGATCGTAGCGAAGATCTCGCTTGCATTGAAGGCATTTTGCGGGAACAGCACTCATGATTCATCCTCCCCGGAGTCCGCGATCGAGGCTACGGTACTGAATGGCCTCGGCAATATGCTCGGGACGAAGCGTTTCCTCAGCGGCCAGGTCCGCAATCGTACGGGCGACCTTCAGTATTCTATCATAGGCGCGGGCACTCAGCCCCAACCGCTCCATCGCCGTCTCCAAGAGGCGCTGTCCCTCCTCGCCGACCTGGCAATGGCGGCGGATCTGTTTGGGGCTCATGGCGGCGTTGCAAAAGATCTTGCTCTTCTTGAATCGGGCCGCCTGGACCGCCCGGGCGCGTCTTACCCGCTCTCGAATCACCGATGCGGGTTCTCCCCCCGCCTCCGCCGCCATGTCCCGATACCGCAGGGGGGGGACCTCGATGTGGATATCGATGCGGTCCAGGAGGGGGCCCGAAATCCGGCCCAGATATCGCTGGATCTCACCGGGGGAGCAGCCGCATTCGCGCTGGGGATCGGTCAAATATCCGCAGGGGCATGGATTCATCGCCGCCGCGAGCATGAAGGACGCCGGATAGGTGAGCGAGGTGATGGCCCGGGCGATGGTCACCTGCCCGTCCTCGAGCGGCTGCCGGAGCACCTCGAGGACGTTCCGCTTGAATTCCAGGATTTCATCCAGGAAGAGGACCCCGTGATGGGCCAGGCTGACCTCGCCCGGACGCGGGATGTTTCCCCCGCCGATGAGTCCGGCATCCGAGATCGTGTGGTGCGGGGATCGAAACGGCCGGACGGCGATGATGGGGGTTCGAGGCGGCAGAAGGCCGCAGACGCTATGGATCTTGGTGGTCTCGATGGCCTCTTCCAGGCCGAGGGGCGGCAGGATGGTCGGCAGGCGCTTGGCGAGCATGGTTTTCCCCGACCCCGGCGGGCCGATGAGCAGGATGTTGTGACCGCCGGCCGCGGCCACCTCGATCGCCCGCTTGGCATGCTCCTGGCCCTTGACGTCGGTAAAGTCGATGGCGTAGTGACACGATTCGGCGAAGGTCGCATCGAGGTCGATGGTGGTGGGCTCGATGACGAGCTCGCCGTTGAGCATCCCAAGCGTCTCGGACATGCTGTGAACTCCGTACACGTTGATTTGCTTCACCACCGCGGCCTCGGCGACATTGTCAACCGGCAGCACGATCCCCTCCAGACCGGCCTTGGCGCCGGCCACAGCCATCGGCAAGGCCCCACGGATGGGCCGGACCATGCCATCAAGGGCCAGCTCGCCGAGGACCAGGACCTGCGAGAGCCGGTCCGGTTTCACCAGACCCTGCGCCGCCAGCACTCCGATGGCCATCGGCAGGTCAAAGGCGGCGCCCTCTTTTTTGACAGCGGCCGGGGCGAGATTGACCGTGATTCGCCGGGGTGGGAAATCGAACCCGGAGTTCTTGATGGCCGCCTTGACCCGATCCCGGCTTTCCTTGACGGCCACGTCCGGCAGGCCCACCGTGGAAAACGAGGGGAGGCCCAACGCGATGTCCACCTCTACCTCGACCAGGTAGGCGTCCACCCCAAGGACGGCGCTGCTCAAAACTTTGGATAACATGCTGTATTCTCGCGGGAGGGGTCCGGCTTTCCAGAAATGGTGGGGATACTCTTACCCGATTCGCCTGCTCCCCGCAAGCGGAAACAGAGCATTGCTGATCCAGAGGGATCACGATTTCTCTTGGAGGCCTGGACAAGGGGCTGGAAAGTATGTGCTACATTAAAATGAAGAGCACGGGGGCCACGGGGAGCGGTAAGCTTTCCCCGATATTCGACCATGGATAATAGGGATGCAAAGTGGAAAAGGGCTGGAACGACGAGCTTCGCGAGACGGTGCTGGGCTTCATCACTTCGAAAACTCAGACCCGGGATGAAGCCGCCCTGGTGTGGCTGCTGCAGCGGACCGTCCTGGCGTTACTGAGCATTTACCCACGTGAGACGGGGCCGGGGATGATCCGCCACCATGTGAACCGGGTCTTGCCGGAGGAAGGATCAGGATAAAAGCCGGGCTTCTCCGGATATACCCATCACACGGTTTTGGACGGCTTTGCCCGGAAACCTCGCCGGGCGAGCAGGTGATCCAGGCTGTAGCGCCCCGGCCCGATGAAGAGCAGACCGGCGAACAGCCAGGCGTTCTTGACGGCGTGGGATGGTGACCCTTGCCCAGAGACGATGTGCTGCG
>Ga0302046_10003081_pt1 | contig 15226 bp, 24 predicted proteins | sample RVTome_11_FD_200261 | JGI IMG/M metagenome (GOLD analysis project Ga0302046, IMG submission 200261) | Soil microbial communities from uranium-contaminated site in the Upper Colorado River Basin, Wyoming, United States - RVT147D111 (version 2) ...
TCGCGATTGAGCAGAGATTCTTGCGCACATCCTCAAGAACCCGGAAGAAGTCGGCCTGCTCTTGATCCATCTTGTTGATGAAGATCACGCGAGTCTTGTTGCCCGACTCGGCGAATGACCACACCTTCTCCGTCTGCACCTTCACGCCAGAGACACTACTGACCACCACGAGGGCCGAGTCAAGAACGCGGAGACAGTTCCGGGTGTCAGTCAGGTAGATGGAGGCCCCTGGGGTATCGACCAGGTTGAGCTTGTGTCCTTTCCACTCACAGAAGGCCAGGGCGGAACTAATGCTCATCCTCCGCTTGATCTCATCCTCATCGAAGTCGGTGACGGTCGTCCCGTCCTCGACCTTCCCAAGACGTGAGGTGGCGCCGGCGTCGAATAGGATGGCTTCAGCCAGCGTGGTCTTTCCCGCGCCTCCGTGAGCGACAATCCCGACGTTCCGGATCTTGGCGGTCTCCACCCTGCCCACCTTTCCTACGCCTCATCAGACGGATCAACCGGATCGTATCAAGGCCCCTTTCCTAGCATACCGATCGCATCATTGTAAAGGGAAAAATCCCATCCCCTAAAAAGGCTGATGCCCTTCCGGAACGGATCGGGAAGGGCATCTACTCACCGAAGAGTATCGGTATTCTTGAAGGGTGGACTCATTTCTCGGCATCCCTCGCCTGAGCCGCCAGCGGTTCGGCAGCCCCTTGCCTCGGACCCTCTTCCTTGTGTTCCCGCCGGCCACGCCGTCGGGCCGGCTTGGCTGAAGGTTCCGGAGCGGCGCCGGAGCCTACCAGTTCAATGGCCGCAAGCGGGGCTCCGTCCCCCATTCGGTAATCCAGCTTTGTAATCCTTGTATAGCCGCCGTTACGGTCCCTGTAGCGGCCCCCTATCGATTCGAACAGCTTTCTTAACACCTTCTCATCCGCGACGACCTCCGCCGCTTGCCGCCGCGCATGGAGATCCTCACGCTTGGCCAGCGTAATGACCTTTTCCGCCAGCTTGCGTAGCTCCTTGGCCTTGGCTTCCGTTGTGACGATCTTCTCATAATGGAAGAGCGACGTCAGCAGGTTACGGAGGAGCATCTCTCGGTGAGCCGTCGTCCGCCCCAGTTTTCTCCCCGCCTTTCTATGGCGCATACCCCGCTCCCCCCCGGCCTCTGCTTAGGCCTTCGAGGCCTTTTCGCTTCGCTTCCCGGAGGGCTCGCTCACAGGAAACCCATCAAGCTTCATCCCCAAGGCTAGCCCCATCCCGGCCAGGATCTCTTTGATCTCATTCAGGGATTTCCGACCGAAGTTCTTCGTCTTCAACATCTCAGCCTCAGTCTTCTGGACAAGCTCGTAGATGTACCGAATGCTCGAATTCTTCAAGCAGTTGGCCGACCGGACCGAGAGCTCAAGTTCGTCGACGCTTCGATTGAGGTGCTCCAACAGCCGCTCCTTCTCCTCATCAACGGCTGCCCCCTCTCCCTCCGGTTCCTCCTCGAAGTTGATAAAGATACTCAGATGGTCCTTCAAGATCTTGGCTGCATACGCCACAGCGTCTTGGGGCAGGACACTCCCATCGGTCCAGACCTCCAAGATGAGCTTGTTGTAATCGGTGACCTGGCCGACCCGCGTGTCCTCGACCAGGAAGTTGACCTTCCGGATTGGAGAGAAGATGGAAGCCACGGCGATCATGTCAACGGGCTGCCCTTCTTTTTTATTCCGCTCCGCCTGGACGTACCCCCGCCCGTGGCGAACCTCCATCTCCACCTCGAGCTTGCCATCCTTGTCCAGGGCGGCAATGTACAGTTCGGGGTTCAGAATCTCCACATCGGGATCCGGATTGATGTGCGAGGCGCGAATCTCCCCCTCAGAAGACGCCTTCAGGTAGAGGGTCTTAGGATGGTCCACGTGTAGCTTGACTCGCAACCCCTTGATGTTGAGGATGATATCCGTCACATCATCCTTCACCCCAGGGATGGTGGAGAACTCATGAAGCGCTCCGGCGATCCTGATCGTGGTCACCGCGGCTCCCTCGATTGACGAGAGGAGGATGCGCCGCAGCGCATTGCCAATGGTCAATCCGAAACCACGTTCGAAGGGCTCCGCGTAAAACTTCCCGTACGTGCTGGTCAGAGTTTCCAGCTCGCATTCCAACCGCTTCGGCTTCTGGAGGCCCTTAAACTTCTGGATCATCAAAACCTCCCACACTCGCCATCACTTTGAATAGAGCGCCACGATCAACTGATCCTCCAGGGGGATGGCTATCTCCTCCCGCGTCGGGGTCGATCGGACAGTCCCTTTCATGTTGGTCACATCCAGCTCTAACCAGCTCGGCAGCGTCCGCTTCTTGGCCCCCTCGAGAGCTGCCTTGATTGCGATCATCTCACGACTCCTGGGCCGCACCTCGATCGTCTGGCCCGGACGCACCATATAGGATGCAATGTCCACCTTGCGTCCGCCCACGAGGAAGTGGCCGTGACTGATCAACATTCTCGCGTGGGCGCGGGAAGCGGCGAAGCCGAGGCGCTGGACGACGCTGTCCAACCGCTGCTCCAGGATCCGGATCAGGTTTTCGCCTGTGATCCCCTTCTGACGCTCGGCCAAACGAAAGTATTTCCGGAATTGCGTCTCCAGCACCCCATAGATTCGGCGCATCTTCTGCTTCTCGCGAAGCTGGATGCAGTAATCCGAGAGCTTGGTCCGTCGCTTACCATGCTCGCCGGGGATGTAATTGCGTTTCTCAATGGCGCATTTCGTAGAAAAACACCGATCGCCTTTCAGAAACAGTTTGATCCCCTCTCGCCGGCACAGCTTGCAGACGGCATCCCGATACCTAGCCACGAGCCCCTCCTCGGCTGGCCGCGTCGCCATTCATCCGACGCTCGCTGCACCGCACGGCACTGCCAGCGCCCCGCCCACCGATGAAGAACGAGGTCCATGGTGAGAACGTCTGCCTCATACCCGCCTCCGCTTGGGCGGCCGACAGCCGTTGTGGGGAATCGGCGTGACATCCTTAATAACCACGATCTCCAGCCCTGCAGCCTGCAGGGCCCGGATAGCAGCCTCACGTCCGGCGCCCGGCCCTTTGACATACACCTTGACCTCTTTCATGCCATACCCCATCGCCTTCTTGGCGGCGTTCTCGGCCGCCATCTGCGCAGCAAACGGCGTGCTCTTGCGCGAGCCTTTGAACCCCACGGAGCCCGCACTTGCCCAGGCCACTACATTACCTGCCGCATCCGTGATGGTCACGATCGTATTGTTGAAGGTCGCCTGGATGCAGGCGAGCCCATGGGCGATATTTTTCGCCTCCCGCTTACCTGCCGCACGCCCTCCTGGTCGTTTTGGTTTCGCTTCCTCCGCCTCCGCCATCCTTGCCTCCATCATCAGGTCGTCAGCACGGAATAAGGCCCTTCGTCACGAAGGGCGAGACCCAGATAGTGATGCACACTCCCCTTCACAGAGCGACTGAGTGCCGCGTGTCGGGTCAAACCTTCTTGCCCTTTGCGCCGGCCTTGCGGCGAGGTCCCTTGCGGGTTCTGGCATTGGTGCTGGTCCGCTGGCCTCGAACCGGGAGCCCACGGCGATGCCTGAGGCCACGATAGGTCCCGATGTCCATCAGTCGCTTGATGTTCATAGAGACCTCGCGTTTGAGGTCCCCTTCCACTTTGTAATTCCCTTCGATGGTCCGCCTCAGTTTCGCGATCTCTTCTTCCGTCAGGTCCTTGACTCGGACATCCGGGCGCACCCCAGAGTCCCTGAGGATCTTGCGCGAGGACGAGGGGCCGAGGCCATAAATATATGTCAGAGCCACCTCCAGACGCTTCTCTCTTGGAAGATCCGTTCCGGCGATGCGTGCCATAGCCCCCCCCAGTTCAGAGTTCAGAGTTCAGGGTTCATAGTGAAAACAAGTCACGCAGGAACAATCTCTATGAACTATGAACCATGAACCATCCACTCCCTATCCCTGCCGCTGCTTATGACGGGGATTTTCGCAGACGATGCGGACCACCCCTTTTCGTCGAATGATCTTGCACTTCTCACAAATCGGCTTGACTGACGCCCGGACCTTCATGGCCACTCCCTGGGTCGAGGGATCGGCGAAAACCCCAGGCCCTATTTGTAACGGTATATAATCCGCCCTCGCGTCAGGTCATATGGAGACAGCTCCACGATGACCTTGTCTCCCGGTAATATGCGAATAAAATGCATGCGCATCTTGCCCGAGATGTGCGCCAGCACCTTGTGGCCCTTCTCTAACTCGACCCGGAACATAGCGTTGGGTAAGGGCTCGATCACGGTCCCCTCAACCTCTATCGCCTCTTCCTTCGGCATCGGTCCTTCGTGTCCCCTGTTCAGCCGCGCCCGTCTAGGGAGGTGAGGACCTCCGTCCCATTCTCGGTGAGCGCCACGGTGTGCTCGAAATGGGCAGACAGTGACCCGTCGCACGTCACCGCCGTCCAACGATCTTCAAGGATCATCACGTCCGGGCTGCCGCCATTTACCATCGGCTCTATCGCCAGGACCATGCCCGTCTTGAGGACAGGGCCATGGCCCGGCGGGCCGAAGTTCGGGATCTGTGGTTCCTCGTGAAGTGAGCGGCCGATCCCGTGGCCGACAAAAAGGCGCACCACCGAAAACCCCTCGGCCTCAACCGCAGCCTGCACCGCGTGGGAGATATCGGACAGGCGACCCCCCGGTTGGACAGCGTCGATGGCCCGCCGCAGCGACTCCTGGGTGACGGCAATCAACCGGTTGGCCTCATCGGACACCTGACCCACGGGTACCGTGACCGCAGCATCCCCGTAGTACCCGTCGACAATAGATCCAAGGTCGAGGCTAATGATGTCGCCTTCCTTGAGCTTTCGTTCGGACGGGAGCGCGTGCACCACCTGCTCATTCACGGACGCGCAGAGAGAGTACGGATACCCGCGATAACCCTTGAAGGCCGGTTTCGCGCCTCGCTTCAGGATATACTCCTCGGCAAGGCGGTCCAGGTCCAGCGTGGTGATCCCCGGCTCCACCAGCTTGGTCAGCCTGGCAAGGGCTTCGGCCACGATCCGGCCGCTCTTGCGAATCAGGTCGATCTCCCAGGAGGACTTCAAAATGACCACAGGTATGGCTCACCTTTATCCCAAGGCCCGATGAACGCGTTGGGAGATCTCTTCGACAGTTCCCTGACCGTCGATCCGCTCCAGTAGCCCCAATCCCTCGTAATAGGCGACCAGGGGCTGTGTCTGTTCCTTGTACACCCGCAGGCGATGACGGATCGTCTCCTCCTTATCATCGTCCCGCTGGTAGAGTGAGTCGCCACAGGTGTCGCAGCGCCCCGCCTTCCGCGGCGGACTCGTGTCAACATGGTACATATTTCCGCATCCCCGACAGACCCGCCGGCCGGTGAGCCGTTTGACCAGATCTTCCTCGGGCACCTCTACGCTGAGCACCCTGTCCATCGAGGCGTGGAGGGATGTCAGGACGCCCGAGAGAGCCTCGGCCTGCAGGAGGGTCCTAGGGAATCCATCAAGAATGTACCCCCGGGCGCAATCGGGCTTGCGCAGCCGCTCCTCGATGATGCCGATCACGACCTCGTCCGGAACAAGAGCCCCCCGGTCCATGAACGACTTGGCTTCCCGCCCGAGCTGTGTGCCATGGGCGACCGATTGGCGCAAGATGTCACCCGTGGAAACCTGGGGGATGCCGAGCCTTCCCGTGAGCAGTTTGGCCTGCGTCCCCTTGCCAGCGCCTGGCGCGCCCAGCAATATGAGCCGCATAACCCGCTACCCCAGCCTCCCCTTGATCCGGCTCTTCTTCAGGAATCCCTCATAGTGGCGCATAAGCAGGTGGGACTCGACCTGCTGGACCGTATCAAGCGCCACGCCCACGACGATCAGCAGGGAGGTCCCCCCGAAGTAGAACGGGACGTTCATCATGGCGATCAGATACTCCGGAAGGATCGAGATCAGCGCCAGGTAGATCGCCCCGACCACCGTGATACGATCCAACACCTTCTCGATGAATTCCGCCGTCCTCGCTCCCGGTCGAATGCCCGGTATGAAGCCGCCGTACTTTTTCATGTTGTCAGCCACGTCGGCCGGGTTAAATACGATCGCGGTGTAGAAGAAGGTGAAGAAGATGATCGCCACAGCGTACAGCAACGTGTAGATCGGCGTGGCCGGGGTGAGGGCCTTCGAAACAGCCTGCATCCAGGGATGTTTGAAAAACTGCGCAATGGTGGCCGGGAACACGATGATGGAGGCGGCGAAGATAACGGGCATCACGCCGGCCGTGTTGACGCGCAGCGGGATATGGGTGCTCTGCCCCCCGTAGATCCGACGACCCACGACCCGCTTTGCATACTGGACTGGTATCGGCCGTTGGCCCAAGGTCATGACGATGACCCCCGCGACGACCAACACCATCAGGACCAGGATAGCCAGGAACACCAGGGCCTTCATCTCTCCCGTGGACAGAAGTTGCCACGTATTCACCATCGCCGAAGGCACGAGGACGATGATCCCGGCAAAGATCAGAAGGGAGATCCCATTTCCGATCCCCCGCTCGGTGATCTGCTCGCCCAACCACATCAGGAAAATCGCCCCCGTGGTCAACGTCACGGTGGTCATGAGGCGAAACCCCCAGCCGGGGGTCGGCACCACCACCTCGCCCATCGGGCTGCGCATGCTCTCCAACCCAATGGCGATCCCCATGGCCTGGATGGCCGAAAGCAGGACGGTTCCGTACCTGGTGTACTGGCTGATTTTTTTCCGGCCTTGTTCACCCTCCTTGCTGAGCTTCTCGAGGGCTGGAGAGACGACCGCGAGGAGTTGCAGGATGATAGAAGCGCTGATGTAGGGCATGATACCAAGGGCAAGCACACTAAGACGGCGCAGGGAGCCACCGCTAAAGAGATCGAAAAAGCCGAGAAGCGTCCCACCGGCTTGATTGAAGAATGAGCTGAGGGCGTGGGCATCGATGCCGGGCGTGGGGATATGGGATCCGATCCGGTAGACAATGAGCGCAATGGCGGTAAATATGATCCGCTTCTTGAGCTCCGGAACCCTGAAGATATTACCAAAACCTTCGATCATGCGCCGATGACCTCGATCTTCCCTCCCGCAGCGAGGATCTTCTCGGTGGCGTGCTTGGAGAACCTATGTGCAGAGATGCTCAGTGGCTTCGTCAGGACCCCTTCGGCGAGGACCTTCAACCCAGCTCGAAGGTCTCTGACCAGCCCCATCTCCCGCAGCAGGCCTGGGGTAACCTTGGTACCCGGGTCGAGCCGCTCCAGGTCCTTCAGGTTCACGATGGCGTAGACCTGCCTGAACCGGTTTGTGAATCCCCGCTTCGGGACTCGGCGATGCAGGGGCATCTGCCCGCCCTCGAACCACGGGTGGATATGGGCGCCCGAGCGAGCCTTTTGGCCCTTCTGTCCTCTTCCGGACGTCTTTCCGTGCCCCGATCCGGTACCCCGGCCGACACGCTTCCGGTCTCGGCGGGCGCCTACTGGCGCCTTCAGCTCATGCAGCCTCATGCCTCGCCTTCCCCATCGATCTGGTGCACCTCCACCAGGTGGGAGACCTTTGCAATCATCCCTCGAATGGCCGGAGTGTCGGCGCGCACCACAGACTGATCGATACGGCGCAACCCCAATCCGGCCAGCACTTGGCGCTGATGGGCCCGCCGCCCAATCATACTCTTGCGCAGGATAATACGGAGACCCTTGCCCATCCTACGCCCCTTGGGTTACAATAGCTTCGAAAATCACCCCGCGTGCGCGCGCCACTTCCTCCGGCGCCCGAAGTGACCTCAGGCCCTGCAGGGTGGCCTTTACAACATTGTGCGGGTTGTCCGATCCGAGGGATTTTGACAGCACGTCCTTTACCCCCGCCGCTTCCAACACAGCGCGGGCTGCCCCCCCGGCCACGACGCCGGTCCCTTGAGAAGCCGGCTTGAGCATCACCCTTCCCGAGCCGTACCTGCCCAGGACCTCATGGGGAATGGTCGTTCGCATCAACGGTATCTGGATCATCTGCTTCTTGGCACTTTCAACCCCCTTGCGAATCGCCTCCGGCACCTCGTGGGCCTTCCCCAAGCCGATTCCCACACGCCCCTTCTGGTCCCCCACAACGACAAGGGCGCTGAAGTGAAACCGCCGCCCTCCTTTGACAACCTTAGCAACTCGGTTAATCTGAACGACGCGCTCGACGAGGTTCAAGGAGTCAGAGCTGATTCGCCTCAACGCTTCTCCTTCTCTGCCGGCTGATTGAGCAATGAGATGGCCATGGACAACCCCCCTGGGTAGGACGGCGCTATTGAAGAGATCGATTCCGGCAGGCGAGTCACACTCGACATTAGAACTTCAGCCCTTTCTCCCGAGCACCGGTGGCCAGCGCTTTGACGCGCCCGTGAAACTTGTATCCGCCTCGATCAAAAATCACTCGGTCAACCCTCGCCGCCAAGGCTCTGGTCGCCAACACCTCCCCGACCAATTTGGCAGCATCGGTCTTGTTGATCGTCTTGGCTTTTTCCTTGACCTCAGTGGAAAGGGTAGAAGCCGCCGCCAGCGTCTTGCCAAGCCCATCGTCGATGATCTGGGCATAGATATGGCAGGCGCTCTTGAACACACACAGGCGTGGGCGTTCCGCGCTCCCGACGACACGTTTCCTTATCCGACGGTGCCGTCGTTCTCTGCTCGTTGCTTTTCCCCCGTAGCCAGCCAACCCAAGACCTCCGAGGCGCGATGCGGCCTACGCGCCGGCCTTTCCAGCCTTACGGCGAATCCGCTCGTTGGCGTACTTGACCCCCTTGCCCTTATACGGCTCGGGTGGCCTGAGACTCCGGAGCTTGGCCGAAACCTCCCCGACCTGTTGTTTGTCGGGCCCGGAAACCGTCAGCAGATTTTGATTCTCCACCCCGATCTTGATCCCCTCCGGAATCGGAAAGACGATAGGGTGAGAGTAGCCTAACATCAGTGTCAGGTGACCTCCCTGGACCGAGGCCCGATACCCGACCCCGATCATTTCCAGCTTCTTTTCGAACCCCTTGGTCACCCCCTCCAACATGTTGGAGACCAGCGTCCGGGTTAGCCCGTGAAGAGAACGATGAAGCTTATTGTCCGAGGGGCGCACGCAATGCAGCACCTTGTCTTCCGCCTTCACGACCATCGAGTGATGCAGGCGAAGCGACAGCTTTCCCTTCGGTCCCTCCACCGAGACGTACCCTCCGGCCAGCTCCACCTTCACCCGGTCCGGAATGGGAATCGGCTTCCTTCCGATGCGAGACATGTTTCACCCACTCGTTGGACGTTCGGCGTTTCAGGTGTCCTCAAGAAAAATGTTCGCTCCCAGACTATCGGCGGAACCATAATCCGCGCTTACCAGACGTGGCAGAGCACCTCGCCGCCCACCCCGCGCTCCTTCGCAGCACGCTCCGTCATGAGTCCCTGCGAGGTCGAGAGGATCGCTACCCCCAAGCCGCTCATCACCCGAGGCAAACGCCGCGAGTTGGCGTACACGCGAAGTCCGGGTCGGCTCACTCGGCGAAGGCCGGTGATGATTCGCTGATTCCCCTGACCATACCTTAGGTAGATGCGGAGGATCCCCTGCGTGTCAGATTCGAGGACTTTGAAGTTTTTGATGAACCCCTCCGCCCGAAGGATCTTCGCAACCTCCACTTTCAACCTGGACGTCGGGATGTCGACCTTGTCGTGGACTGCCTGGTTGGCATTCCTGATCCTGGTCAGCATGTCCGCGATAGGATCGGTCATCATGGCTGGTTGGCTCCATGCTCTACGGTTCGCGTTCGGAACTCGAGGCTCGAGGACGTTCGGGACGTCGACCCTTTAATGCGCGGCGCTCCTACCAACTCGCCTTCACCACACCTGGGACCTCTCCCCGGAGGGTCAGGTCCCTAAAGCAGATCCGACACATCCCGAACTTTCGCATATAGCCGCGCGGTCGTCCGCACAGCCGGCAGCGGCGATACGCGCGCACCTTGAATTTCGGCTGACGCTGGCTCTTAAGGATTAGTGATAGCTTTGCCATAGCTGCTGAGAAGGCGGCCCTTCCCTCCCCCTCCAAGTCGCCCCGCGCCAGATGGCGCGTTCCGCGATCCTTTGCCCCTTAGAAACGAGAGGCTCATGTGGCAGTGAACTGTCTCATGCGCAGGTGGACACACCGTTGGTGCTGAACGCTACTCGCCATCGACGGAATTCGTTGAGACCGCCCGCCCGGCGACTGGCTCAGGGTGAACGAAACCTGCAGTAAGGCGCTACACCCCATGGCGCTAGCTCTTCTGGAACGGAAATCCGAGATGGGCTAAGAGCGCCCGGGCTTCCTCATCCGTCCTGGCCGAGGTCTCCACGGCAATGTCCATCCCTCGGACCGCGTCCACCTTGTCATACTTGATCTCCGGGAAGATAAGCTGCTCCCTCACGCCGAGACTGTAGTTGCCTCGGCCGTCGAAGGACTTGGCCGGAACCCCTCTGAAGTCCCTGATGCGGGGCAACGTCATATTGAGGAACCGGTCCAAGAACTCATACATCCGATCCCCTCGCATGGTGACCTTGCAGCCGATAGGCATCCCGACCCTCAGCTTGAACCCCGCCTCAGACCTCTTGGCGCGGATGACAACGGGCCGCTGTCCCGTCACGGCTGAGAGCTCCTCTACGGCCGCGTCGATCACCTTCACGTTTGCCACGGCCTCTCCCAGCCCCATGTTGATGACCACTTTCAGGGGGCGAGGTACCTGCCAAACATTCTTATACCCGAACTGTTTCATCAGGGCAGGGGTAATCTCCCGGCGAAAACGCTCGCGGAGCCGGGGCACAACGTGCGGCTGCGCCTCAACCACCGCAGTGGTTTTCTTCTCCCTCTTTTTTGGTTTCGCCGCTTCCGCCATTCGTCCCTCTTCTAGTGACCCTCCAACTATTTCATCCTAAGCTGGTGGCCTGCCTGCCGGTCCAGGAAACGAGCATAGCAAGGCGCGGCCCCCGCGGGCCGAGCGAGGCGTACGTTTCCAAGTACGTCGCAGGGAGTGCCCCGGAGTGAAGCCTTGCCGCTAGGCGAAGTTAATTGGACCGGCACTAGTCAACCACCTCGCCGCACTTCTTGCACACTCGTACCTTCCTGCCATCACTCAGGTGGCTGGTGCCGACTCGGACAGGGCGGTCGCACTTGTTGCACACCAGCATAAGGTTCGAGATGTGAATCGGGTTCTCACGCTCGAGGATGCCACCCTGTTTCGAGGCCGCCCCAGGCTTCGTATGACGCTTGATGAGGTTGAGCTTTTCAACCAGGGCTCGGTCTATCTTGGGGATCATCTTCAAAACCTTACCGCGCTTCCCCTTATCCTTCCCGGCGATCACCATTACCAGATCATTCTTCTTGACCGCGCGCCCGTATTCCACCGCCATGATTATCCTCAGAGAGTGGGCAATCCCAGACGAGAGAACGCAGCCGCACCACGATCCACGATCTGGGAGCTAAGACCGATGCGCTGCTTGCTAGTGCTCCTCCAACTATTTCGCTCTCACTTAGTGGGGCATCGTGCCGGGCCAAGAAACGAGCATAGCAAGGCGCGGACCCCAGGGCCGACCGAGGCGTACATTTCCAGGTACGTCGCAGGGAGCGCCCTGGGGGGAAGCCTTGCCGCTAGGCGAAGTTAATTGGAACGGCACTAGACCACCTCTGGCGCCAGGGAAATAATCTTCATGAACTGGGCGTCACGGAGCTCTCGCGCTACCGGGCCAAAGATCCGTGTGCCGACCGGGTTATTCTGCTCGTTCAGGAGCACAGCGGCGTTTCGATCGAATTTGATGTAGGATCCATCAGGGCGCCGAAGTTCCTTTGAGGTCCGGACCACCACGGCCCTCACCACATCACCTTTCTTCACCGAGCCCTCCGGGACCGCTTCCTTGACGTTCGCGACAATGATGTCGCCTAGGCGAGCGTACCTCTTCGCCGATCCCCCCAGCACCTTGATCAGAGAGATCCGCTTGGCGCCGGAATTGTCGGCCACCTCCATGATGGTCCTTAATCCGATCACGTTTGTCTACCTTACCTGTCTCCATCCCGGTGCCGTTTGATCTGGCAGCGAGGGCCTACAGCTTACCGTTAGCCGTTGCAAAGGACTGGTTATAACGAACCAACCTTCACCCCTGCCTGCAGCGCGCGCACCCGATCAGACGGCTGCTTTCTCCAGCACTTCCGTTATACGCCAGTGCTTCTCCTTGCTGAGGGGCCGAGTCTCCACGATGACCACCTTGTCACCAATCCCGCAACGATTCTCCTCGTCGTGGGCCTTGAACGTTGTCTTGCGCCGGATCATCTTGCCGTACATCTCATGACGAACGAGGCGCTCCACCATAACCACGACAGTTTTGTGCATCTTGTCGCTGACCACGACCCCCACCAGAGTTTTTCGGCGGCCTCGTTGTCTCTCCTCGGTCATTGTGCCTGCTCCACCGCTGGAGAAGCCTGCTTGCGGGCCAACTCCCGCAGCACAGTCTCTCCGCGGGCGATCTCCCGTCGGAGTTGTCGGATGCGCGACGGGTTCTCGAGCTGCGTGACCGATGCCCTGAGCTTCAGCTTGAAGAGGTCATCCCTGAGATCGCGAAGCTTCTGGTCCAGCTCATCCGTGCTCAGTTCGCGAAACGCCTTGGCGTCCATCGTCGCGCTCATCCGGCCTCCATCCTTCGAGACACGAAGCGCGTCGGAATAGGAAGCTTATGGGCGGCGAGACGCATCGCCTCCCGTGCATTCTCCTCAGTCACCCCTTGCATTTCGTAGAGGATCCGGCCTGGCTTCACCACCGCCACCCATCCCTCCGGGGCACCCTTCCCCTTGCCCATCCGTGTCTCAGCCGGTTTCTTCGTCGTCGGCTTATCCGGAAAGATTCGTATCCACACCTTGCCGCCCCTCTTGATATGGCGGGTGACGGCGCGCCGAGCCGCCTCGATCTGCCGGTTCGTGATCCAGGCGGCCTCCAGGGCTTTCAGGCCGTACTCTCCGAACGCTAACGTCGAGCCACGGATGGCAACTCCCGTCCGGCGCCCCCGGTGTTGTTTACGGAACTTGACCCGCTTGGGTGCCAGCATCGTGCTCAGCCTTTGATCGGGGCGGGCCCCCTGGGCCGCCGGAGTCGATCCAGCGGCGGGACCTCCCGCTCCTGCTTGGCGAGCAGCGTTTCGGGAAGCACCTCACCCTGGAAGACCCAGCACTTGACCCCGATCAGTCCATAGGTGGTCTTCGCCTGGGTGAATCCGTAGTCGATATCGGCCCGCAGGGTATTCAGAGGCATCCGCCCCTCGCGGTACCATTCTCTCCGGGCGATCTCCGCCCCGGCCAGACGCCCGGCGCAAGCAATCTGAACCCCCTGGGCCCCCAGCCGCATGGTAGACTGGACGGTTTTCTTCATGGCCCGCCGGAAGGCCACCCGGCGCATGAGTTGAGAAGCGACCTGTTCGGCAATCAACTGGGCGTCCAGTTCAGCTTTCCGAACCTCCAAGATATCGAGCTGAACCTGCTTCTTGGTCATGGTGGAGAGCGCAGATTTCAGTTTCTCCACCTCCGAGCCTTTCTTCCCGATAATGATGCCGGGTCTGGCGGTGTGGATAAGAATGCGAATCTGATCGGCCTTCCGCTCGATGTCGATGCTGGACACCCCGGCGTGATAGACCCGCTCCTTGATGAAACGGCGAAGCTTCAGATCTTCGTGAAGGGTGTCCGCGTACCCTTTGGTGGCGAACCACCTTGACTTCCACGTCTTGATGATACCGAGGCGGAACCCTACGGGGTGGACTTTCTGCCCCATCGCACCTCCAAGGCTCGCTGGCTCATAGCTCCCCCAAGGGGGAAAGCCCCAGCGGTCAGCACAAACAGAATCAGGTTACAGTTCTTTCTCTTTCAGGACGATGGTGATGTGACTGCTCCGCTTCTTGATCGGCGTTGCCCGTCCCATGGCACGAGGCCGGAGCCGTTTCGTGGTCGGGCCTTGATCCACGAAGGCCTCCTTGACAAAGAGGCGGTCAACGTCTTTGGCCCCGTGGTTGTGTTGCGCGTTGGCCAGGGCCGACTTGAGGATCTTCTCCACCACCCGGGCTGCATACTTCTTCGTAAACTTCACTGTGTTGAGGGCCCGGTTGATGTCATGACCTCGAATCAGGTCAACGACCAACCTCGCCTTTCGGGGCGGAATTCGTATGAACCGGCCAACGGCACGGCACTCCATGTCTACTTCGATCCCCGTTACTTCAGCGCCGTGGAGCGCGCGGTGTGTGCCCCATGCCCGCGAAAGGTCCTTGTTGGGGAAAACTCCCCCAGCTTATGTCCGACCATATTCTCGCTAATGTATATGGGGATGAATTTCTTTCCGTTATGGACCGCCAGCGTGTGCCCCACGAATTCAGGGAGAATGATGGACCGCCGAGACCAAGTCTTGATGATCTTTTTGTCCCTTGCCTCGTTCATCGTTTCGATCTTCTTCAGAAGCTTGGCGTCCACATACGGACCCTTTTTCAATGATCGCGACACGCTCACCTCCGCATCGAGTTCCGAGTCCCGAGTTCCGAGTTCCAAGTTGGAGAGCGAAGATCGCTTTCTATCTTGTTTTCAACCTGGAACATGGCACTTGGAACCTGGAACTCACTTTCTGCGCTTCACAATAAACCGATCGGAGGATTTCCCCTTCTTCCGGGTTTTGCGCTCCACCTTGCCCCAGGGGCTGCAGGGATTGCGGCCTCCGGAGGTCTTTCCCTCGCCACCTCCCAGTGGGTGATCGTGGGGGTTCATGGCCACGCCCCTCACCGAGGGCCTGATCCCAAGCCATCGGGACCGACCGGCCTTTCCCAAAGAGATATTCTCGTGATCAGGGTTTCCCACTTGGCCGATGACCGCCGTACAGTCAAGGGCGATCCGGCGCACCTCCCCGGAGGGAAGCTTCACCAGACCGTACTCGCCTTCTTTGGCCAGAAACTGCGCCCCGGAGCCGGCACTTCTGGCCAATTGAGCTCCCTTGCCTACCTTTAACTCGAGATTATGGAGCGTCATCCCGACCGGAATATGTCGCAGTGGGAGAGCGTTCCCCACCTTAATCTCGGCCTCCGGACCAGACATGAGCTGCTCCCCGACCTGAAGGCCGGCAGGGGCAATAATGTACCGCTTCTCGCCGTCTGCATAATGAAGGAGAGCGATCCTTGCGGAACGATTCGGATCGTACTCGATCGACGCAACCTTGGCCGGCACCCA
>Ga0302046_10003082_pt1 | contig 15223 bp, 14 predicted proteins | sample RVTome_11_FD_200261 | JGI IMG/M metagenome (GOLD analysis project Ga0302046, IMG submission 200261) | Soil microbial communities from uranium-contaminated site in the Upper Colorado River Basin, Wyoming, United States - RVT147D111 (version 2) ...
CGGGCTCGTCATCCAGGGGAAGAAGGGCACGTACTTCCTCCAGGCGGGCGACGAGCCGGTCCGGATCACGATCGAGCTCAACGACACCGCGCTGCCGCCGGGTGGCACGCCGGGCCGCGATCAGTGTGGCGAGGTGGCGTTCAACCTGTCGCCGGAGAAGCCGTTCTGCGAGTTCAAGGCGGGACGGAAGCTGCGTTGTAAATAGGCCGGGGTGGGGGGCGGCCGCCGCGCGCGGCCGCCCCCGCGTTCGGGCGCGGCGTTCGTGGAGGGCGCCGCGTCTTTCCTTTTCGGCCGCCGTCCTGTTAAGGCGGCGTCATGCCCCGAGGCCGCCCGGTGACCATCCACGAGGTGCTGGAGTCCGCGATCGAGCTCGAGCGCCAGACCATGCAGCTCTACACGGCGCTCGTGACCGCCTTCCGCGACGACGACGAGCTCCGGCGCTTCTGGTTCTCCATGGCCCGGCACGAGGCCGGCCACTGCGGCGCCCTCGCCCTGGTCGAGAGCCTGATCGAGAGCGACCCCTCCCTCGGGGACGCCCAGCAGGTGCGCTTCGACGCGACCACGGTGACCCGGCTCCGCCGCATGCTTGCCCGCTACCGCGCGGAGGCCCGCCGCGGCGTGACCATCGAGCGTGCCCTCGCGATGGCCCTCGACATCGAGGGCTCGGAGCTCGAGGACGTCGTGGTGGACCTCTTGAAGGTGGTCAAGGACCGGCGCTGGCGGGACCAGGCGGTCCAGATGCTGATCCACGATCTCGGCGACCTGAGCTTCATGATCGAGAAGCACACCCGCGACGAGGTGCTGCTGGCGCGGGCGGACGAGCTGCTCGAGGAGCGGGTCGGCGGGCTCGGGACCGGGGCGCGGCGCCCGCGGACGGATCCGCGACGGCGGCGGGGACGGCCGCCCCGGGCGACGACGGCCGCGCGCGGGGCGAAGCGGAACCGGGCCGGTCAGCGCGGACGCTGAGCCGGCGGGACGGCGCGGCTCAGAAGCTCTCGGAGCGCGGCGGGGTAGGGTCGCTCTGGGTGTCGTCGAGCAGGTTCTCGACGGCGACGCCGCGGCGGCCGGCGAACCGGGCGAGGGAGGCACGCGCGAGCTTGCTCGGGGCGGAATGACCCTTCTCCCAGCGATTGACCGTGCTCACGGTAATGCCGAGCGCGTGGGCGAACTCCTCCTGCGTCAGGCCGAGCCGGCTGCGAAGATCGCGGATTATCGGTGCAAGTCTCTCCACTCGTGCGTGCCCTCCGAAAGGCGTGAGGAGCAAGACGAATGCCATTGCGCCCGCACGCGAATACGCCCCGTTGTGTGCGGCGGCGCACGCGTGAGCGCCGCAAATGTGGCAATTCGCCGACCTAACGTCGCAGCAACAACGGCAGCATTGCGCGTATGATGCGGAGTGTGTCCAGGACTTTGCGGTAGTGCGAGCGGCGGAGCGGGATCGGCGGGTAGTACACGTCGACCATGACCGAGCGCAGCGGAATGCCCGCGCGGGCGGCGTGCACCAGCACCGTGGTCTCGTACTCGAAATGGAGCCCCGACACCGGCAGCGGGAGAACGGTCGCCAGCGGGTAGACGCGCAATCCCGACTGTGTGTCGTCCACGACACGCCCCGCGGCCGCCCGCACGGCGAGGTTGGCGACGCGATTGCCGAGCAGGTTCGCGGCGGCGACCGCCTGCGCGCCGATCGCGCGGGCGCCGACGACGAGCGCCGTCGGGTCCCGAGCGACCTCGGCCAGCAGGACCGGGATCGTGCGGCCGAGATGCTGGCCGTCGGCGTCCATGGTGAGCGCGTGCGTAAAGCCCTGCTCGGCGAGGCGGCGCATCCCGGTCAGGAGCGCCGCGCCCTTTCCGCGGTTGGCGTCGTGGCGGACGACCTCGGCGCCGGCCGTCCGGGCGCGCGCCGCGGTGTCGTCGCGCGAGCCGTCGTCGACGACGAGGATCGGCAGGCCCGCTGTCCAGGCGTCGGCGACGACGGCGCCCACGGTGGCCGCGGCCTCGTAGGCCGGAATGAGCACGGCGATACGGGGAGCGCCGGGTGGACTCACGCCGGCACGACGCGGCGCTGCGCGTGTGCGGGAATGGGGCGCATGGCGCGGCGGTCTCTATCCTCGCGCTCCGCGAGCGTCAACGCGCGCGCCGCGGTTGCGGCCGGCGCGTGGCGTGCCATAAGGTGCCCTGACGCGAGCGAGGAGGTGCGAGTATGCCGCAAGGACCGCGCGGGACGCGGGGGAACGGCGCCGATCTCGAGCAGGTGCTGCAGGAGATTCCGGGACTGGGCGAGGCGTGGTCGCGTCTGCGATCCGGGGGGCCGCTCGTGACGTGGATCCTGCTGGCGGTGGTCGTGGGGCTCTGGCTCCTGACGGGCTTCTACGTCGTCGGCCCCGGCGAGCAGGGGATCGTGCGCCGCTTCGGCCGCCACGTCGCCACCACCACGGCCGGGCTCAACTGGCACTGGCCGCAGCCGATCGAGCGCGTCGACGTCGTGAACTTCGAGGCCGTCCGCCGGATCGAGGTCGGCTTCCGGAGCGTCGAGAGCATGCGGGGTCCAGGCGCGCTCCGGCCCTCGGCCAGCGGCGGGTCGCAGCGCGTGCCCGCCGAGGCCCTCATGCTGACCGGCGACGAGAACATCGTCGACGCCCAGATGATCGTCCAGTACCGGGTCCGCGACCCGGCGATCTACCTCTTCCGGCTGCGCTCGCCGGAGGCCTCGCTGCACGCCGCGGCCGAGGTGGCGCTCCGCAGCATGGTCGGCAACTCCAAGATCGACGAGGTGCTGACGGTTGGCCGCCTGAAGGTGCAGCAGGACACCGCCGTGTTCCTGCAGCGGCTCATGGATGCCTACGAATCGGGCCTGCTCGTGACCGAGGTGCAGCTCCAGACCGTCGATCCTCCCGATCAGGTGAAGGACGCCTTCTCCGAGGTCGTACGGGCCCGCGAGGATCGCGAGCGCCTGATCAATCAGGCCCGCGGCTACCAGGAGGACATCATCCCCAAGGCCCGCGGCGAGGCCGAGCGCGTGCTGCGCGAGGCCGAGGGGTACCGCGAGGAGCGCGTGCTGCGGGCGCAGGGCGACGCGGCACGCTTCAAGGCCCTGGCGGCGGCCTATCGTGCGGCGCCGGACGTGACCCGCGAGCGCCTCCACCTCGAGACCGTCGAGCAGGTGCTCGCCGGGGCCGAGAAGGTGCTCGTCGATGGCGACCTCGGCGAGGGCGTGCTGCCGTTCCTGCCGCTCCGGAAGCCGCCACCGGCCCCCGCGGCCGAGGAGGGCGCGCGATGACGGTCCGGACGCTCTTGGTGCCGCTCGTGCTCCTCCTGGTCGTGGCCTCGATGTGCCTCTACACCGTCGACGAGACCCAGCAGGTCGTCATCACCCAGTTCGGCGAGTTCAAGCGGACGGTGCAGGAGCCGGGGCTGCACGTGAAGCTGCCGGTCGTCGAGACCGTGCTGCGGTTCCCCAAGCGCATTCTCGCCAGCGACGCGAACCCGGCGCGGTATCTCACCCTCGACAAGAAGCAGCTCGCCATCGATCACCTGACGCGCTGGCGCGTCAGCGACCCGCTGGTGTTCTTCAAGACCGTCCGCGACGAGGCCGGGGCCCGCGCCCGGCTCGACGACCTCGTCTTCTCCGACCTCCGCCGGGAGCTGGCGTCGCATCCCTTCGGGAAGATCATCTCGAACCTGCGCGAGCCGATCATGGAGACGGTGGCCAAGTCCGCCGCTGCCAAGGCCGCGCAGTTCGGGATCGAGATCGTGGACGTGCGCATCAAGCGCGCCGATCTCCCCGAGGACGTACAGGCGAGTGTGTTCGCGCGCATGCAGGCCGAGCGCGAGCGCGAGGCCAAGCGCTATCGCTCCGAGGGCGAGGAGGAGGCGGCGAAGATCCGCGGCAGCACCGACAAGGACCGGACGATCATCCTCGCCAAGGCCTATGAGGAGAGTCAGCGCCTGCGCGGCGAGGGCGACGCGCTCGCCACCCGGACGTATGCCGAGGCGTACGATCCCGACCGCGAGTTCTACGGCTTCGTCCGCCGTCTCGAGGCCTACCGGAAGCTCATGGGCGGCGAGAACACGGTCGTGCTCTCGACCGACTCCGACCTGCTGCGCTTCCTCGAGACGTCGGGCACGGAGGAGCGCCGCTGAGCCGGTGGCCGAGCCCGACCTCTACGCCGTCCTGCAAGTCGATCCGCGCGCCGAGCCCGAGATCATCGAGGCCGCCTACCGCCGCCTCGCCCGCAAGTGGCATCCCGACGCCAACCCCGATCCCGCCGCGGGCGCGCGCATGCGCGAGCTGAACGCCGCCTACGCCGTCCTCGGCGATCCCGCGCGCCGGCGCGCGTACGACGCGGTGCGGGCCGGCGAGGGCGGCGGCGGGTTGCCCGCGGCGGAGCGCCTGCCGCGCGCGGTCACGACCGGGCTCCTGGTCGTGGCGGCGCTGGTGGCCGTGCGGCTCCTCGCGGGCCTCGGCCGCGCCGGCCTCGTCGTCGTGGTGCTGGCGGGTGCCGCCTACTGGTGGCTGCGCCGCCGCAAGCGGCCCGAATGACCCTGCTTGTTTGCCCCCCCGGACCCCGCTAGCGTTCCGGCATGGATGGCGAAGGAGGTTCCCGATGACGATCGCAAGGCTTGCCCTCGCGGCCGCGTGCTTGGCGGTGGTGGGCTGCACCGCCGACACGTCCGATCTCAAGACCTTGAGCGTGTCGGACGTCGCCACGCTGCACGAGAAGGACGGCGCGGTGCTGGTCGATGCCAATGGAGCGGCCACGCGCGAGAAGTACGGCATCGTGCCGGGCGCGATCCTGCTCACCAGCTCGAGCGCGTACGCGCTGAGCGAGCTCCCCGTGGACAAGCACTCGAGCCTGGTCTTCTACTGCGCCAGCACCATGTGCTCGGCGGCTCCGAAGGCCGCCCGGCGCGCGGTCGAGGCCGGCTACGCCGACGTCCACGTCCTGCCCGAGGGCATCCAGGGGTGGGTGGAGGCGGGGCTGCCGGTCGACACGCCGAAGGCCGGCTGAGCCCCGCAGCGGGCCGCGCCGGCGCTAGGGAAACTTGGCGTTGTACTTGCCGACGAAGACGATGTTCTGTCCGAACTCGTCCTCGTAGGAATAGGTGAGCGTGCCCTTGTCCTTCTGGAAGGTCGCGCGCGCGGCCTCCGGCTTGCCGCGCATGATGCCCTCGGCGGCGCCCACCACCAGCCCGCCGGTCTCGACGCCGCTGAAGATGTAGCGCGCCTTCACGATCGTCTTCTTGGCGATCATGTCCTCGAGGCCCGTGAAGGTGAGGACGCCGCTGTCCCCCGGGGTGTCGGTGAAGATCCTGCAGTCCTCGGTGTCGGCGAGCGTGAAGGTGCGCGTACCCTGGGTGAAGGCGTCGAGCACGTTGCCGTCGTTGTTGCCGCACTTGACCTTGGTCTCCTCGCCGTTGACGTAGCGCTTGCCCGTGATCTTGACGGGTCCGGCGAGCTGGGCGGCGGCGCTCGTGGCGTCGAGGGCGAACCCGAGGATCAGGGCTCCGGCGAGCGCGGGCACGGCGAGGCGCAGATCGAGCGTGAGCATACGGCACGTCCTCCTTCGGCGGGCGTTTCGGTGCCCACCAGACCAAAACCGGGCGGGGCATGTCAACCGAAAACGCGTCGGCCAGCCTTCACACCCCGCGGGGGGGGACGCAACGCTCTCTTGGGCGTGAGCCGACCAACGTTCCGGGACCGCGTTTGTGCCAGCGGAAGCCCGCTACCACGCAGTCCGCCGTGCGCACGTGCTTGATCTTGACCATCACGCGCTTGCCGGGCTGATAGGTCATGCTCTCGTGCTTGGCGATCACACGCGGCCGCCGCCCGCCCGTAGTCATGGCAGGATCGTGTTCGCGCCTCCGCCGGCGTCGATCTTCTGCGCACCGCCGACGGTCGTGCCGGTGACGTCGATCATGTCGTCGCCGCTGCCGGCCTTGATCGTCAAGTCGCCGCCGACCGTCGAGCTCGTCACCGCGACGTCGTTCATGCCGTCGCCGACGGCGATCTTGGCGCTACCGAGGATCGCCGTCGCGTTCCCGATCTCGACGACGTCGTTGCCGTCGCCGGTCCGGAGGTCGAGCTTGCCGCCGAGCGACGCATCGTCGATGCCGAAGAAGTTGCCGCCGCCGCCGAGCTTCGCCTTGACGTCGCCGACCACGCCGGCCATCTCGATCTGAAGCGCGGCGGTGCCGGCGCCGGTTTTGATGTCGAGCTTGCCGCCGATGGCGACCGCTGCGCCTTGCACGGTGACGGAGCTCAGGCCGCCGCGCAGCGCGAGCTTGATATCGCCGCCGACGCTCGAGCCGTCGTCGATGGTGACGATGTCGTCGTCGCCGCCGGTTGCGACGACGAGCTTGCCGTCGACAATGCTGGCGTCGCGGACGGCGACCACCGTGTCGCCGGCGCTGAGCTTCGCCTTGACATCGCCGTGCACGGCCGAGCCACCCATCACCTGGACGATCTGCTGCCCGGCGGCGGCCTTCACGTCGACCTTGCCGTCGATGGCGCTCGAGTTCAGGACCTGGACGATGTGGTTGCCGGCGCCGAGCTTGGCCTTGAGGTCGTCGTGGACCATCGAGCCGTTCAGGACCTGGACGATCCCGTTGCCGGCGCCCGCCTTCACGTCGAGCTTGCCGTCGACCGCGCTCGAGTCGATGACCTGCACGATGTAGTTCCCGTCGCCGAGCTTCGCCTTGAGCGGACCGTGCACGGCCGAGCCGTCGAGGACCTGCACGATGCCACCGCCCCCCGCGACGTCGACCTTGCCCGCGACCTCGCCCGAGTTCGTGATCTGGAGGATGCCGCCCAGTCCAAGCTTCGCTTTCACACCGCCGCCGACGAAGGAGCCCTCCTCGATCGTGACGATGCCGGACCCCTCGTCCTTGACGTCGAGCTTGCCGTCGATCGCGCTGCCGTTACCGAGCGCGATCTGGTTGCTGCCGATGCCGAAGTCGATCTTCGTGGTGCCGCGGATGTGCGTGAACTCGAGCGCGACGTCGTCGTCACCGTCGCCCCCGTCGACGACCAGCTTGCCCTCGAGATCGACGGCGACGAGCTCGAGCATGTCGTCGCCGCCCACGAGCTCCGCGACGATGCCTTTGGTGACGCCGCTGAACACGGCCGGCGCCCCGACCCCGTTTACGGTCGTCATAGCGTTCGGCGTGAGGCGCAGCTCGCCGGGGCCGAGTCCGCCGTGATCGATAGTGACGTCGTTCGAGGCGTCGTCACCGGCTATCACGAGCTTGCCGCCGGCGACCGCGACGTCCACGTTGCCCGCGGCGCGGGCGGCGGCCGGCGCCAGCAGGGTCGCGGCGACGACGGTCGCGGCGAGCAGTACGGTCCGTCTCGTCATGGCGCTCTCCCTCCGAGCCGCCGCGCGGAGACCATGCGCGGGGCCACCGGCCTGCCACATCGCGCCCGCCGTTGGCAAGCATGTTGCGCCCCAGGGTCATCCGGCGCGCGCGCGCAGACCGTGTTGCCTCATGGCGATCGGACGCAAACGCCAGGCGCTCGCGGGCGGCCACGCCGGCCTCGAGCTCCCAGCAGTTCACGACCGCGAGCGGGAAGCCGCCGGGCGGCATGGCGTGGGACTCCGGCGGCCAGTCCTCGTGGAGGGTGACCTGCTCGCTCGAGACCTCCGGAAGCGCCCGGACCTCCTCGAGCACCGCCGGTTCGACGCCGCGGTAGCGCGGTCCGTGGGGGCCGAAGAGGACGACGCTGTAGCCGTCGCGCCGGTCGTCGTCGGCGTACGCCCAGCGCCGGTGCTGCTAGAGCTGGACGAGCGCCGCGACCCAGCCCGGCTCGAGGTCGGGCCACTGGTCGCTGAAGCGCAGGTGGGCCTCGATGATGCGGCTGCCGATGGTCTCGAAGTTGAATGGCGAGCCTCGCCAAGGTGCTCTGCGGTCCGTCGAGAACACTTGATGGACACTTGGACGCCCGGACGGTAGGAAAAGCGGGCTAAGTCCTTACGCCCCCGTAGCTCAGGTGGATAGAGCACAGGATTCCTAATCCTGGGGTCGCGCGTTCGAATCGCGCCGGGGGCATTGAAGCTTCGAGGGCCCGTGCCGTACGGGAACGCCGCGCTACGAGCCGCGGCGCGTCTGTCGCGCGACCTCCGGCCAGTGTCCGACCTTCTCCCCGGGATCTCACAACCGGAGGGCCCTCCAGCGGATCATCCCCCCGGCAGGTTCGCGACATCGGCAACGCCGGCCTTGTCGAGGATGACGCACGCTTGCGCCGAGCGCCGACCCGAGCGGCACAGGCACACCACCGGCTTGTCGCGCGGCACCTCGCCCACGCGATCGGGCAGCGCGCCCAGGGGAATGTGCACGATGCCCTCGATCGACCCGAGGTCGCCGGTCAGCTCCGGGGCCTCGCGCACGTCGAGGAGCGTGACGCGATCGCGGTGCTCGGCGACCCACTGCGGGTCGATCTCCAGGCCACCGGCGAAGGTATGCGAGACGGGGCCCCAGTCGGGCTTCTCGCCGGGGGTGCCGCTCTCGGGCTCGCCGCGGCGCAGGTTCGCGGGCACGGCGATGTCCATCTTCTGCTCGGGGTGCGGGAGCCCGAGGTTCTGCATGTACCCGACGAAGTCGTCCTCGCTTGCCTCGCCGCCGATGCGTGGGTTCCAGCGTCGCCCTCGTCCACCGTCGTCATCGTGCGCCCGGCGTAGTCGTGGGCAGGGTACAGGCGGCGACGGCCGGGCAGGGTGAAGATCTGCTCGGTGATCGAGCGGTACAGCCGCGCCGCGTCGCCGTACTGGAAGTGTCGACGGTAGGGCGCGACGAGTGGGTCGTGCGGGAGTACATCCGCACGCAGGAGGCCGAGGATCGGCGCCTCGACCAGCTCAAGTTGATGTGATCGCCGGCCGCTTGCAGGCGGCCCCTGTTTCTACCAGCCGCTTTGAGCGGCTCACGCAGCTAATTCCCCCGGCTGTGCCGGGGGATACTTAACCGAGCCGGTACGTGCCTCCGTCTACGCTAGTTTCTCCAGCAACATATTGGCCTCCTGGAGATCGGCAGTGTCAACGCCATCGGTGAACCACGCGTAGACATCCACCAGCAGGTCGCGCGCCTCCTGCCGTTTCCCCTGCTGGTGCCAGAGCCGACTCAGACTCATCGCCGCCCGCAGCTCCAGCGATCTTGCCTCCTGGCGGCGGGCGACGTCCAAAGCCTGCTGCAGCCAGGTCTCCACCTCCGCCGGCGGTGTCCCCGGCTGCTGCAGGAGCAAGCTCCCCCGGAGGCGATATAGCTCCGCCTCCCCCCAGCGTTCTCCCGTGGTCCGAGCGGCCGCCAGAGCTTCGGCCACGGTGGCAAGCCCCGCCTCGACCTGCCCCTCTTGCGCGTAGACATCGGCCAGCAGCGCCAGAAGATACGGTTCCCAGAGCCTGCTCCCCGTCTCGCGCACGGCCGCCAGTTCCTGACGGATCTGGGCGATCTGCTCCTCCCGCTGGCCTAGCGCAGTCCGCGTTCCCGCCCGGAAAATGCACCCTATCGCCCGAAAGAGTGCAAAATCCTGCTCCGTCGCTAGAGCGATGAGCGCCTCGGCCTCCTCGTGCGCGGCGCGGGTGTCTCGGCGCAGGTGAAGGGCAATGGCCCCCAGCATCCTCGTGAACGCCAGAGTCGGGGGGTGCGCCAGCTCCTGGGCGAGGGTGTGTGCAGCCTGGTGCTGCCGCAGGGCCTGGTCGGGATAGCCCAGCAGCCAGAGGACGATGCCCGCCACGCCTCGGCAACACACTCCAGGGTCATGCCCATAGAGAAGGGCCAGCGTGCGATGCTGCTCGGGGTCGTAGAGCGCCAGGCCCTGCTCCAGGTGGGTGTGCGCAAGGGGCAGCTCACCCAGCAGGAACCGCGTGGTCCACAGCGTGTGGTGGGCCTCGACCAGGTGCGCTGTGTCGTCTTCCTGTTGCGCCAGTTGCAGACACTGCTCCCCCAGCTCGCGGGCCGTCTGATACGCTCCCCGCCCGTTGTAGAATTGCCAGAGGCCCCGCAGGACCGAGAAGAGTTGCGGCGTCTCGCCCACGCGCTGACAGAGTGCCCGCGCCCGCGCATAGGCGTGTTCCACTTCAGGGGCGGCAAAGCCCTTGGTGATCATCAACGCCGGACCCAGGGTGGTCTCCAGGAGGAGTTCCCGTTGGATGCGCTCGGCGGTCTCCGGCAGCGTCTGGAGCACCGCAAGCCCCGTCCTCAGGTGGCTGATCGCCTCCAGGTTGGCAGAGCGTCCCACCGCCCTTTCGCCTGCCCGTTGCCAGTACGCGACGGCCTCCGCTGGGTGGCCGGCCTCGGTGAGGTGGTGTGCCAGCAGCTCAGGCTGGGTCGCCACCATCTCGGGAAAATGCGCTTCGAGCACCTGCGCAGTCCGCTGGTGCAGTTGCTGCCGGGTGCTCTTGAGCAACGACGCATAGGCCGCGTCTCGGATCAACGCGTGTTTGAATACATAGCGGGCCTTCGGTGGCCGGCCGCGCTGGTAGAGGAGTTCCGCGGCCACCAGTTGGTCCAGCGCCGCCCTCAGGCTGGCGCCGTCCCGCCGGGCAATACTCCGGACCAGCTCATAGGTGAACTCCCGCCCCAGCACCGCCCCGAGCTGCGCGACCTCCTTGGCCGCCGGGAGCTGATCCAGGCGGGCCATGAGCGCATCCTGCAAGGTGTCGGGGATCGTCACCGTGCGCAGCGGCCCCGTCAACACATACTGGCCCGCGTCCTCCCGGAGCAAGGGAGACGCCAGCAACACCTTCGTCAGCTCTTCGACATACAGTGGCACCCCATCCGTTTTGGTCACGATGTGCTGCAACACCTCGGCTGGCAGGGCTTTGCCCCCTACCTGCCCAGCAATCAGCGTCTCGACCTCCCGACACTCCAAGCGATTGAGCACGAGCGAGCTGAGGTGGGCGCGTGGCGGCCAGGGCGCCCTGAACGCAGGGCGAGACGTCAGGACGTGCAGCATCGGCACCGTGGGCGCCTGCCCGATCACGAGCCCGAGGAGCTCTAGCGTGGTCGGGTCGGCCCAGTGCAGGTCTTCCCACACCGCCAGCACGGGCTGTCGCTCGGCCTGTGCTGCCAGCCATGCGACCAGCGCTTCCAGCGTCTGCTGTTTCTGGTGCTGCGGCGTCCCCGTCGGGGGCGCATACCCGTCTGCCGGGAGCGGGACCGCCAGCAACCCGGCGAACAGCGGGACCACTTCGGCCAGCGGCAGATCGAAGGGCTGCAGCCCCGCCTCCAACTTGAGCAGGCGCGTCGCGGGTGCATCGTCTGGTGCAAATTGCCATAGGAGCTCGAGGTGGATGATCATGGGATACAGAGCGCTGGCGGTGTGATAGGGCGAACAGCGAAAGGCCATGCGCGGTAGGCGCGCCGCACGCACTTGGGCCTGCAGCCCCTTCACCAGGGCTGACTTGCCAATACCGGCTTCGCCGCTGACGAAGACGACCTGTCCGAACCCGGCCCGGCTCTGGTCCCAACGGCGGCGTAGCAGTCCGCTTTCTTCCTCGCGCCCGACCAGCACCGGCACCGTGGCTGTCGCAAACTCCTCGGCAGGGCTGCGCGTCGCCAGCAGGCCACGCACACGGCTGATCGCCATGGGCTCTGCAACTCCACGGAGGGTGTGGGTTCCCAGGTCTTCCAGGGCAAACGTCCCGCGCATGAGCCGGGCCGTCGTGGCGCTGATCACCACCCCGTTGGCCGGGGCGAGGCCTTGGAGCCGCGCAGCGATATTTGGGGTTTCGCCCAGCGCGAGGTGCTCGTGCCGCCCCCCGCCTCCCATCACCCCCACCACGACCGGGCCGGTGTCGATACCGAGCCGTACGGCGAGTTGCACCGCGTACCGTCCCGCCAGACGGGCGTTCAGGGTGGCGATGGCCTCGACGATGCCCAGGCCCGTATACACCGCGCGCCGGGCGTCATCTTCATGGGCCGTGGGGTAGCCGAAGTAGACCAACAGGCCATCGCCGAGATACTGGGCGACGTGGCCCGCGTACTGCTGGATGACCGCGGCCGCGGCCTCCTGGTAGGCGCGCACCACCGCGCGCAGGTCTTCCGGGTCAAGTTGCTCCGAGAGCTGCGTGGAGCCCACCAGGTCGCAGAAGAGCACGGTGAGCTGTCGTCGTTCCGCCTCGTCGGGCACGTTCGAGGTGCCAGGGATTTCGACGAGGTCTTTACCTGTGGCGGCCTGGGCTCCGTCAAGACGAGCTCGCTCCGGTCCGGGCCCTGGTGCTGCGGGAAGCGGTAGTCCGCAGCCATCACAGAACTTGCTTCCGGCCTGGACCTTCGTGCCACAGCTCGAACAAACGACACCCAGCGGTGCGCCGCATTCGCGACAGAATCGTGCCCCTTCGCGGTTCTCTGCCTCGCAGCGAGAACACTCCATGCGCCTTGCGCCTTTCCGACTGGCTCACCGTATCGAGAGTGCACCGAGCGTAACGCGCGGAGGAGCGACACGGATCGCCCAGGCCTGTGAGCCGCGGCTCGATTTCATGGCCGTCACGGCGATGGCCCAGCCGGATTTTCGAACGATCAGCGACTTTCGCAAGCGCCATCTGGCCGCGCTCAGTGACTTGTTCACGCAGGTGCTCCAGCTCTGTGCCGCGGCGGGCCTCGTCAAGCTCGGACACGTGGCGCTCGACGGAACGAAGATCAAGGCGAACGCGTCCAAGCACAAGGCGATGAGCTACGGGCGGATGGCGCCGGCCGAGGCGGCGCTCGCCGCCGAGGTCGCGGGCTGGCTGGCGCGCGCCGATGCGGCAGACGATGCCGCGGTCGGGGCCGCCCGGCGCGGCGATGAGCTGCCGGATTGGGTGGTCGACAAGCAGCGGCGGCTCGAGAAGATTCGGGCCGCCAAGGCCGCGCTGGAAGCGGAGGCGGCCGCGCCGGCTGCGGCCGGCGGGAACGACGAGCCGCCCCCCGACCCGCCGCCCACCCCGCCTGCCAAGGCGCAGCGCAACTTCACGGATCCCGAGAGTCGGATCATGAAGGGCCCCGACGGCTTTGTGCAGGCCTACAACGCGCAGCTCGCCGTCGATGCCACGCACCAGGTGATCGTGGCCCAAGACGTGACGAATCAGGCCGCCGATGCGCCGCACTTGCCCGCCCTGGTGGCGCAGATCAAGACGAACACCGGCCGGCAGGCCGCCGAGCTCTCGGCCGATGCGGGGTACTGCTCCGAGGCGAATCTGCGGGAAACGCAGCAGCGGCATATCCGCGCATACATCGCGACCGGCCGTCAGCCTCACGGGGAGGCGGCCGCCACGGGCCGACGGGGGACGCGCCCCGGAACGCGGGTGGCTGCGATGCAGCGCAAGCTGCGGCAGGGGGGACGCCGCAGTCGCTATCGCCTGCGCAAGCAAACGGTCGAGCCGGTCTTCGGCTTGATCAAGCAGGCGCGAGGCTTCCGCCAGTTCCTCCTGCGCGGCCTTGCGAAGGTGCGTGGCGAGTGGAGCTTGCTCTGCCTCGCGCACAACCTGCTCAAGCTGGCCCCGGTGGCGGCGTGACGGAGCGACCGCGTGCCCCGCGGCGCGCCGCCCCTGGCTCCGACGCCGCGCTTGACCACGCATCAGGACGCAGGGCACTGCCGCCGCCGCTCGACGGCAACGAATGAACCCAAGGGATAACGTGATCACTCGCATCACCGTTACTCGGACGGGCTCCTAGGACCGGACTCCTCAACTATGCGAATTCCAGCACATCGGCCACCGGACGGCGCGGCTTCTGCGGCCAGTTTTCCGGAAGCGCCGCCCCTACGGACAACAGCATGACCGGCACTTCGTCCTCGGCCAGTGCAAACTCGCTGGCCACCGCTTCGGCATCGAAACCGATCATCGGCGTCGAGCCCAGACCCAGCGCGCGGGCTGCATAGATCATCGCCGTCGCGCCGATGGCGCCGGTGCGTACTGCCTCGTCGCGCTGGCGCTGCGGGTGCTCGAAATACAGACGGCGGGTGGCGTTTTCCCAATCGGGCACCATCTCTGCCGGCATGATGCCCGCTTCCACCACGGGTGCCAGGCGCTCTCGTACTACGCTGGAATCGGCCAACTGGCCGCAGATGATGAAGGTAACGGCTGCATCGGTGACCATGGGCTGATCCCAGGCGATCGGACGCAGTCGAGCTTTGGCTTCAGGCGTGCGTACGGCGATGAAGCGCCAGTTCTGCAGGTGGAAGGATGTCGGCGCGGTGGTGGCGATTCGCACCAGCTCGCGGATCTGGTCGTCGCTCAAGGTGACGGCGGGGTCGTACTTCTTGGTGGTGCTGCGACTCGCGATAGATTCGATGATGGCGTTGGTCATGGTGATTCCTATGGGTGAAGGGATATCGGAAGTACAAGAGTGTGTTCGCTCTCTTCTCTGGAAATGCTGCAGGAATGGAAGCGCCGTCGGGCCGCAGGCATCGATGGGCGCGTGTCGCTCACGGACGAACGCGGATGATCGTCTTCCCGTTGATCCGCTCGGTCGGGTTGAAGGCGGCGACGGCGTCGTCGAGGGTCGAGACGTTGCCGATGTTCGTCCGCAGTCGTCCGTCCCGCACCCGTTGGACGATCTCACTCAGTTGGGCACGATCTGACTCGACAACGAAGTCGACCGCCCGGCCGTCGGCGGGCCGCGCCTCGGGCGGCCCGACGATGGACACCAGTGTTCCTCCGGCTCGAATCAGGCCTGCGGACCGCTTCGCGATGTCGCCGCCGATGACATCGAACACCAGATCGACTCCGCCGACGTCTTCCAGGGCGTCGTTCTCGAGGTCGACGAACTCCTTCGCGCCGAAGTCGAGCACCGTCTGACGGTTGGCGGCGCGTCCGGTGCCGATGACGTAGGCGCCGGCCTCTCGTGCGAGTTGCGTCACCATCGACCCGACTGCGCCGGCCGCGCCGTGCACGAGGACGCTCTGCCCCGCCTGAAGGCGGCCGTGCTCGAACAGTCCCTGCCACGCGGTCAGGCCCGGCATCGCTATGCTCGCGCCCACCGTGAAGTCCACGTCGCCCGGCAGCGGCGCGAGGTTGCGTGCCTCGACGGCCACATACTCCGCCAGGGTGCCGCCGCGATACGAGTCCGTGAGGCCGAACACCCGCTGTCCCACCGACAGCCCCGTCGTGCCATAGCCGAGAGCGCTGACCACTCCGGCCAGCTCCTGCCCGGGAATCACCGGCGTCCGGTCACGGCCGAGGCGATCGGTCCAGGTCGAGGGCCACGTCAGCTCATCCCAAGTGAATCCCGACGCATGAACCTGAACGACGAC
>Ga0302046_10003083_pt1 | contig 15219 bp, 10 predicted proteins | sample RVTome_11_FD_200261 | JGI IMG/M metagenome (GOLD analysis project Ga0302046, IMG submission 200261) | Soil microbial communities from uranium-contaminated site in the Upper Colorado River Basin, Wyoming, United States - RVT147D111 (version 2) ...
GCAAACCGTTTGTCGTCAGGAATATCTACGCCGACTTCAGGCGGCATGACCTGGGTCCCGCCTACCATGAACGCGAGTACGACGGGACATACGTCAGGGAGTTCATGACCGAGCCACTTTGGGGCGTGGGAACAACGGCTCCCTATGGTCACGACGGCCGCAGCATCAACCTGGAGGAAGCGATACTGCGGCACGGCGGCGAAGCACAGGACGCGCGTGACGCTTTCGCCGCGCTGAATGACAACAATCAGCGCAAGCTGATCGAGTTCCTGCAATCGCTGGTGCTCTTCCCGCCCGACGACACGGCATCAAATCTGCATCCGGGCGTGCCAGGGTCGGACAATCCCCAGGACCCGTCGAAACACGGCAGTATCAACCTGGGTGTTCTGTTCCAGGTTGCAAGCGAGGGAGTGGAGTAAAGGAGTCGATGCCGGACAGGGCGCGTCAGATCCATTCTTTCCAGCGAAAGAACAGAACCAGTCCGATGCCGATCGCGATCATGGTTGCCGCGGACACGGTAAAGCCGTAGGACGCCTCCGTGCCCGGCAGCCCGGCGACGTTCATGCCGAGCAGACCGGTCAGGAAAGACAGGGGCAGGAATATCGCCGCGACGACCGACAGCAGGTACATGCGCCGGTTCTGTTCCTCCGCGATGCGGTTCAGCAGTTCCTCCTGCGTCACCAGCGCACGTTCGCGCGCGAGGTCGAGGTCTTCGAGATGCCGTGTCAGGCGATCCGTTTCCTCGCGCAGCTCCTGGCTTTCGATGTCTGTAAGAAACGGGCCCGGCTGCCGGTACAGCCGGTCCAGGGAATCGCGCTGAGGCGCCAGGAAACGCCGGATCGACGCGACCTGCCGGCGAAGATCGGATAGCTTCTCCCGCAGTTCCGCGATGTTCCCGGCAGCAATCTCGAGCTCGATCCCGTCCGTCTCGTCTTCGATTTCCGCGACAACCTTGCCGATGCGGTCGGTGAGCTTCGCAACGAGGAAAACGAGGAAACTTCCCGTCGAAGTCGGGCCGGTTCCCGCTTCGAGGTCGTCGGCAATGTCCTGTACCGACAGCGTGCGGCGGCGGCGTGAAGTGATCACACGCTTATCGTCCAGCCAGACGCGGACGGCCACCATGTCCTCGGGATCGGCTCCGGGATTCAGGTTGACTCCGCGCAGCACGATCAGCAAACCCGAGGCAGTCGCGACTGCCCTGGGCCGCGTCTCACTGGCGAGCAGGCTGTCCGCTGCCGTTCGCTCGAGCATGGCCTGTCTGCGTACCCAGGTACGCGACTTGTCGTCGTTCAGGTCCACATCGACCCAGAGGGCGCCGTCCGCGGAAGACCAGTTCTCCAGGCCTGCTGCATCGAGTGCTTTCGCGCCCCCGCGGCCATCCAGCACACGCGCAGCTTTCACCGGCATGGCTGCTCCGCTCACGAGCGCTCACCCTCCTCTGCTTCCCCGGCGACCAGCCGAACCTCCAGCGGCGAGACGCCGCCCAGATGAACGTCGCGCTGCGGAAACGCGATGACAATTCCGTTCTCCTGGAAGAGCTCGTCGATCCGGAAGCGCACGTCGCTGCGGATCTGCCGCTGCTGCCGCTGATTCGACAGCTCCGCCCAGAAGTAGGCATCGAAAACAAGCGCGTTGTCGCCGAAATCCTCGAGCACGACCACAGGTGCGGGATCCGGCAGGATATCCGGAGTGTCTGCGATCGCCTGGCGAATGAGTTCCGCCACCTTCTTTATGGGCGAACCATAGGCGACGCCGACCCTGACGACGCTTCTGATACTGCGGTCGATCAGGGTCCAGTTCACTACAGTGCGTTCGAGCATGTGGCTGTTCGGCACGAGCATGTGGACGCCGTCGACGCGGCGTATGCGTGTCGAACGGTTGCCGATTCTTTCCACGACACCCGAGGAACTGTCGATCTCTACGAAGTCGTCGATTCGCACCGGCTGTTCCCACATCAGGATCCAGCCGCTGATGAAATTGTTGATGATATTCTGCGCGCCAAATCCGACACCGATCGCGATTGCACCGGAAACGAACGCGAATGCCGTCAGCGGAATGCGCAACAGGCTCATTGCAGTCATTCCGACGATCAGAAGCAGCACATAAAAGGTGATGCGCTGTAGCGCGTAGACCGCGTCCGGCCGCAGATGGGTACCGGCAAGCCGGCGCATGATCAGTCGCTCGACCAGGCGACTTGCGAAATAGCCGACGAGCAGAACGAGGAGGACCAGCACGAGCTGACCGACTTCCAGCGTTCCGTTCGTACCGATCTTCATCAGCTCGTACGACCAGATTTCGCGGACGCGCTCCCACATGGCGGTCAGGCGCTACATCCGGCAGTCATGAGGACTGGACAGGCAGGAAACGACAGTAATCATGCAATGTGCTTGTACCCCGGAGCGAACCTGCTTTTTGGTCAGGTCGCATAGTAACGGGGGCACTGTCGATCCACAACGAGCCGGGGCGAGCATGGCGCGCAAGCCCGGGTGTGGGGAATTGAGGGACGGGCTCTGCCTATAATGACGGTTGTCTCTCATTTGAGTTACCCGCTTGGCCCTGAACGATATCTCCGCAGTCATGATCACGCGCGATGCCGCCGCGACCCTTGCTCTGTCCCTGACGAGCCTCGAGGCGTTTCCCGAAGTCCTGGTTTTCGACAATGGCTCGACGGACGATACGGCTGCGATCGCCCGCCGTTTCACCAACGTCCGGCTCGAGCGCGGCGAGTTCACAGGCTTCGGTCCCACGAGGAACGAGGCCGCGTCTCTCGCCAGGTACGACTGGATTTTCATGGTCGACAGCGACGAGATCGCGAACGAGACACTCATCGCCAGCCTGGCGCGCGCAAGGCTGGACGATCCGGCGCGGGTCTACATCGTCGAACGGCATAATTATTTAATGGGCAGGCGCGTGCGCCACGGCGGCTGGGGCAGGGACTGGCTGCCGCGCATCTACCATCGCGGACATCACCGGTATTCGGATGCCGTCGTGCACGAGAACGTCATCCTCGGCGCTGCAAGCCGGCCCGAGCGGCTCGAAGGCGAGCTGACGCACCTGGCGGTGCGTGAACTCGGTCAGTTCCTCGTCAAGGTCAATCGCTACTCCGAGTTGCGCAGCCAGGCTGCGCGGCGCGTGCATTCGCCGGCGGTCGTTCTGTTCCTCGCCGGGTGGGCGTTTTTCCGGACGTATGTGCTGAGACTCGGCTTCCTCGACGGCTGGCGCGGGCTGGTCATCGCATGGTCGAACGCGAACGGCGTGTTCTTCAAGTACATGAAGCCGTACGCCAATCGCAGGGCAGCGGAGCGGCACCCGTAGAAGTTCTACAAGAAGGTTTTCGACGCCACCGAAGTAATGCGCTTCGAAGACAAGGGCAAGATAGGGCACGCCGAGCTCAGAATAGGCGGGGACGTCTTCATGCAGGCGGACGAATACCCGGATCTCGGTTACCGGAGCCCTGAACCCGGAAAACTTCCGGCTGCCGGAATGATGATCTATGTGCGGGATGTCGACTCCGTCGTCGAACGGGCCGTCGACGAAGGCGCAACTCTGGAACGACCGGTTGCAGATCAGTTCTATGGTGACCGTGCCGGCGGCATCGTCGATCCGTTCGGCCATCGCTGGTACGTAGCGACCCATATCGAAGACCTGTCGCCGGAGGAAATGGAACGGCGCGCCGCGGCAAAACGGCTGACCTCCATCGAAGGCATGTCGACCGCAGCGCGTTCTTTGCGCTATATTCTTCTCTCCAATCGCGTCGGAGATAAGGGAACGAGTCAATGCCTCCGGGTTACGTCAACCTCGCCGATTGTGAGAATTCCGTGTGCGCGTATCAGCCTGGGTTCGGCGGGGCCCGTGCGGAATGATCTACCTGTTCAACTCCGCCTGCAAACGCAGCTACTTCGCGAACGTCTATCGGCTGGTGGGCAAGCCGGCAGGCATTCGGCAGGAATTGCGCTATACCGAAGGGCGGAACGCACCGCCCGTGTCCACGGACAGAGAGCACCTCAAGTCCACGTGCACAGTATGCTACGTGGACCGGTATGCCGAAGGCGGCTACAGGTTCTATCCGTTTCGCAGGGGAAAAATAAGGAGCATCAGCCGAACGCAAGGACGTGTCTACTACGAGGTGGAATTGGAGGAGCATTGCCATGCACCTTCACCCGATGATTTTACGAGAGCCTTTTATGCCAGCGTTGACTCGGGTCCCAGGCTGGTTGAGTCGAATCCGGAAAGCAGCGACGATGGAATCTACTGCGTAAAGGGTCCGGACCTGGCCGAACACGTCAGGTGTACGGGAGATAGCTGGGCTCATTCGATTGAGCAGATCTACGGGACGTTCGCCTTTCGATTTGGGGCACCGGCGTTCTTTCTTGCTGAAATCACGCGGAGAAGAAAGGCACCTCCCTCGGACGAACTCGGACTGAAGCTCAAGGCTGACACTCAATACACGATCACCGTTCTCTACCGACTGGATAACGAGCCCAGCGTCGCCAGCAATCGAAAAATATACATTCGAATAGGCAACGAAATTAACCACGAGTTTCCGGTCGACAGCCGGAGCGACAGGATTCAAATGCCCATAAGTTTGCCGCCGACTCCTTTCACCACCGGAAGCATATCGATAAGGACATCGGTCGATTCGGAGGGTTCGTCGGGCGGCAACCTGCATTATTCCGTCGACATTCCGTTCAGGAGCCGAACTCGACGAGTGAACCTGATTCTGCTGGCAAGCTTGTTTTCTGTCGTTTACCTGAAGCAGGCCTGGCAGTCGGGTTGGCGATTGTTGAGTTTCGATACGTGGCTTTGGACCGCTGCCGAATTTGCCCCTTTCGCGATAGTGTTATGGGCCATCTACAAATTCAGGGGTCAGGCGAAGCTGACAGGGCTTTGAGCACGTCCATGATTATCGAGTTTCGCATTACGGCGGCGTCACCAGCTGCGGCGTTCGCTCCCGGTGAATGAGGTATAGCCCGCTTGCGACGATGACAGCCGCGCCGACGAAAACGATTGGGCCTGGCAAGGCGCCCCAAAGTGCGAGATCGAGGAGCACACCCCAGAACAGGGTCGAATATTCGAACGGCGCGACTACGGAAACCGGTGCACATTTGAAGGCCTCGGTGATCAAGAGCTGGCCGAGCGCGCCGGTGACACCCATGCCGATCAGCCACGCGGCATCCGTAGTCCTGAGAGGCTGCCAGTCCGGCAGCGCCAGCAGACCGGCGCCGACTGCAACCATGGCGACGAACCAGAAGGACATTGCCGCAGTGGAATCCGTGCGGCCGAGAATCCGCACGCTGATTGCATTCAGCGAATAGCAGGTTGCGCCGACGAGCACCGCTATGGCCATCAGGTTGAGCCCGGCGAATCCCGGGCGCAGCACGACGATCACGCCGCCGAAACCCACCAGGATTGCAATCCAGCGGCGCCGGTCCACCGTCTCCTGCAGCAAGGGAACGGACAGCGCCGTGATCATCAACGGCGCGACGAAGAACAGTGTGTACGCCTCTGAAAGCGGCATGCCGCTGATCGCGTAAATGAAACTCGTCAGCATGAGTATGGCCAGCACGCCTCTGGCCAGGTGCCAGCGCCAGCGTATGCGAATGAGCGTGACGAACGTCCGTTCGCGGAAGTAAACCCAGGCGATCACGAACGGCAGCGACACCAGCCCGCGCAGAGCGGCCACCTGAATCGGCGAATAGTGGCCGACGAGCTGTTTCATGATGGCGTCCATGACGGACAGCGCCGCCATGGCGAGGAGCATCAGGATAATCCCTCGCAGATTTTTGCTGCGCACGCTGACTCCGGAGACCGAAACGAGCGGCACATGTTATCGGGAAGCTCTGCGCAGAGCATCCTTGGCCGGCTATTGTGCCGAAAAGGCAGCTTCCCGCGGTCGTCGGACGCGGGTTACCGTAACTCCAGAACCACCGCAGTTCCGGCCGGCACGGCGAACGACGCATCCAGCGGGTATCGCCTGCCGGTGACGACATCCGTGCCCTGCCGCTCGCCGTCAATCATTTCCTCGAACCTGGTGATGTCGAGAGGCTGGACATCGGGCGATTTGTTCATCACCACCATTACCTTCTGCCGGTCGTTGTGGCGAAAATAAGTATAAGTCGAGCCCTCCGGCGCGAATTGCGTCAGCTTGCCGCGATGGATCGCCGTTGCGGTCTTTCGCCAGTTAAGGAGCTTGCGTGTCAGGTCCTGTGCCTCGCGCTGCAGGTTTGTCAGGCCTTCCCCCGTGAAGCCATTGACTTCATCGCCCGGCCAGCCGCCGGGAAAGTCGCTGCGGATCACGCCGTGCGAATCGGTTCCGGGGTTCGCCATCAGGATCTCGTCGCCGTAATAGAGTTGCGGAATGCCGCGCGTGGTCAGAAAAAAGACCAGTGCCATTCTGTACAGGTCGAATCGTTCGCCGACCTGGGTATAAATGCGGCTCATGTCGTGGTTGTCGGGGAAGATGACCAGGTTGTGCGGATCCGCGTACAGGAAATCGTTTGCGAGCATGCTGTAAATCCGGTCGAGTCCCCTCCCCCATCCTTCGTCTTCGAGAAGTCCCTTGACGGCGGCGTCGTGCAGCGGGAAATCCATGAGACCCGGGAGGTAGGACTGGTAACCATCGTGACGCAACGAACCGCGCTGCCAGTAGGCAACGATTGCCGGGTTCGTAACCCACTCTTCCCCGACGATGTTGAGTTGAGGGTACTCCTCTGTCAGGCGGCGACCCCATTCCGTCAGGAAGTCCTTGTCGGGATAAGGCCAGGTATCAACCCTGATGCCCGAAAGCCCAGCCGATTCCACCCACCAGATGCTGTTCTGGATGAGGTAGGTCGCCAGCCTCGGGTTGCGCTGGTTCAGGTCCGGCATCGACGGCACAAACCAGCCGTCGCTGAAACGCTTCCTGTCGGCTATTGCTGCATTCGGGTCGAACAGACTCTCGCGCCTGTGGCTCGTGCCGACGAACTGTCCGCCGTGGTTGACCCAGTCTTCACTCGGCATGTCGCTCATCCACCAGTGTTCGGAGCCCGAGTGATTGGGAATGACGTCCATGATAAGGCCGATGTCCATGGAAGCGGCCTCGGCTGCAAGCTTCCGGTAGAGTGCGTTGGTGCCGAAGCGTGCGTCGACCTGGTAGAAATCCGTCGTCGCATAGCCGTGATACGACGCCTCGGGCTGATCGTTCTCCAATACGGGGTTGAGCCATATTTGCGTATAGCCCATGTCGGCGATGTAATCGAGACGATCGATAATGCCTTGCAGGTCGCCGCCGTGGCGGCCGTACGGAGCTTGCCGATCCAGACCGTCCACGAGTCCCTCGACGCGATCGTTCGAAGGATCGCCGTTCGCGAAGCGGTCGGGAGTAATCAGGTAAATGACATCCGAGCCGTCGAAGCTTTTTCTTTCGGCCGAGCCCGGCTCTCGAGCGCGCAGTTCATAACGGTGACGGAACTGCGACCGTCCTTGCTGCCTGAAGTCGATGTCGAATTCCCCGGGGACGACACTGTCCGAGAGTTTCAGCTCGATGAACAGGTAGTTCGGATTGCCGGTTCTGTGGACGGCCTCTATGGTCACGCCGGGATAATCCAGCTCTGGTTCGAGTTCGCCGACGCGATCTCCATGCACCAGGAGTTCGAGCCGGTCGCTTGCCATGCCGATCCACCAGAATGGCGGCTCCAGATGCTCGATGCGCGACGCCGCGCCCGCATCGACAACGAAACACAACGAGGTAAACGCCAACAGAAAATGCAGGAAGCGCGATCGCGTCAAAGTAGTCTCCTGAAGCCAGCGACGTTGGAAACGGCGGCGATTGGGCAGGTTACTCAGAAACGTCAGAGGCCGCCATCGTTGGCCGGGCTTGTGCCGATGAATACGTATTCAATGCCGGTTCGCGACCCCGGGCCCGGCGGCGGTTGTTGTTAAACTAGGGAGCCTCTGCACAAGTCCTGATAGAAGCGACTTGTGCCGAGCTTCCCTCGCGGCCCGCAAAGCAACCGGAAACCCGTCATGCAGCACGCAGTACGCGCCGTTCGACATTTTTCCGTGCTCCTGATGCTTCTCGTGCTGCCGTCGTTGCTCTGGTCGGCCGAGGTACGCTCTCCCGACGGAAACATTCGTTTTTCCATCGAGGTCGACGACAAGGGCGCGCCCTTTTATCAGGTTGACTATCGCGACGAGACCGTTACCGGGCGATCGCGCCTCGGCATGCGCTTTCAGGAGCAGCGGCCTTTCGATGCGGGTTTTCGCATTGTCGCGACGGAAGACAACCGCAACGACACGTCCTGGGAACAACCCTGGGGCGAGCGCAGGACGGTGCGCGACCGGCATAACGAACTGCTGGTCGGGTTTGCATCGTCGGATCGCCCGCAGCGCCGTTTCAACCTCCGCGTGCGGGTCTTCGACGATGGCGTCGGTTTCCGTTACGAGATACCGAAACAGCCGGGCTACTCCGCGGTAAACATCGTCGACGAGCTGACCGAGTTTCTTCTGCCCGGCGAAGCAACCGCGTGGTGGATCCCCGGCCGGCGCTATAACCGTTACGAGTATCTCTACAACACAACCGAACTCGATGAGATCCAGACCGCGCACACGCCGATGACGGTGCGCTTTCCCGGCGGAACCCACCTTTCCATCCATGAGGCGGCGCTGGTCGATTACGCGGCTTTCGTCCTGGACCAACGCCGGCCGGGTGTATTCCAGGCCGATCTCACCCCGTGGTCCGACGGCATCCGCGTCAGGACGAAGACTCCCTTTCACACACCGTGGAGGACCATTCAGATTGCGCCGGATGCGGTCGGCCTGCTCAATTCGGACCTGATTCTGAACCTGAACGAGCCGAACGCGCTGGGCGACGTATCCTGGGTGAAGCCGGGCAAATACGTCGGCATCTGGTGGGGCATGCATATCGGCGCGAACACCTGGGGCTCGGGTCCGACGCACGGCGCCACGACGGAAGAGACGAAGAAATATATCGACTTTGCTTCAAAGTACGGGATTGACGGTGTGCTGGTGGAAGGCTGGAATTCGGGCTGGGACGGCGACTGGTTCTCGAACGGCGATGTCTTCAGCTTCACCGAAGCCTATCCGGATTTCGACCTGGAAGAGCTTGCCGGGTACGCCGCGCGGAACGGCGTCGAGCTCATCGGGCATCATGAGACTGCCGGGAGCATCACGAACTACGAAAAGCAGATGGGGGACGCCTACGATCTCTACGAATCGCACGGCGTGCGCAAGGTGAAGACGGGCTACGTCGCCGACGCAGGAGGTCTGAAACGGGTGGATGCGAACGGTGTCGCTCGTTTCGAGTGGCACGACGGTCAATTCGCCGTCGATCATCATCTGCACGCAGTCAGGGAAGCCGCGAAGCGGAAGATCAGCCTGAATCCCCATGAGCCGGTGAAGGACACCGGCCTCCGCCGCACCTATCCGAACTGGATTTCGCGCGAAGGTGCGCGCGGCCAGGAGTACAACGCGTGGGGGGAACCGCCGAACCCTCCCGAGCACACGGCGATCCTGCCGTACACGCGCATGCTGTCCGGCCCGATGGACTTCACCCCAGGCATTTTCGACCTGACGTTCAAAGGCGCCGATTCGCCGTTCCGGGTGCAGACGACGCTGGCGAAACAACTGGCTCTCTACGTCGTGCTGTACAGCCCGATTCAGATGGCTGCGGATCTTCCGGAAAACTACGAGAAGAAACCGGATGCTTTCCAGTTCATCGTCGACGTCCCGACCGACTGGGAGCAAAGCATTGCCCTCGCGGGCGAAGTCGGCGATTTCGTAGCATTCGCGAGAAAGGAACGGGGCGGAGCGGACTGGTACCTTGGCGCTCTCACCGACGAGACGGCCCGACAACTGTCGATTCCGCTTTCGTTCCTGGATTCGAACGCAACCTACGTTGCGGAAATCTACCGGGACGGCGACGGCGCTCACTGGAAGAGCGATCCCTACAACCTGGTCATCGAGGAACGGGAGTTTTCTAAGGACGACGTGCTCGAATTGCCGCTTGCCGCAGGCGGCGGCGCGGCGGTGCGCTTCAGAGCGGAGTAACCGCGGGGACGAGATCTCCGCACAGGACCGTTTCGGGACGTTAGGGGGAAAAATATGGCGGGAATAGCCGCACAATTGACGTTGCGCGAGAAGCCGCGCCTGAGTTTCTGGCAGATCTGGAACATGTCGTTCGGGTTCCTCGGGATTCAGTTCGGCTTTGCGCTGCAGAACGCCAACGTAAGCCGGATATTCCAGACGCTGGGGGCCTCCATCGAGGAACTGCCGATCCTGTGGGTCGCGGCTCCGGTGACGGGTCTGCTGGTACAGCCGATCGTCGGTCACATGAGCGACCGCACATGGGGAAGGCTCGGGCGCCGTCGTCCGTATTTCCTGGTCGGCGCCATTCTCGCGTCTCTCGCCCTGTTCGTCATGCCGAACTCGCCCGCGCTGTGGGTTGCCGCAGGAATGCTGTGGATCATGGACGCCAGCATCAACATTTCCATGGAGCCGTTTCGAGCATTCGTCGGCGACATGCTGCCGGAGGAACAGCGCACCGGCGGTTTTGCCATGCAGAGCTTTTTCATCGGCATCGGGGCGGTCGTGGCTTCGGCGCTGCCGTGGATGATGACGAACTGGTTCGATGTGAGTAACACAGCACCGCCCGGTCAGATACCCGATTCGGTGAAACTCGCGTTCTATTTCGGCGGCACCGTATTCATCGCCGCCGTGCTCTGGACCGTGATCCGGACCCGCGAATACTCTCCGTCGGAACTGGACGCCTTCGAGACGGCACGCGCGACCGCGGTCGCGTCCGACCGCGACGCGACGCGAGCCGCGTCGAAGTACCGGAACGGCGGCCTCATCTGGGCTGCGGCGGGCGCTGCGTTCCTGCTCTGGATCGTCCGGAGCGACCTCGACAAGCAGCTGTACATACTTGCGATCGGCGCGATTGCGTTCGGCCTCATTCAGATTCTGAGCGGGACCCTGCAGACCCGTGGAAAGACGGATAACGGCCTCTACAGCATCGTGCACGATCTCTTTCACATGCCGCGGGTGATGAGGCAGCTTGCGGTCGTGCAGTTTTTTTCCTGGTTCGGCCTGTTCGCGATGTGGATCTATGGCACCGCCGGCGTCACCAGCCACCACTACGGGACGCTGGACACAAGCTCACAGCTTTACAACGACGGGGCCGACTGGGTAGGCGTATTGTTTGCGGCGTACAACGGCTTCGCCGCAATTTCGGCGCTGATGATCCCGTTCATGGCCGGCTGGCTCGGCTGCCGCCGCTGTCATCTCGTGAATCTCTCGCTCGGCGGCATCGGCCTCATCAGTTTCTTCTTCATCACCAATCCTGCGATGCTGCTGATACCCATGATCGGTGTGGGCATCGCCTGGGCGTCGATACTCTCCCTGCCCTATGTGCTCCTGTCGAGCACTCTGCCGGCGAGAAAGATGGGTGTCTACATGGGCATATTCAACTTTTTCATCGTCATTCCGCAGCTCGTCGCGGCAAGCATCCTCGGTCTGCTGCTGCGCGAATTTTTCTCGGGACACAGCATCTTCGGCCTGGTGATCGGCGGCGTTTTCATGATCGCTGCCGGCGCGGCGACACTGCTCGTAGACAGGACGGCCGAACCGAAATGACTTCAGCCCGCCCTCGCCGCACCACAGGATTGTCGTACGATCAGTTTGGGCGGGAGCAATGACGATTCCACGGGCTCGCCTTCTATCAGCTTGATGAGATTGGAGACCAGCAGCTCGCCGGCGCGTGCGGTGTCCTGATGCACCGTGGTCAGGCCGGGATTGACGTATGAGGCCGCGGGAATATCGTCGAAACCGACGACGCTGACGTCATCCGGAACGTCCAGGCCTGCTTCCTTGAGCGCGCGGATTGCGCCGATGGCAATCAGGTCGCTTGCTGCGAATATGCCGTCGAACTTCTTGCCCGTTTGCAGCAGTGTCACGGCCGCGGCCGAACCCGAACTCTCCTGGTTATCCGCGTCGATGCGAAGCTCCTGGTCTGGCGCAATGCCGGCTTCTTCCAGTGCCTGCCGGTATCCGCGGTGGCGATGCTCGAACTCCGGGCAATGCTCCGAAGCACCGCCTAAGAACGCGATGCGTTTGCGGCCGAGTCCGACGAGGTGCCGGGTGGCGCGCAGTGCTCCGCCTATGTTGTCGCAGCCGAGGTAGTGGCCGGGCTGCTCGTCGATGATCGGGCCCCAGATGATGAAGTGCGCGCTGGCGTCGGCCAGCGCCTTGAGCTTTTCGCCGTAGGTTACGTAATCGCCGTAGCCCAGCAGAATGATGCCGTCGGCGCGGTGACTGGCCTCGTACCGCGCGTGCCAGTGGTTGCTCAGTTGCTGAAACGACACGAGAACGTCGTAGTCGATACTGGCGGCCGCCCGCGTAATGCTGCCGAGCATGGAAAGGAAGAACGGGTTGATCTGTGAATCGTCGGAAGTGGGATCCTCGAACAGCAGTAGCGCAATGGTCCGGCTCTGGCGGGTTCTCAAGCCTGCCGCATGCTTGTCGACGCGGTAGTTGAGCTGGGCCGCGATATCGACGATGCGCTGCCGGGTTTCCGGCCGTACCAGCGGACTGTTCCGGAGCGCACGCGAGACGGTCGCCTGCGATACGCCTGCCTCGAAGGCGATATCCCTGGATGTCGGTTTGGGTGTCTTCATTCCGGGTCTTTGCCGCATGCGCGGAACCGGACAAGAGTAAACCTATCGGGGATTGAATTGAACCTGTCCCGGGGCGAGGGATGGCGCGGCGCCAACATCGACGTCCTCGGTAAGGCGGAACTCCGCCTCCAGCAGCTCTGCGGAGTTGCCGCCTACGAATACGCGGAAATCGCCCGCTTCCGCGCCGTAGCTCATGTCCTGCCTGTGAAATGCCAGATCGGCGGGTTGCAGCCTGAACTCGACCCTCCTGCCTTGTCCCGCTTCGAGAAAGATCTTTTCGAAGGCCTTCAGCTCCTTCACGGGGCGCGTTACAGAACCGACCATATCCCGCGTGTACAGCTGGACCACTTCCTCCCCGTCAAGCTCGCCCGTGTTGTCGACGCGCACGCTGACGGTAATCGCCTGGCCATTTCTCATCGCGGCCCGGTTGAGTGAGAGATCCGAATAGCGGAAGTTCGTATAGCTCAGACCGTAACCGAACGGGTAAAGCGGGGTATTGGGGGTCTCGAGATAGCGAGAGCGGTACTTCTGCTCCGCTTCATCGGCGCTGTAAGGGCGGCCCGTGTTCTTCACGTTGTAGTAGATCGGCACCTGGCCGACATTGCGCGGGAAGGTTACGGGCAGTTTTCCCGACGGGTTGTAATCGCCGAAAAGCACGTCGGCGATCGCATGACCGCCTTCGGTGCCCGCAAACCAGGTTTCCAGTATCGCGTGCACGTTCTCGTCGGCCCAGCCGAGCGAGAGCGGTCTGCCGTTCATCAGCACCAGGACGATGGGCTTGCCGAGTTTCCGCAGTTCCTGAAGCAGATCCTGCTGGGTACCGGGCAGCTCGAGGGAGGTCCGGCTCGCCGCCTCGCCGGTCATCTCCGAGCTTTCGCCCATGGCGGCAATGATGACGTCCGCGCGCCCGGCCGCGGCCAGCGCCGCGTCGAACCCGCTGCGGTCCGTGTCGCCGAAGCGATAGCTTGCGCCTTCCTCGTAGTGGACGCTCACCGTATCGCCGACCCTGGCCTTGATGCCTTCGAGCAGCGTCACCGGGCGGTCCTTGCGCTCGCCGGCGGCGGACCAGGAACCGATCATGTCCGCCTCGCTGTCCGCGAGCGGTCCTACGACAGCGAGAGAGCTTGCGCCATTCCCGAGAGGCAGCAGTCCGCGATCGTTTTTCAGCAGCACGATAGATTTGCGCGCCATGTCGCGCGCCGCTTCGAGGTGCTCCGTTGCGTATATTGCCGCTGCCTCCCTGTCCTCGTCGGAATAACGAAAGGGGTCGTCGAACAGCCCCAGCCGGTACTTCATCTCAAGTATGCGTCTGAGGGCGTCATCGATGGTATCGGTATCGACGCGGCCTTGTTTCACCAGTTCAGCCATGTTCGAAAGGTAACTTGCGCCCTGCATGTCCATGTCCACGCCGGCGTTGATGGCGAGTTCCGCAGCGTGCCTTTCATCGCGCGCGAAACCGTGCGGCACCAGTTCGTTCACCGCGGTGTAGTCCGAAACGACAAAGCCGTGAAACCGCCAGCGCGTTTTCAGAATATCGTTAAGAAGATAGTGGCTGGCCGTGACCGGCACGCCATTCAGCTCGTTGAAGCCTGTCATGTAGGTTGCCACGCCGGCTTCAGCGGCGGCGCGGAAGGGCGGCAGGTACGTATCCCACAGCTCGCGCAGCGACATATCCGTCGTGTGGTAGTCACGGCCTGCCTGCGCCTGACCGTAGGCCGCGTAGTGCTTGGCGGTGGCGATGACGGTGTCGACGGCCGCAAGGTCGTCGCCCTGGAAGCCTTTCACCCTGGCTTTTGCCACCTCGCTGCCGAGGTAGGGGTCCTCCCCCGCGCCTTCCGAGATGCGGCCCCAGCGCGGATCCCGCGCGATATCGACCATCGGTGCAAAGGTCCAGTGCACTCCTGCCGCCGAGGCTTCGACGGCGGCAACGCGCGCGGCATTCTCGATCGCCGCGAGATCCCATGAGGCCGCCTCGGCGAGCGAAATCGGAAATATGGTCTTGTAGCCGTGGATGACGTCGTAGCCGAACATTAGCGGGATGCCGAGACGCGTTTCTTCTACGGCAAGCTTCTGCAGGGCGCGGGTATATGCCGCAGTGTGTGCGTTGAATATCGCACCCACGTTGCCGGCTTTTACGTCCGCCTGGTATCCCTCCCGCAAAGTCGGACCCGTAATGTCCCAGCCGCTGGTCAGGAGGTTCAGCTGGCCGATTTTTTCCCGCAAGGTCATACGCGACATGAGTTCCGCGACGTAGCGGTTCATGTCGGTGCGTTCGTATTCGCTTCGATCTGTTGCGGCGGCGGTGCGTGATGCAGCGAAAGCAGGCTGAAGCCGCGGCGACGGCGGAGCTGCGGCCGCCGTGCCGGTTACGAATGCGATCGCGACGGTCAGGGTGACGGAAAGGTTTGTGATTTTGCGCTCAGATCGTTGCATGAAGGGAATCGCGTTCTTGATGGCGGCGCGGGGGGCCCCCAATTGGACCCCCCCAAACCACCAAACACCCCCCCCCAACCCAAAAATAAAATAAAAAAATTAAACCAACCAAACA
>Ga0302046_10003084_pt1 | contig 15209 bp, 13 predicted proteins | sample RVTome_11_FD_200261 | JGI IMG/M metagenome (GOLD analysis project Ga0302046, IMG submission 200261) | Soil microbial communities from uranium-contaminated site in the Upper Colorado River Basin, Wyoming, United States - RVT147D111 (version 2) ...
GTGGCCGAGGTGCTGCGCGGCGCGGGCCACAGCGCCCAGCGCATCCCGGTGCGTCCCGGACTCCGCTGGCTCGCGCCGTGCCGCCGTGCGGACGTGGTGGTGAACCTGTGCGAGGGCGTGGGCGCCGTGACCCGGGCGGAGAGCCTGGTGGCCGGCACACTCGAGCTGGCCGGCGTCCCGTTCACCGGGGTGCGGCCGGAGGTCATGGTCACCTGTCTCAGGAAGCCCATGGCCAACGCCCTGCTCTCCGCGCGCGGCATTCCGGTTCCGCGCTGGGTCCAGCCGTCGGGGAACCGGGTGCCCACCGACTTCCCGCTGCCCGCCATCGTGAAGCCGGCCACCGAGGACGCGAGCGTCGGGATTGACCAGGGATCGGTCGTCACCTCCCGGCGCGTGCTGACCCAACGGGTGGCGCAGCTCTCCGAGCAGTTCGACGACGTCATCGTGCAGCAGTACATCGGCGGCCGGGAGCTGGCGGTGGGCTTCGTGGGTGACCAGGCCCTGCCCATCTCCGAGATTGATTTCAGCGCCATGCCCGAGGGGGCGTGGCCCATTCTCTGCTTCGACGCCAAATGGACGGCCGGCAGCCCCGAGGACGCGGGCAGCCAGCCGGTGTGCCCGGCTCGCGTACCCAAGGGCTTGCAGGATCGCCTGGTGAGTGTCGCCCGGGACGCCTGGCGTGCGGTGGGCGGCACGGGCTACGGCCGCGTGGATTTCCGCGTGGATGAGGCCGGGCAGCCGTGGGTGCTCGAAGTGAATCCCAATCCGGATCTGTCGGAAGACGCGGGGCTCGCGCGGATGGCGCGGGCCTTTGGGTGGTCGTATGAGGACCTGGTGCTCCGTATCGTGGACCTGGCCCTGGCCGACGCCGAGCGCACCCAGTCGCTCGACGCCGCCCTTGCGACCGGGGCCCGGTCGCGCGCGGAGCAGCGCCCCGGACAGCAGCAGCAGCCGGCGTGAGCCCCCTGGCCGGCAGCGAGGTGCAGGGCGTGACGCGCGCCGGCGGGGTGACCCTGCGGTCGCCCGTCGCGGCCGACCGGGACCGCGTATGCGAGATCGTGGAAGCGTCCGGCGTGTTCCGGCCGGCCGAGGTCACGATCGCGCTCGAGGTGCTGGACGGCGCCATCGCCGCGCCGGGCCGCGACTACTGGGCGGTCGCGGCCTGCGAGGGCGACCGGCTGGTGGGGTTCGCGGCCTTCGGGCCGGTGCCCTGCACGCTGGGCACGTGGGATCTGTACTGGATCGCGGTGGATCCCGCGCTCCAGGGAAGCGGCATCGGGAGGATGCTCATGGCCCACTGCGAAGCGGCGATCACAGCGGAAGGGGGTCGCCTGGTCGTGGTGGAAACGTCGTCCCGCGATGACTACGGACCGACGCGGGCGTTCTACCGTCGGCTCCACTACCACGAACGGGCGGAGATCCCGGACTACTACGCCCCGGGGGACGGCCTCGTCGTGTACACCAAGCCTCTCGCACCTTCCGTCGGATGAGACGCCATGTCTGAGTGGCAGTCGGTTCTCCGCGAGCGCAGCCTGTCCACCCTCCAGCAGCTGGTGGACAAGTTCGGGCCGGAGCACTTCCCGGACCTCGAGCGGCTGCAGCAGGCGGTCGAGAACTTCGAGTTCCGCATATCTCCGCCCATGGTGGACCTGATCAAGTCCCCCGGGGACCCGATCTGGCGGCAGTACGTGCCCGATCTTCAGGAGCTGGACGTCGTCGAGGGAGTACTGGACAGCCTGGGCGAGGACGCCGACAGCCCGGTGCCGAACATCACCCACCGCTACCCGGATCGGGCGCTGTTCCTGGCGAGCCCGGTGTGCGCGTCGTACTGCCGGTTCTGCACCCGGCGGCGCAAGGTGGGCGACCCCGAGAAGATCCCGATGTCGCAGTACGAGAGCGCGTTCCAGTATCTCGAGGAGCACACCGAGATCCGGGACGTGATCCTGTCGGGCGGCGATCCCCTGATGCTTTCCGACCGGCGGCTCGACGCCATCCTCGCGCGGCTCCGGAAGATTCCCCATCTCGAGGTCCTGCGGATCGGGAGCCGGGTGCCGTGCCATCTGCCCGAGCGGATCACGCCCGAGCTGTGCGCCACGCTGAAGAAGCACCATCCGCTGTACATCAACACGCACTTCAACCACCCGGACGAGCTGACGCCCGCGGCGGTGAAGGGGCTCGCGATGCTGGCGGACGCGGGCATTCCGCTGGGCTGCCAGACGGTGCTGCTGCGTGGCGTGAACGACGACGTGGACGTGATGAAGAAGCTGATGCAGAAGCTGCTCGTCGCGCGCGTCCGGCCCTATTACATCTACATGTGCGACAACGTGGCGGGCGTCGAGCACTTCAAGACGACCGTCGAGAAGGGGCTCGAGATCGTCGAGGGGCTGCGCGGCTGGACGAGCGGGCTCGCCGTGCCCCATTTCGTGATTGACGCGCCGGGCGGCGGCGGCAAGATCCCGCTGCTCCCCGAATACGTGGTCCGGCTCACGGACGACGAGATCGTGATGCGCAACTTCCGCGGCCAGCGCTACGTCTGGAAGCAGCCGCAGCGCACGCCGGAGGAGGTGGCAGCCACGGGCACGGACGGCAGCGTGGTGCCGATCCGCGGCAAGGGGGGCAAGCCCAAGAAGAAACGGGCGGTGCGGACGAAGGCGCGCTAGCGGACGGGAGGGGACGGTGGGAAGCAGCGGCCATGCCTTGCCCTAAGGACCGTCGGGACGTCGTCGCGCTCACATCGCCGGCCGACATCAGCTGGGATCGCGAGAAGCTCGTTCAGCCGGATCTCTTCGTCATCCCGGCAAGCGAGGTCTCGAGGAGCTGGAAGTCCGTGCGGACCCTTCTGCTTGCGGCGGAGGTCGTCTCGCCGGGGTCGGCGCGGGGCGACCGCCTGGTGAAGCGACGGCTGTACCAGCGCCAGCAGGTGGCGACCTACTGGATCGTGGACCCGGACGCACGACTGGTCGAGGTCTGGCATCCCGGGGACGATCGGCCCGAGATCGCGACGGATACCCTCCGGTGGCAGGTGGCGCCCGATGGCCCCGAATTCGTGATTGCGGTGCGGGAGCTGTTCGAGAACCTGCCGAGCTAGGCGCCCCGCGGCGGAGACGCGCGCGATTGGAACCCTCGCGTTGGTCGCTCCAATCCCAGCCGACCCCGCATAACCAACCGAAGTCGCGCGGCGTACCTTAGCGCCATCCGTCCCCGCTCCGGCGCCCAGCTGCCGCGGGGCACTCTCAGGACACGGCGGACGGCACGATGTCAGCCAGGGAACCCGCCCCCGCGGGGATCCGTCGGTTGCTCCATCTTACAAGGTTGGGTTGACCGAGGCGCGCGCGCGCGGCGGGCCGGGGGCGCGTGGCGGCGCAGGTGACTGACCGGAAAGAGCCGCTCCCGGATCAGCGCTTCACAACCGCGGACGGCACCCGCGGGATAGCCGTCCACGTGACCCGGGCCCAAGGTCGCGACGCGGGTGGGTTCGGCGGCGGTGAAGCCGCGGTGGTAGCTCACGCTCTCGCCGGGTTCCAGCCGGTCCAGTCGGATGACCCGGGCCTTGGGGCGGCAGGCGGGCCGGAGCCCGCCCCGGGCCCACGACTCGGCCGACGGGTAGCCGCCGTAGAGCGCTAGCCCGGGACGGACCAGGTCGAGGAACGTGTCGCCCGTGGGCTTCACGATCGCGTCGCTCGAGGCCGCGTGCAGTACCCCCAGCGCGAGCCCGCGGGCCCGCGCCGCCTGGGCCAGGCTCTCGAGTCGGGCGGCCTGCTCGCGGTCGAACTCCTGGTCTTCCGTCAGCTCGGTGAAGGCGCCTTCTGACGCCGGCGCGGCGGGGCGGGAGGTGCCTTCCGAAGGCATGAGATGGCACCGAACAGCATATTTCGTGAGACCCGAGTCCGCGTTTCCTCGCCCCACGAGGCTCGGGCTTGCAGGTGCCGGTGCGGCTTCGGAGGCCCGGTGGAGACACGCATCCGCGAGTTGATCAATCAGGCTGAAGCAGGCGGCGCGGCGGAGACCGAGCAGCTCTTCGCTGCCCTCTACGCCGATCTGCATCGTCTCGCCGGCATTCAGCTGCGACGCATCGGCCCCGAGCTCTCCCTCGGCACGACCACGCTGCTGCACGAGGCCTATCTCGACCTGAGCGGCCGGGAGGGGCTCGAGTTTCCCGATCGCGCGCGGTTCCTGGGCTACGCCGCGCGCGCCATGCGCGGGCTCGTCATTGACTACGCGCGCCGGTCGCAAGCGAAGAAGCGGGGCGGCGGAGCGTTCGAGATCACGCTTCCGGAGAATGTCGCGGGCACGCCCGGTCGGGACGAGGCCGGCGAGCTGGAGCGCCTCTCCGCCGCGCTGGACGAGCTGGCGGGCTTTGAGCCCGAGCTGGCGCGGCTCGTGGACCTGCACTTCTTCTGCGGCTACTCCTTCGCCGAAATCGCCGGTTTCCGCGCCGTGTCGGAGCGCACCGTACAGCGCGACTGGCGGAAGGCGCGCATCCTGCTCCACCACACGTTGAGCGATGCCGAGTAGGCGATCCAGCCCTCCTGTCGGGTTTCGCCCGCGGTTTTCGATTACCGGGGTGACGGCGTATGCCCTCACTACCGGAGATCGCCATGCGATACCAGTCCCTCGTCCCCGTGCTCGTCGCGAGCGTGGTCCTCGTCGGCTGCGGCGAGCAACCGACCGATGTCGTCGCACCCGAACCGACCTTCGACCTCGCCGGCAGTGACGGACTCGACGGGGAGTTGCGGCCTGTGCTGGCCGCGCACGGCTTCACCGGCGGGATCTCGCTTCAGCTGGAGGCGCGACTGGGCCGGGGCCTCGATAGCCGCCTGGCCGACGTGGGCCGGCTCATCTTCTTCGATCGCATCACCGGCTTGAATGGTGACAACAGCTGTTCTGGCTGTCATGGGCCGCAGGCGAGCTTCGGCGATGCGCAATCGATCGCGATCGGTATCGACAACAACGGCATCGTGGGGCCGGACCGGCGGGGACCGCGCAATCAGCGCCGCTCCCCGAGCGTCATCAATACGGCGTTCTATCCGGCATTGATGTGGAATTCGCGTTTCAGCGCGCTCTCCGGCGATCCGTTCGACAATTCGGCCGGTTTCCTGTTCCCCCCGCCCGAGGGCCTGACGCTCTCGCACATGAGGCATCTGCTGGGCGCGCAGGCGCACATCCCGTTCACCGAGCGCGTCGAGATGGCGGGCTTTGCGTTCCCGGGCGACAACGACGCGATCCGGGCCGAAGTGCTGCAGCGGCTGAATGCGATCCGCGGGTATCGCACGCGGTTCGGTCAGATCTACCAGACCGTTCGTGTGGGCGGGCCGATCACCTTCCAGCATGTGGGCGAGGCGATCGCCGAGTTCACGTTCAGCCTGGTGCGGGCGGATGCGCCGATTGACCGCTACGCGCGCGGCGAGCCTGGCGCGCTGTCAGAGAGCCAGAAACGGGGCGCCCTGCTGTTCTTCGGCCGTGCGGGCTGCGTCGGCTGTCACGCCGTGGCGGGCGAGTCGAATGAGATGTTCAGTGACTTCCGGCAGCACGTGCTGGGCGTGCCGCAGGTCGCTCCGGAGGGTGGCAACGTGGTGTTCGACGGTCCGGGCACGAACGAAGATTTCGGCCTCGAGCAGATCACCGGCGATGTCGGGGATCGCTATGCATTTCGCTCCTCACCGCTGCGCAATGTCGGCCTGCAGCCCACGTTCATGCACAACGGCGCCTTCGTACGACTGGAGGATGCCATCCGCCATCATCTCGATGTGCGCGAGTCCGTTCGTCGCTATACCACGGCGCTGCTCGACCCCGATCTGCAGGGACCGCTCGGGCCCATGGCGCCCGTCCTGGCGCGGCTGGATCCACTGGTGCGCGCACCCCTGCGTCTGAGCGATGCCGAGTTCCTGTGGCTGGTGGATTTCGTGGAACACGGCCTCACGGACGGCGGAGCGCGACCCGAGCGCCTGCGCGACCTCGTGCCCAACGCACTCCCGAGCGGCGAGCCCGTGCACGTGTTCCAGTTCGAGCGCCCGTGAACTGCCCCAGCACGTGGCCTTCGGTCCGCCGGTTCCGGCGGTCAACTGCGGGGAAGTCGAGCGCCTTCACTGATCCGACGGGCGGGGTGCGCCGGGCGTCAGCACGCGTTGAGCGCCGGACAGGGCGTGCAGGTGAATCGGCTACTGCGGCGCCGGTGCCTCCCGCAACGCCCGGTACCTCGCCGCCTCGTCGGGCCGGCCCCTCGCCTCTGCCAGCCTGACGAGCGCGCCGAGGGTGTAACCACGCCATTGGCGCGTGGCGGGTCTCGGAGGGTCGAGTCTGGCATACGCCGCCAGCAGCAGCGACTCCGCCTCGGCGAGCCGGCCCTGGCCGCGCATCGCGTCGCCGAGGTGCGCGCGCGCGAGCGCCACCATCGCGTGGTCATCGCCGAATTGCCGGCGCAGGACGCGAACGGCGTCGCGGGCGAGCACGGCAGGTTCGTCGTACGTGTCGCTCATGATCAGCGCATAGGTCAGATCCAGCTCCGAGATCGCCACATCCACGGCCTCGTCGCCGAGGAAGCGGCGGCGGATCGCCAGCGCCTCGCGCAACGGCATCTGCGCCTCCTGGAACCGCCCCATGTGCTCCAACACGACCCCCCACATCTTGAGCGTCGAAGCCAGCGCAGGGTGGCCCTGGGGATAGGTCGCTCGATGGATCTCGACGGCCTCGCGCGTCATGGCCTCGGCCTCCCCCAATCGGCGGGCGCGGTCAAGCAGTACGCCGAGATTGGCGAGGGCGTCGGCGACCTCGTGGTGGGGCTCTCCGTACAGCGCCCGGGTCATGGCCAGCGCCTCGCGGAGCATGGGCTCGGCGCGATCGCGCTCGCCGTTCAGCTCGAGGAACTTCCCGACCGTTGACAGCTGGGTGATGCGCTCGGGGGTCACTTCCCGGGGCTGGTGCGCGATTGCGGCCATCCACTCATCCAACAGAGGCTTTGCGGCACCCATGTCGCCCGCGCGGTGGAACGCCATCGCCAGCTCGTACAGGGCGTTGGCTGTCTTGGGATCCTCCGCGCTCGAGAGCCGGCGTCTCAGCGCGAGCGCCTGCCGCCGAAGCTCCACCGTCGCGGCCACGTCACGGCCGGTCGCCTCGGCCAGGCTTTCGAGGCTGGTGGCGACATCGGCGTGGCGCTCGCCGTGCGCGCTGCGCCGGATCGCCAGGGCTTCCTGAAGCAGCGGTCTGGCCCGGTCGTACTCGCCCAGGTAGGTCTCGATGCGCCCGATCACGTCCAGCATCTGGGCCTGAAGCTCGGGCTGTCCTGAGAGCGCTCGCGCCTGGGCGACGCCGCGGTCCAGCAGCTCGCGCGCCCTCGCCGTGTCGGTCAGCAGCCTGCCGCCCTCGCTGTCCCTGAACAGGCCGAGCATGTAGTCCGTCACCTGCTCCGCCCTGTGGGTGCCCAGCCTCGCCTCGATCAGCGCACGTCTGATGCGCCCTGCCTGCACGGTGACGGTGGCCGCCCAGGCAATCAGGACCAACACGATGCTGCCAACAGCCGCGACAGCCCACCGGTTCCGCCGCGCGAACTTCCGCGCGCGGTAGGTCAGCGAATCCCGCCGGGCGCTGACCGGCTGGTGCCGGAGGTAACGCCGCAGGTCCTCCGCGAAGGCGGCGGCCGTCTGGTATCGCTCGGCCGGTGCCTTGCGCAGCGCCTTGGCCATGACCGTGTCGAGATCGCCCAGCCAGAGGCGCGCCGGCTCCACCTCCAGCAGGCCGCGCAGGGTTTCGGCGGTCGTATGGCTCGCGGCGACCGTCGGGTGACGTCCGGAGAGGAGGAGATACAGCAGCACACCGATGGCGTACACATCGGTGGCGGTCGTGATGGGCTCGCCGCGCACCTGTTCCGGCGCCGCGTAGTCGGGCGTGAGCGGGCTCCCCTCGACCGTCAGCACGGCGGGCTCGTCAGCTCCTTCGCCCTTGGCCAGCTTCGCAATGCCGAAGTCGAGCAGCTTCACCACGCCGTCACCGGTGACCAGGATGTTCGACGGCTTGATGTCGCGGTGGATGACCAGGCTCGCGTGCGCGTGCGCGACGGCGTCCAGCACCTGGAGCACGAGCCCGATTCGCGCTTCGCGCGACAGGCCGCGGGCATCGGCGTACCCATCAATTCGCCGCCCGTCCACATGCTCGATCACGAGATACGGCTGGCCCGACGGGGCCACGCCGGCGTCGAGCAGTCGGGCGATGCCGGGGTGCGTGAGGCGCGCGAGCGCCGTCCCTTCGCGGCGGAAGCGCTCCTGCCCGGTGGGACTGAGCAGGGCGAGGTTCATGAGTTTGACCGCCGCGCGGCCTTCGAACCGTCCGTCCGTGCGGCGCGCCAGCCAGACCGAACCCATGCCGCCCTGGCCGAGCAGGCGCTCGATGGTGTACGCGCCGAGCTCGAGCCCTGCGAGCGTCACGGCGGGGCGATCGGCAAGAAACCCGACCCGGTCCGCCTCGGCCTCACCGGCCAGGAGCGTCGTCAGCTCGGCCGCGAGGGACGGGGATTCGGCGCGGAGTTGCTCGAGCCACCCGGCCCGCTCGTCTGGCGTCAGCTCCAACGCGCGGTCGAGCAACGCCTGGAGATCGGGCCAGCGGTCGCGATCCATAGGCGACATCAGACGGTTCCCTTGTCGCTACGGCGTGGATTGGCGCCGGCCCCGCAGCTCCTCCAGCGCGCCGTCGCTTCCGCCGGCTCCGGCGGCTCCTCCGCGCGTGGATCACGCGGCGTGGCGCGCCGCATAACGCGCCGCTACGGTTGCGGAATAGGGATTTCAGTCGGCCCTCCCAAAGTACGCCTGGCCGAATGAACCGTCCAGGGACCCTGCGGGTCGGGTCGATCCGCTGCTGGGGGCGGGCTCTGGGGGGCGCGCAGGTGGCCGCCGCGCGTGCGGGTGGGGGATCCGGCCCGCGCTGGCCCCGAGCCAACCCGTGTGCAGCCCAAGAGCCCCAAACCCACGAGTGAGCGGCGGGGGCGCAGGTGGCGTACGCCGAGGTGGCGGGGCGGGCAGCCGCCCGGCGCCGCATGGCGGCGCAGGTGACTGAGCGCGGCCGGCACCGCCTCGGCCTCCACCACCGGCGGCCGCTGGTGGGGGCCAGCCGTGCGCCGGATGCCACGGGTGCGGTTGGCATACCACCCGTAGTAGCGCTGGAGGACCTGGCCCTTGTGGGGAATGTGGCTCACCACCCGCGCCAGGAACTCCAGCGCGTCCACGGTCTCCGCCCCCACCGTGGGGCCGCTCACCTTGTCCGACTGATAGGTGGCCGAGCCGGTGTCCGCCCGGTACGCCGATGCGGAGGACCTGAGGCGTCTGGCGGCGCGGGTGGAGCATATCACGGCGAGTGACTTCGATCAAAAGGCGACCTGGCAGCCGCAGGGGATGACCTGGGGCGGCTGCGAGGGCGCCATTCGGGCGGGGCCGGTGACCAACTCCGGCAAAGTGGGAACCCGACGAAGAAGCGGAGGGTGCGGGCAAAACGACGGTAGGAGACGGTAGTGGGGGGGTGCCGCGTGGATAGCGCCACGCGGCACCCCCTCTACGGTCTTCTACAGTCTACTTCTTCTTCTCTTCTTCCTCCTTCTTTCGCTCCGCCGCCACCTTCTGGGCCACCTCCGGCGGGGCCTCCTGGTAGCTCGCGAACTCCGCGTGGAACGTGCCGCGGCCGTGGGTGATGGAGTGGAGCTGCGTCGAGTACTTGTACATCTCGGCCTCCGGCACCACCACCCGGATCTTGGTCAGGCGCCCGTCCTGCTCGGTGCCGAGGATCTGGCCGCGCCGGCCCGAGAGATCCCCCATCACCTCGCCGAGGTTGGCCTCGGGCGTCAGCACCTCTCTGCTTCCCCTGCGCCGCCCGCGCGGCGGGGATGAGCTACGACGGGCTGATCCAGAAGGTGACGCAGATCGCCTGGCGGCGGCTCACCGGCCAGGAGCTGCTCCCCCTGCCCATCGCGGAGGCGGCGGCGTGAAGGCCGTCATCCTGTACGACGGCGTGGCCGACGGCTGGTCCGACAAGGACGTCTCGGCGGTGCTGGAATCCGTGGCCCGCGTGGCCGAGGTGCTGCGCGGCGCGGGCCACAGCGCCCAGCGCATCCCGGTGCGTCCCGGACTCCGCTGGCTCGCGCCGTGCCGCCGGGCAGACGTCGTCGTGAACCTGTGCGAGGGCGTCGGCGCCGTGACCCGAGCCGAGAGCCTGGTGGCCGGTACGCTCGAGCTGGCGGGCGTCCCGTTCACGGGGGTGCGGCCCGAGGTGCTGGTCACCTGCCTCCGGAAGCCCATGGCCAACGCCCTCCTCTCCGCCCGCGGCATCCCGGTCCCGACTTCCTGCTTGCGGTGCGGGAGCTGTTCGAGAACCTGCCGAGCTAGGCGCCCCTCCCGCTCACCCACGCCGCCCTGGGTGGCGATGCTCGGCGCCCTGGTTGTGCTGATCAAGCGCCAGCCACTCGGCCATAGCCAACCGGCCGCCCGCGCCGTACGTTAGCGCCGGTTGCCCCGCCTCCAGCACCGCGGGGCACACGTCAAGCACAAGGCAGGTGGCACGATACGAGCCGGCAGACCCGCGGGCGCGGGGATCGGCCTCCCGCTGCATCCTGCGAGGGTCGGTTGACCGAGGACTGGGCGGCCGAGCTCGAGCGGGGCCAGGTGGATCGTGCCTGGGACCTGTTCCTCACGCGCTACCGGCGCCTGATCTTCGCCGCGATCCGCCACTACGCCCAGGACTACGACGATGTCATGGACGTGTTCGCGCGGGTATGCGAGGCCCTGCGCGAGGGCGATCTGCGGCGGCTGCGGTCCTACCTGCAGACGCCGACGCACCGGGCCCGCTTCTCCACGTGGCTGGTCACGGTCGTGCGCAACCTCACCATTGACTGGTTCCGGGAGCGAGACGGACGGCGGCGCCTGCCCGCCGTGGCGGAGGGCCTTCCCGCGCTCCAGCGCCGGATCTTCGAGCACGTCTTCCTGGACCGCCGCAGCCACCTCGAAGCCTACGAGCTGATCGTGACCCAGGAACCCGGCCTTCCCTTTGGAGCGTTTCTGGCCGAGTTGCGGGCCACGTATCGCGCGGTCACGAACGGGCGGCGCGGGTCGGTGCTGCGCGAACTGGGTGGCCCGCCGCCCCCGGAACCCGAATTGGACGACCGGCCCCCCCTCGACGCGCGGGAGGCGCGGGACCTCGTGGACCGGGTGCTGGGGGCGTTGAGCGAGGAGGATCGCGTCGCGATCCAGCTGTACGTGGTGGAAGATCTGCCCGCGGAGGACGTGGCCCGGATCATCGGCGCCCGGAACGCCAAGGCCGTCTACAACCGGGTGTACCGTGGCCTGGCCGCGGCGCGGGAGCACCTGAACCGCCTGGGAATCCGCCAGGAGGACGTGCTGTGAGCAATCCGACGGGGCCCGGTCGTCTCATGGGTGCGATATGGGGAAGTCCTGCTTCACCGTGGGGGGGCCTCAGGTGACCGATCTGGATCGCATTGACCGGGTGCGGCTCGCGTTCGCGCTGCACGCGGCCGAGCCGCCGCACGGACCGACGCCTGACTGTCTCGACGACGATACGATCGCCGCCCTGGCCGACGGGAGCATCGCGCCGGCCGCCCGGGCGGCGGTCCTGCCGCACGTGGCGGCGTGCGGGCGGTGCCGCGCGGCGGTGGCCTCGGTCACCCGGGCCCTCGCCGATCCGGACGTCGCGCACGAGATCGCGGCCGTGGAGCGAAACCGGCGAGGGCGCCTGGCGCGTCTCACGCGCATCGTCGTGCCGCTCGCCGCCGCCAGCCTGGTTCTCCTGCTCTCCTGGCCGCGGCCGCGCGAGGTCGGCGAGCCCCTGCACCGCGCCCCCACGATCACCGCGGCGCCGGCCCCGGTGCCGGTGTCGCCGGTCGGTGTGGTGGAGGGAGCGCGCCGCCTCTCGTGGCGTTCGGCAGGCGGCGCCGACCGCTATCGAGTCACGTTGTTCGACGCCGGCGGACGGGTGGTGTTCGAGGCCGAGGTGCCGGACACGACGGTCGCCCTGCCCGACTCGGTGCGCCTCGCGCCGACCGCGCGGTATCTCTGGAAGATCGAGGCGCGGACCACGATCGGCCGGTGGGTGGCATCCGAGCTGTTCGAGTTCTCGATCGCGGGGGAGGCGCCCCAATGACGGCACTCACGCCGGCCGTGCTGCTCCTGGCGCTCGCGGCGCAGGCGCGCGCCGGCGAGTCGCTGCGGCGGTTGGCGCCGCAGCGACCGGAGTCCACGCTCGTGCGTGAAGCCCGCGCGCGGCCGCTGGCCGTGCGTGAGGCCGTGGGTGAGGCGCTGGCCCGCGACGATCTCGCGGCGGCCGGCAGGCTCGCGGCGGCCTACGCGACGGCGTGGCGCGACTCGTTTCTGGTGCGGGAGGTGAAGCGGTTCACCGGTTGGCCCGCCGATCGGCGCGCGGCCAAGCTGTGGGCCGACAGCGTTCGTCGCTCGGGGATCACCGTGTTCGGCCAGGATGGGGCCGCGGCCGCTGTGGCCGTGTGGCGGCGCGCGCTCGTGGCGTCCGAGGCGATTGCCGACACGGCCGGCATGGCTGCGGCGCTGGGGAACATCGGCGCGGGCCTCTCGGTGGACGGCCCGCTGGACAGCGCCGACATCTACCTCGAGCGCGCCCGCCTGCTGGCCGCCGCGGTCGGCCATCTCCAGGTCGAGGCCAACGCCGTCGGTCTCCTGGGGGACGTGCGCGCCGCCCGCGGCGACCCCGCGCGGGCGCGCGCGCGATACGCTCAGGCCATGGCCCTGCGCGAGCGCATCGGCGACACGCGCGGCATGGCGGCCGACCTGAACAACCTCGGGCTGCTCGCCCAGGAGCTCGGCGACCCCGAGGAAGCGCGCCGCCGGTTCGAAGCGGCGCTCGCGCTCAACCGGCGCGAGGACCGGCACGAGGTGGCGGCCACGAACCTCGTCAACCTGGCGGGGCTCGCGAGCCTGGACGGCGACCTCGCGCGCGCCGCGCGCCTGTACCGTGACGCGCTGGCCACCTGGCGCGCCCGGGATCAGTGGGCGGACGCGGCGGACGCCCTCCACGGCCTCGGGCTCGTGGACCTCCGTCGCGGCGACTACCCGGCGGCGCGGGACGCGCTCGTCGAGGCGCTCGACATCTACGAGCGGACGGGCCCGGCCGCGACGGCACTGGCCGTGCGGCGCGCGCTGGCGGCGGCACGCGGTGCCCAGGGCGACATACAGGGGGCGCTGGACGAGCTGCGCCGCGCGGAGGACGCGGCCGCGGAAGTCGGCGCGGCCGCGCAAGACCGCGCCGGCCTGGCGCTCCTCCGGGCGGACCTCGCGGTCCAGCTCAACGCACTCGCCGAGGCCGAGAGGTCATATGCGCGCGCCGAGGGGCTGTATCGGGAGGCGGGCGACGCGCCCGGGGAGGCCACGGCACGGGAAGGCCGCGGCCTGGTTTTGCTCGAGCGCGAAGACCATGCCGGTGCGCAGGCGCTGATCGAGGCGGCCCTTGCCACCCACCTCGCGGCTGGGGACCGACGGGAGGCCGGGCTCGCGCGCCTTTCCCTTGGCCGCGTGGCGAGGGCGCGCGGCGACATCGCGGCCGCGCGCGGCGCGCTAACCACGGCCGCCGACGAGCTTGCCCGCGTGGGCGACCCCGTGGCACTGGCCGCGGCGCTGAGCGAGCGCGCGGAGCTGGAGGCGGAAGCGGGGCTGTTCGCCGCGGCCGAGGCCCTGTATCGCGAAGGGCTCGACCGGCTGGCGGGGCGGCGGGTGCCGGACGTGGCGTGGCGCCTGCACGCGGGGCTCGCCGCCACGCGCCGCGCGCAACGCGACCAGAACGGCGCCGCGCGGGCGCTGCGATCCGCCATTGCGATCGTGGAGGAGCCCAGGGCGTCGCTGGCCCTGCCGGAACGCCGCTCGGCCTTCCTCGCCGACAAGTGGGAACTGTACGCGCAGCTCGCCCTTGTCGAGCATGGGCGCGGCTGGCCGGGCGCGGCGTTCGAGGCCAGCGAGCGTCTGCGCGCGGGCGAGATGCTCGGGCTCCTCGCGCGGGGCCGCGTGACGGCGCCGGGCGATACGGCCGCGGAGCTGGTGGGGCGCGAGCAGGACCTCCGCCGCCGCATCGGCGAGCTGAGCCGCCGTCTGGAGGGCAGGGCCGCCGGACCGGAGACGCTCCGCGGGCCCGACGTTTCTGCCGTGGGCGGCGTCACGCGCGAAGCGCTGCTCCACGCGCAGCAGGCGTATGCCGACCTGCTCCTCGAGCTGCGGGAGCGCGCGCCCCGGCATGCGGCCCTGGTGTCGCCAGCGCCGGCCGCCTGGCGTGACGTGGCGCGCCGGCTGGCACCGGATCAGGCGCTGGTCGAGTACCTGGTGAGCGACTCCGGGTCCCTGGCGTTCGTCGTGACCCGCGACACACTCCTTATTGCCGACCTCGGCGTCAGCCGGCGGGAGCTGGCGCGGCTCATCGAGTTCGTGCGCGGCACGCTCCAGCCGCGGGAGGCAGGCGCCGCCCCCCTGTGGCGGGGCCCGCTCCGGCGGCTGCACCAGCACCTCATCGGGATTCTGGAGGACAAAGGGTTCCTGGCGGAGACACGACGGCTGGTGCTGGTCCCGCACGCCGAATTGCACTACCTGCCGTTCGCGGCCCTCGTTCAGGGCGACGCGGGCGGGTTCCTGGTGGAACGTTACGAGCTGGCCGTGACGCCATCGGCCTCGGTGTGGCTCGCGCTGGGCGACCGGCCGGCGCGGGCGGCCCAGGGCGTGCTCGCCCTCGCGCCCCGTCCCGACCGCCTCGCCGCGTCGCGGCGCGAGGTCGCGGCCATTCCGGCGCTCGACGGCGGCGGCGTGCGCCGCCTGAGCGGCAGCGCCGCCAGCGAGGACGTCTTCCGCCGGGAGGCGGGCGCGCGGCGCATTCTGCACCTCGCGACCTACGGCGTGCTGAACAAACCGAATCCGCTGTTCTCCTACGTGGAGCTGGCCGGCGGCGGCGCGCACGACGGCCGGCTCGAGGTGCACGAGGTCTTCGGGCTCGATCTGGCGGCGGATCTCGTCGTGCTCTCGGCCTGTCAGACGGGGCTGGGCTCGGGGACGCTCGCCGACGTGCCGGCGGGCGACGACTGGGTGGGCCTCACGCGCGCCTTCCTTCACGCCGGGGCGGCACGCGTGGTCGCGTCGCTCTGGGCGGTGGAAGATCAGGCGACGGCCGCCTTGATGGAGCGGTTCTACCACGAATTGGGCGCCGGGGCAGCGCCG
>Ga0302046_10003085_pt1 | contig 15209 bp, 13 predicted proteins | sample RVTome_11_FD_200261 | JGI IMG/M metagenome (GOLD analysis project Ga0302046, IMG submission 200261) | Soil microbial communities from uranium-contaminated site in the Upper Colorado River Basin, Wyoming, United States - RVT147D111 (version 2) ...
GCCGTCAACGGATGCTCGCCGGATGCGTCTCCATCCGGGCTGGTCAAAAGCGCGTCTTGAGGTCCTGTGCGAACGCCCAGTCACGGTCGAGGTAGGCTCGGACATCGGATGGCTTCATAGGAGTATCTTAGCAGGCGCGGCAGTCCAGATGCCGAAGAGCAGGGCGAGGAAGATCGCGGGCGAGGCGATCGTCAGGAACCCCAGGGAGAGCTTGGGGGCCACGGCTCGGGATCTTACCCGGCCATGCCGTCGTTCAGGCCGCGTCTCGGACCTCTACGACGAGTCTCTTGCCCAGGACGGCCAGAGCCTCCTCGATCGTCTCGATTCGAGAGCGGCTGTCGAGATCGAGCAGACGCCGGGCCGCCTGCTCGGCCATGCCCAGACGCCGGGCGAGAGTCTGCGGAGTCAGCCCCGCCCTTCTCACTGTCCGGTAGAGAGCGAGCTTGGCGGCCATCAAGGACGGCAAGACGACGGTCGGCTGATCAGGACCGGCCGCAGACGGGCAGGGGACGTCTCGACCTTCGCGAACGTAGCCGCCGAGAGCCGCGACGAGGGCGTCGGCCGCCTCTTCCAGGGCTTCCGTCCGCGTCCTTCCTTCGGTCAGGGCCTCCGGGACGTCCGGGAAAGACACGAGAAGGCTCCCGTCGTCTTGCGGGGACAGGTTGACCGGGTATGCCACGTCCATCATGCACTTCCTGTTACCGGATGTCGTCGAGCGTCAGGCCGAGCTGCTGGAGCATCGCTTGAAGAAGCCCTGCGCGTCTCATGGCTCTCTGGCCAGCTCCGGCGGTGGCTACCGGGGCCAGCGGTTTCGTGAGCTTAGCACATGAGCGGCGCGACCGGATCGTCGTGCCGGTGGGGATCTCGACCGAGTGTGGTAGCCTGGTGCCAATGCGGATCCGGTTCTACCTCGACCGCACGACCAGGCCTGCCGCACATCTATGAGCACGACGTCACCGAGACTGAAGTCGAAGAGCTGCTCCGACGACCTGGCGAGGATCGGCGCGGTCGCGAGGGCTCACGCGTCGCGCTCGGCCAGACGCGCTCGGGCCGTTACCTGCGGGTGGTCTACACGCGAGATCCCGAGCCCGACAGCGTCTTCGTGATCACGGTCCACGAGCTCAAGGGCAAGCCGCTCGCCGCGTTCAGGCGACGACACAGGAGGCGACGACGATGAAGGAAAGTCACTTCCCACCTGGATGGGACGAGGCACGCGTTCAGAGGGTTCTGCGGCACTACGAACGGCAGAGTGAGGAAGAAGCGGTCGCCGAGGACGAAGCTGCATTCGACGGCAAGGACGGGGCGATGATCTGCGCGAAGCTATCGCCAACGCGGTCATGCACCGTGACTGGTTCAACGAGGGCGCCAACGTCTTCGTGGAGATCTACGCTGACAGGATCGAGGTCAGCAACCCCGGCGGCCTGCCCAGCGGGATGCTCCCCTCGGACCTCGGCCGCAAGAGCGTGCGCCGCAACCCACTGATCGCCGATCTGCTACACCGCTGCTCTTCGAGAGCAGCGACCATCTCTTCCTGCACACGGCCCGCACGTTCGAATCGTTCTGCTGGACGTCGGCGCTCACATCTCCATCACCGCCGCGACGTCCGCGTCGATGTCGTCGTCCCTCGTGCTCGTCCACCAGGTCACCACGAAGAGCACCGTGAACGACGCCGCCAGCGCCGCCGCCGACGGCAACGCTCCCGCGGCGAGCGGCGGCTTGGGCAGCGCCGGAAACCACGCCTGACGGCCCCAGAGCTCGAGGCCCAGGTTGAGCGCCAGGCCGACGGCGATCGACGCCGTGGCCGCCGCCGGCGTCACCCGCCGCCAGTTGAGCCCGACGGCGAACGCCGGCGCCAGGGCCGCCGCGAAGGTGCCGTAGGCGAAGGTGCCCAGCAGCGCGATCAGGTCGCCGTAGAGGAAGGCGAAGAGCGCCGACGCCACCGTCACGCCCACGACCGCCCAGCGGCCGCGGGCCAGCTCGCGGCGCACCGGGCGTCCGAATGCCTTGGGCAGGTCGTGGACGAGCGCCGCCGCGGCGATGTTGACGAACGAGTCCGCCGTCGACATGATCGCCGCCAGCACGCCCGCGAAGACGATCCCGGCCAGCAGCGGCGGCGCGAAGCCGAGCAGGAACGCCGGCGCCGCGTCGTCGGGACTGGCCAGCGGCGCCAGGCGTCCCGACGCCACCAGCGCCGGCACCGCCAGGCCGATCCCGATCCACAGCAGCACCACCAGGGCCTGGCTGGAGCTCAGGGCGAGCGGGAACCACTTCAGCTTACGCGGGTCGTCGAGCATGTAGAACTTGTGGAGCATCTGCGGCTGGCCGAGCACGCCGACGCCGAAGACGAAGTAGAAGCCGAGGGCGGTGAGCGGCGCCGCTCCCAGGGGGTCGAGGAAACCGGGGCCGAAGTCGCCCGACTCGGCGAGGGTGCGCCCGATCGCCCCCAGGCCGCCGCCGGACTCGAGCGCGTAGTAGAAGACGCCGAGGGCCGCGGCGATCATCAGCGCCCCCTGGACGACGTCGGTGTAGACGCCCGCCACCATGCCGCCCGCCGTCGCGTAGGCGAGCACCACGACCACGCCCACCGCCATGCCCGCGGCGAGCCCGGTGCCGAAGATCGAGTCGAGAACGAGCCCCAGGGCCTGGAGCTGGGCGCCGAGGTAGCCCACGGTGCCGGCGATCACCGCCACCGCCGCCAGGCCCGACGCGCGGCGGCTGCGGAAGCGGGCGAGCACGGCGTCGGGCACGGTGTAGATCTCGCGCACCTCGGCCAGCAGACGCAGGCGTTTCGCCACCGTCCAGCACAGGAGCCCGGCGGTGAAGCTCACCGGCACGCTGATGAAGAACGACGACACGCCGAGCCGGTAGGTGAGCCCCGGCCCGCCGAGGAAGAGGAAGCCGGAAAACGCCGCCGACATGGTGGCGAGCGTCGTCACCACCAGCCCGATGCCCTGGCCGGCGATGAAGAAGTCGCGGGCGTCATGGGTGCGGCGCGCAGCCCAGACGCCGATCGCCAGCACCACGGCGAGGTAGGCGAGCGACGAGGCGATCACGGCGGGCTGGGCGAGGCCCGTCATCCGCCGCCCTCGCCGCGGCCGAAGCGCGCGCGCAGCTCCTCGAGGTCCCGACGCCGGAGGCCGTGGCGCTCGAAGGTCCACGCGTAGAGGAGGGCGACGGCGGGAAGGGGGGCCAGGAAAATGCCGAGTTGCAAGAGCGTGGCGAGTGGCAGGCCGAAGAGCCAGGGCGCGTCGCGTCCGTGGAGGGTCAGCAGGCCGAGGAAGCACGCTTCATAGAAGACGAGGAGGGCGACGAGACCGACCTTGAGGGCGCCGGCGCCGCGTCCGGCTCCGAGGGCGATCAGGGCGAGGGGAAAGGCCGCCGCCAGGACGGCGAAGGCCCACTCGGACGTCCGGGTGCCGAGGAGCAGAGCGAGGAGGATCGCCGGCGAGGCGATCGCGAGGAACCACAGGGAGATCTTGGTGGCCATGGCTCGGGGATCTTAGCCGGTGCCACCCCGCGCCGAGGTCCGACGCGCTGTTGTGGTGCAGGCGGGCGGTTGACCCGGAGCCGGCCGCGGGCTAGAATCGCAGAAGGACGGATTGTTCCGATCGACCGACTTGAGGAGGAGTGAGCATGGCCCACGTCTGTCGTATCCCCGGATGGAGCCTCTTTGCCCTGGCGCTGGCGACGTTCGCCGCGGTCCCCGCCGCGAGCCAGGTCGGCGACACCACGGACGATCCCTATGGCCGTTCGCCGAAGCGGATGTTCCAGAACGAGAATCTCAGACGGCTGGATCAGGACATCAAGCGCGAAAAAGAGGCGATCGACGGCCTCTCGCCCGAGCAGCGAGAGCACCGGGCCCTCGCCATGGTCGTCTTCGAGCCCGCTCCGGAGGGGGGCTGGAAGGTCGACTTGAAAGTGCGCAGCGGCGGTACCGCCACCGTCGCCATGAAGGGAGCCCGGTTCGATCTCGGAGACCCGGAGGAGCAGGGAGAGTGGACGGTCAGCTCGGGGAGCTTCGAGGGGACCAAGCTCAAGCCGATGACCGTCGTCGTCACGCCACCGGGTCAGAAGGACCGCAAGGCGGTCTGCGCCGACGCCGCGCCCATCGCCGCCGGCGAGCGGGTCGCCTACTGCGTCATCATGCTCCCGACGAACGGCGATTTCTATTGTCCGGCGCCCGACGTCGGCGCCGCGGCCGGGACCTGAGCAGGCCGGTCGGCGGACGCTGAAGCCCTCAGTCCTTGGGGACGTACGGATCGCGGGCGGAGGCGACCGGCTCCCAGAGCTCGATCTTGCGGCCCTCCGGATCGAGGATCCAGGCGAACTTGCCGTTCTCCTCGGTGTCGGGCCCGCCCACGATCTCGACGCCCTCGGCCGCCAGCGCGGCCAGGAGCGCCTCGAGGTCGTCGACCCGGTAGTTGATCATGTAGGGCTCCGCGCTCGGCGCGAAGTACTTCGTCGAGTCGGGGAACGGGCTCCACACCGTGTAGCCCTTCTCCTCGGGCGCGTCCACTTCCCTCCAGAGGAAAGAGAAGCCCCAGGGGTCCGACTCGATGCCGAGGTGCAGGCGGTACCAATCCTTGAGGCCATCGGGGTCGGGGGTCTTGAAGAAGACGCCGCCCAGTCCCGTCACGCGTTTCATCGTTCTGCTCCTTGTGGTGCTTCGGAATCGGCCGTGGGGCGTGGATGCTAGACTATGGCGCCGAGCAGTGTCGTTCAACCGGGCCGAGCGCAGCTCCCATGTCCTCCCACTCCGACGCCAGCCGCCCCGCGGTGCTCTTCGTCGGCCGCCGCGGACCGGCACTGGCCGCGGCCCGCGCCCTCGACCTCGACGTCGTCTGCGTCGACGAGAAGCCGCCCGGACGCAAGGAGGCGGCCGTCCTCGCGGACTTCGTGCCCTGCCGGCTCGAAGACCCGCAGACCGACTGGCGCGGGCTGGCCCGCCGCGCCGCGAACGGCCGGCGCGTGGGCGCCGTCTTCGCCCTCACTGAGCGCGCCGTGGTGCCGGCGGCCGAGCTGCGCCTGCGGCTCGGCCTCGGCGGCGACTCGCCGGAGGCGGCGCGGCGCTCGACCGACAAGGTCGAGATGAAGCGGGCCGCCGCCGGCGCCGGCATCCCTTGCGCCCGCTTCATCGACGGCGGCCAGAACTTGCGCGTCGACGAGCTGGTGGCCGAGCTCGGGCTGCCCGTGGTCTTCAAGGGCCGGGTCAGCTCGGGCGGACGCCAGAACCGGATCTTCCGCCGGCGCGACGAGATCCGGCGCAAGCCGCGCCGCGGCTGGATGGCCGAGGGCTTCGTCGACGGCGTCGAGATGAGCCTCGAGGCCCTGGTGGCGCGCGGACGCACGGTCTTCGTCAACGCCACCGAGTACTTCCGGGTGCGCTGGGCGAACATCCTGCCCGCCGTGCTGCCCGAGGACGTCCTGGCGGCGGTCGCCGACCTCAACCAGCGGGTGCTCGCGGCGGTCGGCATCGACACCGCCTTTACCCATCTCGAGCTCTTCCTGACGCCCGAGGGCCCGGTCTTCGGCGAGATCGCCGCGCGTCCTCCCGGCGGCCACATCACCGAGCTCATCGAGCTCGCCTACGGCTTCGACCCGTGGCAGGCGTGGCTGCGCCTCGGCCTGGGGGAGGACGTCTCCCTGCCGGCGCGGGCGAGTCGGGCCGCCGGAGTGTGGGTGCTCCATCCCGGCAAGGGGGTGGTGCGCTCGGTCAGCGGTCTCGAGCAAGCGCGGGCGGTGCCCGGCGTCGAGGACGTCCGGCTCCGCGTCAGGCCGGGGACGACGGTGGCCAGACGCGTCGGCGCCGGGCAAGAGGTGGGCGCCGTCGTCGTGACCGGGCGCGACCGCGACGAAGTGGCGCAGCGGCTGCTCGCCGCGCACGAGCGGCTGCGGATCGAGCTCGATCCGGCGGATGGCCTGCAACCCGGTGGATGACCCGCCCATCTCGTAGACGAGAGCCGGGGCGGCGCGAATCCGCGACCGCCTGTGTAACCCCTGGCCCGCTCGCGCATAGTCTGGGCGAGGACGACGATGACGCCTTTCTCGGACATCTACCGGCGCCACGCGCGCGACGTTTTCCGCTTCGCCTTCTGGCTCGCGCGCGACGAGGAAGAGGCCAAGGACGTGACGGCCGAGACCTTCGCCCGCGCCTGGGCGGGCGCCGACGACCTGCGCGTCGAAACCGTGAAGGCGTATCTCTTCGCCATCGCCCGCAACCTGGTGCGGGAGAACCACCGCAAGCGGCGGCCCGAGACCGAGGTCGACGAGGCCATGCCCGACGCGCGCCCCGATCCCGAAGCCAGGGCCGCCGCCCGCGGCGACCTGGCCCGCGTCAGGAGGGCGGTCGTCGCGCTCCCGGAGGTGGACCGCGCAGCCCTGCTGATGCGGGTCACCGACGGGACGAGCTACGCCGACGTCGCGCGGGCTCTCGGCATCTCGGTCGCCGCCGCCAAGGTCAAGGTCCACCGCGCCCGCTTGCGGCTCGCCGAAGCCAAGGAAGGAACCCATGAACGGCAACATCACTCGTGACGTCGTCGGCGATCTCCTGCCCGCCTACTTCTCGGGCGAGGCGAGCGCCGACACCCGGGCCCTGGTGGAGGAGTTCTTCGCGCAGGATCCCGAATTCGAACGGCTCGCCAGGACCGACGTCGACCGTCTTCTCGGCGACGTCGGCGCGAGCTCCGACATGGAGGAAATCGAAATGCAAGCGTTCCGAAAGACCAAGAGACTGTTGCGGCTGCGCTCCTGGATCCTGGGGTTCGCCATCTACTGCACCTTCGCGCCCATGACGTTCTACTCCTCGGAGAAGACGGGGACCGTATTCCTCTTCGCGGACAATCCGGTCGCGGTGGCGGTACTGCTGGGGATGGCGGCGGTCCTCTGGACCGGGTACGCCTTGCTCAGGCTGCGTCTGCGGCCGTCCGCGGCGTGACGGCCACAGGCCGGGAGGACCGCCGGCGTCGGGCGTATTCGCCCGACGCCCCGGCTCGCGCCTGAGGGCCTGAGACGCCTGTGCTACCATCGAATCGGGAGACCCGAGCGCATGGGACGAATCGTCACGTCAGCCACGATCACCAACGTCAAGGAACCGTCCAAGACGTTCCGCTGCGACGCGCTCGTGGACACCGGCGCCACCTACATGGTCCTTCCCAATGCCTGGAAAGACCGGTTGGGCGACCTGGAGCTGATCGAGACCGCCGAGCTCTCCACCGCGACTCAGCCGATCACGGGCGAGATCCGCGGACCCGTCGAGATCCAACTGGAGGGCTTCCGGCGCGTCCACACGGACGTGGTCTTCGTGGACATGGAGCCGGACGACGGCCGTTACGATCCGCTGGTCGGCTACGTCGTGCTCGAGCAGTCCCACGCCGCCGTCGACATGCTCGGGCATCGCCTCGTCCACGTGAAGCGGATGGACCTCAAGTAGCGCCCGGAGACGTCGATGGCCCTGCCCGCAGCGTCGCGGTGGTCATCCCGCCGATCAGGGCGAGGCCGAAGCTCCTGTAAGAGAGAGGCCGACGTGGTGCCGCTCACGGCGACCTCAGGAGCCACCGGATTGCCTGACTCGCTTGAGCGATTTGGCGTCCAGGAGGTCGTGCGCCGATCACGAGGAAGCGGACGTCAGCGCCGTTGAACTCGGAGAACAGATCGCTGAAGTCGGGATTGACGGCCATCTTCGCCTCGGATCGCGGCGGCTTCGCCTACCATGTCCCACGCTGCGGCGAAGCGGCCTTCGGCCCCGACGCGGCGCCAGAATTCCAGGTCGAAGGAGCCGTCGTCCTGCTCCCCTGGGTGCAGCACTCTGGCCATGACGACGCGGTTGCGGGTTCGGAGCTATCTGGCATGGGAAGCCTCTGTCAAGACGATACCCGGCCGCGCGAAGTCCGTCAACCCGAAGAAAGAGTGCGGCTCGGGTGAGCTACCGAGCGCCCGCCTCGGCCCGCCGCGACGGCACCGCCCGCCGCATGAGCGCCATCAGGTAGTTGCGGGCGTCGTCGAAGAGCGTGTAGGCCACCGGCACCACGAGCAGCGTCAGCATGGTCGCGGTGGTCATGCCGCCGATCAGCGCCAGGCCGAAGCTCTTGTAGGAGAGACCGATCGAGGTGGTGCCGGCGAAGGTCAGCGGCACCATGCCGCAGATCGTCGTCAGCGCCGTCATCATGATCGGCCGGAAGCGCCGGTCGGCGGCGTCGAGCACCGCCCGCGAGCGCTCCTCGCCGGACGCGCGCAGCCGGTTGACGTAGTCGATCAGCACGATGCCGTTGTTGACCACGACGCCGATCAGGATCACCACGCCCACGAAGCCGAGCGGGTCGACGTCGTAGCCCGTCGCGTAGTGCGTCCACCAGACGCCGATGATGGCGAGGGGGATGGTCGGCACGATCGACAGGGGCAGCAGGAAGCTCTCGAAGAGGAAGCCCATCAGCAGGTAGATGAAGACCACCGACAGCACCGCGGCGAACATCAACGCCTGGAGGTCCTCGTCGGCGCCGCCGCCGCGGCGCGCGGCGCCGAAGGTCACGCCTTCCGGCAGGTCGAGGCCGGCGGCGAGCTTGACCAGACGCTCGCGCGTCGCCCCGGCGTCGGCCTCGGCGAGCTCGAGGGTGATGGTGCGCGAGGTGCGCTTGTTGCGGCGCCAGATGCGCTTGGTCGAGTCCAGCCGCTCGGCCTCGGTCACCGCCTGCAGCGGCACGGAGTCGCCGCCGGCGGTCGGCACCTGGAAGGCGTAGAGCTCGGCCAGGCTTTCGCGGTCCGCCTCCTGGAAGCGTATCCGCACCGGGATCTCGCGGCCGTCGCGGTAGAACTTGGGCAGCGCGCGTCCGCCGAGGGAGTTGCGCACCACGCCGGCCACCACCTCGGGGCTGATGCCGAGACGTTGGGCCTGATCGCGGTCGACCCTCAAGGCCAGCTCCTCGGCCGGCACGTCCCCCGATTTCTTGACGCCGAGCACGCCTGGCACCGCCGCGAACTTCTCCTCCAAGCCGTCCGCCAGATCCTCGAGCTGGGCCGCGTCCTCGCCGACCAGGGTGACGACGTGGAGGTTCTTGTCCTCGTCCTCGTCGTCGGTCTCCTGGCCGGTGTAGACCTTCGAGCCCGCCTTCTCGGGCATCACCTCGAGGAAGGCCTCGGTGATCTCGCGCGGCGAGTCCTCCGTCGTGCGCGGATTGTTGAGCCAGCCCTCGACCTCGCCCCAGGTGCTGGTGTGGAAGATGAAGTAGCCGTCGAGGTCGAGCTCCCGCTGCCGCGCCTCGAGCACCTTCTCGACGTCGCGGAAGTACTCCTCGGCCTCCTCCAGGGTGGTCGACTGCGGCAGCACGACGTCGATCCCGAAGCCCGAGCGTTCCTCTTCCTGCATGGGCACGAGCTTGACCTTCTGAAAGGGCAGGGCCGCCGACAGCGCGATCACCGCCAGCACCGCCATCACGAGGTCCATGCGCCGGCGCAGGAAGAGCCCCAGGAGGCGGTTGTAGCCGTGGTTGAGGCGCCCGAAGGTGGCCTCGTAGGCCTTCCGGAGGACGCCCTGGAAACGTCGCCCGAGGCGCTTCTCGTCGCGCGCCGCGGCGGTCTCCGGCAGCGTCAGGTAGACCGCCAGCGGCACGAAGACGAGGGCCACCAGGAGCGAGGCGGTGAGCGACACGGTGATCGGGATGGCCAGGCGCAGGAGGAAGAAGCGGCCGACGCCCTCGACCAGCGACACCGGCAGGAAGACGATCACGGTCGTCAGGGTGGCCATCACGATCGCCAGCGAGATCTCGCCGGCGCCCTGGATCGCCGCGTCGCGCCGCGCGAGGCCCGCGCGGTGGAGGCGGAAGATGTTCTCGGCCACCACCACCGAGTTGTCGACCAGCAGCCCCACCGAGATCATCAGGCCGAGGAGCGTGAAGAGGTTCAGCGTCTCGCCGAAGAAGTACATGGCCACGACCCCGAGGAGCAGGCTCACGGGGATCGACATGGTGATGATCAGCGTCATGCGGAAGCGGCGCAGGAAGAAGAAGAGCACCAGGGCCGCGAACACGCCGCCGATCTTGCCGCTGTCGAAGAGGATGCCGAGCGACTCGAGGATGGTCTTGCCCTGGTCGAAGAAGACCTCGAGCTCGATGGGCTCGAGGCGCGGGTTACGCCGCATCCGTTCGACCTCGGCGGCCACCGCCCGCGACACCGCGAGCGGATTGGCCTCGCCCTCCTTCATGACGATGAGCATCATCGCCGGCTTCGACATGGCGCGCACCCGGAAGTTCTGCTCGGGCAGGTCGTAGCGGACCGTGGCCACGTCCTTGAGGCGCACCGAGGGACCCACGAGGCGGTTCTCGAGGGCCTCGAGGTCGGCGTAGCGAGCCACCGAGCGCAGCATCAGCTTTTTGTCCGCGGCCAGGACGTGGCCGCTGGCCATGGTGAAGTTGTCGGAGCCGAGCTCGTTGCCGAGCTCGTAGACGTTGAGCCCGGCCGCCGCCACCCGCTCGCGGTCGAGCTCGATCAGGATCTCGCGCTCCTCGAGGCCGCGCACGGTCACGTCGGCGACGCCGTCGATGCGCTGGAGGGGCATGACGATCTCGTTCTGGATCAGGTTGTAGACGTCGGTGACCTCCTCGTCGATGGCCAGACCCATGGCCAGCACCGGGATCGAGCCCTCGGAGTGCTTGCGGATCAGCACCCGGTCGACGTCGGCGGGCAGGCGCGCCTTGGCGCGCTCCACCCGGTCGCGCACCTCGCGATAGGTCACGTCCATGTCGGTGCCGAGCTTGAAGCTGAGGAAGCAGCGGCCGAAGCCGGTGGTGGAGAAGGAGAAGAGGTCCTGGATGCCGGGGACGGTCGAGAGCTCCTCCTCGAGCGGCAGCACGACCTTGTCGAGCACTTCCTGGGCCGGCGCGTCCTGCCACATGGCCTGGACCTGGAGCGAGGGCTCGTCGAAGCCCCGCGGCACGAGCTCGAGGGGGATGCCGAGGGTGGCGATCGCCCCCACCACGAGCACCGTGGCCAGCATCACCAGCACGGTGATGCGGCGCTGGAGGGAGAAGCGGGGGAGGACGTGCTCGCTGAGGTCTTCGCGGTGGCGGTCTTCGCGGTGGCGGTCTTCGCGGTGGCGGTTTTCGCGATGGCTCATCGGGTGCTCCGGGGGATGGCGCGCGTGCGGGGGCCGCCGGCACGGTGGACGGCTCATGTTCTATACGGCGGAAAGCGCCCGCTGTTACGTCGAGGCGCCGTCATGCCGATGCCCTTGCCCCCAGCTATAGCGCAGCACCGTCCACAGGATCTTGTAGCCCGCCCGCACCGTGCCCCTGACGGTGCCGGTGATCTTCGACACGCCTACCCGCCGGCGGTAGGAGACGGGCACTTCGGTCACCCGCAGGCCGTGGCGCAGGGCCTTGACCTGCATCTCGGCCGTCCAGCCGAAGTCGGGGTCGCGCATGCCGAGGCGCTCGAGGGCTTCCCAGGCGACGGCGCGGAACGGCCCCAGGTCGGTGTAGCGGTGGCGGTAGAGCAGGCGGATCAGGGTACACGCCACGAGGTTGCCGGCCCGCGCCTGCGGCAGGAGGGCGCCGCGCTCGCGCTCGCCCAGGATGCGCGAGCCGATCACCAGGTCGGCGTCGCCGGCGAGGATCGGCGTCACCACCCGCGGCAGCTCCTCGGGGTAGTCGGAGTAGTCGGCGTCGAGGAAGACCACGACGCCGGGGGGATCGTGGCGCCGCAGGTAGTCGAGGCCGGCGAGGCAGGCGCTGCCGTAGCCCTGGACCGGGGCCGGCACCACCACCGCGCCATGGCGCCGGGCGACCTCGGCCGAGCCGTCGGTGGAGTTGTTGTCGGCCACCACCACTCGCCGCACCGGCGGCCGCGGCACCGCCGCGAGCACCAGGGGCAGCGAGGCGGCCTCGTTGTAGACCGGGCTGACGACGTCGATGGCCGCGGCGGAGCACGGGGCGGTCATGGTCGGTTCTTCTATCATGCACGGGCATGAATGCCCGTGCGGGCGTCGGCGCGCGAACCCGTGCGGGCGTCGGTACGCGAACCCGTGCAGAGTCGGCACACGAAGAGTCGCGAGGCCCCGTCTATTCCAGGTTGAGGCCTCGCGACGAAGAGAGGTAGGGAGACCGAGCCCCGGTTCGCTGACGGCAATCCGGGAGATAATTTCAGTGCCTGGTCATCACCCGCGGAGAGGCGCTGCGTCGGCGTCCGCACGCTGGTCGTCCGGGGACGACGCGAGCGCCGCATAATCTCGTTGAACCGCTGAGCCTTGGGTCCCTGGGATCCGGAGCTTCCTCCCAAGAGGGGTGTGCCGTCTCAAGACCGGCGCCACGTGCGTCCGCGTCCGGATCCGACGGGTCGACAGCCCGTCGCAGCTTGTCTCCTACCTGGTAAACGCGGAATCGCCGCGCGGCGGGGATCATCGGGCGCAAGAAAATTTCGCTTCCGGTAAGATCCGCGCCGATGAAGATCGTCTCCGTCGGCGGCGGCCCTGCCGGCCTCTACTTCAGCATCCTGATCAAGCAGGCCTATCCCGCGACCGCGGTCACGGTCTACGAGCGCAATCGTCCCGACGACACCTACGGCTGGGGCGTGGTCTTCTCCGACGAGACCCTGGGCCAGTTCGAGAAGGCCGATCCGCAGACCTACGTCGCCATCACTTCACAGTTCAAGTACTGGCGCGACGTCGAGACCTTCTACCGCGGCACCCGCACCGTGTCGACCGGCCACGGCTTCGCCGCCCTGTCGCGCCGCAGGCTGCTGCGAATCCTGCACCAGCGCTGCCGCCAGCTCGGCGTCGAGCTCGTCTTCGAGCGCGAGATCGAGGGCCTCGGCGCCCTCGACGCCGACCTCGTGCTCGGCGCCGACGGCGCCAACAGCCGGGTGCGCGAGCTCTACGCCGAGCACTTCCGGCCCCGGATCGACGCGCGCAAGTGCCGCTTCTGCTGGCTCGGCACCGACCTGCCCCTCGAGGCCTTCACCTTCATCTTCGAGGAGACCGAGCACGGTCTCTTCCAGGTCCACGCCTACCCCTTCGAGGACGGCCTGGCGACGTGGATCGTCGAGTGCCGCGAGGAGGTCTGGCGGCGCGCCGGTCTCGAGGGTGCCACCGAGTACGACACGGTGGCCTTCTGCGAGGCGCTTTTCCGCCGGCACCTCGGCGGCCACCACCTGCTGCCCAACCGCTCGGTCTGGCGTCTCTTCCCCACGATCAGGTGCGCCACCTGGCACCATGGCCGCACGGTGCTCCTGGGCGACGCGGCCCACACCGCCCATTTCTCGATCGGCTCCGGCACCAAGCTCGCCATGGAAGACGCCATCGCGCTCGCCGAAGCCTTCGGCGAGCTCGGCACGGACGACGTGCCGCGGGTGCTCGCCGCCTACGAGGACGCCCGCTGGGTCGAGGTGCTGAAGCTGCAGAAGGCCGCCCAGACCAGCCTCGAGTGGTTCGAGAATTCGGCGCGTTACCTCGGCCAGCCGCCGGTCCTTTTCACCTTCAACCTGATGACGCGCTCCAAGCGCATCACCTACGACAACCTGAGGCAGCGCGACCCGGAGCTGGTGGCGGCGGTGGACCGCGTCTTCCAGGCCGGCGAGGGCCGGCCGCCGGCCGCCGGGGCGAAGGCGCCGGCACCGATCTTCACACCGCTCAGGCTGCGCGGCCTGGAGCTGCCCAACCGCGTGGTGGTGAGCCCGATGTGCCAGTACTCGGCCACGGGCGGCGAGGTCGGCGACTGGCACTTGGTCCACCTGGGCAGCCGCGCCGTCGGCGGCGCCGGCCTGGTGATGACCGAGATGACCGACGTCTCGCCCGAAGGCCGCATCACCCACGGCTGCGCCGGGATGTACGAGCGCCGCCACGTCGACGCCTGGAAGCGGATCGTCGACTTCGTCCACGCCCGCTCGGCGGCCAGGATCGGCATCCAGCTCGCCCACGCCGGGCGCAAGGGCTCGGTGCGCCATCCCTGGGAGGGCGACGACGTCCCGCTCGCGGCGGAGGACGGCGCATGGACGACGCTGGCGCCCTCGCCGCTGCCGTTCCGCCCGGGCTGGCCGGCGCCGCGGGCGATGGAGCGCGCCGACATGGACCGGGTGACGGCGGACTTCGTGCGCGCCGCCCGCTGGGCGCAGGAGGCGGGCTTCGACCTGATCGAGATCCACATGGCGCACGGCTACCTGCTCTCGACCTTCATCTCGCCGCTCACCAACCGCCGCGACGACGACTACGGCGGCAGCCTCGAGAACCGCCTGCGCTTCCCCCTCGAGGTCTTCCAGGCCGTGCGCGAGGTCTGGCCGCAGGACAGGCCGATGGCGGTGCGGATCTCCGCCAGCGACTGGATGGAGGACGGCAGCGGCACCACGCCGGAGGAGTCGGTGGAGCTCGCGAAGCGCCTGAAGGCTGCCGGCCTCGACCTGATCGACGTCTCCTCGGCCGGCAACGTACCCGAGTCCGAGGTGGTCTACGGCCGCATGTACCAGGTGCCGTTCGCCGAGCAGATCCGCTACGAGGCGGGGATGCCGGTGATGGCCGTGGGGGCGATCCTCGGCGCCGACCACGCCAACACCGTGCTCGCCGCCGGCCGCGCCGACCTGACGGCGATGGCGCGTCCGCACCTGCGCGACGCCTACCTCACCCTGCACGCGGCCGAGACCTACGAGCAGTGGGACCAGCCGTGGCCGGGCCAGTACCTGCTCGGCAGGTCGAGCCCTCCGAAGGAGGGCGCTGCGACGTTGGCGCCTACGAGGCCAACCCAGGAGGTAAGTCGTTGATGCAGAGCCACTTACGAGCACCTTCCCAAGCCCCGCGGTGGAGCGAGCGGACTGCAAGGGACGCCCGGATCCGCACCTCCGGAGCCTTTTGGTGCCGCCGTATCGCGGAGCCTTCCTGCCGAGCGAGATCGTCGACCCGGACGGCCTGGTGGAGATCGAGGCGGCCGATGCGGGCAACGACTGGACCTACTACACCCGCAACGCCCGCGGCAACGTGCTCACGAGGCGAACACCTCGCCGGCCGCCGCCAGGCGGGTGAGGTTGCCCCCCTCGTCGTACGAGGAGCCCGACAGCGTGATGCGGTTGGTCGCCGTGTTGACCGGAATAGACTGCGCGCTGCCGTCGTTGACGAGCTGGATCAGGTTGCCGTAGACGTCGAAGGACGCCGTCTGCGTGTGCGTCACGGCCCCCGTGAGCACCTCGCCCGACACCATGCGGCTCAGTCGGTCGTAGCGGAAGTCCTGGGTGCCGATGCG